>Ga0307472_100000500_pt1 | contig 13896 bp, 9 predicted proteins | sample atmos_gasesAM5C__2_FD_204582 | JGI IMG/M metagenome (GOLD analysis project Ga0307472, IMG submission 204582) | Hardwood forest soil microbial communities from Morgan-Monroe State Forest, Indiana, United States - atmos_gasesAM5C_05 | ecosystem: Environmental > Terrestrial > Soil > Temperate...
AGTGGACAAAGAGAGAAGAGCAGGGCACGACGTCTCAGAGGGGGAGGGGCGAGTTGATGGAAGCCAAAACGGAAGTGATCGAGCAGTTCCGGACGCATCCGAAAGATACGGGTTCACCGGAAGTGCAGATTGCGTTGTTGAGCGAGCGCATCAACTACCTCACCACCCACCTAAAGTCCCACGCAAAGGATCACGCCTCGAGGCGCGGGTTGATCATGATGGTCAACAAGCGTCGCCGGCTATTGGACTATCTGAATCGCCGCGACCCGGATCGGTATCGCGAGATTGTGGAACGACTTAGCCTGCGCAAGTAGCGCGGATTGCCTGAGCGGCCCGACGGGCCGCGCGCTTTTCCACCGCACAAACCAAAGTTGTCGGGCGACATGCGGGCCGGCTGGGCCGTGCTTCAAGTGGTCGTCCATACGGTAGTCTCCCGCTCTCAATTCTTCGCTTGTTTCCCCTTCGACAATCTGATCGATAGCTATCTCTCGTAACTGAAGTGGCGTCCCGGCGAACCGGGGCGCAAAGGATGTGACGTAATGTTTGAACAAGTAAGTTTGGATCTGGGCGGAAGAAAATTGACGCTCGAAACAGGGAAGATCGCGCGGCAGGCGCATGGCGCAGTGGTGGCGCGTTATGGCGATACGGTGGTGCTGGCAACGGCGTGCATGGACAACAAAGCTACCGACAAGGATTTTCTGCCTCTCACGGTTGACTATCGTGAATACACCTATTCGGCCGGGAAAATTCCCGGCGGGTTTTTCAAGCGTGAAGGGCGCCCTTCGGAGCGCGAAATTTTGACCTCAAGACTGACGGACCGCCCGCTGCGGCCATTGTTTCCGGAAGGCTGGTCCACGGAGACGCAAATTGTTGCGATGGTGCTTTCGGCCGACAGCGAGAATGATCCGGACGTGATTGCGGTCACGGCCGCGTCCGCCGCGCTATACATCTCGAAAATTCCCTTTGTTACTCCCATCGCTTGCGTACGCGTAGGACTGCTGGAAGGGAAGTTAGTGGTGAACCCGACTGTCGCTGAGCAGAAAACCAGCCATTTGAACATCATCGTTGCCGGTTCGGATGAAGCGATTGTGATGGTGGAATCCGGAGCCATGGAAGTATCGGAAGATACGATGTCGGATGCGCTGCAATTCGCGCACGCTGAAATCCGCAAGATTGTCGCGGAGATTCGGGAGCTGCACGATCGTGTGAAGCCGGTGAAAGTGGAAGTAACGCCGCCGGCATTCGACGAAGCGCTCTATAAGGAGATTACCCAGAAATTCGGCGATCGCCTCCGCGACGCGCTCGACACCGCCAAGCATCCGAAGCTCGAAAGCTACGGGCTGGTGGACGGCATCAAGGCGGAGATCCTCGAAGCGATTCCAGAAGAAGACGAAGATCGCCGCAAACTCGCCTATCGCGCATTCGAGCGACTGCGCGAGCGCATTTTTCGTGACGACATGCTTATCCGCCGCCGGCGTCCTGACGCACGGGCGTCTGACCAAATCCGCCAGATCACTTGCGAAGTGGGCGTGCTGCCGCGGGCGCATGGCTCGGCTCTCTTCACGCGTGGTGAAACACAGGCGCTGGCCACAACGACACTCGGCACCAAAGAAGACAAACAGCGCCTGGACCTTCTCTTCGAAGAGGAAGCCTTCAAGCGCTTCATGCTGCATTACAATTTTCCGCCGTTCTCGGTTGGCGAAGTGAAGTTCCTCCGCGGGCCGGGTCGGCGCGAGATTGGACATGGCGCATTGGCCGAGCGCGCGCTTCTCAACCTGCTCCCATCGGAAGAGGAATTCCCGTACGCGATGCGGGTGGTTTCAGACATCCTGGAATCGAACGGCTCCTCCTCGATGGCAACAGTTTGCGGCGGTTCGCTGGCTTTGATGGACGCCGGGGTGCCTCTGAAATCCGGTTGCGCGGGAATCGCGATGGGGCTGGTGGTCGAGGGCGACAAATACGCCATCCTGACCGACATTGCGGGAGCTGAAGATCACTACGGCGACATGGACTTCAAAGTGGCCGGCACACGCCAGGGAATCACGGCGCTGCAGATGGACATCAAAGTGAGCGGCGTGAGTATTTCCATGATGCGAGAAGCGCTGGCCCAGGCCCGGAAAGCGCGCCTCGAAATCCTCGACATCATGGATCGCGCGATCTCCAGCGGCCGCACGGAAATTTCCACCTATGCGCCGCACCTCTACATGCTCAGCATTCCCACTGACAAGATCCGCGACTTAATCGGCCCGGGCGGAAAGAAGATCCGCTCGATCATCGAGGCCACGGGCGTCAAGATTGACGTGATGGATGACGGCAAGGTCCACGTGTTCGCCAACAATGGCCCCGCCGCCGAAGACGCGCTAAAAATGATCCGGGATGTGACTGCCACCGCTGAGATTGGCAAGACTTATCTCGGCAAAGTGGTGCGGATCGCGGATTTCGGCGCGTTCGTCGAGATTTTCCCGGGGACGGACGGACTGCTGCATATCAGCGAAATCGCGGAGGCTCGGATTCGGTCGGTCCGCGACGAATTGAAGGAAGGCGACCAGATTCTGGTAAAAGTGCTCGCCATCGAGGGCAATAAAATCCGCTTGAGCCGCAAAGCCGTTCTTCGCGAAAAGCAGCAGAAGACTGAGGCTGCCGGATCGCCGCAGTAGCAAGCAAGACGTTGGGCGCAAGCCCGGCGCTAAAGATGCACGGAAGGGTGTCGAGCAGTCGCCTCACTTTTTCAATCTCAGTCGTTACGTGACACGCTCGATGCATGCGCCAATGCCGCGAAGCTTCTCTTCGATGCGCTCGTAGCCGCGGTCAATGTGGTAAACGCGGTCGATCCAGGTGGTGTTGTTGGCCACCAGACCTGCAAGCACCAGCGAGGCGCTCGCGCGCAGGTCGGAAGCAGTCACAGGCGCACCGCTGAGTGGCGTGGGCCCGGTGACGGCGGCAAGATTTCCTTCCACCGCGACGCTTGCGCCCATGCGCGTCATCTCGCTCGCGTGAAGAAAGCGGTTCTCAAAAATAGTTTCTCTGACGTGTGAGACGCCCTGCGCCTGCGTCGCCAGCGCCATGAATTGCGCCTGCATGTCGGTTGCAAAGCCGGGATATTCCTCTGTCGTCACATCGGCAGCCTTTAGTTTTCCGGTCGCGCGTACTCGCACTGAATTTTTTCCTTCGCAACGGATTTCAATCCCGCATTCCCTTAACTTTTCAATGACCGCGCCCAGATGACCCGCGTTGCAATCTTTCAGAAGCAGTTCGCCTCCCGTGATCGCCCCGGCAACCAGAAATGTGCCGGCCTCAATACGGTCGGGAATCACGGCATGCGTTGCGCCATGCAATCGCTCGACACCCTGAACGCGCAGCGTCGAAGTGCCACCGCCTTCGATCTTCGCGCCCATTTTGATGAGTAGCTCGACGAGGTCGGTTACTTCCGGCTCAAGAGCTGAATTTTCGAGAACCGTTTCGCCCTCGGCCAGCACGGCGGCGGTTAGGACATTTTCAGTGCCCGTCACAGTGATCCTCGGGAAACGAAAATGCGTGCCACGCAGTCTTTTCGCGCGAGCTTCGACATAGCCATGCTCTACGGCGATTTCCGCGCCCAGCTTTTCGAGCGCCTGGATATGAATGTCAATCGGGCGCGCGCCGATGGAGCATCCACCGGGCAGCGAGACGCGCGCGTACCCGAACCGCGCCAGCAGTGGCCCGAGCGTCAGAACGGAAGCCCGCATCGTTTTCACCAGCTCGTAGGGCGCCTCCTGTTGCGACACTTTTCCTGCCTGGATAATGAATTCGCTAGGGGGGATGTCCGGACTCTCCACGCGGCAGCGCATGTGGGCCAGCAACTTGGCCATAGTGATGATGTCGCGGACATGTGGAATGTTCTGAAGGTGGACTGTCTCGCTGGTGAGCAGCGCTGCCGCCATGGCGGGAAGGGCGGCGTTTTTTGCGCCGCTGATCTGAACAGTGCCCTCGAGTCTGCGTCCGCCTTCGATTTTGAATCGGTCCATGTTATTTTCTGCGTCGGCTCGTAGTGGCCAGTTGCATTTTTGCTGCCTTTAACGCTTGCGAAACGTTGCCTCCTGATTGTGTGAGGCTTCGTGCCGCGTCGCGCGCCCTCGCGCTTGTCAGCAGCATGATTAGCGCGACGGGCAGATTGTGTCCCGACTGCTGGAGTGCGTGTCTCGCGGCAGACGGACTCGCGCCTGTACATTCTCCCAAAATTCGCTCGCCGCGCCGCCGCAACTTCTGGTTTGTGAGCGCTACATAAATCATCCAGTTGTCATAAACCCTGCCGAGCCGCACCATGGAAGTGGTCGAGAGCAGGTTGAGTACCATTTTTTGCGCGGTCCCGGCTTTCATCCGCGTCGAACCCGCAATTGCCTCCGGCCCAGTATCGAGCGTGATAGCGACGCTCGCTCGCCGTGCGAGCGCTGAATGCGGATTCGATGTGACGCCCACGGTGACAGCGCCGCGGCGCTTCGCCAGACCAATTGCGCCCAGGACATAGGGCGTCTCGCCGCTGGCTGAGATTCCCACAACAACATCGCCGCCCTTGACTCCAGTGGCAGCCAAATCCCGCGCGCCGCTGCCGACGGAATCCTCGGCGCCCTCGATTGCATGACGCAAAGCCCTTTCGCCGCCAGCCACAATCACCTGCACCGTTCGCGGCGCCGTGCCGAATGTGGGCGGGCATTCCGCCGCATCCAGAACCGCGAGGCGCCCACTGGTTCCTGCACCGACGTACACGAGTTTCCCGCCGCTGCAGATGCCTTTGACGATTGCATCCACGGCGCGGGCGATTTTTGGCAATTCCCGCCGCACCGTCCCCGCGACGTGCGCGTCTTCGCGGTTTAGGAGGCGCAGGATTTCGACCGTGCTCTTCGTGTCAAGCCTGCGCGTATGAGGATTTTGCGCTTCAGTCTTCGCGAGTTTCAACGCGTGCCCCTGTGCCCATTTTGATTATACCGGGAGGGGCGCCTTCGTTTCTTCTCGTCGATGGATTCCATTGCCTTATGCGCCGAGGACCTATCGAGCCGCGACTTGATGGTTGGCCAGTCCCAGAGCCTCGAAAACCGAGTCGTGCAATGCGGGCCTCACTTGGCGGATTTTGATGTTCTCGACCGTGGGGTTCACGCGATTCGTCAGCAGAATGATGAACAGCCTTCGCTCCTGATCAATCCAGAGCGATGTTCCGGTGTAGCCGTAATGGCCGAAACTATGCGGCGAGAAAAAACGGCCCGTTGCGGAAGAGTCTGCGGGGACGTGCCAGCCGAGAGTTCGGGCGGAATTGCCGATGGTCTGCCGCGCGGTGAATTGTTCGATCGTTGCCCGCGACACGATGCGGTGGTGGGAATAGATTCCCCCGTTCAAAATCATTTGTGCGAAGGCGGCGACGTCTCCCGCAGTAGAAAAAAGACCCGCGTGGCCCGCGACGCCGCCCATCACGGAGGCGTTCTGGTCGTGGACTTCGCCCCAGATCAGGCGTCTGCGGAATGTCTTGTCGTCTTCGGTGGGCGCGATTTCGGCGCGCAGCTTCGGTAGTGGGTTGAATTGTGAATGGTCGAGTCCGAGCGGCACCAAAATATTTTGCTTCGCATATTGATTGAGAGGTTTGCCCGTGACTCGCTCGATGATTTCGCCGAGGAGGATAAAACCGAGGTCGGAATACTCCACCTGCTTGCCGGGCTCGTGCACTAGCGGCTCAGCGAGCACGCGCGCCAGGATTGCCTCGCGAGTGTTCACATCCTTGTAAAACTCCCTGTGCGCAGGAAGCCCCGAATCATGCAAGAGCAGCATCCGCACGGTGACGCGCGCCCGCCAGACAGGATCCGGGTCGGATTTCGCAGCGGAGGCAAATTCCGGAAGATAACGCGCAACCAGCGCGTCCATCTCGAGACGTTTCTGCTGGACCAGTATCATGACGGAGGTTGTGGTGACCATCGCTTTGGTGACCGATGCGAGATCGTAGATAGTGCCCGTTGTGACGGCGCTGGCCTTCGCATCGCGCGTCAACTTCCCGAAAGGATGCAGTACCAGCCGGTCATCCAGACCTACGGCAAGCACGCCGCCGGGAAAGGCTCCATCGACGACTGCGCGGTCGAGTAGCTCGTAGGAAGGTTTCAAACGGCTGATCATTACTGCGGGAGCCGGCTGGAGCGTCATCGGATTTGCTTCAACGCGGAGGCCATCACCTCGCTTCGCAGTTCCGGGGACGGTGACAGGAATTTGTCCGCCAATTGCGGATTGGCCGAACAGGGCTCGGACGGCGGCACGCTGCGATACATCATTGGTACTGAATTCTCCGAGCCACGTTTTTGCATTCGGAAACCGCTCGATCAGATAAGGGCTCCCGAATGCAAGGACCGCCGCGGGCTTGCCCGTCGCGAGAATTTGATTCACAAATGCGCGCTGGTCATCCGGCAGGCCAACGTTTCCTTTGCGGTCTGCAACTCGGACGAACAATGCAACGATCGCAACATCGTACGTTTCGGGCGGGGGCAGTTTGAGCGCGCTCACATTCACGAATTGAGTGTCGGCGCGCAACATTTTCAATGAGTCCACGCGCCAGCGGATTTCCGTTTCCACAACTTCTCCGGGATATACATCCGGATCTGCCGAAAGCGAAACAAGCAGCACCCGCTCGGGACGCGTTGCGTCCAGCGGCACGAGTTGCTGCGAATCGCGCATCAGCGTGACTCCGCGATCGGCGATTGCCTGAGCCTGCGCCGCAAATTCAGGACGTCCGAACTTTTCGTTCAGACTCGGAACGTCGACCAGCCGGTTCTCGTCTAGGCCCAGCCGCGCTTTGGCCTGGAGAATGCGGCGTACCGAGTCGTCAATCCGCTTCATCGGAATACGGTCGGAACTCACTGCGCGTTCCAGGCCAGCCAATGCGGCATCCGGGATGAGCGGCTGGAGAATCACATCAGCGCCCGCCTCAACCGCCCGCACGGCCGCTTCACCTTGTGGATAGAGCGAGATTACGCCGCCCATATCCATCGCGTCGGTGACGATTAGCCCTTTGAACTTCATCTCGCCGCGTAGCATGCCGGTTAGAATTCTCGATGAGAGCGTCGCGGGAATGGTCGCGTCCGGCTCGAGCGCAGGAACTATCAGATGTCCCGGCATAATCGAGCCGACGTCTGCCGCGATCGCCGCGCGAAAAGGAACCAACTCGGTGCGTTCGAGCTCTCCGCGATCACCGGGCACCATGGCGGGAGTCAAGTGCGAATCCGAGTTGACATCCCCGTGGCCGGGAAAGTGTTTTGCGGTCGCGAGCGCGCCGTTCTCTTCTACACCCCGGACAAATTGCCTGACAAATTCTGCAACACGGTTGGGATCTTCGCCGAATGAGCGGATGTTAATGATGGGATTGTCCGGATTGTCGTTCACGTCTGCGTCCGGCGCAAAAATCCAGTGAATGCCCGCTGCGCGCGCCTCGAGCGCCGTGATTTTACCCACGGTGTACGCGGCTTTGGGGTCGCCCGCTGCGGCGATAGCCATCGGAGACGGGAAGGAAGTCCCTTCTTCCAGACGCATGCTCGTGCCGGTCTCAAAATCCGAGCCGACGAGCAAAGGAATCTTCGCGTGACTTTGCAGTTCGTTCGTGAGGACGGCAGTGGGATAAGCCTGGCCGCGCTCGATTCCCAGCGGCCCGCGAATCGTGCCGGCAATCAAGCCACCGACGTGGTTTTCTTCCACCTGGTGCAGGAGTTCCTTGTACTCGGCGCTTTCGGTGGAGGTGAACACGCCGAAGTAATACACCATCAGCATCTGGCCCAGCTTTTCGCGCGGCGTCATCGTTTTGAGCGTTGCTTCCACCCAAGGGGAGCTGGACGCATTGGCTGTGCGGGTTTGCGCTTTCGCGGAAGGCTTTTTCTGGGCGCGGCCGGAGGGTGTCATGAGGAGAAGCAGCAAGAGCACCGAAAGCCCAAGATTACGCATTGCATGTCGCCCTGGCCTTCCGTGTTGACGCCTGCATGCCGTGGCTGTATATAGCACACGGTTTCATGAGGCACAATCGAATGTCCTCGCGCGTGTTTCGTTTCCGTTCCCTCATGATTCATTGGCTTATTTTCTGTGTGATTCTCCTCGAGGCATCGCGCGCAGAGGCGCAGAAGCTGCAAGGAAAATCATCTCACACTCAAAGCGAGCGTACAAAACTGGGTGTTGACGTCCTGGAACAGGAGAATTTTGCCCCGCTCCGTGGCAAGCGGGTGGGGCTGATTACGAATCAGACGGGGGTGGATTCGGAGGGGCGACGCACGATTGACGTCCTGGCACTCGCAGAGGGCGTGAAACTGGTCGCACTATTCAGCCCTGAGCACGGAATCAGCGGGAAGGAGGATGCCAACGTTGTAAACGCAAAAGACCCCACGACAGGGCTGCCGATTTACAGCCTATATGGTGAAACTCGCCGTCCCACTGATGCAATGCTCAAGGGAATCGACACGCTGGTCTTCGATGTTCAGGACGCCGGTGTGCGCTTTTACACCTTCATCACTACCATGGCGTACTGCATGGAGGAAGCCGCGAAACATCACATCGAATTTGTCGTGCTCGACCGCCCGAATCCGCTCGGCGGCGAGGTGATCGAAGGGCCCATGCTCGGCCGCGATCGGCTCTCGTTTACGGGATATTTTCCGATGCCGGTGCGATATGGCATGACCATTGGCGAGCTGGCAAAGATGTTTAACGCAGAGAACAAGATTAACGCGGACTTGCACGTCTTCGCCATGCAGGGGTGGCATCGCGGCGACACGTATGATCGCACCGGCTTGAAATGGATTCCCCCCTCCCCAAACTTGCGGACGCTCAATGCTGCGTTTCTTTATCCCGGAATCGAGATCTTGCAATCAGCCGGCGTTTCCGTGGGACGCGGCACAGACACACCATTCGAGCTGTTTGGCGGGCCCTGGATAGAGGCGGCGGAGCTGGCGGCAGAATTGAATCGCCGCGCGGTGCCTGGCGTGCGATTCCAAGCGACGCTGTTCACGCCCGACAACGGCTTGTACAAGGGGCAATGCTGCCAGGGCGTGTCATTAATCATCACGAATCGCGCTGAGCTGAATTCTATGCGCATGGGACTGGAGATTGCAGCTGCCTTACACCGACTTTACCCGCAACAGTTCCACCTCGAGAAAATTATCGATCTGCTCGGCTCCCAAGCGACTCTGGATCGGCTCGAGCGTGGCGACGACCCGGCGAGAATCATTGCTGGATGGTCCGATGATCTCGAAAAATTCCGCGCCATGCGCGCAAAATATCTGCTTCTGCTCTATCATTGAAGTCGATTCAAACCATGATTTCACGCGCGCCATCTCATCGCCCCAAGGCCTGGCTTGCCTGGAGTAGCGGCAAGGACAGCGCCTGGGCGCTCCACACCATCCGTCAGCGCGGTGATTTCGAAATTGTGGCCCTGCTGACGACAGTGAATCGCGACCACCAGCGTGTGGCGATGCACGCTGTCCGTGAAAGCCTGCTCGACGCACAGGCGGCTGCAGCGGGGCTGCCGCTTGTGAAAGTGATGATCCCATCGTCATGCCGCAATGAAATCTATGAACGGGCAATGGGGGAAGCCATGGCGCGCGCAAGAGCCGAAGGCGTCTCGCATGTTATTTTCGGCGATCTCTTCCTCGAAGACATTCGCGCCTATCGTGAAAAGCAGCTCGCCAGTTGCGGGATGGCCCCAGTTTTTCCGCTCTGGCAACGCGACACCCGCCGCGTGGCCGAAGAAATGCTCGCGGGCGGGCTCTCCGCTTACCTGACATGTATTGACCCGCGCAAACTCCGCCGTGAATTCGCGGGGCGCCGATTTGATGCTGACACGCTCGCCGCGTTACCATCAACCGTAGATCCATGCGGCGAGAACGGGGAGTTTCACACCTTCGCTTGCGCCGGGCCCATGTTTCGCAGCGCGATACCCGTTGCGGTGGGCGAAATCGTCGAGCGCGATTCCTTCGTGTTCGCCGATCTGGTTCCGGGGGCTGCAGCCACTGTCGCGGTGTAGATTTCGAGCGGCGACATAGATTCTGGAAAAGGCGCTGATGCAAATCTGCTCGCTATTACCCTCAGCAACGGAAATTCTGTATGCGCTCGGGCTGGGCGATTCCGTTGTCGGAGTGACTCATGAGTGCGACTTTCCCCCTGAGGCGGCGAAGAAGCCTGCTCTCATTCGCCCACGCGTGGACCCGCACGCGCGACCCGCCGAGATTGACCGGCAGGTGAATGAGCTTGTCGCGCGCGGCGAAGGAATTTACGCGGTGGATGCCGAGCTACTCGCGTCGCTTGCGCCGGATCTAATCGTCACGCAGGATCTCTGCCACGTTTGCGCTGCTTCGCCCGATGATCTCGCAGCTGCACTCTCGCGGCTTCCCAAACAGCCCAAGGTGCTGACGCTGACCCCGCACACGCTGGCGGACGTTTGGGACGATATTTGCCGGGTTGGCGCGTTCACCGTAACCTCGAGCGATGCCGAAGCACTCGCTGTGCAGCTTGCCGCGCGTGTGGCGACCATCAATGCGATGGCTCGCGACGCTGGTACGCGCCCGCGCGTTCTGTGCCTTGAATGGCTCGATCCGTTTTACATCGGTGGCCACTGGGTGCCGGAGATGGTTGCGAAGGCCGGCGGAGAAGACGTTCTGGGCCGGGCAGGCGAGCCGTCCTTTCGCACCACCGCAGAAGAAATTGCTCAAACGAGAGCCGAGATCATGGTAGTGATGCCGTGCGGTTACAACGCCGCGCGGACCATAGCTAAATTCAACTGTATGCGCCTGCCTAAAATCTGGGGTGATCTTCCTGCGGTGCGCGAGGGCCGGATATTTGCGGTGGATGCGAATAGCTATTTCTCGCGGCCCGGCCCACGCCTTGTGACGGGCGTTGAGATCCTCGCGCACATTTTCCATCCAGAGTTGTTTCATCAGAATTTGCCTGCGGGAGCGTTTCAACAGCTGTCCTAGCGGGGTTAGCCTTCCCACGCGTCCTTGGGGAATGCATCGAGCAACTCTATCCCTGTTCCACAGGATGCGCGTGCCTGCGCCAGTAGCGGTAAAAGATCAGGCCGGAAAGTATCATCGCGAGGCCGATCGAAGATCGCACCGGCCGCTCGATCCAGATGCTGACGGTCAGCGCCGTTGCTCCCAGAACGAAAATTGCGGGCACGCCTGGATAGCCCCACGTGCGATACGGCCGCGGCATGTCGGGTTCCGTTCGCCGCAGCCGAAACATCGCGATTACTGACATGGCATAGAAAATCCACGCCGCGAATACGAACAGTGACGTCAACTCCTCGAAAGTGCCCGTCAGCGCCATCAAGCCGGCCAGAACGCCTTGAAAAACGAGCGCGCCGCCCGGCGAGCGAAACTTTGAATGCACAATTCCGGTGACTCGGAAATACAGCCCGTCGCGGGCCATTGCGTAGGGCACGCGCGCGCCGCTGAGCAACGAGGAATTGAGCGTGCCGAGTGACGACACGATCATCGCCAGCGTGATCCAAAAAGCCGCGCCATGCCCCGCAAAACTCTCAACCACGTCTGACGCAACATGTTCCGATGCAGCGACGCTCGCAAACGGCAGAGCAAAAAGGCAGACTGTGTTGAACAAGAGATAGATGCTCGCCACGAGGAGCGTCCCGCCAATCAGCGCGAGAGGAATGTTTCGCTGCGGATCTTGAATCTCGGAGCCAACTCGATTGAGATCTTCCCAACCGTCGTAAGCCCAAAGCGAGGCCGCAAGCGCAGCCAGAAAACTGGTCAGCGCTCCGGCGCCCGCATTCGACGGCCAGAACGGGTGAAAATGATCCATGCTCTCATGCCCGAACCAAAAACCTGCAGTGACAATCGCGAGCACGGCCGCGATTTTCAAAATCGTGAGCCCCACTTGTACACATCCACCCAGGCGCACGCCGAGATAATTGATGAACGTGAAAAGCGCGATCGCTCCGACTGCTGTTGGTTGCGCCCAGGTGAATACGAAATCGTAAGGTTTACCTGTAATGGGGTTGATCACATGCCAGGAAAAAATGGGAAGCGCCAGGGCCGGGATGACGAAGCCAGAGAATCGTGCAAAACCTGCGGCGATAGAAGCAGCAGAGCTCGATTCGCCAACCGTTGAGTGCATCCAGCCGAAAAGAAATCCCCACACCGGGCCGAGGCCCTTCCGCAAATATGCGTATTGTCCACCAGCTTTAGGAAGCGCCGCGCCGAGTTCAGCAAATGAGAGCGCTCCAAAAAGAGTGAGCAGCCCGCCAGCAATCCACGCGGCATAGACGATGCTAACCGAACTGCCGACCGCAGCCATCTCGCTCGGCTTCAGGAAAATTCCTGTGCCGATCATTGTACCGACCACGATCGCTGACGCCGCCCAAGGACCGAGGCCGCGAATTAGGTCGAGCCGCTCTTTCGGGTTCGGCGAAGTGTCAATAGATTTGCTCCGTCTCTCTTAGCTTTGAGGCGATGGACTCGTGCTTGTGCGCGAAGGCGTTGGACTGCCTCCAGCGAGGCTCGCGATCGATCCGACGGCAATCGTTATAAACGTCCCCACAAGCACGTACCACGTCCACGCGAGCGGCGTGAAGAGCTTAGCCGCGAGTAATGAAACGAGTCCTGCAACAAATCCCACGAGAGCTCCATTCTCAGTTGCGCGCCCGTTCCACGTGCCGAGGAGAAAAACGCCGAGCAACGCGCCATACGTGATGGACGTGATGGTCAGACCGGCAACCAGCGCGGGCCCCCAGCGAAGCAGGCCGAGCAGTGCAAGCACCGCGCCCCAAACAAGCGTCATTCGCCGCGAACGCCGCAGCGGATGTGCTGCATCTACATGCTGCGCGCCCAAGTCCATGATGCTGGACGATGCCAGCGAGTTCAACGAGCCGCTTGCGTTCGACATCGCAATGGCAAAGATCGAAGCAAGCACAAGGCCGGTGAGTCCGACAGGCATGTCGTGCACGATGAACTGCGGAAAAATGCGGTCTGGGTCACCGCCCGGCACTCCCAGCGAGCGGAACTGCCCGTACACGAACAACATCACGCCAATCACAAGGAACAGCGCGAATTGCACGAACACAATTACACCGCTCGCGAGCAGAGCCTTCTTGCTGTCCCGTTCGTTGCGTGCCGCCAGCAACCGCTGCACCAAGGTCTGGTCTGTGCCGTGGCTGGCCATGGTCAGGAACGTCCCGCCCAGCACTCCGGACCAAAATGTGTAGCTCTGCGTAAGCGAAAAAGCGAAATCGAAGACGCGCAACTTTCCCCCCGCAGCAGCCGCTGCATGCGTCACTTCCAACCAGCCTCCGGGAATTTTGTGCAGTAGCAAAAAGAACGCAGCGATCGACCCAGTCAGGTAGAGCGTGAACTGGATCACGTCGGTCCAGATGACCGCGCGCATTCCGCCCTCGAAAGTGTAAAAAAGCGTGAGAACAGCGACGATTAAAATCGAAACGCGCCCGCCGGTACCGAATGCGACGCTCACGACCTTGCCAATGGCCGAAATACGAACGCCCTCCGCCAGCGCGCGTGTGGCAAGAAAGATGACTGCGGCGGCAGATTTCATCCGCGCTCCAAATCGCTTTTCCAGAAGCTGGTAAGCCGTGTAGAATTCGCCCTGGAAGTACTGCGGGATCAGCAGCACACAAAGTATTACGCGCGCGACCAGATAGCCGAGCACGAGTTGCAGAAAGCCGAGGTTTCCGCCGTAGGCGATTCCGGGCGTCGAGATAATTGTGAGCGTCGAAGTTTCCGTCGCCACGATCGAAAGTGCGAGCGCCCACCACGGCGCAGTCCGGCCGCCGAGAAAATAATCGCGGAGAGTTTTCTGGCCGCGGCGAAAGCGGGCGCCGAACAGTGTGATGCCCGCGAGATAGAGCACCAGAATGGCGAGATCAATTAGGCTGATTTGCATCGC
>Ga0307472_100000502_pt1 | contig 13870 bp, 15 predicted proteins | sample atmos_gasesAM5C__2_FD_204582 | JGI IMG/M metagenome (GOLD analysis project Ga0307472, IMG submission 204582) | Hardwood forest soil microbial communities from Morgan-Monroe State Forest, Indiana, United States - atmos_gasesAM5C_05 | ecosystem: Environmental > Terrestrial > Soil > Temperate...
CCGCGATTGTCGCACGCGGATTTCTTGACAATTCTTCGCTTGCGCTCACAATAGGGTTCCCTTCCTCTTGATCACCTCTCGAATGCTGTCCCCTTTCCGGTTGTCGCAGTGTGCTTCCTTGGGAAACCGGCGCTTAGCTTCTTGCCCGTAGGTGCCGATAAATCGAATCAGGCGGCGCTATGGGTGTAGCCGCCGGAGGAAGGCCGAGGACCGTGATGTGGTGGAAAGCTACAAACTCGGGGCCAACAGTTACATTCAGAAGCCCGTCAACATCACCGAAGTTCAGGATGCTGTCAGGCAGCTCGGCTTGTATGGGCTGCTCGTCTAAATCCGGCCGCTTGGCACCGCCTTTTCGAAATCATAGGAGTACGGGAATCCATGGCTCAATCTGACCCGAGTCGATCAACCGTTGCTCCGAAACCGCTGCGTATCTTGTACCTCGAGGATGAACCGGGTGATGTTGAGATTGCCGTTCGAGAGCTCAAGAAGTCCGAAATCGAGGTCGAAGTCGAGACGGTCGCCACCCGGGAGGAATTCGCCCGAAAACTGCGCGAGAAAGCTTTCGACATCATCCTCTCAGATTACCGGTTGCCTGGATGGACGGGTTTGGATGCGTTTTCTCTCATCAAAGAGTACGGTCTTGATATCCCCTTCGTGCTCGTCACCGGCACCTTGGGCGAAGAACTGGCCGTCGAGTGCATCAGACACGGCGTCACCGATTACGTTTTGAAGGAACAGCTCGCCCGCCTGCCGGTAGCGGTTCGCCAGGCACAGGATTCCAAATTGATGCGCGAAGCCGAGGCGCGTGCCGTCACGGCGCTCCGGGAGAGTGAGCAGCGCTACCGCATACTGTTCGAAAACGCACCCGAAGCAATTGTTGTTCTGGACGTTGAGAAAGAGAAGTTCGTGGACTGCAACGAGAATGCTTTGCGACTATTCCAAGTCAGCCGCGAAGTGCTTCTTCGCCAAGGCCCGGCGGATCTTAGCCCGCCATTGCAGCCGAATGGCCGCCCCTCGGAGGCCGCCTCGCGTGAACGCGTCGAGAGAGCCCTCGCAGGCTTGACTCCCAGCTTCGAGTGGGTCTGTCGCAATTCAAAAGGAGAAGACATCGACTGCGAAGTGCAGCTGGTTTGCTTGCCTTCGCCATCGCGGCAGCTTGTACGGGGCAGCATCGTGGATATCACCGACCGCAATCGCTCGCAGCAGGCCTTGCGGGAAAGCGAAGCGCGCTACCTGGAGCTCGTCAACAATGCGACGTACGGAATTTGCTGGGTGACCACGGACGGCGAGCTTCTCTCCGTAAATCCCGCCCTCGCACGCATGCTCGGCTTCGATTCCACCGAAGAACTTCTCGCGCTCGGCTCATCGGACGCCCTCTATCGCGATCCTGCACTCAGGGACCGCCTGCTCGTCGAGTACATGAACTCCGGCCGCGTGGATGCTGTGGCCGAATGGAAATGCAAAGACGGAAAAATCATCCACGTGCTCTTGAACGGACGGCGCACCACGAACCCAGAGCGCCGGATCGAGTGCATCGAAGTAATCGTCGAGGATGTCACCGAAAAGATCGCGCTCGAAAAACAATTGGTCCAGGCCCAAAAATTCGAAGCTATCGGCCAATTGGCCGGCGGCATTGCGCACGACTTCAACAATATGATTGGCGCCATCATCGGCTGGGCCGATCTCGGTATGGAGGAGACCGAACCGGCTTCCCGCCCGCATCGTCATTTCGAAAAAATGCGCCAGCAGGCTGATCGCGCGGCCGCTCTTACCCGGCAACTGCTGGCCTTCGCGCGCCGCCAGATTCTCGAGCCGCGCAACATGGATTTGAATCACACCGTCACGGAAACTCTCAGCCTGCTCGAAAAAGTGATCGGCAGCAATATTGAGATTAAATCAAGTCTGGCCTCCGACCTGGCACTTGTCTCCGCCGACCCCACGCAGGTCGAACAGATCTTGATGAACCTGTGCTTCAACGCGCGCGACGCGATGCCCCAGGGTGGCTCGCTGTACATTGAGACGAGCAATGCCGTCTTCGACGAGGAATATTGCGCCGTCCAACCTCTCGCGCGTCCCGGCAATTACTCGATGCTTTCTGTCAGTGACACAGGCACCGGGATGGATGCAGCCACCATTGATCGTATCTTCGAGCCATTCTTCACCACCAAGGAACTGGGCAAGGGTACGGGCCTTGGTCTTGCCATGGTTTACGGTATCGTCAGACAACACGGCGGATTCGTCCATGTGTACAGCGAACTGGGAGTGGGGAGCAATTTTCGCGTCTATCTTCCCATTAGCCTGGAGGCGGGCAAGAGTCCGGAACACCCGCCGGACACGCGTCCTGTTCGCGGAGGCACCGAGACGATTCTCGTTGCCGAGGATCACGAGGGGCTCCGCGAAATCGCGCGGGAGACGCTGGTGAATCTCGGCTATCGCGTGATTCTCGCAACAGACGGCGAAGAGGCCGTCCGGGAATTCCTGAACCCTCGCAACCATATTGACATCCTGCTCATGGATGTGGTGCTTCCGAAACTTGGCGGCCCGCAAGCTTACGCTCGCATCTGCGAAACAAGACCGGACGTGCCCGCCATATTCGCCACCGGCTACGGCGCCGACATCAAGCTGCTCATGCAGGCGCGGCAGCGCGGTCTGCCTATACTCCAGAAGCCTTACTCTCCGCGCGATCTGGCGCGCAAAGTCCGTGAGACGCTCGACCAGCACCGCCTCGTCACCACCAAGTAGCGCGCACGATTCGAGTTGACACTGTTTCTGCGCGTGTGCTATTGGGAGCCACATTCGTGGACTCCGGCACTCGTGCCGGATCGCTGAACCGTCAGATGTGCAACTCGCAAGGCCCGAAGAACGGTTCGGCAGCAACCCCACCCACCCCGGGAGGCGGGTGCCGCCAGGCTTTCGCCTCCCGTCTTTTCTCTGCGGCGGCTTCCTGAACCAGTATCGCTTGCGTGTTGTCGTGGCGACGGAGTTATAATGCGCCCACTTGGCGTTTGCCCGGCGCGCCCGGGATGATCCGGGGACAGCCGTCACAGGATGGCAGCGGGCAGTGGAGGTGAACATGGGCTTGCAAATTGCAACGCGGAAATCCGGAAACGTTGTCGTCATCGATCTGGCGGGCCGCGTCACCATCGGCATCAGCAACGACTCGCTCAGCGCCGAACTGCGCAAGCTTGCCGAAACCGCTCCCTGCGATGTCCTCGTGAATCTCGCCGGCGTCACGCAGATGGACAGCTCCGGAATCAGCACGCTGGTGCGCTCCTTCGTCACTCTCGAGCGCCAGGGCGGCAGCCTGAAGATTCTCAATCCCACGGGGCACGTGAAGGAAGTCCTCGAGCTCACGCGCTTGATCCAATCCATCCCGTCGTTCACCGACGAGGCCAAAGCCGTCGCCAGCTTCCGCGGCGGCGTCGCCCACGCGTAACGCGATCGCTCTGCAAGCAGCGCACACACCGCAACCTGCGCTATAAATTTTTCGCGCCGATTGGGAATCATTTCTTTCTTCAGGCGTTTTTTTTCAGTTCGGCGAGGACCAGCTTGGCGACTTCCTTGAGCGTATCGAAGACGCCTTGCCCGGTGATGGCGACGGCTTCGAGCGCGGGCTCGTTTTTGACTGACAATTGCTTCTGCAATTCCGGCACGGGAAGAATATTCGGCAGGTCGCGCTTGTTGAGCTGCAGCACGTAGGGAATGGTGCTGAAATCGAGGTTGTGATCCTTCAGATGCTCGCGCAAGTTGTCGAGCGTTTCGAGATTTGCGTCCAGGCGCTCTTCCTGAGAATCCGCGACGAACACCACTCCATCCGCGCCTTTCAAAATCAAGCGCCGGCTGGCTTCGTAGAACACCTGGCCGGGAACGGTATAGAGATGAAAGCGGGTGCGAAATCCGCGGACGCTGCCTAAATCGAGCGGAAGAAAATCGAAGAACAGGGTGCGATCGGTTTCCGTGGCCAGCGAAACCATCTTTCCCTTTTGATTCGATCCCGTGTGGTCGTAAATCCACTGCAAGTTGGCGGTTTTGCCGCCGAGGCCGGGGCCATAGTAAACCAGCTTGCAATTGATTTCCCGCGCGGGAAAATTAATGAACGGCACAATCCCCTCAGATCGGAGCAGCCCGCTACTTATAACATACGCACGCACATGCGGCCAACGCACCGAAACAGCCCAGGTTCGCAATCCGCAACCCGCGCACCGCCCCGCACCGTTCGGTAGCGGGTCCTGCCCGCCGAAGCGCATTCTTTGCGCCCCGGTCGAACCTGCGGGGCCCTGGCGTACGAAGGTGTGTCCACTCTGGATGCCGGAGGGGGAGACCCGCAGCGGTGACCCGGCGGATTAGATGGCGTTGTCGGCTGCAGGCACTCGTCCCCTGCAGTGGACGGATTCTCACAACCGGTTGATGGGGAGGGTGGAGTCGGAGACGACGTCGAGAGTGCTTTCGCGAACGAAGTAGGCGTCGGCCTTGACGGCGCCGGCGGGGCCGTTGTGGACGAAGGTTGCGCCCCCGACGGAATCCACGGGCATGCTGACGTCTTTGCCTGGGCCGACGATCTTGAAGATGCTGCTGCCGGCGGGGATGGTGAACCGGATGGTGATGGCGTGGAGAGTTTTTCCCTGAAGTGGCGTGACAGTGAGAACGCCGGTGATGTCGTTGTCTGTGGTGTTGGTGAAGGCGTAGGACTCCTTCGGCGGCTGAATGCGCTGGTCGGTGTCGACGGCGAAAACCCTAAAGTCCGAGAAAGTGTGGGTGCGATAGTAGCGTCGGCCGGCGCGTTCGGCATAGATGTCGGTGGTCTGGGGCAGCCAGAGTTTCTGTGTGTGCGTGTGGAAGAATACAGGCTTGTAGTCGATCGAGAGGAACTCCTCGGTGAGGCCGATCTCTTTGATGGGATGAACCAGTTGGGACTCCAGGCGCAGGACTTGATAGGAAGCTGCATCGATCCAGGCGCGGCCCTTCAGCGGAACCGGAACGACGCTCCCTGCCACGCGGTACTGACGCATGCGGTTGGGGCGATCCTCGCGCTGGATGAAATGAACCTGCCAGGCCGGATGCCCCTCCCATTGGCCCAGACCCTCGCAGGCGAATCTGAAATCGGGAACGAAGAGCGGATGGAAGATAAGCGCCATGGCCGGCAAGCCCATTGTCGCGATGTGCGCAGGAAAAAGGCTCTGATCAACGCTGCCGTCGCGGTATTCGTCGAGAAGGATCAGACCGCTCGGAGTCTGCGAAACGATGACAACATACTCGTAAGAGCGCTTTTCGGGGACGTGGCGGACGCCAAGAGAGTCGATCGTATAGTGATCCACACGCTCGGTGGCGCTGAATTTTTCGAGGTTGCTGGCGAGTTGCTTCACGCGCTGGCCAGTGCCTCGCAGCACCACCGGAAGGGGGCATTCGACACCACTGTGAACCCCCGGCACGAAGTCGTCGATGCCCGGTGGGAGCCAGGAGGGCTGCTTGTGCGCTGCCTCGGGTGCCGGTGCCGCGGGAGATACCTCCAGAGCCGCCGCTGGGAGCGACCTGGGCTTCATAATCACGAAGAGCGTTTGGAGGTGGCGGCCCGGTTCGATCTGTATATTTTGTCGCAGTGTTAGGAAGCCGGGCGCACTTGCGTCCACCATGTAAGTCCCGGGCGCGAGATTGGAGAAAAGCATTTCGCCTTCGGAATCCGTAGCTGTACCGCTCGCCTCGTAGCCCTGAGTCGGCAGAACACGGACACTTGCCGAGCCGACGAAGGGCGAATCGTCCTGAAGCCGCAGACACACTTTGAGCGAAGGCTCGCCTTCCTTTGCAGGCGGTTGGGCCAACAGGTTTTCCTTTGGAATTTCCTGGGCTGCGGTAACGACGGAGAACAGAGCCAGCATGAGAGACACCAAGAGAGATCGAACAGGAAGTATGCGACGCATCACACCCTCCACTACGAGTAGCCCTGCGGAATGTCCACCACCTGGCAGCCTGAACGTTGCCAGTCCAGAACATGTTCCAAGGGCCTGTTGGGGCGCAATATTACTCCAATCACGTCAAGATTCAAGACACTTCCAACACAGAATTGGCGCTGGGGGATCCCTGGGGTCGGGACCGTACCGCCTCGATCCGACTTAGGTCAAACTACATGCATTGACGCAGATGCTTGAGTTTGCTATGTTTTCGATTATGGCGTGCGGAGTGAAAAAGTGAAGCGTCGGGCGATCCGGACCACACAATCCTCAGGGAACAGCCACAAACTGCTGAAAAATAAGGCGTTAAAGCTGTCGGCGAAGACCAAGGCAGCGCCCCCCGACCCGTTGGCACCGGCCAAGCAGGCGCAGATGAAGAGCTACGAAGAGGCGCTCAAGTACTTTCAGCAGCAGAAATTCCACAAGGCCAAGCAGTCGCTCGAGCGCGTGCTGGAAGGGCCGAGCAAGGAACTGGGCGATCGCGCGCAGATGCATCTCCGGATCTGCGAGCAGCGAATATCCAGAGCGCCTGTTCCCGTGGCGAAATCGGCGGAAGACCACTATACGCAGGGCGTCGCACTGATGAATCTGGGGCGCTGGGACGAGGCACGTGAACATCTGGATCGCGCCCGCAAAGCCGCGCCGAAAGCCGACCACATCGTGTATGCCATGGCGGCACTGGATTGCCTGACCGGGGAAGCGGAATCGGCGATGCAGAATTTGAAGGTCGCCATCCAGTTGCGCCCGGAGAACCGCTACCACGCGCGCAACGATGAAGATTTTGCGTTCTTGCAGGAAGACCCGCGCTTCACCGAACTGCTCTACCCGGAACGAGATGGTTCTGCGGGCTAGCCTCTTATTCATCCCGTGAAAAATAAAGCGCAGCAGCCCTCCCGGCCTGTGCGGCCCGTACGCATTGTTGCACTCGGTGGCGGCACAGGACTCTCCATGGTTTTGCGCGGGCTAAAGGAATATGTCGCGGGCCGCAAGAAGGAGCGAACTCCGCGGCCCATCGCCGACCTCGCAGCGGTGGTGACTGTGACGGACGACGGCGGCAGCTCTGGGCGGTTGCGGCGGGAATATCAAGTGCTTCCACCCGGCGATATTCGAAACTGCATGGTGGCGCTGTCGAAGGACGAGCATCTGCTCGGACAGCTCTTCCAGTACCGCTTTCCAGTGGGGCGCGGGCTCGCGGGGCACAGCTTCGGAAATCTGTTTTTAACGGCGCTGACGAACGTGACCGGAGATTTCCCGGAAGCGGTGCGCGTCTCGGCGCAGGTGTTGGCGATTCGCGGACGGATTTTTCCTTCGACAACGCAGAATGTGACGCTCGAAGCGGAACTCGAGGATGGCACTATCGTCGCCGGCGAAACGAATATCTCGAAATCGCAGAAGCGAATCCGGCGCCTGCGGCTGGTGCCGCGGCGCGTGCGGCCAGTTCTGGAAGTGATCGAGGCGATCCGTGCAGCAGACTTGATTCTGGTTGGACCCGGCTCGCTGTACACCAGCATCATTCCAAACCTGATGGTGGAGCAGGTGACCGAAGCAATCCTGCGCGCGCGTGCCACATGCGTGTACATTGCTAACCTGATGACCCAGCCGGGTGAAACGCAGGATTATTCTGTGGCGGACCATGTGCGCGCAATCTACGAGCATACGCGGCAGGGTTTGTTCAATTTCGTGGTGATCAATCGCACGCGCGTGACGCCGCGCCTGCTTCGCCGCTACGCAGCCCAGGGCGCCGAGCCGGTTGAGCCATCACTGGAGGAACTCCAGCGCATGGGATTGAGCTACGTGACCGCCGATCTGCTTCATCAAGACGGAGTCATCCGGCATGACCAGGCGCGGCTGACCAATCTGCTGCTCAACGAGTTCGTCAAGCGCGGCCCCCACCGCTGAAGAATCGCGGCACTGGTTCCGCTTGGGAGCTGGAATTCGCAACGCTTTTCTTGCGCCGCCTTGCGCGTGTTCGTATACTGGCCGCCGCTGTTGGGAAGGCGCTTGATGATGTCGGTTATCAGCCCGGCGGCAACGCCACGCGGCCGGCAAATTGAAAAGCACTCATTCGAATATTTGAGGAGGCGGTCATGTCTGCGCTTGCGCAGGATGAACTGAACGTTTACAAGTCTGCCGAAGCGCGATTTGAGATCGCGGCGCAGAAGCTGGCGCTCGAAGAAGGCCTATACCGTTATCTGAAGCATCCCAGCAAGGAAATCACGGTTTACATACCGATCGCGCGCGATAGTGGCCATCTCGAAGTTTTCGTCGGCTACCGCGTGTTGCATTCGACCATTCGCGGGCCGGGCAAGGGCGGAATCCGCTTTGCGCCTGACGTGAGCCTGGATGAAGTGCGCGCGCTGGCAGCATGGATGACCTGGAAGTGCGCGGTGGTGAACATCCCATTTGGCGGGGCAAAAGGCGGCGTGATCTGCGATCCAACCAAACTTTCGAAGACCGAACTTGAGCGCATCACGCGGCGCTACACAGCGGAGCTGAGCGAATGGTTCGGGCCGGAGCGCGATGTGCCGGCGCCGGACATTGGCACAAACGATCAAACCATGGCCTGGGTGATGGACACCTACGCCATGCACGTCCGGCAGGCTACCACAGCCGTGGTAACCGGGAAGCCGCTTGAGCTGGGCGGCTCGCAAGGACGCAAGGAAGCCACCGGGCGGGGATTGATGATGTGCTGCGACCGCGCGCTCGCAAAATTGAAGATGAAGCGCGAGGGGTGCCGTACCATCATACAGGGTTTTGGAAACGTCGGCTCTCAGGCCGCACTGCTGATGCATGCGGCCGGTTACAAGATCATCGGCGTGGCCGATATCCATGGCGGCCTCTACAATGAAAAGGGCTTCGACATTCCGAAGCTCTACGACTGGGTGTACACGCAACGCAAGCCACTGCCGGAATTCCCCGGAGGCGGCGAGAGGATGACCGCACAAGAGGTCCTCTTCCATTCCTGCGAGATCCTGGTGCCGGCGGCAACGGAAAACCAGATCACCACGCAGAACGCGCACCGCGTGGAATGCCGTATCCTATGCGAAGGTGCAAACGGCCCCACCACTTCGCACGCTGATTCGATCATCGAGCAGAAGGGAATCTTCGTTATACCGGACATTCTGGGGAATGCGGGCGGTGTGACTGTGAGCTATTTCGAGTGGGTGCAGGACCGCCAGGGATTTTTCTGGCGCGAGAGCGAAGTGAACGAGCGCCTCCAGGATGTGATGGACCAGAGCTTCGATCAAGTGGTGAGTTACGCGGAAATGCACCACGTGAATAACCGCATCGCAGCGTACATGGTCGCGATCGACCGTGTGGCTCGCGCCCTCAGGCTGCGCGGGATTTATGCCTGAACAGCGCGGGGATTTTCTTTCTGCGCGGAGGTAGTCCTGTTCCCTGATTCGATATCGCCGGGCGCGCTGAAGACGGAAGACGAACACCGCCGCGACATTTGCACGGCGGGGCGCTGGATCCACGAGCTAGGCTACGTGGCCTCGACCGACGGAAATATCTCGCTGCGGCTCGATCCGCGGCGGATTCTGACGTCGCCTACTAACATCAGCAAGGGCATGATGGCGCCCGACGATATGGTCATCACCGACCTCGATGGCCAAAAGTTGAGCGGCCGCCGGAATCCGTCCTCTGAGCTCGCCATGCACCTGCTGATTTACCGCCGGCGGCCGGACATCAACGCCGTCTGCCACGCGCATCCTTCCGTCGCCACTGGATTTGCGGCATCGGGCGTTCCTCTGAACAAGGCCATCCTGTCTGAATTGGTGCTTTCGCTCGGGTGCATCCCAGTTGCCCGTTATGGGACGCCCGGGACGCTTGAGTTGACAGAGGCGATCGAACCGCTGGTGCAAAGCTACGACGCGATCCTGATGGCCAACCACGGAGTGGTGACCTATGGGCAGGATCTTCTGACCGCTTTCTTCCGCATGGAGACTACCGAGCACTTTGCCCGCGTCACGCTGGTAACTGAACTTATCGGCAAACAAGTCTTGCTTTCCAGCGGAGATGTGGAAAAATTGCTCGCGGCGCGCAAGCGATACGGCTTGCAGACTGCGGCGGCTGTGGGACCGAATTGCCCGGTAACTTCGGACAGCGCGGAAACAGAGCGCATCACGCTGACGCGGCGTGAATTGGAATCGCTGGTGGACGAGGAAGTGCAGAAGGCTCTCGACAAGGACAGGCAGAAGCGCTGACGCTTGGGAGAATTTTGTCGCGGGATGGAGTCGTTTTGCCGGAGGGTGAAGCATGGGCGAAGCACTGGGAATGATCGAGACACGCGGCCTGATCGCGATGATTGAGGCTTCGGACGCTATGGTGAAGGCGGCCAAAGTCACGCTGGTGGGCTGGGAGAAGATCGGCTCGGGCTACGTCACAGCGATGGTGCGGGGAGATGTCGCGGCGGTGAAAGCAGCGACGGACGCCGGTGCGGCCGCGGCGCGGCGCGTGGGCGAATTGATCGCCGTGCACGTGATTCCGCGTCCGCATCAGTCGCTCGAAGATGTGCTGCCCATCGGCAAGACGCCGATGGCCGCGGCCAGGTAGCTGCCGCGGCTGCGAATCGGCGCCGCTCGGGCAGCGCGCGCGCGCCCGGCGAAGCATCGGCAGCCGTTTTGGCGCTCTTCGTTCTCGGCTTGGTGTCGATAACTGCGGGGTTTGATTTTGCCCTTAACCTTAAACTCTGAACTTCTAACTTTGAACATTCCTTCATGATCCTCGCCCGCATCGTCGGCACCATTGTTGCAACCCGCAAAGACCCGCGCCTGGAAGGAAAAAAGCTCCTCATCGTGAAGCCCATCAATCCCGAAGGCGGCGACGAATCCGGCTACCTGATCGCCGTGGACACCGTGGACGCGGGATTCCGCGAAACCGTGCTGATCGTTTCCGGCAGCTCCGCGCGCATGGCCGCCGAATGCAAAGATCGCCCAGTGGACGCCGCCATCATTGGCATCGTTGATACCATCCAACTCGACCGGCAGCACGAAGCCGAGCTCGCCGCCGCGCGCAAGAAATGACGATGCGGCGAGCATCGCCAGCCCGAGAGAATCCATGCTGCTAGGCCGCGTGATCGGCAATGTCGTTGCGACCATGAAAAATGCGTCGCTCGCGGGGCAGCGGCTGCTGCTGGTCCAGCCGGTTGATCGAAACGGGCGCGACAAAGGGAAAGTGCTGGTGGCGCTCGATTCGGTGGGCGCCGGCGCGGGCGAAACGGTTTACTGGTGCCGTGGGAAAGAAGCCAGCTTCCCGTTCTTGCCGTTGGAAGTCCCCACGGAGGCCACCATCGTCGGCATCGTCGATGTTGTAAATATTCCGTCAGCCAAGGATGCGCGAATCCGTGCATAGCAAGATCGAGGCACAACAAAAGTGTTGATCGGACGCGTGATCGGCCATGTGGTGGCGACGCAGAAAGCGCCCTCGCACGTGGGGCGCAAGATTCTGGTCGTCCAGCCGCTGAACCTGGACGGCTCGGATCGCGGGGAAGCCGTGCTCGCGCTCGACGCCGTTGACGCCGGAATCGGCGAGCGCGTGCTGCTAGCCGCCGAAGGATATTCGGCGATGACCGCCGTCGGCCGGCCCAACTCACCGATCGACATGGCCGTCATTGGCGTGATCGATTCCGTAAATTTGATCGAAGGCGTGAAGTAATCCCCGTAGTTCTTCGCAAATCCCTGGCTTGTCTGCATCACACCGCAAGAAAAAAGCGGGCAACGCCTGCTGCATCAAGCGCCGCCCGCTGGTGGTACGCGAGGAGAACGCTACTGCGTGATCTCGACGTACTTCGATTTGCCGTTGAAGTGGATCTCCTTGATCTGTTTGCTCTCGGTCACGATGGACGAGTACGCAGCCTTGCCGGCTTCATCCTTCCACTGCACCGGCGCTTCGGCGATTGCTTTGCCGCCTTGCAGCAGAGTCACTTTTACGCTGTCCGCTCTCACGGAATAGCTGCCGGGTTTCAGTTCCGTTTCCCCGAGTGTGACCAGGTTGCTGAGCTTCATTGTCATGCTGACGATTGTTTTCGTTGGATTCGTGTTGTCGCTGCGAGTAGCGATTGGCAACGCCAGCGCAAGCGCGGCAAGGACACTGAATACAAAACTCATTCGATGTTGTGACATTTGCTCTTCCTCCTTGAGGTCAATCGCCCCTTGCGCTTCGTTAGACGCGACGCATTCAGCGGCGAGAGCAAATTCAGAAAAAGTGAGCGAAAAAATGTTCGCGCGCATACAAAAGCAAAATTTGCATCACCAGCGAACACTGTTTTCTCGCATGCGAACAGTGCTCGCCCACTCGATGGGCGAGAAAATCTCCCCTCCTCCGAATTTTCGGAGACTTTGTTGCGCGCATGTTTCTGCGCGCAAGCGCACACATATCCCGCGGCGAGGCGCGCGCCCTCAATGACTCCAAGTACGGGCTGAGGCATGCTTTTGTTCCACGAAATCTCGCCACCGATGTGCCATATGCGGCGCGCATGTCGGGGCGCCGCGTTTCCAGAAGCAGCGGCGCGACGCTGGCCGTGCGTTGACAGCCCGCACACGCTAATCAATAATCGCTGGACATGATTGGTGCGCTCCGCGGCAAGCTGATTGAGAAGAGCCCGAATCAAGTCCTGCTCGACGTGGGCGGCGTGGGCTATCAAGTGCAAATCCCGCTCTCGACATTCGCGAGCCTCGGCGCGCTCCACTGCGAAACGACGCTGCTGGTCCACACGCACGTGCGCGAAGACCAGCTCGCGCTGTACGGTTTCTTTACCTCCCGCGAGAAACGCTGCTTCGAGCTGCTGATTTCCGCTTCCGGCGTGGGCCCGTCGCTGGCGCTGAAAATTCTCTCCGGCATGAGCCTCGAGGAACTTGTCCCCGCGATCCGCAAAGGCGATCTCGCGCAACTCGTGCGCATTCCCGGCGTGGGACGGAAGACGGCGGAGCGCATGGTCGTCGAATTGCGCGACAAGCTCGCGGCCGTGGACGTGGCCGAAGCCGGAAAGCCTGCCACGCGCTCGCAGCTCGAAGCCGACGTCGCTTCGGCGCTCGTGAATCTGGGATACGATCCACGAGCAGTCGAAAAAACCATCGAGAAAGCGCGCGGCACGGGTGGCGCCGATTTCGAAACTCTCTTGCGGACGTCGCTGCAAATTCTGGGCACCGGCGCGATGCAGAAATCAGCGCGCGCGGGCCGCGAATAATAAATCGAGCGCACGCGCAGTTGCGCCTCGGTCAAAAGGTGAGCCGGAATATGGTTCAGTTCGTTTGGGAATTTACCGCGCGTGTGGGCAAGGTGAAGGAGTTCGAGCGCCACTACGCGAACGACGGCCCTTGGGTAGAACTCTTTCGCAAGAATGCTGGTTATCAGGGCACGCAGCTTTTGCGCGACGCGGAAACCGAGCGCCACTATTTGACGATCGATCGCTGGGACAGCTTGGCGTCCTACGTTGCCATGCACGAGCGCTTTGCCCGGGAGTACGAGGACTTGGACCACGCCGGCCAGCAATTCACCGAGAGCGAGGGCCGCATCGGCGTTTTCGAAGAGGATTAGATTCCCCGCAGCGGGGAGGCAAACACCATGCAAGAGGGACAAGCAGCGGGCAAATTGAGGGACCGGATCATCTCCGGGAAAGCGCTCGACGAAGACGCGCGCATTGAAGCCAGCGTCCGCCCGAAAAAAATCGAGGACTTCATCGGGCAATCGCGCGTAAAAGAAAACCTGAAAATCGCGGTGGATGCCGCGCGCGCGCGCGGAGAGTCGCTCGACCACGTACTGCTCTACGGCCCGCCGGGCCTGGGCAAGACCACGCTCGCGCAAATTCTGGCCAACGAAATGGGCTCGGCGATCAAAATCAGCTCCGGGCCGCTGCTCGAGAAGAAGGGCGATTTGACCGCCGTCCTCACGTCGCTCGACCCGCGCGATTTTTTCTTTCTCGA
>Ga0307472_100000504_pt1 | contig 13838 bp, 11 predicted proteins | sample atmos_gasesAM5C__2_FD_204582 | JGI IMG/M metagenome (GOLD analysis project Ga0307472, IMG submission 204582) | Hardwood forest soil microbial communities from Morgan-Monroe State Forest, Indiana, United States - atmos_gasesAM5C_05 | ecosystem: Environmental > Terrestrial > Soil > Temperate...
GTCAAGCTGGATCTAGCGATAACCGATCCGGTAGAAACAACCGCGCTCACGCTAAAGCATCTTCTCGAAGCCCGTGGAGTGCGCATCAAGGGTGGTATTCGTGTCGAAGAAGCGCCTGCGCCGCAATCGTTGAAACCCGGAGAAGCCCCGGTGCTGCTTTCATCAGAATCAAAGAGCGCGGAAAAAAATTCAGCAGCGAATGCGCTCGTACTTGCGGAGCACGTTTCGCCGCCGCTTCTTGAAAGCGTGCGCGTGATGAATAAAGTGAGCCAGAATCTCCACGCCGAACTATTTCTGCGGACGATAGCACGCGAAAAGACAGGAATCGGCTCGGCGGAAATTGGATTGAAGCTCGAACAGGATTTTATGAAATCCGTGGGCGTAGCAGAGGACGACGCTGTTCTTACCGACGGCTCGGGGCTTTCGACAAACAATCTCGTGACGCCGCGAGCAGTGGTCGCGTTGCTGCATTATGCAATTCATCAGCCCTGGGGCCCTGATTTTATGGCCACGTTGCCGATTGCCGGAGTGGATGGAACGCTCGAGGACCGCATGAAAAGCACGTCCGCCGCCGGCTTGATTCAAGCCAAAACCGGCGGTCTCGAACACGTTCACTCACTTTCCGGTTACGCCACAACGGTCGGCGGCGAATATCTCGTCTTTTCGATTTTCGTGAATAACGATCCACAGCACGGGCGCGAGGCAACTGCTGCGATTGATGCGATCGCCCTGGCGATGGTCGAAGCAATCGGCGCTCCGGCGCAGCACAAATAGAAAGGTCATTGTGCGTTCGTGTGCTTCTCCACCGCCGCGCCATTTCTGTTTTCTACACTGAACCGGGCTACAATCCATTTTGAGGCATTCGTGTCCCGTCACGCAGAAGAACTCCTCGAATTCGACAAGCTCAAGGAAATCGTCAGCGGATTCACCACCTGCGCGCCCGGGCGTCGCGCTATTCCCTCGCTCGCTCCTCAGCAGGACGTCACCGCCTTGAATTCTGAATTCGCGCTGATCCGCGAGGCGGTCGCGTACCTTCGTCCCGGCGCGGAAATGGGATTCGGCTCGCTCGCTGATCCCGAGCCATGGCTGGCGCAGCTCGCCATTCCTGCGTCGGTGCTCTCCAGCGCAGATCTGCTCGATGTCGCCTCATTGGTGGAAACCGTCAATGGCGTGCGGCAGGTGTTCAAAGGTGAGACCGCGAAATATGCGCGCCTTGCGGAGAGCGCAGCAGCTTTCGCGGATTTTCGTCATATGCTGACCGCCATCCGGCGCGCGATTCTCCCAAATGGCGAAATCAGTGACGACGCCTCTCCACAATTGCGGCGCATCCGTTCCGGCATTGCGCAGGCGCGCGACAAAATCCAAAAGTCGCTCGAAAGCATCTTGCGCGCCCGATGTGAACCGGCCGGCGAGGATTACATCACGCTGCGCAATGATCGCTTCGTCATTCCGGTTCGCGCTGCCGATCGCCGCGCTGTTCCAGGCGTCGTCCATGCTGCCAGCGCTACAGGGCAAACTGTGTTTGTCGAGCCGCTCGAAGCCATCGATCTGAACAATCGGCTCGTTCAGCTTTCCGAAGAGGAAGTAGCGGAGATCGGTCGCATCCTTGCCGACTTGACCGAACAAGTCCGCTCCGATCGCGGCCCCCTGGAAGCGGCCGCCGCTGGAATCGCCCATCTCGATTCTGTCTTTGCGCGCGCGCGATTTGCGCGTGAGTTCGATTGCGCGATGCCGGAATTTTCTACAGGCAATTCGTTGCGGCTCGAAGCGGCACGCAATCCGGTTCTGGAATACACGCTGCGCCCGCAAGACCGGAAAGCCATCCCTTTGACGCTCGCGCTCGGCGGATCGGAAACAGTGATGGTCATCAGCGGGCCTAACACGGGTGGCAAAACGGTCGCGCTGAAGAATGTCGGCCTTGCTGCACTTGCCGCACAATCGGCGATTCCCGTCGCTGCGGAGCGCGCCGAGTTGCCGCTGTTCGATCACGTGCTCGCCGATATCGGCGACGAGCAATCGATTGCCGCTGACCTCTCCACGTTTTCGGCGCACATGCTGAATCTGAAATCGATGCTCGAGACGGCGACGGATCGCTCGCTGATTCTCGTCGATGAAATGGGCACGGGTACAGCGCCAGAAGAAGGCGCGGCCCTCGCTGTCGCGTTGCTCGAAGAGTTTCGCACCCTGCGCGCACTGACCATTGCGACCACGCATCACGATCGCCTGAAAGCGTACGCTTCGACGACGCCGGGAATCGTGAACGCCGCGATGGAGTTTGACGAAGAGAATCTGCGGCCTACGTATCGCCTGCTCGTAGGTGTTCCGGGCACCTCGAGCGGCCTCGAAATCGCACGCCGCCTGGGACTGCCGCCTCGCGTTGTAGACCATGCGCGCGCGAGTCTTTCTCCCGAATCGCGCGAGGCGCGAGATTTGATCGCCTATCTTCACCGCAGCCGCGATGAGATGGAGGAGATCAAGCGCCAGGCTCGCGAAGAGCTGGCGCAACTGGAAGCGGAGCGCCGCTCGCTTCAGACGGAATGGGTCGAGCGGCAGAAAAAACGCATCGCCGAACTGGAAAAGAATTTTGACGCAACCCAGAAGCGTCTGGAAAGCGAAGTCGCCCGTCTCGCCACCGACATAAAAGACCGCGCGCTGCGTGCTCAAATCGAAAAACAATCCGGTCGCCGCATGGGAAAGATTGCCGGTGAGGCCCGCGCTGAAGCGGACGCAGCCGTCGTCGACGCGCTCGCTGCATCCCAATCAGACCTCGGTGCTCAAGCGCAACGTGCCGCGCAACCGGTTGAACCGAGCCTTCTTTCCGCGGGCCAGCGCGTTGTCGTAAAGGGATTCAAGCAGCCGCTCCTCTTCCGCCGGCACGACGGCCGCTCCGCGGAAGTCGAAGCCGGCCCCATGCGCATGAAGGTTCCATTGGCCGATGTCGTCGGAATTGAGAGCAGCGCCCAGCCCGCAAAAAGCGTTTCGGCTGACGCCACGCGGCCCCGGGGCGTTACCGTGCACACGCAGCCAAACGACGAGCCCGCCTCCGAAGAGATCAACGTGATCGGCACCACGGTCGAGGAAGCCACCCGCCGGGTCGATAAATTTATCGACCAAGCCGCCCTGGCGGGCAAGCCCGCGGTCCGCATCATCCACGGTCACGGCACAGGCGCCCTGCGCCGCGGCCTCGCCGAATTTCTCAGCTCACACCCGCTTGTCGAAAAGATCGCCTACGAGAAACCCGACCGCGGCGGCGAAGCAATCACGATCGCCGAGTTGAAAAGCTAGCGACGGAGTGCTAAGTCTTAACTCACCACCATGGCTGAGGCGGGAAGTTTCGCGGAGCGCGTAAAGCAGCAGGCGGACATCGTCCGCGTCATCGGCGAATACGTGCGCCTGAAAAAGAGCGGCGCCAATTTCACCGGTCTCTGCCCCTTCCATCAGGAGAAAACTCCCTCATTCGCCGTGCATCCCGTGAAACAGATTTACCACTGCTTCGGCTGCGGCGCAGGCGGTGACGTCTTCAAGTTCGTGATGGAAATGGACAAGTCCACATTCCCCGAAGCGATTCGCACGGTCGCCGAAAAGTGTGACATCGCAGTTCCCAAGCCGCGCGAGCGCTCGCCGGAAGAGCGCCGCGAAAATCAACAGCGCTCGGCGCTGGTCGAGATGCACCGTGAAACCGCCGCATTCTTCGCGCGCTCCTTGCATGACACCGCAGAAGGAAAAGTTGCCGCGGCTTACCTCGAAGATCGCGGCCTCGACAGCGAAGCGATGAAACGTTTCGGCCTGGGTTTCGCGCCGTCCTCCGGCGACGCCCTCCTGCGCTTCCTGAAACAAAAATATCCCGAAAAGCTCCTCGATGTCTCAGGTCTGATCTCTCGCGACCAAAGCGGCCGCGCCTACGATCGCTTTCGCCGCCGCATCATGTTTCCCATTTCAAACGAAGCCGGCAAGGTGATCGCGTTCGGCGGCCGCGCCATGGGTGACGACACGCCGAAGTACATGAATTCGCCCGAGACCCCGATCTACACAAAAAGCACCGTCCTCTACCACCTCGATCGCGCGAAAGAAGCCCTGCGCCAAAGCGACTTCGCGGTCCTCGTCGAAGGCTACATGGACGCGATCGCAGTCGCGCGCGCCGGAATGGCCAACGTCGTCGCCAGTTGCGGCACCAGCCTCGCCGAGCCACAAATCAAATTGCTCGGCCGCTTCACTCGCCGCGTCATCGTAAACTACGATCCCGACACCGCCGGCCAGGCCGCCACCGAACGCTCCATCGCCCTCCTGCTCGAGAGCGAATTCGACGTTCGCGTCCTCACTCTTCCCGGCAAAGCCGATCCCGACAAATTCCTGAAAGAGCAAGGTGTCGACGCGTATCGCAATCTCCTCGCGCAATCTCTGCCCTACCTCGATTACCTCATCGGACGCGCGCGCCAAATGGACCGCTCAACTGCCGCCGGCAAAATAGCCGCGCTCAATTTCCTGATGCCCTACGTGCAGCGGCTCCCCAATCGTCTCCTGCGCTCGGAGTGGGCCACGCGAATCGCTTCAGAATTGCGCGTCGACGAGCCCGTGCTCCGCGAAGCCTTGCGACGCGCCGCCGCTGAGCGCCGCCGCGAAGTGAAACCAAACGCCAGCCTGCTCGGCCCGGCCGTGAAACCCGCCGAACGCCAGATTATTCGAATGCTCGTCGAAGCGGACGGCTTCCGCGAAAAGCTCGCACGCGCACTTGTTTCCGACGCACTCCATCGCGGCCTCGAAAGTGAGCGCCTGGTCGAACTTCTCATATCGAAAGTCGGCGAGCATCCCGATGCTGCAACTCTGGCCGCAGCGCTCGAGGAAAGAGAGCGGCGCCTGCTTTTCGAGGTTCTATTCGAGCCTGTTCCCGAGCCCACATGGGACGATGCCGAGAGCTGCTTGAGCGTACTCCGCAACCGCCGTGTCGAAGAAGAACTCGCCGCTCTTCAAAAGAAAATCGAAGCCAAGCCCACCACCGACGAATTGCGCGGCCTGCTCACCCGCCGCCTCGAACTTCAGAAACTACTCGCTACCAACTAACTTATTGTTCTTACCGTCGTCTGGTTCTTGCGGTCGGCCACTCAATGGGAAAAAATTCGCAACGGAGACGTACTGAAGCGGCTTCTTCGCAGTCGCATTTTGCATCGCGACACTCGTTTATTCATCTACTGTAACGAAGCCCGTTAACCACTCAGGACAACCCAAAGGAGCAGCTCAAATGCCACAGGCAACGAACTTTCGATTATTCAATCCCGACACGATGGCTAAACCAGCCGCCGGTTATTCTCAGGTGGCCGAAGTAATGGGCGGCAATCTGGTTTATGTCGCCGGCCAGGTTGCCCTCGATTTATCGGGCAATCTTGTTGGCAAAGATGACTTTCGAGCGCAGACCGAACAAGTCTTCAAGAATCTGAAGGGGGCTGTCGAAGCGGCAGGAGGCAATTTTCACGATGTCATCAAGCTCAATTTTTATTGCGTGGACAGTGTCGACCCATCATTGATCCCGCAGGTCAGGGAGGTTCGCGATAAGCACGTCAATACTCAAAATCCGCCCACGAGCACGTTTGTGGTGGTTCGAAGATTGGTTCGGCCGGAGTGGTTGATTGAGGTAGAAGCGGTCGCGGTCGTGCACCGCTAGTAACCGCTACTCGGGTTTAGGCAACTATTGAGCGTTGAATAATACAGTGACACGCCTTCTGGCAGCAGGGCCGATCTATGCGGATTTTCAATGATTACCGATCCCGATGGCCCATTTCTCAGAGGGATCCAGTAGCTTAGAGGGGCACGACATGGCAATTCCGTATTACCACGTTGATTCATTCGCGGGTGAGCTCTTTGCAGGTAACCCGGCAGGGGTCTGTATCCTTTCCGCCTTTCTCGCGGATAGCACCATGCAGAAAATTGCGGCTGAGAACAGGCACAGCAACACCGCTTTCGTCGTTCCTCGCGCGGATGGTGATTTCGACTTGCGCTGGTTTACGCCCCAAATCGAGGACGACCTATGCGGGCACGCGACATTGGCATCTGCCTGTGTGCTCGCGCTGCGGAAGCACAACGTGTGGCCGGTTCGCTTCCACACCCGCAGCGGCATGTTGACCGTCGCCCAGGACGGAGACGGCTTTGAAATGGACTTTCCCGCCAGGCCACCCCAACCATGTGAGGCTCCAGTCGGCCTCTTACCAGCCCTGGGTTTGAAAACGGCGCTAGTAACGAAATCGCGCGATTACCTCGTGGTGGTCGATCAGGCTGAGCAAGTGCGAGCGCTCTCGCCCGACATTGCCGCGCTTGCCAAACTAGACATCGGAATCAGCGGAACCATTGTTACCGCTTCAGGCGAGGGTGACGTGGATTACGTGTGCCGATTTTTTGCACCATCGGTCGGCATCGATGAGGACCCCGCAACTGGCTCGATACACTGCACACTGGCTCCATATTGGGCCGGGCGGCTGGGTAAGGACAGGTTGCGTGCGCATCAACTCAGTGCCCGCGGTGGATACATGCAGTGCAAAATCGGTGGCGATCGCGTGAAGATCGCCGGCAGGGCACGCTTGTACCTTCACGGCACGCTCGAACTCTAAAGCGTTTGCCTCCAGACCGAGAACTCGACACGCATTCCTGTTAACGATTCGTGGCAATTCGCCTTTAAACAGACGACGAGGTTTGGGCGACGGCCGGAGATAGTAATGCGTGTCATGCTGCGGATCCATTGCAGATCGATCGCCGGAGCGCCCGCTCACTGGGGAGCAAAAACCGTGGCCCCTCAATAGTTTACGGGCAATGATTTGACGCAACTGCCGTAACTATTGTATATTCGTAGGGTTTTGGAGGAAACGGGCGGCGCGCCTCCTGCATCAAATAGAACGTGCGGTGAGCGCGAGCGTGGTTGGCGCGGGCATAGGGCTGGCGACGAGTTCGAAACATCGTTCCGATTTTCCGTTTAAATGTCGTTATTTGACAAGTCGCGTCGGGGTGTCTAACTCCGAGCGCATATTTCTTTGGCGGCTGCCTGCGCGCCGCCGTTTGTTCTCGCCATGGGAGGAAGTGTGAGTCTGGCCCTTGAGGAAAAATACGATCAGGTACGGCAGCTCATCGCGATGGGCAAGGAACGCGGTTACCTGCTCTACGATGAGGTGAACGATATCCTGCCGGCCGAGGTGCACTCGTCGGAAGAAATTGACGATTTGCTCTCGACGTTCGAGCGTTACGGCATCGATGTGTACGAGGACCTTTCGACCGCGAAGGCCGCGCTTGCCGCCGCCGATGGAGCCGATGGTGCAGAAGTCGTAGTAAAGGAAGAAGTCGCTTCCGAAGACGGCGATCTCGACCTCACTCCGGGCACTCTCGAAAAAACCAACGATCCCGTTCGCATGTACCTGCGCGAAATGGGCACGGTCCCGCTGCTCACGCGCGAAGGCGAAGTTGCCATTGCCAAGCGCATCGAGCGCGGACAACTCCTCGTCCTGAAAACCATCACGCGCGCTCCTCTGATTTTGAAAGAGCTGCTGCAGGTTGGTGAAGATCTCCGCACCGGCTCGCGCTCCATCAAAGAAATCGTCCAGTTTGATGATGAAGAGCTCACCGAAGAGAAGATTGAAGCGAAAACGAAAGAGACGCTGAAGCAGATTGACAAAGTTGCCAAGCTCTACCTTGTGGCGATAAAGCAGGCGCAAAAACTCGAAAAGGTTCCGCGCTCAAAGAAGCGTCCCTATTTGCGGGCACGCTACGCGTTGGGCCGCACTCGCGTTGAGATGTCCCGCCGCTTCCGCGAACTCGACTTCAATCCGCTCGAAAAGAAGCGCCTGATCGATAAAATCCGCCAGACCGTCGAGCGCGTTCACTTCCTCGAACGCGAGATCGTAAAGCTCGAGCGCCGCGTCGAAGCGTCGAAGGCCGATGTCCAGGCCGAAGCGCGCAAAGATCTCCGCGCCCGCCGACAGGAACTCGGCGAAATCGAAATCGCCAGCGAAGTGAGCCCCACCGAATTAAAGCGCGCCCTCCAGGTGATTCTTCGTGGCGAAGCGGAAGCCGAGCAGGCCAAGAAGGAACTGATCGAAGCCAACCTCCGGCTCGTCGTTTCCATCGCGAAAAAATATACCAATCGTGGCTTGCAGTTCCTCGACCTGATTCAGGAAGGCAACATCGGCTTGATGAAAGCAGTCGACAAATTCGAGTGGCGCCGCGGCTACAAATTTTCGACCTACGCGACCTGGTGGATTCGCCAGGCTATCACTCGCGCCATCGCCGACCAGGCTCGCACCATCCGCATCCCGGTGCACATGATCGAGACGATCAACAAGCTCGTCCGCACCCAGCGACAGCTCGTGCAGGAACTCGGCCGCGAACCTACTTCGGAAGAGATCGCCAAGCGAATGGATATTCCGGTCGCGAAGGTCCGGAAAATTCTGAAAATCGCGCAGGAACCGATCTCGCTCGAGACGCCGATCGGCGAAGAGGAAGATTCGCATCTGGGCGATTTCATCGAGGATAAGGCCGTGGTATCGCCGTCCGATGCGGTGATCAATCTCAGCCTGAAGGAACAGACTTCCTCCGTGCTGAAGACCCTCACGCCCCGCGAAGAAAAAGTTATCAAGATGCGTTTTGGCTTGGACGATGGCAGCGAGCACACGCTCGAAGAAGTCGGCCAGTCATTCGCCGTCACCCGCGAACGCATCCGCCAGATCGAAGCCAAAGCCCTGCGCAAGCTGCGCCACCCGTCGCGCTCGCGCAAGCTCCGCGCCTTCCTCGAAGGCTCCGCCAACGACTACTGAGATTATCTTACGGAACTACTTCGCGGTGGTTTTTTGCTGTGGCTCGACGGCGAGTCGCGACTGTGCTCGTTCGAGAGCTAATTCCAAAAAGGAGATGTACTCGCTCTCTTCCAGGGTGACGTGATATCTGCGGATACTGGTCGACTTCCTCGGGCCGATCTCACTCTGTTGCCACACCATCGCCACGAGAAACAGAATCAGGCCGAGCCCCATTATTTCGAGCAAGTAGATCGTCACGACCGTCTCCTGCGCTCTATTATAATCCCTAAAGACAAAAGCGACACAGACGCAATCACAATAAGTTCGCGATCGATCGGACTAAGCGGTCTCATGTCCAGCGGATAAAACACAAGCACGAGAATTGCAACATCGCGAAGAAATTCGCCAATCATTTCCGAAACTGATTTCTTGTCTGAGGCCACGACAGCACCCGCTGCGTGGAAAGGGTAGCTTATTTATATCACAAGTTTTATGACTGGGATGGAACTAGCTCGTTGGGTTCTAAGTGAGAGTTCTCTCGAGACGATTCAACGCTTCAAACCAAAAAATCTTCATCTTCGCGCATTCTTTCGAGTTGGGAAGTTTGCCGTGGTCCACTGCCACTTGAGTTTTCTCCGAGCCTTTGCTGTAGAAGCCGACGCTCAGACGAGAGTCGCCATTCGCGAACCCCACGACCGCGCTACGATTCGCAGGTTTCGCGTTCATTTCGCGGATCGCTTTCAGGCATCTCTATTTCTGTTGCTGAGCGGTGGCCCAATTCACGGCGGATCCGTACCTGTATACAAGTTGCGCGCCGCGGTCCGCACCAATCGTCAGAAGCACCGCGAGCACCGCCAATCCCAGCAGCATCAATTTGCGCAATTGCGGCGTGAAATTCTTCCGCGCAAAAAACGCAAACATGCACAGCGCCAGCGCGAGGCTAGTTGAAACGAGCATCAACGTCTCGTGAATCCCTACCGCGCGCATGGCTTCGCCCGGCGGCACGGAATTTTCCGCCGCGAGTCCCGTGAACACCGTCACGATTGCCGCAAGCGTTCCGAGATACAGCATCCGAGCCGCCGTTCGCTGCATCTCGTCGCTGGCGCGCCACAACGCAAGCACCTGAAACAAAAGCGCTGCGAGCCACAACACGATCGGGAAATGCACGAACATCGGATGGTAATTGAGCGCAGCTCTTAAGCCAGGAAGCATCGTCTACCTCTCGACCGCCGTCGCTTTAGTTTGGGTGGCACAGGCACTCTTGCTTGCCCTGCGTTACGAAGGGCCTGTGCGCTTTACAACGGCCGATCCCATCTACTTTCGGATTGCTCCGCATCGCGCATTATCTTCTAAGGATTGACCGCGGTAAACTCCTGTAAAATCTTTCGTGCTGATCGGATGCCAGATTTGACGATAACGCGCAAAACTTTATCCAAGCCGCGTCCGCCCGAGCGCGATTATTCACATCGTTCTTTGCTCGATAAGCTAGGTGTCAAGCCGGGACAACGAATACTGATTCTCGGCGTCGACGACGGCGCTTTTATTAACGACATCCAGCCGTTCAATCCGGAATTCGAGGAGCGAAAACCCGCAGCGGACATTGACCTGCTCTTTTTTGGCGCGGCAACGAATAAAGATCTCGCGCGTCTCGCGTCATTGCGCAAAGCAATCCTAAAGAATGGCGCCGTCTGGGTTGTTTATCCAAAGGGCCGCCAAGAAATTCGCGAGATCGACGTAATCAAGGCTGGCAAAGCCGCCGGCCTCACCGACAATAAAGTCTGCAGCTTCTCGCCAACGCACACCGCGCTCCGCTTCGTTATTCCACTAGCTCATCGTTAGCCGACAACAAGGTCTGCAGCTTCTCCGCGACGCCACCGCTTTCGCTTCGTCATCCCGCTCACGAACCGCTAGTCGCGTACGCCTTTTACCACACTAGAACGGCATGTCGCAGATTCCGGATGGGCTCGCTGACCCTGATCGCCACCGATTAGGCTCGATCACGCCATTCGCTGTCCGATGACCTCGATTGCACGATTCGCTCCCAATGTGCTCGGCAGAAAACGCAATCTTGCAAAAAATCTCCGGCGCGCCCGCCCGCGTCCTATCATGTTCTTGTGGCGCCTCCGATAGCAGTGAAACTCGATGTTCTTGGATTAACAGTCGAGCTTCCGACTGAAGCAGGATGGATTCGTCCGGTGAACGACGTGTCGTTCTCACTTGCCGAAGGCGAGACGCTTGGCATCGTCGGTGAATCGGGTTCCGGCAAGACGATGCTGTCGCTCGCGCTAATGGGGCTCGATCCTCCGGGGGCGCGCCGCAGCGGTGAGGCTTGGCTCGAGACGCGCGACGGCGGGCGCATGAATCTTGTGGCAGCCGGCGGCGAAGAACTTCGCGGGATGCGCGGGCGGGGTATTGCCATGATTTTTCAGGAGCCGATGACGGCGCTCGACCCTGTGATGCGGATTAGGGCGCAGGTGGAAGAAGCGATTCGCGTGCACGACGCGCGCGCAGGCGCTGCTGAAATCCGTGGGCGCGCGATCGATGCGCTGAAGCGGGCGGCTGTGCCCGAACCTGAGCGCCGCGCGCGGCAGTATCCGCACCAGCTTTCGGGCGGATTGCGGCAGCGCGTGATGATTGCGATGGCGATTGCAACAAGCCCCGGCATTTTGATTGCGGACGAGCCAACCACGGCGCTCGACGTGACGGTGCAGAAGCAGATTCTGGAGCTGCTCGCGCAATTGCGACGCGACTTGCAGCTTTCGATGCTCTTCATCACCCATGATTTGGGCGTTGTTTCGCAGATTGCTGATCGCGTGATCGTGATGTATGCGGGGCGTATTGTTGAAGATGGCCCGACGGTGGAAGTGCTGCGCCATCCGCTGCATCCGTACACGAAGGGCCTGCTGCGGGCGGCGCCGCGGTTGGAACGCGGCAAAATCACTCCGATTCCGGGAACGGTTCCCGCGCTTGACGCGCTGCCGCCCGGGTGCGCGTTCGGTCCGCGTTGCGACGTACACATTTCCGATTGCGATGCGGCGGTTCCCAAACTTCGTTCGGTGACGCAAGATCATCGCGCGCGATGTATCCTTGTCTTGTAAGGAGTCTAATAACGCGAAGGATTTAAAAACCGTCGTCAATTCAGTGGAGTGAAAACAAGGCGAAGAAAAACAGACATTAAAACGGTCAAGTGCCTTGACCTAGCGGACCCTTAGAATCAAGGTTTGGGCAGGTTTGAATGGCAGACGCGAACCAAAACCGGCAGCGAGAGCTCGTGCGCGACCGTTTCACACGCACCGCGCAGGTTTTCGGCGATGCGGTGATGCAGACGCGCGCCGCCCAGGCGGAAAGCTTGGCTCACATGGTCGCCGCGAAGAAAAGCGATTGCGCCGTTGACCTCGCCTGCGGCACCGGGGCACTCGCCATAGCGTTCGCGCGGCGTGTCCGCTGGATTATCGGCCTCGATCTGACCCCCGCGATGCTCGCGGTGGCGCAACGCACTGCGCGCGACGCGAATGCCCGCAATGTGAGCCTGGCGATCGGCAACGCGCAGCAAATTCCGTTTCCGGATTCGTCGCTGGACCTCGTTCTCTCAAGCTATGCTTTGCACCACGTGCCGGAAGCCGGGCGAGTGATCGGTGAGATGTCGCGCGTGCTCAAGAGCGGCGGCCGCGCCGGCATCATCGATATTTTCGCGCTCGAAGACCCGCGCAGTGCGGAAATGCACGACTGCATCGAACGCGTCCGCGACCCTTCCCACACGCGCACGCTTGCGCGCAGCGAGTTCGCGTCTCTCTTCGCTGCAAATGCCCTGCGCATCACCGACACGCGCATCGAAGAGCATCCGGTTACATTCGACCAATGGATGCACACTGCCGGCCGCGAGCCGGGCGATCCCGAATACATCAAAACGCGCCGGCTGATGGAAGCGACCATTCCTGACGATCTGGCCGCATTTCATCCGCGCTATAGCGCCTCGAATCCGCCCGGAAGCGGTGAGGCGCCCGTGATCGAGATGGTCAACACTGTCGTGTTCTACGCCGCCGAGAAAATCGGATGACTCCAGCCGCGCGCTCTCCCGACGGTGAGGCCCTTCTCGAAGCTCGCGATCTGCGAAAGTTGTACCCGGTCGCAACCGGCGCGTTCCTGCAGTCGTCGCATCGCGCTGTGGCTGTGGATGGCGTGAGCTTTTCCGTCACGCGCGGCGAGACGCTCGGGATCGTCGGCGAATCCGGCTGCGGCAAAACGACACTTGCGCGCATGCTGCTGCGCTTGATCGAACCTGACTCCGGCGAGATTCGTTTCCGCGGTGAAGATTGGCTCGCGGCGCGCGGTTCTCCTTTGCGAGCGCTGCGGCGCCGGATGCAGATGGTGTTTCAGGATCCGGTTGCGTCCCTGAATCCGCGGATGCGGGTGGGAGAAATGGTTAGTGAACCGCTCGCGATTCATCAGCCGGGTTTCACGCGCGCGAAGCGTCGGGAGAGTGCAATCGAGATTTTGCGGGCAGTGGGGATCGGCGCGGAAGCTTTCGACCGCTACTCTCACGAATTTTCCGGCGGCCAGCGGCAGCGAATCGGGATCGCGCGCGCGCTGATTCTGCGTCCCGAGCTTGTGATCGCGGACGAGCCGGTTTCGGCGCTGGATGTTTCCGTGGGCGCGCAAATCCTCGAGTTGCTGGCGCGGCTGCAGCGCGAATTTTCGCTCACGCTGATCTTGATTTCGCACAGTTTGCCGGTGGTGGCGCAGCTGGCAACGCGCGTAGCAGTGATGCAGTCCGGGAAGTTCGTTGAGGTTGGAGCGGCCGAACACGTACTTACCGCACCTGAACATCCTTACACACAGGCGTTGCTCGCCGCGGTGCCTCAGATTCCGGCGTGAGCGCCAGCGGGAAGTCAGCGGCATAAGGTCAAAGCAAGGGCGAACAGGCAGGGGAAGTCAGAAGAGAATCGCCCGCTATTCGTGGTCGGGAGGGCGACGAGTGCAAACGTTTTCGCACCAAGGTCCTTATTTGACCACTCCCTTTCGATTCCGACGATCAGTCCGATACCCAGCGATACGGCCATCTTGGCCGCAACT
>Ga0307472_100000505_pt1 | contig 13783 bp, 25 predicted proteins | sample atmos_gasesAM5C__2_FD_204582 | JGI IMG/M metagenome (GOLD analysis project Ga0307472, IMG submission 204582) | Hardwood forest soil microbial communities from Morgan-Monroe State Forest, Indiana, United States - atmos_gasesAM5C_05 | ecosystem: Environmental > Terrestrial > Soil > Temperate...
TGAGACCGACGTCGCAGGCACGGGAGTCGCCGAGTAGGCGTGTGTCCGAGCCGCGGCACGGCCGTCCACTTTCTCGCGCGGAGCTATCCCGCCGATTCTACAGAGAGTCGTAGAAACCTCGTAGCATCCGCTTGACGTGCTACAATTTCTCGTAGATACTCGGTCCCATCATGGTGACCGAGACGAACCCGACGACGCCCCCGACGCAGCACAATCCGTTCAAGCTCGAGGCTCAGCGCGCGAAGGCAGCGAAGCTGATCGCCGCGATCGACGATTTCTTCCTCTCCGTCCGCATCTCCGAGCCAGAGATCCAGCTCGACACGCTCCAGCGCACCGGCGATGCCGGCTGGGCGGAGGCCGCGAGCCGGGCGCACGTTCCGGTGCCGTCCGAGACGACGCGTGACCTGGTGCTCGACGAGTACCGCGCACGAGTGAAGCGGTCGGTGGACATGCAGATCGCGAAGCTCGTTGCCTCCGCGCTCAAGGCGTCGAGCGACGAGCCGCGTCCCTACGTTCCGCCTCCGCCGAGCTACCCGAACCTGCGCGCCGCCCTGAAGGAGAAGCTCACGGAGATCGACCGATGAACCCGGGCATGGAGCGGAAGCGGACCGAGCGCCAGCTCATTGAACGCGCACTCGCCTACGCGATGGCCGCCGAACGGTACACGATCGAGTGCGACCGTCTGCATGCCGGGAGCCCCGGGTTCACCGAGGCTTTCGAGAAGGACCTCCTCGCTCAGTCCGCCTGCTCCGGGATGAACGACGCCGAGACGCGCCTGCTCGCGCTCGCGAAGGATCTCCTCGAGATCGCAAAGAAGGAGCAGGCCGAGGAAGACGCGACGGCGAAAGCCAAGAAGGACGAAGGCGATGCCCCTTTCTAGTCGCCAGGGCACGCCTTCCCTCCGCCTTGCCGCCTGCCGCTACGCCGCCGTCGTCTCGAACGAGCGGACCACGGACGCGGAGCGCGAGCAGGCGCTGAAGATGCTGGAGCGCGCCGCCTACCTGTGGGTGTGGGGCGACGAGGACGAGGCAGAGGCGGAGACCGAGATGGAGCAGGCGAAGTTCGCAGTGCAGGGGGGACGACGATGACGCTGTTCGAGATGCTGCAGGAGAGGCGCTTTACGATCGGCGGGCTGTCCGCGACGCAGTCCGTGAACGCGTCGGCGATTCCCGACAAGATCATCATCACCACCGTCTTCTCGTTGCCGGCCGAGAACGGCATCGGGTTGGAGCACGTCTCCACCTCGAGCTTCCTGCCGGCGGCCGAGGCGGAATCGCTCGCGAACGAGGAGTGGCGGGAGCGACTCGCTCGCAAGCACATGGCCGAACTCGCTGCCCGGCAGCGCTACTGCGCGCAGGTGCTCGACGCCGCGGTGAAGGCGGTCGCGTCGTGAACGACTACTCCGACAAGCAGGTCGAGGAACTCTGTGAGTGGATGCCCGCGCTGATGGCGTACCTGCGGATCCGCTGCGACCGAAACGACGCGGACGCAAAGGCGCTGTTCGATCACCTCGACACCTACTGCTGGCACCAGCCGCCCTGCGTGCCCGGCGTCGTCTGCGAGGGCGGCAAGCCGCGCAGGCCCGTGGCGGAGCCGCCGAACCCCGAGCCGGAATCGGATCTGCCCGCGTGGATGGAGCGCAAGCGATGAGCGTGAGACGGATCGCGAACCTGCACCGGTTCCAGCCGGAAGAGGGCTACTGGACCGACAAGCACGAAGCGCAGCGTCGCAGCGCCTTGACTCCCCAGGCGATCGGGTTCCTCCGCAAGGCGCGCGCGATCGTCGAGCGAGGCGAGCCGTCTCCGTGCGCGGCGCTGTCCGCGGCCTGGGACCGGCGCGACCCGTACGGCGCCATCGCGGTCGCGTCGGTGGCGCTCGATCGGGCTCTGACGACGAACCAGGGCGTCGCGGCCTTCGACAAGGCGATTTCGGCATTGGAGAACGGATGACACTCTCAGGGCAACAGCATGAACTTCGCCGTTATCGAATCGGAGCCAGCGAGATCGGCGCGCTTATCGATTACTTCGCCCCGACGGACGGCCTGCGCGTGGACCCACACAAGACAGCGTTCGACGTGTTCGCGGAGCGCGACTGCCCAAGCGGCGAGGCGCGGGATCACCAGACGTGGGGGCTGTTCCAGGAGCCGGCAATTCTCGGCTTCTTCGCCCACAAGAACGGCCTGCAACTCCTGCCGTCGCCCGGAACGCTCCTACACCCGAAGATCGGCGCGCTCTGCGCAACGCCCGACGGCCTCGCTCGCAGGCCGACCGGGCGGCTCCGGAACCTGCAGGCGAAGAACGCCCAGCATCATCAGGCGTGGCGGTGGGGTGAGGCAGGCACCGACGACATGCCGTTGCTTTACGTGAGCCAACAGACGACGGAGTTGGGCGTGCTCCTCGCGCAGGGAGGCGATCTCGCGGGCGCGGTCGAGGACGAGGGGGATACGGTCGTCTCGCTCGGCGGCGCGCCTCCGGTCGGGTTCCCGATCCGGTTCGACCCCGAGTTGTTCGGCCGGCTGGCGATTCTGGCGGAGAAGTTCGTCCGCGATCACATCGTCGCCGGGAAACCGCCGGCGGTGAACGCCTCCACCGTGGACAGCGCGGCGGAGTGGATCAAGCGGAAGTACCCGGCGCCGAAGCTGAAGCTCCTCACGCCGACGGAGGAGGACCGCGCTCTCGTCCAACTCGTCGCCTCGATGCGCAAGACGGTCGGCGCGGCCGAGGACGAAAAGAAGCAGGCCGAGGTCGCGCTGAAGATGCGGCTCGGCGAGGCGGAGGGGTTCGAGGGCCTCTGCACGTACAAGAAGAACAAGGACTCGATCGGTCCCGACTGGGAGAAGATCGCGCTCTCCCTGGATGCCGAGAAGGCGGTTCGGCTCGCCCGGGCGCCCGAGTTCCTGACCATCACGCGCGAAGGTGCGCGCGTTCTCCGGATTACCAACGGGAAGGAGAAGTAACGAAATGGCTACGCAGGTAGCAAAGAAGCAGCAGGCCCCGCCGGCCGAGGCGCAGAAGCAGCCGCCTCCGACGCAGGCGCTCGCGAAGGCGCCCGAGGACAACACGATCCGTGGGCTGCTCGAGAAGGCGAAGCCGAAGCTCCGGGAGGTGCTGCCCAAGCACCTGAGCGCGGACCGGCTCGTGCGGGTGACGATCGCGTGCATCAACAAGACCCCGACGCTCCTCGAGTGCACGAAGGAGTCGCTCCTCAACGCGGTGATGCAGGCCGCGCAGCTCGGCCTCGAGCCGACGGGCGTGCTCGGGAGCGCGTACCTCGTCCCGTACAACGTCCAGGTCCGCGACGAGAACGGGAAGCCGACCGGGAAGTTTCGGAAGGAAGCGCAGCTCATCCCCGGCTACCGCGGGCTCATCGACCTCGCGCGCCGCTCCGGCCAGATCGAGAGCATCGAGGCGCACGTCGTCCACGCGAACGACCGCTTCCAGTGCCGCTACGGTCTCGAACCCGCGCTCGAGCACGAACCGGCGTGGCAGGGCGACCCCGGTCCGGTCATCGCTGCCTACGCGGTGGCGAAGCTGAAGGACGGCGGGAAGCAGATCGAGGTGATGACCCGCGCGCAGCTCGACAAGATCAAGGCGGGCACGCAGAGCAAGGGGAAGTACGGCCCCTGGCAAGACCACGAAGAAGAGATGCAGCGCAAGACGGTGGTCCGGCGCATCGCGAAGTACCTGCCGCTCACGCCCGAGCTCGCCGATGCGCTCTCCGCCCTGGAAGACGTGGAGCGCCTCGACCCGCAGGAAGTCGATCCGGCGCCGAAGGGCGTCGAGGGCCTCAAGTCCGTGCTTGCCGCGAAGGACGCGACCCTGGACGTGCCGCACGACCCGGAGACGGGCGAGGTGCGGGACGAGCAGCCCGCGCGCGAGCCGGGCGCCGACGACGGCGAGCCGCCCGCCCAGACCGAGGACGACCCGAGCCTTCCGGAGGCCGGGTAGCCAATGGACCTGCGAGAGCGACAGAAGCTCGCGATCCGGACCGCCCTCGCGCGAGCGGCAGATGTCCCCGACGGGCTTCTCTGGACCGAGCCCGCGACCCTCGCAGGTCCGGTCTCGCTCGGGCTCACCGTCAACAAGTGACTCGACGCGATGAGCGGCCGGCCCGTGTGGCTGGCGAGCATGACGAGGCGCAAGGAGGACGGCCGGATCATTCCGACCGGGCGGTGGTCCCCCGCGCAGATGCGAGCGGCCCGGAAGACCATCTATGAGCGCGTGCTCGCCATGGTAGGCGATGAGACGCGCGAGCGCGGCTTCCGCATGAACGCGACCTTCTGCGTGCACCGCGCGCTTTCCGACGCCGAGATCGCCGCGCTGCCCGACGGCTGGATGGACATGCCCGCGATCGACGTCGCCGGCGGGCCGATCGAGGTGCTGTGGCGCACGCCGCTGACGGTCGATGCCCCGTCAACGAGGCCGTGCGCGAACCCGACGCGCCAGCCGCTGCCCGGAACGCTCGACCCGGACCTGTGGCTCCCCATCGACTGCGGCGCCTGCGACCCCTGCCGGGCGCGTGCCGCCTGCGGGAGCGTCTGATGGACGACCGCGCCCAGATCGCCGCGATGTGCCTGCAGGGCCTGCTCGCCGGGAGGCAGGTGGTCGAGCGCGAGCAGACCATCTGCATCGACGCAAGCCTCGACGGCTGCGCGGCGCTGGCGGTGCTCGCCGCGGATTGCCTCCTGGAAGAGCTTTCCAAGACTCCCCCGCCCGCCCGAACCAAGGACCCAGCGCCCCCGACGGATCCGGGGAACGGCGGTACGGGGGAACCCGAAGGGGCTGCGTCTCCGCACGCGGCGGAGGCTGCTCGGTCTACCGGCGGTGTAGTAGGCGCGGCTGCGGCCAAGCCCGAGAAACTGCACGGTAGCGACCATGCCGCACCGGCCGGAACCAATCCGGCCAGCCCCGTCAACGTCTGGATTTGCGAAGCCGCGTGGCCGGAAGACCCGCTGTGCCCCGGCCCGGCGCAATTCGACCCGGCTACTCGCGGGCGATTCTGCTCCTTCCACCTCATGCAGGTTCCCGAGAGGCATCGCCGGGAGATGCACCGGCTGCATGGGGATAGGAACCGCCCGGTCCGGCTCGCGCGGAGGATCGCGGAGTCGGTCGGATGAGACCGCCGACGCTTCCAGGCGAGCGCTACTACGAGCACGCGACGCTCGCCCGCTACAAGACCGGCTGCCGTTGCGAGCCTTGCCGCGCTGCGAACCGAGACTTCATGCGGCGCCGCGACGAGCTCGCCGTGGCAGCCGCGCGCGAGGTCTCGGCGCCGACCGTCCAGCGCCCGCAGAAGTGGACGAGGCCAGACGGCACCGTGGCGATCCGGAACTACAAGCGCGCCTGTCCCGGCGTCGAGGGCAGGCCCTGCCCGAAGAACGCTCATCTCCGCAAGGACTCGCAAGGCGGTGTCTGCGGGACCTGCCGCTTCCGCCTGCCTGCCGTCTGGAACGGCATCGTTCCGGCGGACCGCGCGCGCAAGCATCTGCTCAAGCTGCGGCGGAAGGGCATCGGCCGCCGCGCGGTTGCGGACGCATGCGACGTCGCGCACACGATCCTGATGAACGTCATCTCAGGGCAGAAGCGCTCGATCCGCGCGCAGACGGAGCGGCGCATCCTAGCGGTCGACGTCGGCGCCGTCGCGGACCACGCCCTGGTCGACGCGGGCTCGACGAGAAGGCGCATCGAGCAGCTCATGGCGAAGGGCTACCCAAAGGCGCGCCTCGCGACGCTGCTCGGCTACGAGTCTCCTCGGTTGCAGTTCCGGGAGAAGGTCACGGCGCAGAACGCGCTCCGCGTCGAGCGCCTGTACCGGCAGCTCACGGCCGAGGCGAAGGAGCCCAAGCTCGTCGACGAGACCTGGCGCGATCGGCTGCTCGGCGCGTACGCGGACGGCGTCGACGTCGAGGACCTGTCGCGCCGCTTCGAGATGACGCCAGACGCGATCATGCAGTTCGCGTGTCGCGCGGGAGTGAAGCGGCCGAGTGACGTCGCATGAAAAACGCCTACAAGCGCGGCGTGCGGCTTTCGTTAACCATCTCGCCGCAGGTCTCCAAAGCGCTCGATCATCTCCTCGCGATCGGCCTGCACGGGCGGACCCGCGCCGAGGTCGCGCAACGGCTTCTCTACGCCGAGGTCCGTGAGGTCCTCGAGTTCGTGCCGATGAAGAAGGAGCGCCGCCGATGAAGACGGACGAGCTCTTCACTCCGCGCGTGACCCTCGTCGTGACCTGGGCGGACGGCTCGGTCGAGCGGAAGACAGGGTCGATTCAGGCCGTCGCCGAGATCATGGCGAAGTACACGAGCCGGCCGGCTCCGCCGGAAATGCGCGTCGAGATCCCGAAGGAGGCGACGGGAACGTGCAAGGTGCACCCGGCACCGCATCGCGAACACGAATACGCGGGCGCCGAAGGAAGCGAGCTCTGTGAGGACTGGACGCCCGCCGCGAAGGAGCCGTGATGGCGAAGACGCTCGACTTCTCGCCGGACCTGAAGCTGCCCGACGACGCGGTGACGCAGACCTTCGCGTTCCTCGCGCGGAAGGGGGCCGGGAAGACCTACGGCGCCGGGAAGCTCGTCGAGGAGCTCCACGCGAACGGCGACCAGGTCGTGGTCATCGATCCCGTCGGGGTCTGGTACGGGCTCCGCCTCGCGGCCGACGGCAAGAAGCTGGGCATCCCGATCGCGGTCTTCGGCGGCCTCCACGGCGATATCCCGCTCGAGCCGACCGGCGGCGCCCTGGTGGCGAAGACCGTCGTCGACCGCGGTGCGTCGGTGGTGCTCGACCTGTCGCAATTCCGGAAGAACGACCGGAAACGGTTCGTCGTCGACTTCGCCGAGGAGCTCTTTCATCGGAAGAAGGCGAACCGCTCGCCGATGCACCTCGTCGTCGAGGAGGCCCAGGTCTTCGTTCCGCAGCGGGTGATGGGCGACGAGGCGCGGATGCTCGGGGCGTTCGAGGACCTCGTCAAACTCGGCCGAAACTTTGGGATCGGCGTGACGCTGATCTCGCAACGGCCGCAGAGCGTGAACAAAGACGCGCTCAATCAAACGGAGTGCCTCGTCGTCCTGCAGACGAACGGCGCTCAGGAACGGAAGGCGATCGAAGCCTGGATCGTCGAGCAGGGCCTCGACGTCGGCGAGCTCGTCGACACGCTGCCCCGGCTCGAGCGCGGCGAGGCATGGGTGTGGTCGCCGTCGTGGCTCGGCGTGACGAAGCGGATCCGCATCGGGAAGAAGTGGACCTTCGATGCGTCCGCGACTCCGGAGCGCGGGGTGAAGGCCGCGACCGTCGAGCCGCTCGACCCCGTCGCCTTGGACGAGCTCGCGCAAGCGATGGCCGCGACGATCGAGCGGGCGAAGGCCGAGGACCCGAAGGCGCTGCGGCAGGAGCTCGCGAAGGCCCAGGCGGAGATCGTGACGCTGAAGAAGGCGGCTCCACCCCCGCCGCCGCCGGCGAAGGTGAAGCGGCTCGAGGTTCCGATCCTGAAGGACGGGCAGCTCGCGCGCATCGAGAAGCTCGTCGAGCGGGCCCGCGAGGCTGGAAGCGAGGCGCTGACCGCGGCGAAGGTACTCGCCGACGCGATCTCGCCGGCGATGGCACCCGCGCCCCGCCCCGCCCCGTCGACGTCGGCGCCGCCGTCGTATCCGCCGAAGCGGACGGAGTACACGCGCGCCGCGGCCCCTCCTCGTCGCGCCGACTCGAACGGCGACGCCTCCGACGATGCCTCGGTCGGCAACAGCGGTTTGCGCCGGATGCTCACCGCGCTGGCCCAGCGACCGCAGGGGCTCACCAACAGGCAACTCGGGATCCGCGCCGGCGTCTCCTCGAGGAGCGGCACGTTCTCCACCTACCTGAGCCGGGCCCGGTCGCAAGGCTGGATCGACGGTCGCGGTACGCTCAAGATCACCGACGCGGGGCTCGCGGCGCTCGGGCCCTACGACCCGTTGCCGGAAGGCTCGGCGCTCGCGGAATACTGGCTGCGCGAGTTGGGCGAGAGCGGCGCGTCCCGGATGCTGCGCGCGCTCCTTGCGGTGTACCCCGCCGCGCTCGACGCCTCAACGCTCGGCGAGCAGGCCAACATCTCCCATCGGTCGGGCACTTTCTCCACGTACCTGTCGCGCCTGCGCGGGCTGGAATTGGTCGAGGGCCGGGGCGAACTCCGGGCGAGCGAGGAGCTTGTGGGGTGAGCCAGGCGGCGCGCGAGCTCACTGATCTCCGCCGGGCGCGCCGCCTGGTGCTGCAGAAGCGCCGCGTGAAGGCGGACGGGTCGCTCTGCTACCGATGCCTCCGCCCCCGCGAGTTCCTCTATCCGATGCAGCTCCCTGGCTACATGTTCCCGTACGAGGAGCCCGACACCGGCATGGCCACGGACATCCGGATCTGCGCCGATTGCCTACGCGACGTCTGCGAGCGGCTCGCGAAGTGGGTGCTCAATCCATGAGCGAGCACGCGCGCCAGACGGAGCTGCTCGAGCGCATCGCCAACGCGCTGGAGAAGCTTGCCGCGCCCACCGCGGTGGCGAACACCGAGACGGTGGATGTCAAGGGCGCCGCCGAGCTCCTGCACACGACGCCACGGGTCATCTATGTGCGGCACCAGAAGGGGCAGCTCCCGAAACCGATTCCTGGGTCGCGGCGTTTGATCTGGCGCAAGGCTGATCTATTACGCGGGAAATGACCGTGCGGATCGTCGAGGAACGAGGCCGGCTGGTCGTCGACATCAGGACCCGGGGCCCGGACGGCGCGCATATCCGCGAGCGCAGGAACGCCCCGGACGGCATCAAGAGCCCGAGCGCGGCGAAGAGGTGGGGCGAGGCCCGCCAGGCGCACCTCGTCCACGATGGGCCGGAGATCGACGAGGAGCCGGCACCGACGCTGGCCGACTTCGCACCGCGGTGGATGAAGGAGTACGCGAAGGCGAACGGCAACAAGCCGTCCACGCTCGCCGCGAAGGGAACCATCCTCAAGCTGCACCTCGTTCCGGTCCTCGGGCGGCTGCGCCTCGACCAGATCGGCGAGGTGGACGTGCAGCGGCTCAAGCTGCACCTCGCCGGCATGTCCGAGAAGACGCGCGCCTGCGTGCTCTCGCAGCTCGCCACGATGCTGCGGACGGCGGAGCGGTGGGAGGAGATCATCAAGGCGCCGCACATCGCTCTGCCGCGGATCCCGGTCGCGCCGATGGAGTTCTACGACTTCCCGGAATGGGAGCGGCTCATCGCCGGCGCCGCGCACGCTGGCCCGATGGTGCTCGCGGCGATGCTTCTTGGTGGCGAGGCGGGCCTCCGCCGCGGCGAACTCGTCGCGCTCGAGCAGGCCGACGTCGGGCCCGCGGCGATCAACGTCCAGCACAACGAGTGGGAGGGAATCGCCGGCACCACGAAAGGCGGGAAGTTTCGTCGCGTGCCGATGACCGACCGGCTGCGCGAGACGATCTCGGTGGTTCGCCACCTTCGTGGGAAGCGACTCTTGTGGCAGGCGAACGGACGCCGCGTCGGGATCGCGACGTTGCAGAGCTGGATGGAGACAGCATGCCGGCGCGCTGGCCTGCCCGAGTCGCGGAACCTGCACAAGCTGCGGCACACCTTCTGCTCGCACCTCGCCATGAACGGTGTCCCGGCGAAGGTGATCCAGGAGCTCGCCGGCCACGCCGATCTCAAGACGACGATGCGCTACATGCACCTCGCCCGCGGGAGCGCAGAGGCGGCGATCGCCTCGCTCGGGAGGCCGCGACGCGCTGAGTCGGGGGAGCAGGCGGGGAGCAAGTCTCAATAGCCGATCGGATTACCGAGAGCGTCCCCACAGAGATTCGAATATCGGGCGGCGCACGAGTGAGCAGTGCTCGTCCCTCTGGCGCCGAGTGCAATGGACTGCAACGGCGTGCAGTGAAAGCCAGCGCAGGCGGGGAGCAGGTGGGGAGCAACGGCGGGCCCGAAGCGAGGCGACAAGAAAAACGGCGCTCCCCCAGGGAGGGAAGGAGCGCCGCTGGTCCGTACCGTGGCAGAAGGCATCTGCCGCGCCTGAACGCTGCGCACCGCAGCGAGCCTGGTCAAGCCACTGGCGGTGGCTCCGGCGGTGGCAGATGCCGCCAGCCGGTCAGCTCGTAGTGGCAGAGGTCCTTGAAACGCGGCCAGGAACCGCCCCAGGTCAGCCCGACCGGCGCAAGGCGTCCGACCTTCTCGAACAGGTCGATGCGGTTCCAGTCGATCCGGTGGCCGGGCGCAGGCGCCGCATCGTAGGCCGCGCCGATGACGTGCGGGTCGTGGTCGGGGAGAGCGTTCGTCACGACCAGGTGCGGGTCGGTCACCACCCAGATCCCGGCTGCGTTGACCGAGCGGCCTCGCGCATAGAGCGCCGTCTGCTCTTCGGGTGACCGGCGGCCGGAGATGAAGACGAGCGGGAGCCCGATGGCCTCGCAGGCTACCCGATGCGCGATGGCCATCTCGACCAACTCCTTGCGGAGCCCGACGAAGAGCTTGAAGTCGGTCACAGCCCCTGCGCGATGAGCGCGCGGACCGCGTCGCGCGAGTTCTGCAGCGCCTGTATCTGGGACTCGAGCTCGGCCTTCGCGCGCTGCAGCGCCTGGATGTGCGCGTCGAAGGTGGCCGGCTGGTTGATGAGGAGCTGCCGGGCCGTGGCGTAGTTCCCGGTCATGGCCACCGCGGAGGCCGTGGCGGGCGTTCCCGGACCGCTCGGCGAGGGAATGGCGCGGGCCGGCGGAGCGTCGGTCGTCGGCGCACCGGTCGCTGGCTGGGTGGCGCTCGCGGGGCCCGCGGGCGGCGTTCCGGCGGTCTGGTCCTGGGTGACGGGGGCCATGGTTCCTCCTGGGTCCGCGGACTCGCCGCGGTAGTAGAACTGGTCCTTCTCCTCGATCACCGGGCGATGGCGACGAAATCGCGAAGGTGCAGGAGCGCGACGAAGAGGCCGGCGAAGTAGGCGATGCGGCCGAGTTCTTGGACCTTGGGATTCGAGGAGAGACCGTACGCCAGCACGCCGACAACCGCGACGACGACAGAGAGCCAGATCACCATGGGTCATTTCCCTTTCTTCGTCGGAGGCGGAGGCTCAGGCTCAGGTTCGGGCGCGTGTACCGTCGGCATCACGGCGACGGGGGTCATGAGGGCGTCCTTGAATTCCCGCCGGTCCTCGCGGGCCTGCTCTGTCGCCTTCTCCATGCCCTTCGCGACGCCCTTGTACTCGACCGCTTCGAGGAGCTGGTCGGTGCGATGGTTCACGATCTCCTTCACGCCCTCGACCGCATTCGCTACTCCGGAGAGGCTGCCGCGGATGCGCTGCTCGCTGCGGCGGATGATGACCCAGGCGGACGCCAGCGCGATGATGATCGCCGGCAACCTCCGGATGAGGTCCTCGATCGCCATCTCGACGAGGCGGTTCGCATCGAATGGTGCCACCGGCTAGGGTGTCTGCCCGGCGCCAGGCGCGACGGCCGTCTGCGGAGGCGAAGCGGAGGCGTTCTGCAGCATCGTGGTGTGCACCGCGTCGGCGACGGTAGCAGCCACGCCGAGAATTCCGGCGATCTGGCCCGCGTACGTCTTGTGCTTGTCGGCGCCCGTTTCGTGGAGCACGGCGACGGTGACCCCCGCGATGCCAGAGGCGATGATCCGGAAGAGGCTCAGGAAGTCCATCTACGCTCCTTTGAATGTAGACTGCTGGCCCTTCTGGACACTGTCCGTCGGCCTATGGGCCGGCCGAACGGGGCAGAGGAGGCTCGATGGACTCGCTCGGTGTCGGATTCATCCTGCTGCTCGTTGGCATCGTTGTCCTCATTGTCTTTCGCCAGGTGACCCTCTGGTACTTCCGCATCAACGAGGTGGTCACGCTGCTCGAACGCATCCACACGGAGCTCCGCAAGAGCAACGGCGTTGTCGTGGTCGATCCGCCTCTCCCGGGCTCCGACACGGCCTGACATATCTGGGCGATTGTGGGGGAATGACGCACACGCCCGTTTGACGTTACCGATCATCGAGACGGACAATCTTCGCAATGAAACGAGCGCTCGTCATTGCCCTCCTGGTCCTTGGCGCCTGCGGCGGGGCTCCCGGTCAAGGCTTCTACGAGCTCGCACCCGGGCGCGCGGACCTCGCGACGGAGATCGCCGACGTCGGCCAGCTCTGCGACGAGGGCGGCGACTGCACCGCGGGCATGGCCTGCACGAATCTGATCTACGATGGGCACCCGGAATGCGAGTTGCCTTGGTCGCAAGCCGAGCACTGCCCGCCCGGCATGGGGAAGATGCTCACCGCGACCGCCGCGCCGGGCTCGACGGTCAACGTGAGCGACCTGGACTTCACGGGCAGCTTCTGCGTCACGGACTGCGTCTCTGATGCGGACTGCCGTCATGGACAGCACTGCAGCGCGCTGGGCCACTTCTGCACGCGGTTGCCGGATACGCGCTAGCCGATCTCCTCGATCACCATCGAGGCCGAGTCGTTCGTATCCATCGTGAACGACATCGAGTTAACCGGCGAGCGGATCTGCGCCTTCACCGTGACACCCGTGCCCACCGGGCCGAGCGCGCCGGCGGCGAGCACCCACTGGAAGGTCCAGCTCTGATGCTGGCCCGCCGTGTTCCAGAACATGTTGTAGGTCGAGCCAGCCTGCGTGGGCGTGCCGCCGAAAACGATCCGGACGTTCTGGGCCACGCTTCCCAGAGCTGGAGCGTACCCGGAGAAGGTCAGCGTCACCTTGATCAGCCGCGACGCGGTTACCGGAACGAACAGGTTGGACGTCCCAGGAATGTCCGTGAAGGCGTTACCGCCGGCCGCGAGCGTGAGAGACGGCGCGTTATCGGAGGCGACGCTTATCGCGTCCGTTTTTTTGTAGGCGTAGATCGCATCGAATTGCGCCGTGGTCGGTCCGGTTCCGAGTCCGTCCGACTGCGCGCCGATCGTGAACAGCACAAAAGCTGCGCCGGACGGCGCGGTCGACAGGGCTCCCGAACCGAGAGAGAGCAGCGTGTATGCCGTCGGCATCGATCCGGAGAAGCCGAAAGATGTCTGCGAGCCGCCGCCGAGATTGTTCTCGTCCGCGTCGGCGAAGTAGATCGCCGCGATTGCAAAAGAGGAACCGCCCGTCGCCTTCGCCGTTCCACGCGCCTGACACTCAAGAGCGAAGGACTCACCAGGCATGCATGGAACCTTCAGCGTCAGCACGGTGACGTGGCTGCCGGACGTGTAGTGCTGAGTGCCGTGGAGCAGATCCCCGAAGAAGATCGGAGTCTGCGCCTGCACGGCGGTAAGCTCGCGCACCCAGTTTCCGCCGAAGGCGCCGGCCCCTGCGTTGACCCTCGAAGACCACTCCACGGCGGTAGAAATCGATCCATCGGGCGGATTGTTCTCACTCGTTCCGTTCGGCCACATGTTGTGGACGGCCGCGCCGCGGGTGCTCGTTGCGTCTCCCAGGATTACCGGCGGCACTTGCGCCGTCAGCACCGGCGAGCGCGAGGCGGGCGTCGCCTGATTCGGCTTGTATCCGTCCCCCGCCTGCGGCGTGTACGCAGCCGCGGCGTGCACGAGGCCCGGCCAGTCCTCGGCCGTGACCGTGATGTCGCCAGCCTGCGCGTTGTCCTCGGCGATCTGCGTGACGCGCATCGGGATGTTCACGAGGCCCATCACCGGGTCGGAGACGGTGAGCAGGTCGGTCGGCTCGAGGAGGAGGAACCGCGCGTGCAGCTTCAGCGTGAACGTGCGGGTGACGTTCAAGCTCCGCTGCGCCCGGATCCGGGAGAGCATGACGGCGCTCTCGGGGGCGATGACCTGCGGCAGCG
>Ga0307472_100000506_pt1 | contig 13770 bp, 10 predicted proteins | sample atmos_gasesAM5C__2_FD_204582 | JGI IMG/M metagenome (GOLD analysis project Ga0307472, IMG submission 204582) | Hardwood forest soil microbial communities from Morgan-Monroe State Forest, Indiana, United States - atmos_gasesAM5C_05 | ecosystem: Environmental > Terrestrial > Soil > Temperate...
CGCGAGGGTTTCAACGCGCCCAAGCGGGGCAAGCTCGGGCTCAACGAGAACTACGCCCGCGAGCTACTTGAGCTTCACACGCTCGGGGTCGACGGCGGCTACACCCAGGCCGACGTGCGCGAGGTGGCCCGGTGCTTCACTGGATGGGGCATTCGCAAGCCACAGGAGGAGGGCGTATTCGAGTTCCATCCCTTGGCGCATGACCGCGGCAGCAAGCGCGTGCTCGGAATGGAGATCCCCGCCGGGGGCGGCATCGAGGACGGGGAGAAGGTGCTCGACCTTCTCGCGGCGCATCCCTCCACTGCTCATTTCTTGGCGCGGAAGCTGGCGCAGAAGTTCGTCGCCGACAATCCCTCCCCGGCGCTCGTCGACCGGCTGGCGGGGGAATACCTCCGCACGCACGGCGACCTGACCGCCGTCTACCGGGCGATGTTCACCAGCCCGGAGTTCTGGAGCGACGGCGCCCGGGGGAGCAAGGTGAAGACACCGCTGGAGTTTACCGTCTCTGCCGTCCGCGCTCTGGGCGGGAACACAGCGGGTGACGTCGCCCTGTACCAGGCGCTCACCCGGATGGGGCAACCGCTCTACCGCGCCCTGCCGCCCACCGGATGGCCCGAGGTGGCGCAGCCCTGGGTGAATCCGGGAGCGCTGGTGGCCCGCATTGACTTCGGGCTCCGCCTCGCCAGCGGTCGTCTGCCAGGAACGCACGTGCCGCTCCCGCCACTCGAGGGTCCGGCGGAGGCGTCGGTCGATCGGGCCGCGGCCGCCGTGCTACACCGGCCGCTCACCCCGGCAACCCGCGCCACCCTCCTCGCCGCGCTGGGCGCCTCGGACGACCAGGGGCTCCTCGATGGCGAGCAGCGCAAGGTCGACGGGCCCAAGCTGGTCGGGCTCCTCCTCGGCTCGCCGGAGTTCCAGAACCAATGAGCCGTCCCTTCTCGCGCCGTCTGTTTCTCCAGTCCGCCGGGGCGCTTTCCGCGCTGAGCGCTGCACCCGGTTTCCTCCGTCGCGCGCTCGCCGCCGGAACGCGCACCGGCCGGACGCTGGTCCTGGTGTTCCTCCGCGGTGGTGCGGACGGGCTGTCCATCGTTCCTCCCATGGGCGACCCGCAGTACCGGGCACTGCGGCCGACGCTGGCCCTGCAACCACCGGGGAGTTCGGGGGGCGCGCTCAGGCTCGATGATGTGTTCGCCCTCCACCCGGCACTCGCCCCGCTGATGCCCTTGTGGAGCGAGGGGACCCTGGGCATCGTCCACGCCGCCGGTCTGACCGGCGCTACCCGGTCGCACTTTGATGCCCAGGACTTCTGCGAGTCCGGCACGCCGGGACGGAAATCGACGGCCGACGGCTGGCTCAACCGGGCGATGCAGCGCGCCCCGGGGCCGGAGGGGGCATTCCGGGTGGTGGCGCTTCAGCCCACGCTGCCCCGGATGCTGCTGGGCGATGCGCCGGCGGTGGCGATGTCGTCGCTGTCGCAGTTCAAGCTGCCAGGCGGCATAGGCGGAGCAGCGGCCTTCGACGTGCTCTACGCCGAGGCCGTGGACACCGCGTTGCGCACAACGGGGGTGGAGACCTTCGAGGCGCTGCGCGAGGCGGGTTCGGCCAAGCTCGCCCAGCTCCCACCGGACCACGGGGCGGAGTACGGCAGGGCGCCGCTGGCCCGGCGGCTCCAGGACATCGCCCGGCTGGTGCGCTCGGGCGTGGGTCTGCAGCTGGCGGTGACCGAGATGGGCGGCTGGGACACCCACGTCGGCGAGGGTGCCGAGCGCGGACAGCTCGCCCAGCGCCTCGGAGAGCTCGCTCAGGCACTTGCAGCGTTCCGCACCGACCTCGGAGAGCGGTGGGGCGACGTCCGGGTGGTGGTGATGACCGAGTTCGGGCGCACCGCCCGCGAGAACGGCAACCGTGGCACGGACCACGGAACCGCCTCGGTCATGCTGGTGCTCGGCGGAGGCGTGCGAGGAGGGCGGGTGGTCGGCGGATACCGCGGGCTCGCGCGGTCCGCGCTCTTCGAGGAGCGGGATCTTGCCATCGGCACCGACGTGCGCTCGGTGCTCTGGGAGTCCGCCGCGGCGCAGCTCGGGGTGGGGGACCCTTCCCCCGTTTTCCCCGGATTCCGGCCTGCCGCGTCGGTTCTAGGCTGAAGTTTTCCGCCGTCCTCGGCCGTACCTCCACGACGCCACCGGTGCACGCACCGTGCCCGGAGCGAGGCCACCGAGGTATCAGACATCTCGTCAGAAGCTCCTCTTCCCCGCCCCGGGGCTCGGTGGCGGACTTCACTCGGACTGCGAGCCGTTCCCGGACTGACGCCCGCTACGCCACTCTGGCCGATTGACGAGTCCAACATTTCGCACGCGGGTCCTCACAAGCGACGTGTCAAACACCTCGCGTGACATGGTTGTCCTGGTCGGCGTGCCGGCGGACTTCACTCCGGCTGCGACCCGACTGCGGCGAACGTCACCCGCTGTGCAGCAACGCGTGCTCCGGGCCGGGGTTGAGGAGTACGCGCCCACGGACTGTCGGCGCGTGACAACCAGCGTTAAGCATGCGTTGTTCAGGATGCACCAGCGACCCACTGAACTCTGGTTCGTGGGTCGCTCGATACGACAGGGCCGTGTCGGATCGGCGAAGCAGGCTCGTGGTTCTCTCCGCGATGGTCCGGATCGAGACAGCCGAGTTCAACTCGCCAATCGGCCCGCTCGGGCTGGCCGCTGAGGCCGGCGTGCTGATCGCCGTCACCTTCAACGGCCTCGAACCGCTCCGGACCTGGGCCCGTCGGACTCTGGGTGAGGTAGAGGAGATGCCCGGGCAGAACCCCGCCGGAGCGTCCACGGCGCTCCGCCGCTTCTTCGACGGAGAGCTCGACGCCCTGGCCGAGCTGCCGGTCCGGTTCCACGGCACGCACTTCCAGGCCCGGGTATGGAGGAGCCTGCGGCGGATTCCAGCGGGCACGACCCGGACCTACCGCGAGCTGGCGCAATGGGTTGGCGACGGGAGGGCGACCCGCGCGGTCGGAGCGGCGAACGGGCAGAACCCGCTCCCGGTCGTCGTGCCCTGCCATCGGGTCATCGGCTCCGACGGAGGGTTGACCGGCTTCGGAGGCGGCCTCTCCCGGAAGCGATGGTTGCTCGAGCACGAGGGGGCGCTCCGGCGGCAGGGCTCGTTACTCTGAATTTTACGACGGCACGGCCTGCCCGGTCTGGTCCATGCTTGTCCGGCGCATGCTGACCCTCCTTGCGCTTCTGGCCATGACCCCTCCTTCAACCCTCATCACCCACGCCGAGCGCACCGATTTTGTGGAATCGGGACGCGCCGACGAGGTCGACTCCTTCGCCCGAGCATTTCCCCGCCGCTTTCCGGGGAAGGTACGCGCTGTGCAGTTCGGAACCACCCCTGAGGGGCGGCCGCTCTGGGCCTTTGCGGCCAGTGCCGATGGCGCGGTGACTCCCGAGCGCGCGCGGGCCCGTCGCCGCCCAGTGGTGTTTGCTCTGGCAGGAATCCATCCTGGCGAGATCGACGGGAAGGACGCAGGGTTCATCCTGATGCGGGAGCTGTTACTGGGCACCGCACTCCCGGACGCACTCCGCCAGCTGACCTTCGTCCTGGTGCCGATCTTCAACGTCGATGGGCACGAGCACCCAGCGCCTCAACACCGACCCAACCAAAACGGGCCACGAGAACAAGGCTGGCGAGCCACCGCCCAGAACCTGAACCTCAATCGCGACTGGATGAAGGCCGATGCCCCGGAGATGCGGGCCCTGCTCGCGCTCCTCGAGGCCTGGGATCCGACTGTCTTCCTCGATCTGCACGTCACCGACGGTGCGCAGTTCTTGCCCGACGTCTCCCTCATCGTCGCCCCGCTCCTCGAGGGCCCTGCGCCGATGCAGGAGATGGCCCGGGTTCTTCAAGACGCCTTGCATGCGGATCTCAAGGCCGGTGGTCACCGGCCGCTCGACTTCTACCCCGCGCTGATCCGCGACGACGATCCGGCATCGGGATTTGCTCGGGAGGTCTACACACCCCGATTCTCGCAGACCTACTGGGGACTGCGGCACCGGCTGGCCGTGCTGGTGGAGACGCACAGCTGGAAGGACTACCGCACCCGGGTCGTCACCACCCATGACGTCCTGCTCGCGGCGTTGCGTGCGGTGAAGGAGCACGGCGCGAAGTGGCGGACGCGAATGCGGAGCCTCGACGAGGACACCGCCCGCTCACCTCCGCGCCAGCTGAACCTTGCCTTCACAGCCGGCAACGAGACGGAGACACTCGAGTTTCCCGCATACGCCTATGACCGAGTGCCCTCGCCAGCAACAGGAGGCACCTACCTTCGTTATCACCTCGATCGGCCCGAGACCTGGCGGATTCCGCTCCGAACCCGGGTTCTTCCGACGGTCTCGGTCGAGCTTCCTGCCGGCGGATGGGCGGTGGCCCCCGGCTGGACTGCGGTGGTCGAGGAGGCGCTGCGCCGCCATGGGGTCCGTTCACGCCGGATCGCACGGGAGACCGAGGTGCAGGTGGAGGTGTTTCGGCTCGATGCCACCGGTCCGTCAGCTGCACCCTACGAGGGTCGACAGCGGATGGCGGTGACGGGTGCGTGGCGAAGCGAGAAACGCACTCTGCCTCCGGGCACGCTGCTCGTTCCGCTCCGGCAGGCACGGGCGGAGCTGGCCGCGCACCTGCTCGAGCCGACGGCTCCCGACTCCCTGGTCGCCTGGGGCACGTTCAACGCGGCCTTCCAGCAGCAGGAATACGTGGAGGCCTATGTCCTCGAGCCGTGGGCCGCGGATGAATTGAACCGCAACGACGCGCTCCGTCGCGAGTTCGAGGCGCGGATGAAGGACCCGGCCTTCGCCGCGAGCCCCGAGCAGCGGCGCCGGTTTTTCGCGGAGCGACACCCGTCGTTCGACAGGCGAATCCGCGAGGTGCCCGTCGTCCGCGTCCTCGCCCAAACCGCCGACCGCTGACGAGGTGTTTGATACCTTCGGGGGGTTGAGCCCCCTGGAAGTCGGGACATTCCGAGGAGCCGAGGTGATGTCTCGCGGAGCAGCTCTAATGAGGTGTCCGGAGCAGCTCTAACGAGGTGTCAAACATCTCGTAAGGCTCTATCTCGAACCACGGGCGAGTCTTGGCGCGAATGCTGCTCCGTGGCTCTGCAAACAGGGGGGACTTTCGATGGGGTGGCCAATTCGGATGTACGACTCGAGGGAGATCTACTTCGTGACGCTGAGGTGCATCCAGGGACGGCTCCTGCTGCGTCCGTCACCGCGGACAAATGAGGTCCTCGCGGGAATACTGGCGCGCGCGGCGCGAATGTTCTCGATCCACCTCTTTGGCTTCGTCTTCGCTTCGAATCATGTTCATCTCATCGTCCGCGCTCCGGAGGGAAACCTGCCGCGGTTCATGCAGTTCCTGGCGGCGAATGTCTCCAGGAAGGTCGCCCGTCTCACCGGCTGGCGTGGCGCCTTCTGGGAGCGCCGGTACTCCGCTGAACCGATTCTCGACGATGAGGCGCTGCTCGGCAGGCTGCGCTACGTCCTGGCTCACGGCGTCAAGGAGCGACTCGTTCGGCGATGCCGTGACTGGCCGGGCCTGAGCTCACTCGGACTGATGCTCAGATCTTCCGTCCGATCCGCCAGGTGGTTCAACTGGACGCGACGCTGGCGCGACCGGCGGCAACTCACGGCCGACCGATTCGGAAGTGCGTGGGTCGAGAGGGAAGAACTGTCGCTGACGATCCTCCCACCCCTCGCTGCGCGCTCCGCAAAGGCGCGGCGGCGATTCTGTCTCCGCACAATTGTGGCGATTGAAGAGGATGCGGCACGAGACCCACGACCTGTCTTCGGCGTCCGCGCGGTCCTGGCGCAACGTCCACAGTTCCGACCCACGAGGCCCGCGAGGCGACCACGTCCGCTGTGCCACACGTCGATACGAAGGCTGCTGGAACTCTTTCGCGACCACTATCGCTCCTACGTCGAGCGCTTCCGAGAGGCATCGGTCGCCTGGCGCCGTGGGCACCTCGCAGCGAATTTTCCGGAAGGCGCCGTGCGGCCGTTCCTCTGGGCGGTCCCCTTGCCGAGCCCGACCTGAGTCTTGCTCGTTGCAAACTCAGTCGCGAGCGCCCTCAGCGGGTCCAAAGACCACCAGCACGTCGAGGGGGGACCGGATGGTATGGAAGCGGTGCTCCAGACGTGCGGGGACAAAGAGCACCGAGCCGGGGCCCACCTCCGCGTCTGCCGTCCCCGCCTGGAAGCGCGCTTGGCCACGGACGACGATGTAGATCTCGTCCTCGCCGTGCGGAGACTGCGGATCCTCAGCTCCGGCCTCGAGGTGGTAAAGCCCGGCGCTCAGGTCGGCGACCCGGAGGAATTCGTGATACCGCCGACCGGTCTGTGAGCGGCCCACGGCCAGTGATTCGAGCGTCGTGAAGAGCAGTGCAGCAGCCATCGATCGGGCCCCCTATCGGACGCGACTTGCAGTGGCGCCGAACCGACCCTAGCTCGACCGCTTAACAGCGTGCCCAGCACAGTTGAACGTCAACGGGACGCCTCAAGCGCGAGACCCCTCTACGAGTGTCCAAACGAAGTGTCTGATACCTCGTCAGGTCGCAGGGTCGCGGAGGGCGAAGGGGCGAACTTCTCGTTTCCGCCGCGTCCGGAGTTCGTCGATGATTCGGATCGCGAACCCGACTCCCAGAATCACGGCCCAGACCACCGGCTCGGTGACGTCGATCTTCACCCGCCAGATGAAGTGAATGACAGCCAGTACACCGGCGACGTAGGCCAGTCGGTGCACCGCCTTCCACCGCTTGAAACCCAGGCGGCGCACCGACGCATCCGTGCTCGTCGCCGCTAGTGGCAGGAGCAGCAGGTACGCGAGGAACCCGACGATGATGAAGTTCCGCTTGGTGATGTCTGCGAGGAGGACGCGCCAGTCGAACTGCTGATCGATCGCCACGTAGGTGGTGAAGTGCAACGTGGCGTAGAAGGCGGCGAAGAGCCCCAGCATCCGCCGGATGCGAATGGGCCAGGTCCAACCGGTGACCAGCTTCACCGGGGTGCAAGCCAGCGCGCTTATCAGGAACACCAGCGCCAGGTACCCGAGCTGGTTCAAGCCGATGGCCACCGCGTCCGCCCCCAGCGTGCGGTGGACCGTCTTCCAAAGGAGCACGACCAGCGGGACAAGCCCCCCGGCAAAGACGCCGGGCTTCAGCCACGGCAGAGGTGGGCGACGGGCCGGCATGCCTCAGTAGAGCGTTTTCGGGTCCAGGCCGGCGTACAACTGCGCCACCTCTTCGCCGTATCCATTAAACGGCAGCGTCTTTCGGCGCGCGAACTCTCCGACGCGGCGCTCGGTGGCCTGGCTCCATCGCGGATGGTCCACCGCCGGGTTCACGTTCGCGTAGAAGCCGTACTCGCGCGAGGCGGCCAGGTTCCAAGTGGTGGGCGGCTGCTTCTCCACGAAGCTCACCTTGACGATGCTCTTGATGCCCTTGAATCCATACTTCCAGGGCGTCACCAGCCGGATCGGTGCTCCGTCTTGGTTGGGAAGCGTCTTCCCGTAAAGGCCCACCGCGAAGAGTGACAGTGGATTGAGCGCCTCGTCCATTCTGAGGCCTTCGACGTAGGGCCAGTCGAGGATGTGGCTCCTCTGCAGCGGCATCTGCTGAGGATCCAGGAGGGTCTGGAAGGCGAGATACTTTGCCGAGCCCAACGGCTCCACGCGCTTCACGAAATCCGCGAGGGGAAACCCCATCCAGGGGATGACCATGCTCCACGCTTCCACACAGCGCATCCGGTAGATGCGCTCCTCGAGCGGGAACCACTTGAGGAGCTGGTCGATGTCGACGGTGAGTGGCTTCTTGACGAGGCCCTCGATGGACACGGTCCACGGGCGCGTCCGCAGCGTCCCTGCATTCTCCGAGGGGTCCACCTTGTCGGTCCCGAACTCGTAGAAGTTGTTGTAGTGGGTGATGTCCTCGTACCGGGTTGGCGTCTCGCTGGTGCTGTAGCGACCGAGCACCTTCAGTGGAGCCGGTTCTGGCGCAGGCGTTCCCTTGCCGCTGGACAGTCCCGGTCCATTACCGGTGATGGCCAGCAATCCCGCACCGGTCCCACCCGCGGTGAGGGTGGCGAGGCCGGCGTTTCTGAGGAATTCGCGCCGCCGCATGTATAGCGGCTCGGGCGTGACCTCGGCTTCAGGGGGTTCGGGGGTGCGAGGTTTCGTCATCGAGAGCGGTCCACCCGGAGGACGTCCCGGGAAGAGAACGGGTTACACGGGACTGGGCCGTCGTGCCAGCCGCCGAACGCCGTATCCGCACAAGGTGTCAGACATCTCGTCCTAGTCGGATGCCTCGTGAAGAGACCCCAGTGGGAGGCCTTCCGGAGGAGCGGACGGCTCTACCTGGGTCCACCATCCGAGCGCCCAAACGTCCGGTCCGCCGGGGTATCTCTGACGGAGTGGCAGACATCTCGTTAGCGGACTTGTCGTCAGCGACGCGCATCGCGTCAGCCGCGTCTCCTCTGCGTCCGGCCACGGACCTCGCCTTGACGAACACCGGCGTTCCGGGCGGAACTTCCCGCCCTCACCCGGGTTCTCGGAGCCAGCCGACCACATGATTCGCCACCTCGTCGCAGGAGCCTGCTGCTGTCTCCTCGCCAGCGCCTGCTCCTCGGACAACAACCCCAACCCGGACGCCGGTCCTCCCCTCCCCTTCATCGTCGACCCTCTCCGCGCCGACGCCGGTTGCGACTGGATGCAGTGGGGCCAGAACTGGGCCCACACGGGGGCGACCTGCGCACCGGCGCAGTCGCTCGACCGGTCACTGGACCAAGTGGTGTTCGATCCCTTCGTCGACCTGGAGATCGCAGAAGCCGAGGGTCTCTTCCAGCGGGAAGGCCTGTTCGCCCACTACGCCGCACCCCTGGTCCAGGGCGATGACGCGTACATCGCGGTGAAGGCGGGGAGCTATGAGCCCTGCACACCGCCCGGGTCGCGCACCCCAGACGGTTGTGGCTTCGACGGATGGGCCAACCAGGTCTGGACCGTCCAGCACCATGTCTGGAACGGCGGCGTGCTGGAACTTCAGGGAACCTTCGAGAGCGACTGGAAGCCACCGGCGTGGCAGGTGGTGAGCGCGTGGGAGCCCGTCTTCCAGCACGCCATCACCCAGAACGCGGTGTACGTCCCTGGCGCCGGCGGAACGCTGTGGAAACTCGACCGCTCGCTCGGCTCTCCGCAACAGATCGACCCTCTCGCCCCGTTCAACGCCAACCGCTACGTCACCGGGCCCGTGGTGGTCGACGCCGACGGCACCGTCTTCTACAACGTCATCGAGCTCGCTCCGCTCAATCCCTTGAGCAACGACGCGGTCGGATACCTGGTCAAGGTCTCCCCCACTGGGCAGACCAGCTTCCGGCAGTACTCGGATCTCGTCAGCGGTGGGCCCTCCGCAGCGAGCCAATGTCCCTACTCCTTTGCCGCCGGCAACATCTCACCCCCCTGGCCGGCCACCGTCCCGGTGCCCACCGGGCCGTGCGGCTCGCAACGACCGGGTTGGAACTCGGCGCCGGCGATCGGCCCGGGCGGGGTTCTGTTCGTGGTGAGCCGTGCGCACTTCACCGGCCAGGACTCGTGGCTGACTGCGCTCAACACCGACCTCAGCACGCGCTGGTCGTTCCACCTCAGCCAGATCCTCAACGACGGCTGCGGAGTGCTCATGCCCTCCAATGCGGTCTCGGCCACCGACCCGACCTGCCGCGTTGGGGCCCCGGTGGGCGTCGATCGGAACACCGGCTTGAAGCCCACTGCGATCGTCAGCGACCAGGCCTCGTCGGTGCCAGTGGCGCTGCCCGATGGCGCCGTCATCTACGGGTCGTTCACGGCTTACAACACGGCGCGCGGTCACCTGATCAAGGTGAGCCCGACCGGGACGCTGATGGCCATGTTCGACTTTGGCTGGGACGTGAGCCCGGCGGTGTGGATCCGCAACAACACCTACTCGATCATCACCAAGGACAACCACTACTTCAGCTGGACCTCCGACAATGAAGGTCCGTTCAACATCAGCCAGCTCGACCGAAATCTGAAGGTCGAGTGGAGCTACACCTCGAGCCAGACCCAGAGCTGCGTGACGCTTCCCGACGGTGGAGTGAGCTGTGTCACTGACCACCCCAGTGGGTTCGAGTGGTGCATCAACGCGCCCGCGGTAGCTCCCGACGGTACGGTCTACGGAAACAGTGAGGACGGACGGGTGTACGCGATCCGTCAGGGAGGCACCCTGTACCAGGATCGCTTCCTCCTCCAATCGCTCGAGGCTGCGTACACCCCCATCACCGTCGACAGTCAGGGGCGGGTGTACTCGCTCAATGGCGGGGTGATGACCGTCGTCGGCCACTGAGCGACCGGGGCCGCCGCAGGGAGGAGAGACCGCGGCGAGGTGTCAGACATCTCGTCAGGGGGGCGGCGGTTCGGCTCGCCATGGCTGGAGTCCGCGCTGACATCTCGCTAACGAGACGATTGTCTCGTCAGAGAGACTTCTGTCGCTGACGCCTGGCAGTGCCCGAAGCCGCGCACCCCGCTACCTCGGTCGGACTCGAGGTGTCCGGACTCGAGGTGTCAGAGAACTCGTCAAGGGCTCTCGGCGTATCTCGGGCAGTGCGGAAATGTCTTCAGACCGGGAGCGCCGAGGGCATGATGGCCGGCCGGTGCACGGCCCCGAGCCCCGACAGACCGCTCGCGTCGACTGGCGAGCGGTGGCCTTCTACCAGGTGCTGGCCTGCGCCATCTCCTGGCCGCTGTTCGCCTGGCGGGATCTACGGCACGCCAGTTGGGCGGTGTGGGCCCTCCCCACCGTCGTGAAGCAGTTGGTTCCCGCCTTCGGGCCCGCCATCGCCGGCCTTGCTGCAAGCGCCATCTTCCATCGCACCCACCCCCGGACGGTGTCGCTCCTCGGCTTCGACGCCTTGCGCAGCGTCGCCTTCGCCGCCATCCCCGTGGCGATGCTGGCCTTCCTCGGCGTCCCCGGCCCAGCCCCGCACATCGAAGGCGGCTGGATCGCCGCGATCTTCCTCGTCCGCGCCATGCTCGAGGAAACTGGCTGGCGCGGTTTCCTGCAGGATGCGCTCCGCCCGCTCGCTCCACCGCAGCGGGCGGTGGTTATCGGCCTGCTCTGGGGCCTGTGGACCTTCACCACGTATCTCCAGGGCACGCCGACCGAGATCGCCGGTCACCTCGCGGGGATGCTGGTGGTGTGGATCGTCGGGAGCTGGGCCCTGGGCATGGCCGTCGATCGCACCGGGGCGGTACTCGTCCCAGCGGCGATGCACGTTGCCCTCGACTTCGGCCAGACGCTGCCCAACGAGGTGTGGGTCCCGGCACTGGGCGGCTCATTTCTCGTCTGGGCGCTGATGCTCCGCACCTGGCCAGGGCGCCCCTCGACCACCCCCCGGACGGTCTGACCCCGGGGGACGACCGCCGCCAGCGCCGCGTGCTCTGACCGCGCATGCTGGCCGGCCAACGCATCCGCCGGAACCGTCCGAGGTCTCCCCAGCACCGACGATAGCTCGGTCACCCTGAGTGCTGGCGAAAGACCGTGGTCAGCGCCACCGGTGCTGGCCCGCTGAAGTCGTGGCCGGCGACGATCAGCGCGTCGGGGCGACCTCGCCTTGATGCAGATCGAGACCGGTCAGGGGAACTCCGCCTCCAGCTGCTCCGCGGCGACGAAGCGCGGCGCGATGTCCACCGGGATCTTCCCCAGCTTGGCGATCACCGCTGCCGTCGGCGGACGGATGACCGCCATCTTCTCGAGGAGCGCCTTGGCCCGGCCCTTGTCGCCGGTTGCCTCGATGGTGAGCAGCTCGCGGGCGAGCGACTCCAGCCCGGTCCTCACCTTGTCCGGGACCACGCTGAACCGCCCATCGGCCTCCACCTTGTACCCGCCCGCATCAAGGAGCCAGTTCACCTGGACCGCGGTGCCCTTCCCGTGCGCCTCGTGGGTGCCGAAGCGCAGCGAGCGGAACGCACCGGCGAGATAGGTGGACTGCATCGTCCGGCCGATCTCCGCCGAGAGCTGACCCTGGTCGACCAGCCGCTGCATCGCCCACAGCCCGACCACGTCCGCCTTGCACTCCTCGATGGCCCCGAAGAACTCCTGGATCTCCGCTCGCGGAGTGGTGTCGCGGCCGCCGACGGTAATCCGCTGAGGACCGATGCCGTGCATCAACTCGTGCATCAGGATCTGGGTGAAGAAGGCATCGAAGTTCACGTTCTTCTGGACCGCAGACGTCACCGCCACCTTGCTGATCGGCACCAGGGTCTTCTGGAACTTCGCCTCCTGCATGTTCTTCAACATGATCCGCTTGCTGCCATGCGCGGCGACGGTCCGCTCGTCGTTGGGCAGGTTGTAGGCCGCCGTCTGCACCCCGCGGTTCGCGTCCCCAGCGTTGAAGAGCGTGTTCACCACCCGGATCGGAGCCAGCGCGCCGATCTTCGGGTTCTTGAACTTGTCGTCCATCGGCAGCGCGTTCTCCAGGGTCTGCAGCTGTCCGGAGAACTTGCGGAGCTTCTCCGACTCCTTCTCGTCGACCACGGTGATGAACGCTTCGAACGCCGCCTTGTTGTTGAACCAGCTGTCCTCGTACTGCTCGTAGGGGCCGAAGGTCGGGTCGATGCTCGAGTCGAGTTGCATCCAGGCGATGTCGGAGTCGACGTAGTCATTGCTCAGCAACGCCTCGGCCCGCTTCTGGAGAAAGGTGCGGAGACTCACCTGGGTGGTCGCCTCCGCCGCCTCGCGCAGCAGGGACGCAGCCACCGCCAGCTCGCCCTGGTACTCCTGGCTGTAGGGGACCACCACGAATCCGCCCCCGGGAGTGCGGCGCAGCGTGGTGTTGGCGCTCTGGGCCGCCGCTCGCTGATCCGCCGGCAGTCCAGCGATCCACTTCGAGACCTCGTCCTTGCTCGCGCCCGCCGGATAGAAGTTGCCGGGATCGGGCTTGGGCGGAACACCGGGAAGCCAGGGTGCGTCGTGCTCCAGCCGGTCCCACGGCCCCTTGTTGAGGAGGAAGAACTGGAGCTGGGTCCGCCCCAGCGGCGTCGAGTCGGCAGCCAGCTTCATCAGCCAGGCCTCGTTGTCGGCCCAGGACTGGCGGAGGAACAGCGGGTCGATCACCCGCGCCGCTTGCACCATGCGGGCCAGCGCCTTGCGTTCCGACGCCGGGAACTTCGAGACGTCGACGGCGAGGGGAGTGACGGCGAAGCGCTGGAGGGCAGCCTGGAGCTCGGCCTGGTTGAGAACCTTTCCAGGAGCACCGAGGACCAACAGCGAGAGCAGGAAGGCGGGAGCATGCATGCGACTGGCCCGCTTACACCGCGGGCGACCCGGCGTCAGCCACGACGCAGCGGGGCACCCTGGGTTGCGGGCGTCTCCGACCTTTCGGGGGTTTGCGAGCAGACCGAGACACCTCCTCGAGGGCCCCGGGCAACGGTCTGCGATCGGCGCACCCGGCTCCCCTCGATCGGCGCCGTTTCGAGCGACGGCAGACGAAGTCTCTGACACCTCGTCGAGAGAGACACCTCGTCGAGAGACCGCGTCGAGCCCCCCGCTGCGGCGGACACCGCGTCGAGCCCGTTGCTCCGGTGCCACGTTGCCGCTCACCTGCCAGCCGAGCATCCGGCAGACCTGAGTTCTCACAGGGCCGGCAAGGCTCCTGCTGCCAAGCAGGCCGGGGCCCGAGGTCCTCCCCGGACTGCCGCGGCCGAGGCCCCTGGCCGCGC
>Ga0307472_100000509_pt1 | contig 13753 bp, 14 predicted proteins | sample atmos_gasesAM5C__2_FD_204582 | JGI IMG/M metagenome (GOLD analysis project Ga0307472, IMG submission 204582) | Hardwood forest soil microbial communities from Morgan-Monroe State Forest, Indiana, United States - atmos_gasesAM5C_05 | ecosystem: Environmental > Terrestrial > Soil > Temperate...
CGCCTGGAGAAAGGCCGAAGCCTCGGTGCCGAGGGAGACGGTGGTCTTCAGCGGGGGCACGGAGACGGCGACCTCGGGACGGCGATGCTCGCCGGGGACGAGAGAAAGGGTGGCGGTCTTGTGCGGAAGCGAAACCTGGGCCGGCGTCCCCACCACCAGCGCCACCGTCTGCTGGGAGACTCGCTTGTAGCAGCTGAAGTGCAGCCCGCTCTTCTGGAACGCGTCGCGCATCTTCTCCAGGCCGGGATCGACGTGGGCCGGACCGTTGGAAGCGTGAACCACCTGCACGTCGATGTTGACCGGCGCGGCGAGGAGGACCAGCGCGGCGCCGATCGCGGCGGCACCGCTCAACCCGGTCACAGCTCGCCCTTCTTGGGCCGCTCCTGGCTCGGCAGTGGCGCCTGGACGCCCGGCTTGTCGGCCTGCAGCGAGGCCGGAGGATGGCCGCTCGAGGCGTCCGGGTGCTCCACCAGCCAGATGATGGCGTCACCGGATTCGGTCTTCATGACCACCGGTTGTACCTCGGGTGGCCCATCGGCGGTGGCTGACTGGACGGTCACTCCGGAGGGCACTGGAGCCACCTCGGGCGGCGGCGGACGGAGGAAGAACACTGCCGCGGCCGCCGCGGCGACCAGCAGCCCGCCCACCGGGATCCAGCGGCTCCGCAGCCGCTCGAGGAAGGTGGGGCTCCGGGGCACGCGGGCCAGCACCCGGTCCGCGAGCCCCGAGAAGTCTGCCCGGTCGGCCTCCGCCAGCACCGTGCGCCCGACCGCCAGGCTCACCGTCCGGAGCGACTCGAGCGACCGGCGCAGGCGGGCATCCGACGCCAGCGCGCGCTCCACCGCCTCCCGGTCGGCGGGGGTGAGCTCTCCATCCAGGTACGCGGAGAGCAGCTCGGGGGTGGGGGTCACAGCCATGGCACTCGATACCGCGTCCGGTCTCCGACGGGGGACCCTGGGCAGGTATTCTCCCGGGGCGCCATCATTCCTTGTCCTCCGAGGGGCCCGGCAGGGGGATGCCCAGCGACTCCGAGAGCAGCTTCTGGACCTTCGCCCGGGCGTGGAAGAGCCGGGACATGACGGTTCCCTTAGGAATATCGAGGACTTGCGCTAGCTCCTCGTAGCTCAGGCCGTCCACCTCCCGGAGCACCAGGATGGCCCGGTGCTTCTCGGGGATCTGGGCCAGGGCCTCCTGGATCTTTTCCCCCAGCTCGCGGCGGAGCACGGCCTTCTCCGGATTGGCCCCCAGCTGGGAGCTGACCGCTCCCAGGTTGGCCTCGGCGAGGTCGTGGTCCACGCGCTCGTCGAACTCCACCGAGTCGCTGCGCGCCCCACCGCGGCGGCGGATGACGTCGATGCAGACGTTGACCGTGATCCGGTACAGCCAGGTGTAGAAGGACGCGTCGGCCTTGAAGTGGTCCAGCGATCGGTGGACCTTGACGAAGGCCTCCTGCACCACGTCCATCGCATCCTCGCGGTCCTTCACCATCCCCAGGGCGACCGCGAAGACCTTCTTCTGGTAGCGCTCCACGAGCTCCCGGAAGGCGCGCTCGTCGCCGGAGCGGACGCGCTGGACGAGCGTGAGATCGTCGGTGGGCACCGGTTGAAGGTTCACACTAACACCCCAGGTTCCCCTGGGACGCCCCCGACGACCGTTCGTTGCTTGGCTGCAGCCGCCGGTCGTGCGTCACACCCAGTCCCGCGGGGTGCGGAGCACCTCCACGAGTCGGGCTTCCTCGCTCCCCGGCGCAGGATGGAGGTCGTAGGCCCAGGCCGCCTCCGGGGGCATGGAGACCAGGATGCTCTCCGTCCGTCCCTTCGTCTGCAGCCCGAAGAGCGTGCCCCGGTCGTAGACCAGGTTGAACTCCACGTACCGCCCGCGACGCAGGGCCTGCCAGCGCTTCTGTTCGGCGGTCCAGGGCAGCTCCTTCCGCCGCTGGACGATGGGAAGGTAGCCGGGAAGAAAGGCCCGGCCGCAGTCCTGGACGAAGGCGAATTCGGCCTCCAGGGGACGGCCGGTGTTCTCGAAGAAGATGCCCCCCACGCCGCGGGCCTCCCCGCGGTGGGCGAGCCAGAAGTAGCGATCGCAGGCCTGCTTGTAGCGCGGGTAGCTCCCGGCCTCGTGCCGCTCGCACACCTCGCGCAGGACACGGTGGAAATGCCGGGCGTCCTCCTCCTCGAGATAGGCGGGGGTGAGGTCCGCGCCACCACCGAACCAGGCCCTCGGGCCCTGCTGGATGAATCGCCAGTTGGCATGCACGGTGGGGACCCGCGGGCTCTGGGGATGGAGGATGAGGCTCAGCCCCGCGGCAAAGAACTCCCGACCCTCTCCCTGCAGCTGCCGGGCGAAGGCGGCGTCGAGCTCGCCCCAGACCGAGGAGACGTTCACCCCCGCCTTCTCGAACACCCGGCCGCCGGCCAGAACCCGGGTCCGACCGCCTCCCCCACCGGGTCGATCCCACCGGTCCTCGGCAAAGCGGGCATCGCCGTCCTCCGCCTCCACGGCCGAGCAGATCGAATCTTGAAGGCGCTCGATGTGCTCGGTCATCCGGCGGCCGAGGTCGCCCTCGGTGGGAGGCGGAGCGGGGGCCATCAGTGCACCGGGAGCGAGGGGTCGCCTGCTTCGACCACCCCGTACTTGGCCTCGTACTTCTGGAGGTTGTCGACCATCGCCGCCACCAGCCGCTTCATGTGCCGCGGGCTGGTGATGATGCGGGCGCGTACCTTCGCCTTGGGCTGCTGGGGCTGGACATAGATGCAGTCCAGGGTGAACTCGGAATCGGTGTGGTTCACCAGGGCCATGTTCACGTAGACGCCGTCGGCGATCGCCTCGTCGATGTGGATCTGCAGCGCCGTCTCGGGCAGCTTTGGGTCAGCCATGGAGGGCCTGCATAGCGCCCCGGCCGAGCGCGTGGCCAGCGGCGCCGGCGCCTGGGAAGGGATTCCCCCGCTCGACCCGGCGAAGACCGCGCCCTTCGAGCTGGCCGGAACACGTCCGGCGTGCCTGCTGGTGCACGGGTTCACCGGGAGCCCATGGGACGTCCGGCCGCTCGGCGAGGCGCTGGCCCGGGCCGGGCACGCGGTGCGGGCGGTGCGCCTGCCGGGGCACGGGACGACGCCGCGGGCGATGCTGGAGGCGACCGCGCCGGACTGGCTCCTGGCGTGCGACGAGGCGCTGGCCGAGCTCCCCGGACCGAGGGTGGCGGTGGCCGGTCTGTCCCTGGGCGCGCTGCTGGCGGTGGTGCTCGCCGCGCGACATCCACGCCGCGTCGCAGCGGTGGCTGCACTGGCTCCAGCGATCCGCTTCCAGGACCGGCAGATCAACGCCCTGCGGAGGGCCCGGGTGCTGCTTCCGCTGCTGGAGCGGATCCATCCCTGGATCGTGAAGACCGGCACCGACCTGCTCGACCCGGTGGCGCGGACCGAGGCGCCGGTGCTCCCGGCCTGGCCCACCGTCCGGTTGCGCGACCTGTGGGAGATGCAGGAGCTCGCCTGGGGCGCCGCGGCGCGGGTGGTGGCCCCGGCACTGGTGATGGTGGCCGCCGAGGACCACGTGGTGGACAACGACGGGGCCCGCGGCCTGGTGCGGCAGCTCCACCGCGCTGCGTCGGTACGCCACCTCCGCATCGAGAACAGCGCCCATATCCTGCCCCGCGACCGGAACGGCGCCCTGGTTGCTGCCGAGCTGATCGCCTTCCTCGACCGGGCCTTCAGCTCGGGGGGCGGCTGAGCCTGGAGGGGGCCCTGGGATTCTCCGGGGGGCTGACACCCCGTTTCGTGTACGGTCGGGGACCCCGATGGCCAGGCGGCGCTACCTCCTCGCGGTGGACCAGGGCACCACCGGCACGCATGTGATGGTGGTCAACGACCGCCAGGAGGTGGTCGGGGAGGCCTACCGCGAGCTCACCCAGCATTTCCCGCGCCCGGGCTGGGTGGAGCACGACCTGAACGAGATCTGGAAGACGGTCGAGCGCTGCTGCCGGAAGGGACTGGAGGACGCCGACGTCCGCCCCCGCGAGGTGGTCGGCATCGGCATCACCAACCAGCGGGAGACCACCGCCCTCTGGAACCGGGAGTCGGGACAGCCGGTGGCGCGGGCCATCGTCTGGCAGGACCGCCGCACCGCCGAGGCCTGCGCGGCGCTGAAGGCCCGCGGCGTGGAGCCGCTGGTGCGGGAGACCACCGGCCTGGTGCTCGACCCCTACTTCAGCGCCACCAAGATCGGCTGGCTCCTGGACCACGTGGAGGGCGCCCGGGCGCTGGCGGAGAGCGGCAAGCTCTGCTTCGGCACCATCGACTCCTGGCTGGTCTACCGGCTCACCGGCCGGACCCGCCACGTCACCGACGCCACCAACGCCAGCCGGACGCTCCTCTACGACCTGCGCAACCGTGGGTGGAGCGAGGCGATGATCGAGCTGTTCCAGATCCCGCCGCAGATCCTCCCCGAGGTCCGGAGCTGCGCCGAGGTCTACGGCGCGACGCAGGGGATGGAGTCGCTCCCCGACGGCATCCCGGTGGCGGGGATCGCCGGCGATCAGCAGGCGGCGCTCTTCGGGCAGGCCTGCTTCCGGCCCGGGGAAGCCAAGTGCACCTACGGTACCGGGGCCTTCCTCCTGATGAATACCGGCGACCAGCCGGTGGCCTCGCACAACGGGCTTCTCACCACCGTGGCCTGGCAGCTGGGCGACGCCTTCACCTACGCCCTGGAGGGGTCGAGCTTCATCGCCGGAGCGGCGGTGCAGTGGCTGCGGGACGGGTTGCGGGTCATCCGCAAGTCGTCGCAGGTGGAGAAGCTCGCCCGGAGCGTGAAGGACTCCGGCGACGTGGTGTTCGTTCCCGCCCTGGCCGGGATGGGCGCGCCCCACTGGCGGCCCGAAGCCCGGGGGCTGCTGATGGGGCTCGACCGCTCGACCGATCTGGGCCACGTCGCCCGGGCCGTGCTGGAGGGCATCGGGTTGCAGATCTACGAGCTGGCGAAGGCGATGGCCGAGGACTCGAAGCAGGCGCTGCCGGCGCTCAAGGTCGATGGCGGGGCGAGCGCCAACGACCTCCTGATGCAGTTCCAGGCCGATCTCCTCGGGGTCCCGGTCATCCGGCCCCGGAATCTCCAGACCACCGCCGCCGGCGCCGCCTTCCTCGCCGGCATCGGAGTGGGGATCTGGTCGGGGCCGGAGGAGATCGGGAGCTCCTGGCGCGCGGGAAAGACCTTCCGTCCGAAGATGGATGAAGCGACCCGACGCCGGGCGCTCGAGAAGTGGAACCGGGCAGTGGAGCGGGCGTAGGAGACGAGCCATGGCGCGCGACCGGACGAAGCTCTCCGACACCGAGGTGCAGGCGTGGCTGAGGAAGCAACCCGGCTGGGCGCTGGAGGGCGGGATGATCCGCCGCACGTTCCAGTTCCCCGACTTCCGGACCTCGATGGCCTTCGTGAACCGGGTGGCCGAGGCGGCGGAGGCCGCCGATCACCATCCGGACATCGACATCCGCTACTCGAAGGTGACCCTGGCCCTGGTGACCCACGACGCGGGCGGCTTGACCCACCGGGACGTGGCCCTCGCCGAGCGGGCCGACGACCTGGCGCGCTGAGTCGCTCCGCCACCCTTCACGCGGAAGTCGGGCCGCGGGGCGCGGTCGTCAAGCCACCCGGAATCGCCCCGCCACGCCCTCGATCGCGCCTGGCACGTCCGCTGCTCGGGGCTGCTGGCGATGAAACGCTACCTCGCGCTGGGTGTGGTGTGGCTGGGCTGTGCACTGGGCTGGATGCTCCTGGGGGGGACGCTGCTCGTCCGCTCGGGCCAGACCTCCACCCAGCTGGTCAACGAGGTCCGCGCTCTGTGGGGGCCTCCACTCGACCAGGGCGCGCCCGCGGCCACCTATCTCGAGAAGCGAAGCCGGGAGGAGAAGACCACGCTCTACGCGGCCAACGGCCGGCCCTACGAGTCGACGGTGACCAAGACCGAGGACGTCGCCTTTCCTCTGCCGCTCGAGTCCACCCACGCCCGGGTGGTGCTGGCGCTCGAGCATCGACAGAAGGGGCTGCTCTGGTTCCCGACCTACGCGGTGGACTTCCAGGCTCGCTACCAGGTGCGCAACGACACGCAGGTGGCGCGCACTGCCCGGCTGTCGTTTCCCCTCCCGGCGGGCGATGCAATCTACGACGGGTTCGAGGTGCGTGATGGCGAGGGTCGGCCGGTCGCCGCCTCGGTGGAGGGCATCGCCGCGATGTGGACCGTTCCGCTGGCACCGGGGGAGGCGCACACCTTCTCGGTGAAGTACCGGACCCGCGGCACCTCTTCCTGGACGTACCGGCCGGCCAGCGCCGGAGCGGCGGTGGTGAAGGACTTCCTCCTCGAGGTGTGGACCAGCGCGCAGGGCATCGACTTCACCCCGGGCAGCATCTCCCCCTCCGTCGCCGGGCCCGACGGCCGCGGCTGGCACGGGCGCTGGGAGTTCACCAGCCTGGTGGCCAGCTCGCCCATCTCGCTGGAGCTGCCGCAGAAGCTGAACCCCGGCCCGCTGGCGGCGCGGATCACCTTCTTCGCCCCGGTGGCGCTGCTCTTCTACTTCTTCGTGGTGGTCCTGCTCGCCGAGCGGCACGGACACCGACTGCATCCGCTCTCCTGGTTCCTGATCGGGTGCGCCTTCTTCGCCGACCACCTGCTCTTCGCCTACCTGGCGGACCACCTCCCCCTCTGGGCGGCGCTGGGGCTGTCCAGCGCAACCTCCATCGCCCTGGTGGTGACCTATGCCCAGTGGCTGGTGGGCTGGCGCTTCGCGCTGCGGGAGATGGGGCTGGCGCAGCTGGTCTATCTGGTCGGCTTCTCGCTGACCTTCATGCTCGAGGGCTTCACCGGGCTGAGCATCGCCGTGGGCGCAGTCCTGACCCTCGCCCTGATGATGCAGGTGACAGGGCGGCGACTGCGGCTCGACGTCCCCCGCGCGGAGCTCGTGCGCTGACTGCCGAGCTCAGCCGCGGCGCTCCCACCGGCGCACCGCCTCGCCGAGCGTGAGGTCGAGTGCCTTCGCCGCGGCCCCGAGCTGCGGATGTCCCCGCGCATCGCGCGGACGTCCCAGCCACAGCGCCCGGGCCCGAAGCGCGAGAACGGGGAAGAGGCGCACCAGCTCCGGATGGGCATCCTCCGACCCCTGGAGCAGCACCCCGACCCCGAGACCGGCGACCACCGCGGCGGTGCGCAGCCCCGGGTCGGCGGCCCGCAGGGCCACCGTTCCACTCCGGGCCAGTCGCTCCGCCCAGCGCCCGGCCGGCGATGCCGCTCCCGCGCCCGAGGCGAGGATCCAGGCGTGACCGGCCAGCGACTCGGGAGTCCGGGGGCGCCCGCGCTCGCCGAGGTAGCTGCCCGCGGCGTAGAGGCCGACGCCCAGCGCCCCGAGCCGCCGCGCGGTCCAGCCCGGCCGCGCACGGCGCTCCCACCCGAGGGTCAGCTCGGCCTCCGCCACACCGACCAGCTCCAGCTCGACCTCCGCCGCCCCGGCAAGGCCGACGGCCCCCGAGGCCCCGAGCCAGAGCGCAGCCAGCTCGGCATCGACTGCCACCCTTACCCGGTGGCGGTGCATCGGGGCAGGCGGGATGGCGCGCTTCACCCGCGACATCTCCTCCCCCAGTCGCTCTGCTGCGCGAAGCAGCCGCCAGCCGGCGTCGGTGGGCTGCAACCCGCTCCGGGTCCTGAGGAACAGGGTGGCACCGGCGGCCTCCTCCATCGCCCGGAAACGCTCCGCTGCCGCCGCCGGCTCCATCCCCAGCGCAGCGCCGGCCCGGGCCACCGTCCGGTGCCGGGCCAGGGCCAGGGCGAAGCGAAGGTGGTCCCAGGCGAGCATCGGCTGGCGCTCACCCCGGCGCAGTGAGGAAGGTCTCGAGCTTCCGGTACGCCGCGGCGAGGGCAGCGATGCCGGCGCTCTCTCCCGCCTGGTGCGCCTGGGCCGTCTCCCCCGGCCCGTAGTTGACCGCGTCGACGCCGAGGGCTCCGAAGCGAGCGACGTCGGTCCAGGCCTGCTTGGGCTCCGCCGTCAGTCCGGTCACCGTGAGCAGCTTCCGGAAGAGCGGATTGTCGGTGCACACCGGTCCGGATGGCGCGCGGTCGGTCACCGTCACCTCGGCGCGGTCGCCCACCCAGGCCCGGAGCTCGGCCTCGGCCTCCTCCGGGGTGCGCCCCGGGGCGAAGCGCATGTTCACGTTGAGCTCGAAGGTCTCGGGCACCACGTTGCGTGCCCGCCCTCCCGATGCCAGGGTGGCCGAGACCACCTCCCGGAAGATGAATCCACCGCGCTCCACCTCCCGCGGTGGGCGCTGCAGCAGCTCGGCCAGCAGGGGACCGGCGCGGTGGATGGCGTTCACCCCCTGCCAGGGCCGGGCGGAGTGCGCCGGCTTCCCGCGGAAGCGCAGCGTGGCGTGCAGCGAGCCGACGCAGCCCACCTGCACCACCCCGTCGGTCGGCTCCAGGGCGATGCCCAGCGCCACCTTCCTGAGCGCCGGCGCGGCGTCGAAGAGCGGGCCGAGCCCCGACTCGAGGTACGGCCCCTCCTCCCGCTCGTAGAGCACGAGGAGGAGGTTGAGCGGGAGCGCGTCGAGCTCCAGCGACTCGGCCAGGGCCATCATCACCGCCAGCCCGCCCTTCATGTCCGAGCTCCCCAGGCCGCGCAGCCGGTCACCCTCGAGGGTGGGGGGCGGGTCCTCGGTGCGGCTGGGCACGGTGTCCAGGTGCCCCACCAGCGCCACCGAGGGGCGGGGGTCGTCGCGGCGCCCGAGGAGGAAGGAGTGGCCCACCCGGAGGACTTCCGCCCCGCCGAAGACATGGCCTGCCCAGCGGGCCACTGCATCGGCCAGCGGACCCTCGTGACCGATGGGGCTGGGGATGCGGCAGAGAGCGAGGGCCCGGCGTCCGAGGGCCGCAGCGTCGCCGCCGCCGCCGACCTCGGCCAGGAGGTCGACGCTCACACCGGCACCGAGAAGTCGCGCAGCGCCTGGTTGAGTGAGGTCTTGCGGTCGGTGCTGGCGGTACGGGTGCCGATCACCAGGGCGCACGGCACACCGAAGGTTCCAGCGGGAAACTCCTTGGGAACGCTGCCGGGGATGACCACGCTCCGCGCCGGCACCCGGCCCTTCCATTCCCTGGGGCTGCTCCCGGTGACGTCGATGATGCGGGTGCTGGAGGTGAGGACCGTGTTCGCCGCCAGGACGGCCTCCTCCTCCACCAGCACCCCCTCCACCACCACCGCCCGGCTCCCGAGGAACGCCCCGTCCTCGACGATGACCGGTGAGGCGGAGGGCGGCTCGAGCACCCCGCCCAGCCCCACGCCGCCCGAGAGATGGACCTGCTTGCCCACCTGGGCGCAGGAGCCCACCGTGGCCCAGGTATCGACCATGGTGCCGGCGCCCACCCGGGCTCCGATGTTCACGAAGCCGGGCATCACCACCGCCCCGGGCTCGACGTGCGCTCCGTAGCGCACCACCCCCGGCGGGACCACCCGCACCCCGGCCCGGGCGAGGTCCTTCTTCAGCGGGATGCGGTCGTGGAACTCGAACGGACCGACCTCGTAGGTCCGCATCTCCGCCAGCGAGAAGTAGAGGAGGATGGCCTCCTTCAGCCAGGCATGGGTCACCCAGCCCTGGGGCGTCTTCTCCGCCACCCGGAGCGAGCCGTCGTCCAGGCCGGCCACCGCGGAGAAGACCGCCAGGCGGTGCTCCTCCTGGCTCAGGAGCGCACGGTCGCGGTAGGCGGCAGAGACGAGGTCTGGAAGCGATGACGTCATGCTATGGGGGCAGCGAGGAGGTGGCGTGGAAGGTCCGCTGATCTCGCTGGTCATCCCGGTTTACAACGAGAAGGCCACCCTGGAGGAGCTGCTCCGGCGGGTGGTGGCGGTGGACATGCGCAAGGAGCTCGTCCTGGTGGACGACGCCTCCACCGACGGAAGCCGGGAGATCGTCCAGTCCCTCGCCGAGCGGGGGCTGGCGGCGCTCCCCGGGGCCAAGCCCCGGAACGAGAACCGGCTCCAGCTCCTCTTCCAGGAGGGCAACCAGGGCAAGGGCGCGGCGCTGCGGCGGGGGTTCGAGGCAGCCACCGGAGCGGTGGTGGTGGTGCAGGACGCCGACCTCGAATACGACCCGCAGGAGATTCCGCGGCTGGTCGAGCCCATCCTCTCCGGCGACGCCGACGTCGTCTACGGCAGCCGCTTCATCGGCTCTCCCCGGCGGGTCCTCTACTACTGGCACTCGGTGCTCAACTGGGGCCTCACCACGCTCTCCAACATGACCTCCGGGCTGAACCTCACCGACATGGAGACCTGCTACAAGGCCTTCCGCCGCGAGCTCATCCAGTCCCTGGTCATCGAGGAGGACCGCTTCGGGTTCGAGCCGGAGATCACCGCCAAGGTGGCCCGCGCCGGCGCCCGCGTCTACGAGGTGCCGATCAGCTACCACGGGCGCACCTACGAGGAAGGAAAGAAGATCGGCTGGAAAGATGGCGTGCGCGCCGTCTACGCCATCGTGAAGTACACCGTGAAGCGCTGAGCTACCGCGCCGCCGGCACCGGCGTGGGCGGCGCGGGTGCCTGGCCCCGGGCCTCTTGGGTCCGGTCCACCACCGGGCCGAGCTTGAGCGCCCCCAGCCCCTCCTGGTCCTTGCGCGGGCCGACCACCACCACCGGGACGCGCCCCGGCTCCATGTTGGCCTTCGCCACCCGGGCCACCTCCTCTCGGCTGAGGGCGCCGAGCCGGCGGGGCAACGTGGCGTAGTAGTCGAGGGGACGGCCCAGCACCGAGAGGGTGACGAAGGTGCTGGCCACCGCGTCATTGGTCTCCAGGGCGGAGGGAAGCGACTGGAGGATGGCCTCCTTGGCCTGGGCCAGCTCCCGGTCGGTGATGTCGCCGGTGGCGTACTGGCCCATCACCGCCTCCACCTCCTTGAGGGAGTCGACCGTGCGCGGGGCCTGCACGCTGCCCCGGACCTGGAAGATGCCGGTGCGCTTGTTGAAGCCCACCGAGCTGAACAGCCCGTACGTCCACCCCTTCACCTCGCGAAGCTGGTGGTTGAGGCGGCTGGTGAAGAGGCCTCCCAGCGCGGCGTTGGCGGTGGAGAGGGCGAGGGCGTCGGGATGGGTGGCGGGGAGCGTCCGGGTGGCCAGGGCGAGCTGGCTCTGCGTTCCCTCGGGGAGGTCGACGGTGACCACCGTCCGCGGCGCATCCTTAGGGAAGGCCGGAAGGCGCGAGGGAGGCAGGGTGCGTGGGCGCCAGGCGCCGAACCGCTCCGAGAGCAAGGGGAGGATGCGCGCCGGCTCGAAGTCGCCGGAGACCGAGAGCAGGGCGTTGTTCGGGCGGAAGTAAGTGTCGTGGAAGCGGACCAGGTCTGCGCGGCGGATGGCCTTCACCGACTCCGGCGTTCCCCCCGCCGGTTGACCCCAGGGGTGCTTCGCCCCGTAGAGCAGCCGCGCCACCTCGTCGCTGGCCAGCGCTCCGGGATTTCCTCGCCGCTGCTGCAGCGAGGTGAGGATCTGCCCGCGCACCCGCTCCACGTCTCCAGTGCGGAAGGCGGGGTTCAGCGCCACGTCGGCCAGTAGCTCCAGCGCCGGTTGCAGGGTGTCACTCAGGCAGTTGAGGTGGAGGCGGATGCCGTCGAGGCCGGTGGAGATGCTGAGGAAGGCGGCCAGGTCCTCCAGCTGTGCGGCGACCTGGTCGGCGGTGCGGCTCTTGGTCCCCTCGTCGAGGACGCCGCCCAGGAAGTCGGCCAGTCCCGCCCGACCGGGCGGATCGCCGTCGACGCCGGTCTTGATCGCCAGCTCCACCACCACCACCGGCACCGCGTGGTTCTCCCGGAGGAGCACTCCCAGCCGGTTGGGCAGGGTGTGCGCCGCCGCCACCGGGGCGTTGAACGGCGGAGCCGAAGGGAGCGGCGGAGGCTGAGGGTCGCGCCAGGCATCGGTCGGCGGCGGGGCCACCGCGGCAACGGGAGGCTTGGGGGCGGGCTGGGGGCTGGCGCAGGCGAGGAGGAGCAGCGAGGCGAGGACTGCCCGGCGGTGGGGAGCGCTCATCGCTGGGCCCCCGGAGTGGTCCCGGCCGGCTCGGTGTCGAGCACCAGGACCCGGTCGGCCGGAAGCAGCGACTTCGCCACCGCGTGGACCTGGGGCCGGGTCACTGCCTGGTAGCGGGCGACGTCCTTCGGCAGGTATCCCGGATCACCGGTGTACATCGCGTAGGCGTTGAGCTGCTCGGCCTTGCCCGCCACCCGCTCCACCGAGCGCACCAGGCCACCGACCACGTTCCGCTTGGCCCGCGTCACCTCCTGGTCGGTGGGTCCGTCCCGGCGCAGCTCCTCGAGCACCGCCTCCACCTCCTTGCGGAGCTCGGCCACCGTGTGCCCCTCGCGAGCGGTGGCCACCACCTGGAAGTAGCCGCCGAGGCCGAGGGAGGCGTTGGCGGCGAAGACGTTGGTGGCCAGCTGCTTCTCCAGCACCAGGCGCCGGTAGAGCCGGGAGGTCTTGGTGCCCCCCAGGACCACCGAGAGGATGTCGCCGGCAGCCTCCTCGGGAGCGAACGGCTTCACCCCGTTCCACACCATCTGCAGCTGGGGAATGCGAGCCACCGGGTCGGAGAGAGTGCGCTCCACCACCTTCTCCAGCCGGGGCTGCGGCACCTCCGGCTTCGGCGGAACCGGCGCGGCGGGGAGGGGGCCGAAGTACTTGCTCACCAGCTCCCGGGCGGTCTTGGGATCGAAGTCGCCCACCAGGGCCAGGGTGGCGTTGGAAGGACGGTAGAACTCCCGGAAGAAGTCCCGGACGTCTTCCAGGCTCGCGGCCTGGATCTCCTCCACCGCCCCGATGACGCAATGAAAATAGGGGTGCGGCTTGGGGTACAGGCTGTCGCAGAGGGCGAGAAAGGTACGCCCATAAGGCTGGTTCTCGATGCGCTGGCGGAGCTCGTTGCTCACCACGTCCCGCTGGGTCTCCAGCTTCTTCTGATCGAGGGTGGGGAGCAGGAAGCCCATCCGGTCGCTCTCCAGCCACAGGGCGGTGGGGAGCTGAACGGCGGGCACGGTCTCGAAGTAGTTGGTGCGGTCGAAGTTGGTGCTGCCGTTGGTCTGGGCGCCGATGGCCGCCAGCACCTGGTCGGGCTGGGCCACGTGCTCGCTGCCCGAGAACATCATGTGCTCGAAGAGGTGGGCGAACCCGCTCTTCCCCGGGCGCTGGTTGGCTGCGCCCACGTGGTACCACACGCTCACCGCCACCTGAGGCGCGCGGTGGTCCTCGCTGAGGATGACCCGGAGCCCGTTGGGGAGGGTGTACTCCTCGAAGGGGATGGAGGGCTCCGCGGCGTGGGCGGCCAGGGCCCCGGTGAGGACCAGAAGCCAGGTGGTGGCGGCTCTCGTGCGCACGGTGGGACGGCTCTAGCCCGACGCCGGGAGCGGCGGAAGAGGCCAGCCGCGACCAGGCAGGCAGCTGACAACCCGGTTCCGGGAACGGGCCCTGGGGTGCTACGGTTGGCCCTGGCGACGGAGACGTGCTCCACGACCGGTCGCGCAGCGCTCCGGTCGCCTCAAATTTCCCCGGAAACCGACGACTGCCTCGATGTTCGACTGGTTGCACACCCTCTTCTCTCGCGATCTGGCCATCGACCTGGGGACCGCGAACACCCTCATCTACATTCGCGGACAGGGCATCGTCTCCAACGAGCCCTCGGTGGTCGCCGTGCAGCAGGACGCCCGCGGCGGCAAGCGGGTGATGGCAGTGGGGAAGGAGGCGAAGGAG
>Ga0307472_100000511_pt1 | contig 13726 bp, 10 predicted proteins | sample atmos_gasesAM5C__2_FD_204582 | JGI IMG/M metagenome (GOLD analysis project Ga0307472, IMG submission 204582) | Hardwood forest soil microbial communities from Morgan-Monroe State Forest, Indiana, United States - atmos_gasesAM5C_05 | ecosystem: Environmental > Terrestrial > Soil > Temperate...
CCGACTGTGTGATGGTCGCTCGCGGTGATCTCGGCGTCGAAATGAATCCGGAAAAAGTGCCCGTCGTGCAGAAGAAGATCATCATGCAGGCGCGCGACGCGCTCGTTCCCGTGATCACCGCCACGCAAATGCTCGATTCGATGCAGGAAAACCCGCGGCCTACACGTGCCGAGGCGTCTGATGTAGCGAACGCCATTTTCGATGGCAGCGACGCCCTCATGTTGTCCGGAGAAACGGCTGCCGGCCGCTACCCTCTCGAGTCCGTGCTCATGATGGACCGCATCATTCGCGAAGCCGAAGCCAATGCCACTGAAAGCCTGCGCCCCGCGCACACCGGCGATCTCCTCATCAGCGAAACAATCGCGGAAGCCATCTGCCACGCCGCTGAGGAGCTGAAAATGAAAGCCATCGCAGTCTTCACAGAGACAGGCGGTTCCGCGCGCCTTGTATCCAAGTACCGTCCGCGCGCTGCCATCATTGCTTTCTCGCCGAATCAGGATACTCGCCGCAAGATGAGCCTGTTCTGGGGCGTGCTCCCACGCAGTATCGAACGGGTGCACGATATTGATAAGCTCGCGAAAACCGCCGAGCGCCGTCTGAAGCAGGAAAATCTCGTCAAGGATGGCAACATCGTCGGCGTGATTGCGGGCACGCCGCTAGGCACTCGCGGCTCGACAAACCTCATGCGGCTGATCCGTATTGGCTGTTAGTGTCACTTCAATGGCTAACAGCACTTTTCAGATGGCAGATGTCCTCGACGCGCGCAAATTCCTAGAACAATTTCTCACGCCTACGCGATTAGCCCGTGCCGAGTCGCTCGAAAGGTCTTCTGGTGCGCAGGTCTGGCTCAAGCTCGAAATCGAAAATCCTACCGGCACCTTCAAGGTTCGCGGCGCGCTCAACGCAGTGCGTCACCGCTCACAACAATCCCATCTCGAAGGCGTCGTCACCAGCAGCACGGGTAACCATGGAGCGGCAATCGCATTCGCTGCCCGCAAAATGAATCTTAAGTCCAGAATTTACCTGCCGGAAAATCCCAATCCCGTGAAACGCGACCGGATCGCGAAGTTGGATGCGGAAATCGTCGAAGTGGGCCGAGACTTGGAAGAAAGCCGCGAGCGCGCCGCGAAATTCTCAAAGAAGAGCGGTTGGCCTTTGATTGTCGATGTGGACGATCCTTACATCGCCGCCGGCGCCGCCGCAATCGCCTGCGAGATTCTCGATCAGGCGCCTTCAACCGATGTAATCGTCGTGCCCATCGGCGATAGTAATCTGATCCGCGGGATCGCTTTCGCCGCGAAGCAAATTCGTCCCACGATTCGCATCATCGGCGTGCAAGCAGAAGCGGCTCCGGCTTACTACCTTTCGTGGAAAGAACATCGCTCTCTAAACACAGAATCCGCCGATACAATCGCCGACGGACTCTCCACTCGCACGACGACCGAGGATAATGTTAGCCAGCTTACAGCTCTGATCGATGACATACGCTTGGTCACAGACGACGAGATGCTTCACGCCATCGCTTTTCTGCTCCTGAACGAACACACGGTTGCAGAGCCCGCTGGCGCAGCCGCAACCGCAGCGTTGCTGAAGGCCGAAAAGGAATTCGCAGGTAAGAATGTGGTGCTGGTCGTCACCGGCGCAAATATCGCGCCGGATATTCTGCGCCGCGCCGTCGCGTCTAATCTCTGACTTCTGCTTGCTAACCTCTAGTCAATTCACCCAATTATCTGGATTCGACGGAGGCTTGTCGCGATGCTCGCGCACGTACACTTCGAACTTTTTCTTCAGTCGTCGCCGCTGCCAGTCCGACACCGAATTGCGAAAGCCATATAAATACGAACCGCGCCGCAAATAAATATATCCGATGAGCATTCCACCCAGATGGCAGACATGGCTAACGTTGTCGCCGCTTACCCCAATCGTCGCGAAGAATTCAATCGCGCCCATCACTGCCACAAAGACCCGCATCGATACCGTCACAGGTAGTGGAAACACCCACACCTGTCTGTGCGGCATGACCACAGCACATGCCAAAAGAATTCCGTAAATCGCCCCGGACGCGCCGATTGTGGGCGCCCACGCGCTGCCCTGGCCGTGCGGATCGATCATCAGCTTCACAATCACGTTGATGATTCCCGCGCCCACTCCACACAGGAAGAAATAAATATAGAATTTCCGCTTCCCCCACATCCGTTCCAAATCCGCGCCGAACATCGCCAGATACAGAAGGTTGAACAGAATGTGCAGTACGCCTGCGTGCAGAAAGAGATACGTAAACGGCTGCCAGATTCGAAATCCGAAGACAACCGCGTAGGGAACCAGCCCAAACCACGTTTCCCAGAAGCGCATGCCATTTTGAGCGAACAGCAGCGCCGAAAGTTCCTGCAGCACAAACACCGAAACGCATGCGATACAGATCGTCTTGATGGCTGGCGGGAAATACTCAGTCAGATCGAATCGGTAGCCATATCCGCGGCGGAAAATGGGACTCACGGTTCACCAAGTCTAAAGCGTCGGCCTATCCGAGTCAAAGCCGCGATGGGGTTCTCTACCTTGGTATCAAATGACCACACAGCGGGATTCCGGGAGTCGCCTATCAGTTGAAAATGATTTTAGTAATTCCTAAGAATAACTAATTTTCTTTTTGGAAATCCTGTGTCGGCGACAAATCAAATGGGAATTCTACTTTGAAAGGTTTGTTTCTGTCCTTGGCGTGCCAGTTTGAATTTATCCCTTCGTATTTTGCCTCATTCGCCTTCGACGGAATTATGCCAAGAATCACTAAGTAGCCGACCAAAATCTACCCTTGCTCAAGTGCTCTCGATATTTCCTCAACGAGTTTATCAATCCCGTCCGATGACTGAACGGCCACTCGGTCCGCGAGCATTGGCGAAAACTGGCGAACTTCATCTGCTGTGATGTTGTGCCAAACAGGTAGAATGATTTTAGTTCCATTAACTTCACGACTGAAAAGACCATTTAATTCTTGCGTTGGCCAATTCTTCGCGAAGAAGTTTTTGCTAAGAACTACGATTCCAAAGCGAGAGTTTGCAAGCCCGTAATCAATAGAGCCTCTCAAACTATCGCCTAACCTTAGGGAGAACTCATCGTACCAAACTGAGATCCCTGCATCGGTCAGCGCATTAGCTAAGGGGCGCGCAATTGCATTTTTGTCCTCTCCAGCGTGGGAAATAAAGACATCCCATTTCTTCACACTCGCGATGCTCCTTTGAATAGCATCAGTTTTACGTGGCGTCGACTTCTTGGTTGGGGAAGTATTCGTTCTGACAGGCAAGCCTATCTCGGCTATCATCGCAGCGTCGGCCGTGATCTTCGACCGTCGCTGGGTAAGGAGTGTCTGAAGCTGCGGGCCTATCTTGGAATTGAAATCCTCCACTGAAGCTCGAAGCCAGTCCAAATATTGCTTGATGTCGCGCACCGCCCTTTCATATTCAGATTTGACCGCTGCGGCATTTGCGTCAGTGCGCGTAAAGACGATGCTAACTTCTTGTCCTTGGACTCGCGCTCGCGGTGGGTTCAGGTTGTAGGTTGACGGACGAATTCTGAAGAAATTGGGATCGCCCTTAAATGGAACCGAGATTACAATTTCGATACCACGAATGTAGAAAGGCTCACTCCGATCGAAAATCATCCGCATCGGGTCCTGGCTCACATCCACATCAACCTCACGGTGGGACGTGTAGGCGCTCTCTTCAATAAGAACAGGAACGTCCAATTTGTACTTAGAAGAGAGCTCGCGAAGTAGTTCCACTTCCGGTGTGCCCTCAAGGAGACCCTGGCTGAGCGTTTCGATGTCCTGCTTCATCTGTGCCTGTCGGTTTTGCAGAACGTCAAAAATTCCAATTTCCGCAAAAAGCAATGGAATTCTCATCTGAACTTCCTCGCTTCAAGACGAATACAGAGCATACTGCCAACTCTTTCTCAGTGTTCCTCTGTTACCGTTTTATTGAGCGTAAGCACCGTCTTCATACGGATTCAAGATCTTTATGATTAGAGCTGGAATGGCATACCGGTTAAGATCAAGGAACCGCTCTATTAAGCTCAAAGCCTTGTCGTCAGTTTTTTCCCCAGCCGTGAAGGAACCCGAAATAGCATGGGTTCAGATCTGTGGACGGTATCGAATCAGTGAGCTCAGAAGAAACATGCCGAGATACTGAAGCGAAAATTCCGAGATATGTGCTGTACCGACCGGAGAAATCGACCAAGTTCCTCCAGTGTAACCTCCCCCGAGTGGAGCGAGACCTTCTTGCAGACTGAATTTATTCAACGTCTGATCGATCGCAGCCGTCGTTTGAAACATTTTTTCCCGATATTCGAGATGCGTTTCGGCGAATTCCTCATCCGGAATATTGCTGGCGTTCTGAAAGTAAATGATTGAGTTCCCCCATCCATGTTCTGCAGAGTGCAAGCGCCATTTGTTCAGAAAAGGAAAACGGGAACGCCAGCGATCAATAATCCGTTTAAGGGAATCTCGATCAGTGAAAAGCTCTCGATCGTCAATACGGATTCGAAAACTCGTATCATCCTGATACGCAGTTGCTAAATTGATTGGCTCAGCCAGTGCGTCTTCTTCAAAAGTCATCCGATAGAGAGACTCTAGTCCGGGGATCCTGGCGAGAATCTCTCGTAGAGATAGTTTTATGCATGAAAGGCGATCGGAAACATCAGACGGTACTGAAATTGTATATGGTCGAGTTGAGGAGTCTGTGTAGCATACCCGCGTTAACGAACACACCGCATCGTTGAATTCCTGGAACGTGCCTTTGTTTAATATCTTTATTTGGAGATCGGCAATTCTGGAATTGTCAGCGGAGATATCGATAAGACCATGCGATCGCTTAAGAGTCGAAAGCCCACGTAGGTTGTGGGCTACGATCAAGGCCTTTGAGAATCCGAGCATTCCGTAAAACAGTTGCAGAGGGCGAATTTCTAATGGTGATGATGTCGCCGCTTCATAAAAGAGACGACCCTGTTGAAGGCATGAGGCTATCTCGCGCGCAATTGATGATGATGGCTCCCGACCGAAACGCTTCTTTACGAGAGGTTTCAGATTCTCGCTGCTCTCTAAGAACCTGCACTTGTACCAATAATTTTCTTCCATGTTTATCGCGCTTAGCCAAGTAATTCCTTGAATTGTTCGAAATCTCTGTTGGGTAACAGTGTGAGGGTTTGTTCAACAAGACCGGAACTGATGTGAATGAGGGGCAACACTACTAGATAAAGGTCGTTACTAGGCATTCTGCACTCCCGACTTGCTGGCGCATTGTACCAGACCGCCATTTAATCATGGGAGTAAACCTTCATAGCATCGCGTGTATTCAACCCTGTTCTAGCTGCATTGCGTAAGTGACACACCGACAAGTCCCGCGAGCGTATGCCAGTGCCGTGGATGCGGAACTCGCCGTCCACGCCGAATGTCCACAGCATACGGTATCGAAATATTCAATTTCGACGCCAAAACCGACAGCGTAAGCCTTTTTAGTTGGGGTTGAATCTCCCGAAGGTAGAATTCCTTGTCGAGCCAAGGCGGAAGATCAGAATTCTTCCAACCCGCTTTCGCCGATCTGTGCCAACGCTGTGTTTCGGCCCGCCGTTCTTGTGCCTGATCGCTTTGCGCGGCGATACGCCCCTGCTTTGCCGCCTTGACAAGCCCGGCGGTGGTCAGAATGTTGGCGCATGCGACGCAACGAGTTCGCCGACTGCTTATTTCGACACCGCAGTCACGGCAAAAACTCGTGGGACGCTGAGGAAGTATACGCGCAGCAGGTGAACCGCTTTTCACCTCTCGGCGATTGTTCTGTGTCAGCGTGGTCGGTTGTCGCCAACGCCGACGTGGTTTTTCTATCGTTGTAGACAACATTTTGGCGACTCGTTCGGCGACCGGTGCAACCGCTTGCGCCCATGCGATTGCAGTTTCCGAGAGTCGGACCGCAAACGATCCAAGCAACCGGCAATTGCCATTTGGTTGCTCGAAAAACCAGTCACGCTTCAGCGTTTCGCGACGAATCCATTCGAGAAGATATGCGTCGATTCTTGGGCGAATTGGCTCCATAACGTCGAATGCCAAACTGTCGCGAAATTGAGTGTCTACGTGCAAAACTCCAAGACCGGGATCGAGACCGAGCGCGGCGACGGCAAGACGAGTCTCCGATTCGAGCACAGCGTATAGGTAGTTCAAAATTGAGTTCGCAGGATTTGTTGCGAGACGCGGAGAACCGGTAAGCGATGAAATGCGAGCATCAAACATTCGCCAGTGATTCGGCACACGATGAAGATCCTGCTTTGGGAAATTGATCGGAAGAAATCTCCACGCGTTCCAATAAGCAAGCGCTGCTTGGGACTCGAAAAAGCGAATCGCATCGATTGTAAGCGCTGTTGTTATCGCTGTCCTTGCGTAAGAAATCTTTTCCGCTGCTGTCAGATTGTCGAAAACATGCCGCGCAATTTCTTCCTGACCTTTTAGTTTTTCGCTGATTAGAAATCGTGCAATCTCAATCGCGGCGCCGGTTTGGTGAGCGAGTGCCTGAGCACGCCTCAAGCGAGCATCGGAAGGTCTGACTGGGCCTGTCGTGGCGAGCACAGTGCCGTCACGGTCGAGCATTACAAACGCCGCATCCTGATCGGCTAGCCATCGCATTGCTGCAAGCGAGATTGACCCATCGGAGCCAATGGCGACAACCCGACGAAGGCCATGCCTAACGCGGGGAAAACGAGTTCGCACGCGTTCCCCGATGCCGTCTTCGAGCACAAGGTGACCGCGTTCGACGCACACACGTATCCCGTGGCCGTACAGCGTTACAACTCCGCGGGAAGGTATCAAAGTACCTAGATTCTATCACTTACGGACCCTGGACGCATGCGATTTCAGAAATTTCCAGAGTGTCGCAGAACTAGATTTCCGGATACGCTTGCCCTGCGCAGCACGTTGCACCGTCGAAGGATTGAGCTTCGTTCGATGAGCTAGTTCGCGCACCGCATAACCGCTGTTGCGTATCGCGTTTTGAAGCTTTGCGTCCGTAGTTATTCGCGCGGTCTCATCGAACCTGTATTCCACGAGCAGCGGCTCGAAGAAACTCGGGTCTTCATCTTGCTCCCACTTCCTGTCCGTTTCTTTTCCGATCAGGCGTGGAATTCCCTGCGCTCTGATCGAAGAACGTTGAAGAAGCCCTCGCGTTAAGCCCGTGCAAGGGCCACCGTCAGGAGCGAGACTTTTCGATTCCGGATGAGCGGTGTGCATACGAACGATATCCCCCAACGTGAATGGTAAGGCTTGCGAAGCTTTTTGCGGTTGAGACCGTACAAGTTCAAACCGCGCACCGTCGAATACGTTTGTGTATCGAAGCGCATACCAATTCTTTCGATCTGCAGAGAATGGCGCAATCAGCATTACCTTTTCGGCCGAGCGTTTTTGAGAATGGCTACCTGACTTCTTTTCGGTTCCGCACTGTGCAATTATTGGGCTAACAACAAAATTGAAAGGTTTGAAACGCAAACGCTGTGGCACTTTTTGCTGCTGTTCCGAAATAGCTCTCCAGAGTTGCACCTTGGGTGTGGTCATACCGATTCGCATCATGGCCGGAGAAGAAAACCACGGCGGCACTTTCGCGTGTGGATCGGTTGCGATAATAAATTCCCATGCTTCGCGGATCCATTCAGGGCAATCGGCTTCCTTGTCCCATTTCGATCCCGGTACGTAGAGATAACCAAGACCATGGGAACTTGCATGTACAATTCTGTATTGTTCATCGAACAGGCAGTATCTTTTCGCGCTGACCCCGAATCCGTAAAGCTGACGCTTCGTTGAATCTTTTTCTATTTTTAGAATTGATCCCGGAAAGCTGTAGGGATTCAGGCGCTCGAATTTGGAAACAATGCCTTCTACTCGTTGCCACGATAACGATTTAACTTTCTGCTGCTTTGCAGATTCGGGATCGGTTAGGCGAATACTTCGGCTTTTTTGCGTTGCGACGATAGCCATTGAGTCGGTATCGCAAAGAAGATAATTACCCCCAGCTTCCCTCACTTCGCGCTCCAGAATCGCGAGCAGTAATCGTCCGGCAGCTGTAATCAGCGAAGAAATCACCGGGCAATAGAATTTCCCTTTATCTTCCACAATTGGTGATCTTGTTTTCTTTTGAAATTCACCCGAGAAGATTGCTACTTGCTTCGGCTTAGAGACACGCCTAGGTGTGGTTTCAATGAAGATTCCATATCCGGAATTCGCCATAATCTTTAGAAAGTACGCTTGGTCTTTGTCTGCTTTCTTTTCGCGTTCCTTGGCTTCGATAAGAGTCTTAAATAGATTTCCTGAAATCGGATCCACCTCTTCCTTTCCACGCAGCTTGGTCGGTCGGAGCCCCGTCTGAATTCCTTCAGGAACAATGCGAATGGCTTTGCCGACTTTGGGCACTTTGCCAGTCAGAAGCACCGAAGCAACCAAATCTGGAACGGCGAACCAAACGGGGAAATCGGAATGTTCAAAGACATTCACGCCTATATTATTTTCCTTGCTGTTCTCGTTGTATTCGGTCCGGATCGGTAAGATTTCGTTATCGGGTTCTAAGAGGGCATAACCGGTAAATTTCTTCCATAGATCCTTGTTAAATACAGAATCAGGGTCGGTCATTACTCTTTGCAGAAGGTTTTTTGTCTCTTCGGTCGCCATTTCGGCTCTCAATTGCCCGGCACGAACACAATTCCAAAGGTCCATAAGCGTGATTACGGTGGGATATTCACTGAGAAAATCGGTGTGCACTACGGGCACATGAGCCAGCCGGATTCGGATTTCGGATCTACCGCCGTAATAGGACTGGGCGGCTATTCCTTGGCGGTATCGCGACAAACGAAATTTCTGCGACGGAAACTTGATTTCCATGATTTGTAAATACGCCTTGAAAAATGATGCGGGAGAGTACACATCATCGGGCAAGCGATCGATCGGGTGACAATCAAATTCGGTTCGCAGGGCATTCAGAATTCCAACAGTTGCACGGACGTCTTGCCGACAATATTTGATCTCCTTCGGCGTAACCTTCCCCTTGGGAACGTGATCCAGCTTTCCGGGAACTCCAAGGTCCTTAGCCAGACCGTTCAGGCTGTAATGGACGTTTCGGAGAGCCCAAGCCAATGTAAATAGATCGAGAAAACGTCCCGACGGCAACACACCCCTGAGGGTCGAATAACCCGACAGCCTAATGAATGCGATTTTGCCGTCTTTGCGAGTGATCTTGATTCGCCGAATTGCGTCTTCTTTCAGTTGCTCGGTCTTTCGATCTCTGTACTCAAATACAAGCGACCAATCATCGTTAATCCGAGTTGCCGCACGCGCATCCGATGCGAGTCGCGTCAAATCGAAGCACAGATTGAAGCCGACAATGAGTGATTCGGCCTCAACATGTGGGAAAAAGAATCTGTCGATAAATTGCTGTTTCGTGAGCAGAAGGATTCTCTTTGAGGATACATCCTGCGAAAGTTCTGCTCTATTTCTAGCGACATATTTCTTAAGGATGTGGGCCTCAGATGGTTTCAACTCTTCCGGATCGTAGAAAATAATTTCTGCCCTGCAATCGGCATAGCTGGCATTCACATTTCGTATTAGGCGAGCGAAACCGAAGGAAAGTGATAGCAGTTCGTCGGTCCGGGTTTCGCAGTCAAATACCAGCGCATAGGGTGGCCACTTCGGCGAGTCCGGTGCAATCCTCTGTCGGCGATTGCGTTTCGTTAGAAATTCTGTGTGAGCGCGGAGAATAATCGTCTTTTTCATTTTGACCTCTTTCGCAATTTATCGGCCCATCGCCGCAACGCGGGAGCTAACATTTCGAATAGAATTGCCACAGCGACTAGGCACTGAGCGATTTGCACGTCAACGTTTCGCTCTGCCTGCATATCGACACCTTCCCGCAGCAGTCCGGTTGTTACTAACCAATGGTGGGTGAGACACACATGAACCATTAGTTCTGCATCGCGTTTCCGGCCAACTACGTGGTGTCTTTCGATAAGACTTCGGGGAATGCCGTGTGTTTGTGCGAACTGGACTGATACTGTTCTTAACGCTGGTTCTCCGCAGATAATGCATGCGTCGTGATAAGCCCCAAGCCGCTGGCTTCTCCGTGCTTCGCGCAGCGCGGTACGGTTCGGATCGCTGTCCATTAGCGCCTCCGCCCGTGCCAGTAGATTTCCTTGATACCTTCAAGTTCTCCCGCATCTTGCAGGTGACGGATTGCCTTCAGATTCGTAAAAAATTCGAGCTTGGTACCCGGAAGGAACGTGTGTTCGAATTTCTTCAGATCTCTGGGCTCTCCGTTCAAAGCGGCGCCGACCGCGTTCCAGTAGTAACCAATGAGCGATGCGGCTTTGGAACCGCGAACGTCAATCCATCGCACACCTTTCGCATCAAGGAAACGCATAGGCGGGCGAAGCAAATCGTCACTCGGCAGTGCTACGTAGTCCTTCCCGCGTTTTTTGAGAGCTGCCCCAACATGTCGCTCAAGATTTGGAATCGTGGTGCTTTCGATTTCAACTGCCTGAGACGCGGTGAGATTTTCGCGTCGCATTCGCGCCAAAACCGCGAACGCGTCCAGTTCATCTTCTCGTTCCCTTACACTTCGTGGCTTGTGTGGACGGATCCTGCGCTTGCGGGCCATGGCTTCACCGCCCACTCTGCTGCTGCGATTTGCTGGTTAGTTTTGCGATTTCCGAGCGGGGAATAAGCACACGATCGCCGAGACGGATCGCTTTGATTTCACCGTTAGCGATACACTTGTCGAGAAGTCGAATCGAAATTCCCAGCAACTGCGGACACTCAGACCGACTGATCGTAACTTTGTGTGAAGACATACGCTCTCCGTCAGCCGGTTGCGGGGTATCTCAATGCGAAACTGCGGTCCGTGGGACCTTCGCTTTGAGCCTTCGGCTGACCCAGCTAGAGCGTTGTCACCGTTAGGTGGGTCCGTCTTACTGAAGGCACGGCCTTCTGCGCTCTTCAGGAGCCTTTCGGGTCCTTAGGCGCAAGCAAAAGTTAGTACAGAACTCCAAACGTCGTCAAATGCAAGGGAGCATTTCCAGCCAATTTTGCTACCTTGGGATAGGTGGTGATAAGCGGATTTCTCGACACCTATCCGGCTCGGTCCCATTTGGGGCCCAAGTTCTGACAGTTATTGGAGCTTCGCGTATTCCGCTTTGGCTTCTTTCAGGATGGGAATCTCGGGGTCAGCGTCTTTCCACAGCGAAAGAAAATCCTTGTAGGCAGCGAGCGCCCGGACGCGGGCGGCATCGGCATCCGCGCCCTGCGAACTCTTCGCCTGCAAGGCGTTTGCCCGTGCCACGCCCAGACGCGCTAACGCTCCCGTCCAGCAGTTCCAGACGATGCCGCTATGGTCGAGAATCTTCTGAAACTCGGCGGCGGCAGCGCTGCCCTGTCCGGCTGCTAGGTATGCTTCTCCGCGCACATACACATGATAGAGGCAGGAAATATTGGCGGCGAACGCAATTTGCCCCAACTCGATGGGGGAAGCAGCTTGCAGGGTATTCAGGGCGGCAGCGGGGTTCTTTTTATTCAGCGCCAATTGTGCTTGAATCGCAGGCAGCCAAAGCGACTGCATCTGCGTGTCCAGCGGGTAGCGTTTCCCTAAATCTTGAGCTAGGGATTCGGCTCGCGCCGTATCGCCCGCCATGGCAAACGCAAGCGCAGCTTCACTCTCGACCCCCTGACTCGCAGGAGCCAGCTTCAAAGCCTCTGCCGCTGACTGCCGGGCTTCCGTGGCATTGCTGTAAGCGGCCTGCAGCAGAGCAGCATTCGCCCGCCATATGGCCCCAGTTTCCTTGGTGTCCGTCCGGATGGCGGAGTCCACAGCCCGCTTGGTCAGTTCCCGCGCCTTACCCAGATGACCGCCATACGCCTCGGTGTCAGACGCGAGCGCCAGTCCAAAATTCTCATAATCGGGCTTGCCCGCAAACCACTGTTGCTGTTCCGTCATCGCAGCGGAGTCCGCCCCGAGAAAGGCAAGAGCGTAGAGAGCAGTGTGAAGTACGTAATCATCCAGTTTTCGCGCCTGCGCTTCGTGGATGATCTGCCGCGCTTCGTCGAAACGCTCCAAGGCAAGGGCGTAGTTGGCGAGATTGTCGTAGATAGCTATTTGATCCGGTGCAAGGCGCAGGGCTTGCCTCATGATCTCCGCAGCTTTTTCATACAGCCCCTGCGCACTGTACACGGCACCCAAACTGCCATACGCTCCGGCTCTCCGTGGGTAGTTCTCAATGAACTCCTGACTCGTCTGGGCCGCTTTATCCAGTTCTCCGGTTACACTCGAATAGTAGTCGGCGGTGATCGACAGCTTTTCCCATTCGCTGGCATGTTCCCGCAACTCGAATGCCTTGGTGTAGTACTCGCTGGCCCGCCCTAGTTCGCCGAGATTGTTGTAGTCGATGCCCACTGCCCTGTAGCCCATAGCAAAATTCGGATCAAGCTGGATAGCACGCTGGTGGTAAGGCAGAGCTGCGGCGGGGCCTTTCTCGCTATCAGCCTTCACTCCAAGGCTGAACGCTTTCAGAGCTTCGAGCGAAGACGTAGTGGCCTGTTCGAGCGGGACATCAAGCTTCTGCACCGTAGCCAGCGATTCGCCCAGTTCGCCGCGCAGCTTGGTTGCCGCTTCGCCCAGCGTGTCCAGCACCTTCTCCTTGGACGCCGCCGTCATCTGCTCCTGCGCCAGCATGTCTCCGCTCTGGCAATTCACCGCCTTCAATCCCAGCACGTATTGGCTGCCCAGACTGCCAATCGACCCCGCAAGGTAGGCTTTGCTACCTGCCCGCTGGCAAAGCTCGCGTGCCACCCCGGGCGTGATTTTCGTGTCAGCCGGACGGGTCATCTGTTGTAAGGTCTTCGCCACTTCGCTGTCGGAGAGCACATTCAGGAAAGGCGATTGCCGCAGCGAAACGTTGAGCGCCGTCTTCAGCGTGTCGTCGAAGATGGTGTCGCCTGTGGTGTTGGTGAAATCGGAAAGCACGATGGTGTCTTTCTCGGTGAGGGCCTGCGCCTTCCGTGCAAAATAGAGCCACGCGCCCATACCCAACACGGCGGCCACCACCGCAACGCCGGCAATCGCAATCCATCGCGGATCAGTTGATTTAGTGGCAGGCTTCACCACGGAGTCGGTCGTTGCGACGGCTGCGCGCCCTGATTCGGTGTCGCGCCTCAGCCGCTTCAAATCCGAGCGAATATCTGCGGCGGATTGATAGCGCGTATCGCGCTCTTTTTCGAGGGCTTTCATGATGATGCGTTCGAGTTCGGACGGAACATCGGGATTGAGCCGCACAGGAGCGGACGGCGTGCGATGCAGAACCGCATCCAGAATGTCGGTTCCACTTTCGCCGCGAAACGGCTGCACACCTGTCGCCATTTCGTAGAGCACGCAGCCGAAACTGAAAATGTCCGTGCGCCCATCCAGTTCTTTTCCCCGCGCCTGCTCCGGCGACATGTACGCGATAGTGCCCATTGCTGTGCCGGGACTGGTCAGCAGGCCTTCCGCTGTTGCCGTCGGCATCGCGGAAACACTGACGCTCGGACCGGTAGGGAGCACTTTCGCCAGACCGAAATCGAGAACCTTGCCATGCCCTCGGTCAGTCACGAATATGTTGGCAGGCTTGATGTCCCGATGAATGATTCCCTTGAGGTGGGCCGCATCGAGGGCATCGGCAATCTCGATTC
>Ga0307472_100000512_pt1 | contig 13721 bp, 10 predicted proteins | sample atmos_gasesAM5C__2_FD_204582 | JGI IMG/M metagenome (GOLD analysis project Ga0307472, IMG submission 204582) | Hardwood forest soil microbial communities from Morgan-Monroe State Forest, Indiana, United States - atmos_gasesAM5C_05 | ecosystem: Environmental > Terrestrial > Soil > Temperate...
GTCCACGGCAGCACCGATCGCCCGATCAAGGGCGCGCTGCCGACGCTGGGTGCGACGCGAGGCAAGTTCTCGTTCTTCCCGGCCATCTGCCTCCCGGCGGACGGCTTCGGGGTCTGGACCTGTGACGACGACGAGGCCGTCGACGAGGCCGACCCGGACACCTGGAAGGTGTGCGCCGAGGTCGACTGCTCCGACGCCGACGAGGTCGACGTTTACGCCGTCTACTCCTGCGTCACGGTCGGCAACTACCAGGCCCGGTTCGCCCCCGAGCAGTGGCAGGGCTACCTCGCCGCTCTGGCGATCCAGAACGCCCGGCGCGGCGAGGTCCTCCTCTTCGAGCAGATGCGGGATCAGGTCATCTCGACCTACACCGTGGCCGCTCTCGGGTCGATCTTCGCCAACGTGGTGAACGGCGTCGGCACCGCTGCCGCCGCGCTCCGCCAGGACCAGCGCCTCGGGGATGTCCAGATGGACTTCTTCGTCAGCGAGACGCTGCTCACCGCGGTCCGCCTCGACCTGATCAACCGTCGGGTCTTCTCCTCGGCGGTCGACGACCCCAACGTGGCGGCGAGCCTGCTCAACACGGCGCTCTCCAACGAGGGCGTCAACGCGATCTACTCGCAGGACCTGGACCCGGTGACCTTCGGCTCCGGTGGCGACGACCCGCAGTTCCCCACCACCCTCGGTTCGGTGCTGGCCCCCAACGGGTTCTTCACCTACCTCGACGGCGGCACGCTGGACCTCGGCACCGAGATCCGGGACCACGCCCTGAACCGGCAGAACAAGGTCGCGGCGTTCGCCGAGTCCTACGAGGGTATCCTGGCCCGTGGGTGCAACGCCCTCGGCCTGGACATCCCCGTCGAGGTCTGCGACAACGTCGCCTGCCCGTCCTGAATCGCCGGCTCTAGTAGGAAGGAGAGGCCCTGATGTCTCAAGGTCTCATGGAGGGCACGGAGGTCGAGGTTGACATCCGCTCTGGCGGCATCCTCGATAGTGCGCTCCCTGTCCCGCAGGGCTGGCGACAGGGCCTCTCCATCCCGTTCTACGGATGTGGCGAGCCGGTGCTGGTGGATCGGTGCGTCACCGCCGACGACACCGTCCCGCTGAACAAGCCTGCTGTCGCGGAGTTCCTGCCGTTCGGCATCACGCAGAACGCCGCGTGCAGCAGCCTGTCCAGGCTCGACCAGAAGAAGCACGCGACGGGGCGGCTCGACTCGACAACCGAGTGGGCGGTTGCCCGTCAACTGGCGACCGACGGCCTCGGCCTCGGCACCGTGTCGTTCGCAGACGGGACCAGCCTCGGCACCGTCGCAGACGGGAACTTCGCGCTGGCCGTGGGGACGCTGGAGCAGGCTGCGGCCGACGCTGGCTTCGGCACTCAGTGGTGGCTTCACGCTCCGGTCAAGGCAGCGGCATTCCTCTCGGAGTCGCGCTCCTTGCTCGGGAAGTCGTCTCCGTCCGGCGCGCCGTGGGTCATCAGCGTCGGCTACCCGGTCCAGGGAGATACCACCATCCGACTCTGGGTCACTGGCTCAGTGTGGGCGGCGGTGGACGAAGCCTTCGTCCTCAACGACCTGGACCGTCGCAGCAACACTGACGAGGCTTTCGCCAATCGCAGCGCCATCGTTGCGTTCGACCCCTGCATCAACTTCTACATCGATGTCACTGTTCCGGCCAGCCCCTGAAATCGGAAGCGAGAAACGCAATGGGAATCTGCACAACGCCCGATCTGGGGCGGATCAAGAAGGTCGGGCTCTTCCTGGCCGATGAGTGCCTCACTCCGCTCTACGGGGCCGACATGGGCTACCTCGACGACTGTCCCGCAGCCCTCGAGACCAGCGACAGCGTGGACGACGGCCAGGAGTTCACTCGCCGCTGCGCCGACGGCTCGATCAAGCGGTACATCCCGGGCGTGAAGTCGCTCCAGTCCATCGAGGTGAACGTCGACCTCCACTGGCTCGACCCCGAGTGGATCTCGAACGCGGGCGGTGCCACGGCGATCGAGCACGACGGCGAGACGATCGGCTGGGCCGACGGCGTCAGTGACCGCTTCAACGTGATCGTGGTCGTGTGGCAGGAGATCCTCGGCGAGTGCGGCGGTGGCGTCACCGGCGACTTCGTACGGATCTACCCGGTCAAGGGCGCGACGGTCACCGAGGAGGGCACGCCCGGCAGCGAGGACAACTACGTCCGCATCACGGGCAACACCACCGACAGCCACAACCTCGGCATCGGCCCGATCGAACTGGCGCTGGACGCCACGACCGGTGACGCCGAGTGGCTGACTGACGATCTGCCGGACGGCACGCACCGCTTCCGGTTCATCGGCGCGACGGCTCCTGACGGCTGTGGCTCTACCACCACGACCTCTCCCACTTCGCCCTGATCGGAGGACACGATGGCTCTCCTGAGCGAGACCTCGTGTCCTTGGCCCGTAGACGCTGACAGTTGCGGGTTGGCCGATCTGGACCCACAGGACTCGGTCTTCATCGCCTCCGTCGCAACAGCCTCGTCCATCATGACGAGGTTGTCGGCGTACACGGTCGGGATGTGTGAGGTCGAGATCCGCCCGCTGAACCCGTGCCCCGAGTGTCGCTCGTGGTGCTGCGGGGGCGGAGACTCCATTGCCCTCAAGGGGCCGTTCAGCACGTCCGTCTGGGACGTCACTCGTGTTCGGCTCGGCGCGGACGAATACCCGGACACTTCGTGGCGATTCGACCGTGAGTCGCGGATGCTGTACCGAGTGCCTCCCGATGTCTGGCCGCGCAAGGACGAGAAGTGGTCTGACGCTGGCGAGGGTGAGGCGTTCGTGGTGGATGCCGAGATCGGCACTCCGCCGGACGCCTGGGCGTTGGACGTCTGTGCTCGGCTGGTCAAGGAACTCTACCTGTCCTGCTCGGGTTCGACGAAGTGCCGCCTTCCTTCCAATGTCACCACGGTCTCGGCGCAGGGCATCACGGTCCGGCTTCGGGACGACGAAGTCAACACCTTCATCCCGGAACTCGGAGCGTGGATGAACGCTGTCAACCCTCACAACGCTCGGCTGCCCGGTGCCGTGTTCAGCCCCGACCTCGCTGCGGCTCGTAGGGGCACTCTGAGCGGCTCGGGGTGCTGCGGTGGCTAAGTACCCCACCCGGCGCGCCGTAGAGACCTCAGAGGGCACTCAGAGGCGTTCAGGGGTCTGTTATGGCTGAACCCCTGGCCGTTGTGGCGGATGCGCTTCTGAATTGCGTCGCTGACGCCCTGAGTGAAGACTTGCGCCCGATATGCAAGATGTATCAGACGCACGGCATCCCGGTGATCTTCCAGTGCTGCGAGTGTCCCGAAGATGAAGAAGAAGGGGCCAACGGTGAGATCAGCATCCACTTCCGTCGCCTCTTCGACGCAGACCCCTCTACGCTCGACGAGGTGCGTCGCGTCCGTCCGTGCAAGGGCGGGGTGACAGCCGCTCAGTTCCGTCTGGTGCTGGCTCGGTGCCGCCCGACCATCGACGAGAAGGGAGAGGTCCCGCCGCCCGACGAACTCACCGATCACACCCAGGATCAACTCCGCGATATCGAGTTGCTCTGGCAGAGTCTCGCCTGCTGCGGCATGGACGTCCGGATTGACGACGTCTCCGCGGACCTCAGTGAGCCGGGGACCTGCTCGATCACGTATGCAGATGTGACGGTTCAAGTGCTGATCCCGACGCTGCCGGACCCCGGCTCGTCATGATTGGTACGCTACGGTCACCGTGGGCCGAGGGTTCTCCTTCAGTTCTCCTCGGCCCACGGCAAATCGCTAGAACAAAGGAGAACAGCGATGACCGATGAAGTACGCCGTGACGTAGTCAAGTTGGGCCTCGACTTCCGGGCCATCCCGGTCGATCTGGGAGACGGGTACGAGTGGGAGTTCGACCCGGACCCCTCGCCCGAGCAGTGGTCCACCCTCGTGGACGCGCTGAAGCAGTTCACGAAGTTCGAGGACGACGACTTCGGAGGCGAGGCCTTCAAGTCCGCTCTCGCCGGCTTCACGAAGGCGATGTCCGAGATGCTGGTTCGCGCTGACCAGCAGCAGGAGTGGATCCAGAAGAACTACGGGCTCGGTCCCCAGCAGGCGATCTCGGAAGCGCTGATGGGCATCTGGACGGGTTTCCCTACGACGCGGCAATCGCCGTCTGGGAAGGGATCGAAAGCAACTGGATCAGCCTCGTCACCTCGTGGAACCTCAACGGAATAAAGTGGAGGGAGTTCTCATTCGCGGAAGTTCTCTGGATGGTACACCTGTCCACGATCGAGCGGCTGAAGGAAGACAAGCCGCATCTGGTTCGGATGTACCTCACCCAGACCAAGGACTACACTGCCCTACGTGAGTGGGACAAGTCTCAACTGAAGGACTCGAAGGACAAGTAGGCGGGAGGTGGGTTCATGGCAGGCGCAGGCGACGTCTACGCGGGAAGCGGTGTGGTCGTCATCATGGACCCGGCTCCCGTCGTCTACCTGAAGGTCTTCTCGACCGGATCTGGTCCTGACCGCACCGCTCGCAGGAACGCCGAGAAAGTGGCGGTGCTGGCTAGGGCCATCGCTCCTGTTCGGACCGGTCGGCTGAAGTCCACCATCAGGGCTGACCAGAACCGGAACGAGCATGGTCGGTTCGCCTTCGGCTACAGAGTCACTGTCGGGACCTCGTACGGATACTACGTCCACGAGGGGACCGGCCCTTCTCCCCGCTGGCCCGACAGCCGGAGGGTCATGAGGTTCCACGGGTCGGCTGGCGACACGGTCTACCGCGACTTCGTCATGCACCCTGGAACACCTGCGCAGCCGTTCCTCCAGGACGCGCTCATCGCGATGGTGGGAGGCTGACATGGTAGCTCTTGGTCCTCGCGTCGGTGGGGCCTACGTCGACGTCAGCATGAAGTTCAACGACAAGTCGCTGGCGCAGGTCGGCCAGGACGTCAAGCGGCAACTGAGCAACCTGAACAAGGATCTCATCAAGGCTGGTCAGCAGAACCAGAAGGCGTACCGGAGCATCGGCCAGGGCGCGGTCACGGCGTGGCGATCGCTTCTCGGTACGGTTGTCACGGGCGCTCCGCTCATCGGCGGTGCGCTCAGCGGCGTGGCGGGCATGGCGACGGAGTTGGCTGGATCACTCTACTCCGTGGGCCAGGAGTCCGCCGCCTTGCTCCCCATCTTCACCAGTCTCGGCGTTGCAGGGCTCACCCTCTCCATCGGGATGAACAACTTCAGTCAGGCCGTTTCCGAGACCAACCCGAAGCGCCTCGAGCAGTTGCTCAAGGGAATGCCGAAGTCGATGCAGAACGCGGTTCTGGCGACCCGGAAGTTCGCTGACGAGATGCGGGCCGCGATCTGGCCGAAGTTGTTTGCGGGCCTGTCGGACGGCATCGAGAAGTTCCGCAACACGAACGTCCTTCAGCGTGGTCTCGGCCTCATGGCGAACTCGCTGAACGGGCTGGCCCGGTCCGTCCTGAACTACGTCAACTCGACTCAGGGCGTCAAGACTCTCAACCTCTTCTTCAAGAACAACGCGAAGGTGTTCGCGGCGCTGTCCAAGGTCGCCGTTCCGTTCCTCGATGGATTCCTTCGTCTCGTCAATGCGCTGTCACCCGCAGCCATTCGACTTGCGGGTAACATCACCGATGTCGCCAAGTCGTTCGACAAGTGGACGAAGGGCGAAGGCTTCGGCAAGCGGATCGACGATGCGATGAAGGGCGCAGCGAAGACGGCGGGCAAACTCTGGACGATCCTGGGCAATCTCGGCTCGGCGCTTGCGAACGTCTTCAACGCCGCGAACCCGTCCACGAACAACTTCCTCGACCTGCTGATCGGGGTTACCCAGAAGTTCGAGGACTGGACGAAGAGCGTAGGCGGGCAGAACGCCATCGCGAAGTGGGCCGACGCCGCGAATCAGATGATGGTGCAGGTCGGCCATACCCTGGAGGCGATCTGGCCGGTCATCGTGAAACTCGCTGACCCCCGTGTCTTCGGCAATTTCCTCCAGACGTTGGAGGGTGCGTTCAGGATTCTCAACAAGTTGCCGCTGGAGCAGGCGGTCAATGCCTTCATCAAGATCTCCGACGCGATGCAGCCGGTCAGCAGTGTATTCCTCGCGATCATCATCGCGGGTGCAGCCTTCAACATCATGATCGGCAGTCTGATCGGTCAGATGGGTGGCTTGTTCAGCGTCCTCAGCAAGTTCGTCCAGTTCAAGATCGTTACCAAGATCCTCAGGGATGCGGCTGACGGCGGAGGGGCGGCGAAGAAGGTCGGTCTCATGCGTCGTGCGTGGGAACTGCTTCTCAGCGTCTTCAACAAACTCAGGGGCGCTTTCACCAAGGTTCTCGGCTTCTTCGGAAAGACTGACGGAGCCGCGGGAGAAGCGGCTACCCGGATGGGCAGACTCACCTCTGCCTTCAGTCGTTTCGCACCTCTCCTCGAGGGCCTTGCGAAGTTCGCTGGCATCGCGGGCCTAGTGATCTGGATCGGCATCCTCATCGCGAAGTCCAAGGACCTCCAGTCGAAGTTGGGCGATCTCTGGGACTCGATCAAGGGTGTGTTCTCTCAACTCGGCAAGTCGCTTGCGGAAATCGGCACCGCGCTCAAGCCTCTCGCCCCGGCTGCGAAGGCTACGGGCAAGGCTCTCGGCTTCATCTTCGACATTCTCGACAAGATCGCCACGCTCGCTATCGGCGTAGTTCTCGACATGCTGATCTACGGCTTCAAGTCGCTGGGGCTCGTGATCGAGGGTCTGGGTCACATCATCGCCGGCCTCATCACCCTGCTGATCGGCCTGTTCACCCTCAATTGGGGAATGATGTGGAAGGGCCTGAAGCAGATAGCGAGCGGCGTCTTGCCGCTGCTGAAGGGTCTGTTCGGTCTGTTCATCACGTTCTTCGCCCCAGCGAGATTCGCGAAGTGGGGGCTGTTCGCGATCAAGGGTCTCGGCCTTGGGATGAAGGCAGCCATGCCGGAGATCCTGGCGGGGCTCGGCCGCTTCCTCGTCTTCATCGGCGAAGGGTTCCTGAAGTTGGTCCCGAAGTTGATGAAACTCGGCGGCGAGGCGATCATGGCGCTGGGCAGGGCGGTGGTCAAGTTCACGCCAGTCGTGCTAAGGGCCGTGGGTCGCATGGTCGCCGACTTCCTCCGCTGGTACGCCACTCTGCCCGGAAAGATCTTCCGATTCGGCGTCGATGCGATGCGGAAGTTGGGGAGCGCTATCGTCAGGAATGCCCCGAGAGTCCTGGCGGCGGTGGGCCGGATGGTCACAGCCTTCCTTCGCTGGTACATCAGTCTCCCCGCGAAGTTGTTCAGGCTCGGTGGGGAGGCCGTCTCCAAGTTCGGGACTGCCCTCAGTCGTGGCATCGGTGCTCTGAGGCGCATCGCGAGCGACATCGTCAGTTCAGTGGTGACCATCATCAAGGGCCTTCCTGGGAGGTTGCTCAGCCTCGGCAGCGACCTCTTCTCGGCCGGGAAGACGTTGGGCGGTAAGATCCTCGAGGGCATCCGGGCCGGGATCTCCGCGATCGGCGATATGGCCGGAAGCATCGCCTCCAGCCTGAAGGCGGGCATCAATAACGCGATCGGGCTGCCGAAGACGCTGAGCTTCAAGGTGCTGGGCAAGGGCGTCTCGTTCACCATTCCCGGCTTCGAGAAGGGCGGCATCGTCCCGGGCGGTCTGGCGCTGGTGGGTGAAGGTGGCCCTGAGATCGCGAACTTCCCCCGTGGGACGCGGATCCACTCGAACGCCGACAGCAAGAAGATGATGAACAACTTCCCCAAGACCTTGATTCTCCGGGTGGGTGCTCGTGAGTTCACGGCGTACCTCGAGGAGATCGCGGACGATCGGATCAACGCCTCGGACAGCCTCGCGTGGCAGGGAGCCTGAGATGCCGCAGATCACCATCCCCCTGACGACCTACCAGATCAAGCAGAACCGGCCCGCCTACCCCATCGGGTCGCCGGGCACGCTGGCTCTCCAGAACACGGCCAACGCTGCCCAGCGGGTCTTGATTCGTGTCCCGATCGACCAGATCCCCGTGGGGGCCGTCGTCACGGCGGCGAACGTTCAGTTCTGGGTGGCTGCGGTGAAATCGGGTGCGACGCCCATCCGCATCCTCCCGATCAACCCGGCTTGGAAGTCTTCGGTCACATGGAACAACCGACCTGCGCTGGGTGCTGTCATCACCACGATTTCGGTCACCTCCCCGGTCGTGGACACGCTCTACTCCTTCCCTGTCACGGCATGGGCCAACTCCCGGAGCCGGAACGGTCTGGAGATCGATACCACCCTCACCACGGCCATCAAACTTCGAGGCTCGTCGGCGGCGATCAACAAGCCTGTCATGGTGGTGGACTACTACACGCCGAACTCTCAGCCTGTCGGCCTCTCTCCGCAGGGCGGCGCGGTCTCGGTGCCCACCCCCATCCTGTCCTACACGGGTGACCAGGATATGGATCACCAGCAGATCCAGTACTCCGCGGACGGCACCGTTCCAGGCATCACGTTCGACACCGGCTCGATCCCGGCTACCTCGGGTCGCTATGTGCCCACTGCGGGCGCGCCGGTCCTGTCGTCGGGACAGGTCGCCTACTGGCGTGTCATGACCACTGGAGGGGGCGGCACGAGCCCGTGGAGCCCGTGGGTGTCCTACTCCTACCAGCCTATCGTCAACCCGGTGATCGTCAATCCACCTTCGACCACTGACGACGGCAGCCCTGCTGTGACCTGGACGGTAGCCGATCAGGTCTCGTGGCAGGCTGAACTCCACGAAGGCTCCAACGTCCTCTCGAAGTCCGTGTGGGACGTGGACTCGACGACTCGCGATTGGACCCCGTCGAAGGGCGTGCCGGTGCCTGGTGGTCACGGACTGGTGGTCGTACGGACAACCGACTCCATCTCTCCGCGTGTGGCGGCGGAGAACGCACCTGTCTGGTCGTACACCGAGAAGGCGTTCGACACCGTCCACACGGGCACGGGTCCTGTCGTCACGAATCTCGAGGTTGAGGTCGATGACCCCATCCCCGTCATCACCGGCCACCGTTCTCTCGGCATCCCCGACCAGATCTCGCTCTGGCGTGACGGGGTGTCGGTCCCGATCTGGGACGCAGATGGTGTCCCTCAGAAGTGGGCTTCCGCGGTCGACTTCTTTGACGGCGGAACCTTGGACTTCGCCATCAAGGACTACACCGCGAATCCTCGTCAGCCGCACCGCTGGTCTGTGCTGACCAAGGTGGGCGGCATCACCTCGGGGATCGGCAGCGAGGTCGTTGCCACTTACTCCACCGGCAGCGTGTGGATGGTGGACCCGAGGACGGGCAAGCAGATCGAGATCTTTGGGAATGACGACGTGCCTGTCGTGTCGCAACTCACGGAGGAAGGGTCGGTCCTGCACACGCCGGTCCACGGTGATCTCGTGGTCGAGCCGGTGCGTCGTAGGCTGATGCGGACTACCCGTTCCGGTGGCATCGAGGGCCTTGTCCTCAACGACGACGAGAACACTCTCAACGCATGGGCGCTCAATGACTCGGCGCTGAAGTACCGGCTGATCTTCGGTAAGGTCAACTGGCCCATCATCTTCGGCGATTACAGCCCGACTGACGTCTTCTACCCTCACCCCGATCCGGAGTGCGACGACACCCTCGTGCTCATCCTCCTCAACTGGTGGGAAAGGCTGGATGACTAGCGATGCAGCATCAGGGTCGCACTCTGGCTGCTCGCACGGCCTACCACGAATACCTCCAGTCTGACCACGACTTCCGGGTGTGGGTGGACGTGCTGACCATCGAGCAGAAGTACGTCGGGACGCTGGACCTGCTCGACGGGCAGATGAACTACGCGAACGGGAACGACGGGCCTACCCGTACGGGGTCTGTCACGTTGTCCGACCCTGAGGGCGCGCTGAACTTCGGATCCGACTACTTGCGCGACCCGAAGGGCATTCTCTGGGTCAACAGGTTGCTCCAGGTCTGGCACGAAGTTACCGTCCCAGGCTACGGCGACTTCACCACGTCCTGCATCGTAGGGCTACCCACGTCGGTCGCCCGTTCGGGCGCAGAGGTTTCCCTCGAGATGGGGGACAAGTCCTTGCTCGCTGACCACGGTGTTCGCTCACGCACCTACAAGAGAGGAGCGCAAGTGGACCACGTCCTGCGCTCGCTCTTGGCAGACTTGACGGGCGAGAAGCACATGCGGATCCCTTCGACCAAGAAGACCTTGAGCCGCACCTACGCGGTCGGGATGGGCGAGGACTCGTTGACCCCGTGGGACGCGTTCAAGCGCATCGCCGATCAGGAGATGAACTGGAGGGCCTACTACGACGGACTCGGCTTCGCCGTGGCCGAGCCGACCTCGAGTGCCAAGAACCCGCCCAAGATCCACTCGCTGCTGGCGCTTCCCGCAGCGGCGACCTCCTTTACCGACTTCTCGAACTACGCGCGAGTCACCAGCCACCGCACTCCGGTCAACAAGGCGAAGACGAAGAAGGACGAGTCCCTCGTCACCACCATCTACGACTGCATCGTCGTGCTGCCGAAGGACAACGAACTTTCGGAACAGAGTCTCAATCGCAACGGCGTTCCGCGGACACTGCCCCTTGTGTCCGTCAACGATGACCTCAAGACACTCAAGGACACCCTGACCGCGGCGACCAACGAGTTGAAGCACAACTCTGGTCTGGACGCACAGAAGACCTACGAGATCATCCCGATGTTCCACCTGGATCCCTTCGACTACGTGGACTTGCCCGAGGGGGTGGGAAGCGTCGCGCTCTACGCTGGCGCTTCTGTTCCGTTCGGAACGAATGGCAACATGGCTCTCGGTGCTCACAAGTGGGTCAGCAGGCCGTCGAGGGTCAGGAAGATCCGGGCGAAGAAGACCCTGAAGCGTCACAAGAAGAAGGGCGGGAAGAAGGACTGATGGGCATCAACGGTTTGCTCACTGACGTCCGCTGGGAGTGGATGGGCACTGAGGTCACGGTTGACCTCGTCGCCGGCACGACCGTTCTGCCTGTTCTCGACCCGCAGTCCATCACGGAAGACGAGTCCGTCTGGATCGCCGACACCGGCCCCTACGAACTCGTCGATACGGATGTGGACGGGGCCACCTTCACCATCGCGCCTGGACTCGAGGTCGACATCGACAGCGGGACCGAGGTGGCTCGCGACATCGGCGGCCAGCCGGGTCGGGCGTGGGTGTGTGAAGTCGTTCTCGCAGATGCCGAAGAGCCTATCGAGGTTCCACTCACAGTCCACGATCTCTCCGTCATGCCCGAGGGCACCTATGACCCTCCCGTTGTCATTGTCCTGTCGGACGATCTCGGATCGGTAGAGGACCTGCCGGGATCGCTGCCGACGATTGACGGGGTCTACATCCCGCCGGACACCCTGCCGCCCGGTCCACAGGGAGTCCCAGGTCCTCCAGGAGCCGACGGCTCTCCTCAGTACACCTGGGTCAAGTACGCCGACTCGCCTACGAGCGGGATGACCGATGACCCGTTGGGCAAGGCGTACATGGGTCTCTCGTACAACCACGATGACCCCACGGAGTCTACGAACTACAACGACTATCAGTGGTCGAAGGTGCAAGGCGATCCTGGTCCTCCCGCTCCAATCATTGATGTGACCGCGAACAGCCTTGTGCTGACCCAGCCCTCGGGCGGAGGAGCGACCACTCCACCCACGGCGGTCGTGACCGGAACCGCGACGAACACCACGATCTCGACGTGGGAGTACAGCGTGGACGGGACGGCGTACTCCACGACGACACCGACCGGAGTGTCGCGGGCCGGGAACGTGGTGACGATCACCGGCGCGACGATGACCGGCAAGTCGATCGCGGTCCGAATGGGCGACGGATTGGGGGTTACCGACACCCTGACCGTGGCGAAGGTGCAGGAGGGCGCAGAGGGCGTACCGGGACCAGCCGGACCACCTGGAGCCCCTGGCGTGGGCGTCAGCAGTACCGCTGTCACCTATCAGGTCGGCAGCAGTGGAACGGTAGCTCCTACGGGCGCGTGGGTGGCGGCTCCGCAGGCGACGGCTCCCGGTGAGTTCCTCTGGACGAGAACCATCACGACGTACACCGACACGACGACTTCGACCGCCTACGCGGTGGCGGCTCATGGAGCGACGGGCAGTCCAGGAAATCCTGGTGCGCCCGGCGTGGGCATCACGGGCACGACAGTCTCCTATCAGGTCGGCAGCAGTGGCACTTCGGCTCCCACCGGAACGTGGGTAGCGAGTCCGCCTGCGACGACGCCGGGGACGTTCCTGTGGACCCGGACGATCACGAATTACTCGGACTCCACGTCCTCGACGGCGTACAGTGTGTCAGCGCATGGAGCGACAGGCAGCACGGGCTCTCCGGGTAGTCCCGGTGCGCCGGGTGTCGGCATCACGAGCACCACGGTCACGTATCAGGTGGGATCGTCGGGCACGAGTGCTCCCACCGGGACGTGGCAGTCGACGCCGCAGGCGACCACGCCGGGGACGTTCCTGTGGACGCGCACAGTCACGAACTACTCCGATACGACGACTTCGACCGCGTACTCAGTCGCCGCGCATGGGACCACGGGTTCGTCGGGCACCGCCGGAGTCGGCGTGTCCTCGACCGCTGTGACCTATCAGGCGGGGTCGAGCGGGACAGTCGCTCCGACGGGACCGTGGGTCACAAGTCCTCCGGCGACGGCACCAGGGCAGTTCCTGTGGACCCGCACGATCACCACCTACACCGACACGACGACTTCCACCGCGTACTCGGTCGCCGCGCAGGGCACGCCGGGGAACCCTGGAGCAGACGCCTACACGATCAGCCAGTCGAACGAGGCGCACACGTTCCCCGGCTCAACGGGTGCTGCGCTGGCGGGCAGCACCACGACGACATTCACCGCGCTCAAGGGCATCAGCGCGATCCCGGCCTCGATCAACAACGCGGCGATCACTGGAGCCCCGACCGGAATGACGACGGCGGTGTCTGGCTCTCCGGGTACGCCCGTCGTAACGGTCACGGTGACAACCGCTCTGGTCGCTCTCAGTGGTGTCCTGACGATCCCGGTCGTGGTGGACGGCTTCACCTTCAACAAATTGTTCTCGTGGTCGGTGAGTCGTCAAGGTACTGACGGAACGCCAGGTCCTCCGGGTGCTGATGGGACGCCGCGCTACACGTGGACGAAGTACGCCGACAACGCGACAGGCACCGGCTTCTCCGACGTACCGACGGCGACTTCGAAGTACCTCGGGATGGCGTACAACAAGACGACGATCGTGGAGTCGTCAGACTACCACGACTACGAGTGGTCGTTGATCCAAGGCCCTCAGGGTCCGACGGGTCCGGCGGGAACACCGGGATCGCAGACTGACGGGTTGGCCCCGACCGCCTCTGTCACGAACCTGACCGTGATCGGCGGGATCGGCGCGCTGTTCGTGCGCTGGACGCCGATCAACAACCACGACCCGGTGACCTACGACCTACACATCTCTACTGTCAGCGGGTTCACCCCGGACGGGACCACGCTGGCCGTGTCCACGATGGCGAGCAGCCATACGGTGCGAGTGTTGCCGACGGCGGTCGGGAACCCAGCCTCGACGGAACTGCGCTACGGCGTCGACTACTACGCCAGAGTGATCGCTCGAGACCCCGACCCCGGAGTTGGACCGACCAGTCCGCAGGCGTCGGCGCAGATGATGCAGGTCAACACTGCGGACATCGCAACCCGAGCGGTAGTT
>Ga0307472_100000513_pt1 | contig 13719 bp, 12 predicted proteins | sample atmos_gasesAM5C__2_FD_204582 | JGI IMG/M metagenome (GOLD analysis project Ga0307472, IMG submission 204582) | Hardwood forest soil microbial communities from Morgan-Monroe State Forest, Indiana, United States - atmos_gasesAM5C_05 | ecosystem: Environmental > Terrestrial > Soil > Temperate...
AACCGACGTATGTTTCTGGACGAGGCGCAGCGAGGCATCGCAGACGATTGGACCCAATATCTAGATGATGCCAGGGCTGCGTGCCCGGGCGGTCAATGCAGGGACAAAAACTTGCCACCGCTACCAACGTTCTTCGGCATTCCGATTTCATCAAGGTAGCGCGCTTCTTCCGGAGTCGCATCAAAAACCGCTCGGTATGCGTAACGGTCATGCGCATGACGAGCGCTCTTTCGGGGAAGGCGGCAACCGCACGATTCCCGAAGCGCGTTCCGGCTGAGTTGAATCGGAAAACCGGCGCCCACTGTCCGGACAATGCGCCAGAGCCACGGCGCCAAGCGCGTTAATGAAAGATTTCAATCCCGTACTATGGGCTTGGCACGGCTCGCACATCAGCCGCCGGCGCGGCGGCAGCGCAGGCCGTTGCCACCGGCGCGCCCGCCGAACGCCAAATAACAAAATCGGATTGTGGTTACTGCGGCTTTACGAATTGCGAATAGAAATGGAGAGCTCTTGATGATGGGGACATCTGTGGTCAATCGGCTATCGGTCAATGCGCTGTTGAAAACGGTCATTGTGACGTTGGCCGCGGCCATCGTCATTGCGTTGGCGCTCGGGGCTTTGGAGTCCTGGCGCCGGCTGACAGCGGTGAACCGGATTGCTGCCGTGGCCGAGGTCACCGCGCACATAGTCACGGCGCTGCATAACCTGCACGTCGACCGCACATCGTCCTTGCGCGACCTCAGTGCCGACCGGCAGTTCACCGCCATTGACCAGCAGATTAAGGACGCCCGGGCCGGCGAAATGGCGGCCCTCAAATCCGCGGCGGCCGCCCTGGAGGTGGTGGACTTCCCCGAACGCGCTGCGATGGTCGCCGGACTCAATCAATCGATCACCAGGCTTGCAGTGCTGCACGAAGAATCTGTGACCGCCTTGCTCAAGCCCAAGGCCGAGCGAAGGCCCGGGCTGACGCAGGAAATCTTCAACGAAACCAATGGCCTGCTCGAAACTCTCGACAAGCTCTCGACCGACCTGACGCGGCTCGTCAAGCTCGCAGACGCGTTCGTCGACCAGCTGCTCGAGATCAAGCAGCTCGCCTGGGTGGCGGGCAACGCAGGTGACGACGCGTCGGTGATGGTCTTAAACACGCTCGGCGGCCAGGCGCTGCCGCAAGACGCGCTGCTAAAATTCACCGCCCATGTCAGCAGGGTCGACACGGCCTGGGCGTCGCTCGAGGACGTCGCCGCCGGTCTGCCGTTACCGCCGCGTTTCGGCGCCGCACTCGACAAGGCCAAGCGCGACTTTTTCGCACGCGACTTCATCGCGTTGCGGGCCAATACGCTCAAGGCGCTGATCGCCGGCGAAAAGCCCAATATGACGGTCGAGCAGTGGACGCCGATCACCGTCGCGAAGCTCGGATCGCTCCTGGGCGTCGCCGAAGCCGCACTCGACATCGCCAAGGACCGCGCCGCGCAGCAGCGCGCCGAGGCGATGCGGGCGCTCACGCTGCAGCTCGGCCTCCTCGCCGCGGCCGTGCTGGTCGCGGGCGGGATGATGTGGGTGGTGTCGCGGCGCGTGGCCAGGCCGCTGCACGTGCTGCAGGAGGCGATGCGCAAGCTCGCCGGCGGCGACCTCGCGGTCGATGTGTCGTTCGCCGGTCGCAAGGATGAGATCGGCGCCCTGGGCGGCGCCATGCAGGTATTCAAGGACAGTATGAGCGAGGCCGAGCGCCTGCGCGCTGAGCAAAAGGAAACCGAGGCGCGCGCCGGCGGACAACGCAAGGCCGACATGCAGAAGCTCGCGGACGACTTCGAGGCTGCGATCGGCAACATTGTCGACACCGTGTCGTCGGCATCGATGGAGCTCGAGCAGGCCGCCGGCATGCTGACCAAGACCGCCGAGACCACGCAGCAGCTCTCGGGCGTGGTCGCCTCGGCGTCGGAGGAGGCCTCGGCCAATGTCGAGTCGGTTGCCAGCGCGGCCGAGGAGATGACCAGTTCGGTCGGCGAGATCGCCCGCCAGGTCCAGGAATCGAGCAAGATTGCGACCGAGGCGGTCAATCAGGCCGAGAAGACCGACGCCCGTATCACCCAATTGTCGAGCGCGGCGAGCCGCATTGGCGATGTGGTCAAACTGATCACCGCCATCGCCGAGCAAACCAACCTGCTTGCGCTCAACGCCACCATTGAGGCGGCGCGCGCCGGCGAGGCCGGCAAGGGCTTTGCGGTGGTCGCCCAGGAGGTCAAGGCGCTCGCCGCGCAGACCGCCAAGGCGACCGACGAGATCGGCACACAGATCGCCTCCATGCAGGCGGCGACGCAGGATTCGGTCGGCGCTATCAAGGAGATCAGCGGCACGATCGGGCGGATCGCCGAGATCGCCACGACCATTGCCGCTGCGATCGAGGAACAGGGCGCGGCGACCCACGAGATCTCCCGCAACGTGCAACAGGCGGCGCGCGGCACCGCACAGGTCGCGACCAACATCACCGACGTCAATCGCGGCGCGAGCGAGACCGGCTCGGCGTCATCCCAGGTGTTGTCCTCGGCGCGCTCGCTGGCGCGGGAAAGTGGTCACCTGCGCAACGAGGTGGAAAAGTTCGTCACCATGGTGCGGGCGGCCTGAGCCCGGGCAATCTAGAGCGTGCTCCAGCTACGTTGAATCGGAAACGTAGTTGATCGCAATTTTTTGCGGAAAATCGGCGGCCACTTGTCCGGACAATGCTCTAAATCCTGAACCCACCGCGCTTGAAGCCCTGGCCGGTTTCGAGGAAAAGCTCATCCAGCGCAATCGTGCGCGAGATCAGCCCCTGCTCGTGCGAATAGCCGACGAGCGTATCGAGGTTCTTGCGGTTTCGCGGCGACAGTCCGTATTCCCACGGGTCGCGGCCGAGGATCTCCTCCTGCTCCTCCCATGCTTCGCGGTACCAGGCGAGCGGCACGATGCGCGGGTTCTCCATCCGCTTCATCGCCGCGGTCTTGGACTGGTTGAATGCATTGTAGAGATTGACCGGGATCCACGGGTGGCGCTCGGCGATCTCGGCGCGGATCGCCATCACATGCATGATCGGGAAGATCTCGGTCTTACGGAAATAGGAAATCTCCTCGGCCTTGTAGTCGGGAAACAGGCGGCCGACGCGCGGGTCGCTGCCCAGGCCCTCGATCAGGTCGGAATGCAGCAGCGCGTCGAGCTTGCCCTCCGCCAGCATGGCTTCGACCGACTGGTCGTTCGCCAGCCGCGTCAGCTTCAAGTCCTTAGGCGGAGTGAAGGCGACGTCGTCGTCGAGCTCGGCGAACCATTCGATCGAGCGATGCGGCACGCCGTATTCGTGCTCGAGGATGCCGCGCAGCCACAGCGTCGCCGTCACCATGAACGATTTGACACCGACCTTGCGGCCGATCAGGTCGGTCGGCTTGGCGATGCCCTTTCCGGTGTTGATGAACGCGAAGCCGTGGCGGAAGCGCCGGTGTAGGAACACCGGGACGGCGCGGACCGCCAGGCCGCGGTCACGCGCGGCGAGATAGCCCGAGCCCGACAGCTCGGCGGCGTCGAACTCGCCGTTGCGCAGGAAGCGCCAGTGGCGGGTTGAGGAATCCATCGCTGTGACCATGGTCAGGTCGACGCCGTCGACCGTGACGGTTCCTTCTTTCAAGGCGCGCACGATCTCGTAGTCGCCGCAGGCGAGGGTCAGCGGAATGTTCTTCGACATGCCCGTTTCCTGATGTGGTGTTCGAGCGAGCGCACTTGGCACCAGCCCGGCGATGGCGACCGAAGCTCAGCGCGCGCGCTTCGCTTCGATCCGGTCCCAGATCATCGCCGCGACGTCGGGGCCGCCGAGGTTCTTGATGGCGCGGATGCCGGTCGGTGAGGTGACGTTGATTTCGGTAAGATAGCCGTCGATCACGTCGATGCCGGTGAACAGCAGTCCGCGTTCGCGTAGGGGGGGTCCGAGACGCTTGCAGATCTCCTGCTCGCGGGGGGTGAGATCGGTCGCCTTGGGCACGCCGCCGCGCACCATGTTGGAGCGCAGGTCGTCGGGCGCCGGCACGCGGTTGACCGCGCCGGCGAACTCGCCATCGACCAGGATGATGCGCTTGTCGCCGTGCTTCACGGCGGGCAAGAATTTCTGCACCACCCATTGCTCGCGAAAGGTCGCGGCGAACATGTCGTAGAGCGAGCCGAAATTGAGGTCCTCCCTTTCGAGGCGAAACACCGCCTCGCCGCCCTTGCCGTAGAGCGGCTTCATCACGATGTCGCCGTGCTCGGTGCGGAAGCGCTTGATCTCGTCGAGGTCGCGGGTGAGCAGCGTCGGCGGCATCAGGTCGGGAAACTCGGTAACGAAGACCTTTTCCGGCGCATTGCGTACCTGCGCCGGGTCGTTGACCACCAGGGTCTTGGGGTGAACGCGTCCGAGGAGATGCGTCGCCGAGATATAGGCGAGATCGAAAGGCGGGTCCTGGCGCATCAGGATGACGTCGAACGAGGCGAGGGCGACCCGCTTGGCGTCGCCGAGTGCGACATGATCGCCCGCCTGATCGCGCACGGTGAGCGGCCGGACGGTCGTGAATACCTCTCCGTCGCGCAGCGCCAGCCTGTCGGGTGTGTAGTAGGACAGCGCGTGGCCACGGGCCTGCCCCTCCAACAGCAGGGCGAATGTCGAATCGCCGCGGATGTTGATGCGCTCGATCGGATCCATCTGCACGGCGACGGCCAGTTTCATGGGTTGTTTCCTAGCGTCATGATCTTTGTTCGGCAGCTTTCATTAACCCTTATTATGCATGGTAAAGCTGTTATTTTGCGCCGGACGGGGAAGGCGATGTTCAATCTGCCCAAGCTTTCGATCGCCGCCAAGCTCTATGCTGTGTTTGCGCTGCTGGCCGTTGCCACCATAGCGCTGGCCGGTGCTGCCGTGACGAACGCCAGGTATCAGGCGGCGATGACCGACGAATACGAGACGTCGCTGGTCGGCACCCAATATGTCGAACGCGTCAACGGCCTGATCTATGCCGTGGTGATGGAGTCGCGCGGCATCTACATGTCGTCCGACATCCCGACCGCCAAGCGTTACGGCGATCTGCTGCTCAAGTTCAACGACCGCATCGCCAAGCTGGCCGACGACTGGCGCAGGCGCGTGCGTCCCGAGGACACCGCGCAGTTCGAGGAGTTCTCCAAGCGCATTCGTCAGTTCATCGACTTCCGCAAGGAGCTGGTGCGCCTCGGCACCGAGGAGAGTCCGGCAAAGGGTCGCGAATTCGGCGACAACGAAGCCAACCGCAGCGTCCGCACCGCGCTCAACAGGGATCTCGACGGCCTGGCCGCGCTCTACGACGCCCGCACCAAGCTCATCTATGCCGAGCTGCAGGCGCAGCTGCGCCAGACGGTTTGGACCCTCAGCGCGCTTGCGCTGGCGTCGGTCGCTCTCGCCGGCCTCGGCGTCTTCATCATCTGGCGCTCCGTCACGCGGCCGCTGGGCGAGATCACCCGCGTCACCGAGGCGGTGGCCGGCGGTGCCGCCGACACGACGGTTCCTCATCGCACGCGTCACGACGAGATCGGCGCGCTGGCGCGCTCGATCGGCGTATTTCAGGACGCCATGCGCAGCAATGCGCAGTTGACGCATACGGCCTCGGAGGAAGCGAAATCGCGGGCCGAACGCGAGAAGAAAGTTGCCACCGAGGTCAGCCAGTTCGCCGCCCAGGTCGAGAAAACCGTGGCCGATCTCGCCGCCATTTCCGAGCAGATGCTCGACGCCTCCACCCACCTCGCCGAGGCCGCCAACCAGGCTGCGAGCCGTACTGTGGTCGCCGCTTCGGCATCCGATGAAGCCTCCACCAACGTCCGCGACATTGCCTCCGCTACCGAAGAGCTGTCGTTGTCGGTGCAGGAGATCGATCGCCAAGTCTCGCAGTCGAAGGCGATCGCCGACAAGGCGGTCGGCGAAGCCGAGCGCACCAACCACGAGATCAAGGCGCTTGACGAAGCGGCGAAGCGCATCGGCGATGTGGTCAAGCTGATCACCGCAATTGCCGAGCAGACCAATCTGCTTGCCCTCAATGCCACGATCGAGGCGGCGCGTGCGGGCGAGGCGGGCAAGGGTTTCGCCGTCGTCGCGTCGGAGGTGAAGGCGCTCGCCGGGCAGACCGCCAAGGCGACCGAGGAGATCACCGCGCAGATCAACGGCATGCAGGAAGCCACCGTGCGCTCGGTTGACGCCATCGGCGCGATCCAGCGCACCATCCGCGAGGTCGGCGAGATCACCGCAACGATCGCCGCCGCCGTGACCGAGCAGGGCGCGGCGACCCAGGAAATCGCCCGCAGCGCCGAGACGGCATCGACCCGCACCATCGAGACGGCCGGCGAGGTCAAGCGCGTCGGCGAAGCGACCGAGGACACGCGCAAGGATTCCGCGACCGTCAAGGCGGTCGCCGACCGGTTGGGCACGGTCGCGCGCAGCATCGGCAAGCAGGTCGACGACTTCTTCCATGGCCTGCGCGCGGCATAGCTGGATTGTTTAGTTAATTACACTTTCTGCGGAAAACCGGTGTCGACTTTCCGGAAAATGCGCGAGCGCAGAGGGGTCTGCGAAGTGGATGCCGGTTCGCCGACGAGACCAGGCGCCACACGGCCATTTCCGAGCGAATCTGCAACAAGATCCGGTTCCATTCGATCGGAGGCGGCTGTGGAAGACGCGGCCGCCTATGACGCGCTCGCATCGAATGCCGCTGTCAGATGGCGCGGCACGCAGCGCGGCGCGACCAGCATGACGTCGAAGCGGATGGCGCCCGGCACGTCGTGGGGATGGGTTGCGAGCCAAGCCTCGGCCGCGGCGACCAGGCGCTGCTGCTGGCGCGGCATGATCGCCTCCGCTGCGTCGTCGAGACGATCGCGCGCCGTGACCGCGACGAACACCAGCAGCTTGCGTCGCCGCGCGACGATGTCAATCTCTCCGACTGGGCTCTTCCAGCGCCGGGCCAGGATGCGATAACCCTTGGCGACCAGCAGCGCCGCGGCGCGGCTTTCGGCCGACAGGCCATGGCCGAACGTGGCATGGCGCGGGTCCGGCGCGGTCATCTGTCGCCGTCCTTCGCGAGCGCGAGCGCGCGCTGATAGACGGCGCGGCGCGGCAGGCCGGTCGCCGCCGCGACTTCGCCGACCGCGTCCTTCACCGACACGCGGGCGAGCGCGCGGCGCAGCAGGTCGTCGACGTCCTCGGCCGCCGCTTCATCGGCGCGTTCCGCCGGCGGCGCCACAACGATGACGAACTCGCCGCGCCTCTCGCTATCCGCAGCGCCATGCGCGAGCTCAGCGAGATCGCCGCGGCGGACCTCCTCGTGCAGCTTGGTCAATTCGCGGCACAGCGCCGCCGCGCGCGCGCCGAGACCGGCGGCGAGGTCGGTAAGCGCGCCGGCGATGCGCGGGCCGGCCTCGAATAGCACGAGCGTCGCCGGGATACGGGCGAGTTCGGCGATGCGCATGCGGCGCGGGCCTTCCTTCGCCGGCAGGAACCCCTCGAAGAAGAAACGGTCCGTTGGGAGGCCGGCGACAGTCAGCGCTGCCAGCACCGACGAAGCGCCCGGCACCGCGGTTACCGCATGGCCCGCGGCGGCGGCTTCGCGCGCAAGCTTGAAGCCCGGATCGGACACGAGCGGCGTACCGGCGTCGGCGACGAGCGCGACCGCCGCGCCGTCGACGAGGCGCGCCAGGAGCTTCGGCCGTGCCGCGGCGGCATTGTGATCGTGATAGGGCGTGAGCGGTGTTTTGATGCCGTAGCGTTCGAGCAGCCGCGCGGTGACGCGTGTGTCCTCGCAGGCGATCACGTCGGCGGCAGCCAGCGTTTCGAGCGCGCGCAGGGTGACGTCACCGAGATGCCCGATGGGGGTGGCGACCAGATAGAGGCCGGCCGGCAGCTTCCCTGCCGCAACCTTTTGTCCGGCCACCACGTAGCTTCCAGGATCGGCCCCGACCGGGCCGCTCCGCGCTTTCGACTGCCGCTGCCCGCCTTCCGCCATGGCGGCACTCTAGCGATGCGCGGCCGCGGCGTCATGAACACGGTCAACGCGTTCCGCCTGCCGCGGCTTGGCGTTGCCTCAACGTGCCTGGGGATGAGCTTTCCGTTATGCTTTTCAAATGGTTAATTGGTCGGCAATATACCAAGTTGCCCTTGTGGATCGACGCCGATACAGGTGCCGCCTGCCCTGCGTGCGTTGGAGACCAGGATGGTCCGTAGAGCCGAGGCCGAGGTGACGACGCGCACGCGGCGCGCCTGGCTCGTCGCGGTTGTGGCCGGCGCGGCCGCGCTGCTATCCGCTTGCGCCGGTGCAGGTATCTCGATTGGCGATACGCCAAATCATTCTTCGCCGCCGCCGGCCGCCCCGGCGCAGCAGGCGGCCGCGATCGGCACCGGCAAGGTGAAGGTCGGCGTGGTGCTGCCGATGTCGGCGGGCGGCAATGCCGGCATCGCCGCGCAATCGATGAAGAACGCGGCCGAGCTCGCGCTCGCCGAATTCAACAACCCCGACATTCAGCTCCTGGTCAAGGACGACGGCGGTACCGCGCAGGGCGCGCAACAGGCGGTGCAGCAGGCGCTCGACGAAGGCGCCGAGATCATTCTCGGTCCGCTGTTCGCCCATTCGGTCGGCATCGCCGGCCAGACCGCGCGGGCGCGCAATGTGCCGGTGATCGCCTTCTCCAACGATTCGAACGTCGCCGCGCGCGGCGTCTATCTGCTGAGCTTCCTGCCCGAGTCCGACGTCGATCGTATCGTCGGTTATGCGGTGTCGCAGGGCAAGCGTTCGTTCGCCGCGCTGCTGCCGGACAATGCTTACGGCACCGTGGCTGAGGCGACGTTCAAGCAGGCGGTGGCGCGCAAGGGCGGGCGCGTGGTCGCAATCGAACGGTTTCCGCTCGATCGCGTGAAGCTGCAGGAGACTGCGAAGGTCCTCGCGCAGGCGACGCAGCGCGCCGACGCGCTGTTCATGCCCTGCGACGCCGACACGCTGCCGGCCGCCGCGCAATCGCTCGCCACGAGCGGCGTCGACTTCAAACGCCTGGCGTTGCTCGGCACCGGCCTGTGGGATGATACGCGCGTGTTCTCCGACAACGCGCTGCAGGGCGGCCTCTACGCCGCGCCCGATTCCGCCGGCTTCCACAATTTCTCCGCACGCTACCGCGCCAAATACGGCAACGACCCGGTGCGCACCGCGGCACTCGCCTACGATGCGGTCGCGCTGGTCGCTGCGCTGGTCAAGACCCAGGGGCCGCAGCGTTTCAGCAACGAGGTGCTGACCAATTCGTCGGGTTTCTCCGGCATTGACGGCGTGTTTCGCTTTCGCCAGGACGGCACCAATGAGCGCGGCCTCTCGGTGCTGCGCGTGACGCCATCGGGCGGCCAGGTCGTGTCGCCGGCGCCGCGTGCGCTGGCGGGGACGTGAGGGCAGCTATTTCCGGGGCCGGGCTTTCCTTGCGCGTGGCGCGGTCGTCGACTTCGCACCTCGTGTCGAAGGAGCGAAGACCGGCAGGGGCGCAACCAAGCCGATGGTTGATCGCCGCATTTCGCTGTCGCTCCATGCGGGTTACGGCGAGCAAAGGTTAATCACGCTGCGAGATCGGCCACCACCGCGTCGAGCACCGGCAGGCCCGACGGCGTCACGCGCAGGCGGCCCTGCGGCGTGGTCTCGACGAAGCCGTCGCCGACCAGCGCCGCGATGCGTGCGACGTCGAGCGGCCGGCCCGACAGCCGCTCGTAGCGCAGCGGGTCGATGCCTTCGATGAGCCGCAAACCCATCAGCAGGAACTCGTCCGCCTGTTCGTCGCGCGTCAGCGTCTCGTCGGTAATGACGCCGTGGCCGGTGCCTTCGACCCGCATCAGCCAGCTTTCGGGACGCTTCTCGCTCGCGGTGGCGCGGCGCTTGCCGGCGACGATGAGACGGCCGTGCGCGCCCGGACCGATGCCGGCATATTCGCCGTAGCGCCAGTACAGGAGATTGTGCCGGCATTCGGCGCCCGGCCGGGCGTGATTGGAGACTTCGTAGGCCGGCCGGCCGGCCGCGGCGCACACCTCGTGCGTCGTGTCGTAGAGCGCGCGCGCGAGGTCGTCGTCGGGTATGACCAGCTTGCCGGCGCCGTGCAGCGTCGCGAACGGCGTGTCGGGCTCGATGGTGAGCTGGTAGAGCGAGAGATGCTCGGAGCCTTCGGCGAGTGCGCGGCGGAGCTCGGCGCGCCATGCGTCCGGCTCCTGGCCCGGCCGCGCATAGATGAGATCGAACGAGTGCCGCTCGAACGCGCCGCGCGCGACCGCGACGGCATCGAGCGCCTCCTGGGCCGTGTGCAGGCGGCCGAGCGCGGCAAGCGCCGCATCGTCGAGCGCCTGCACGCCGAGTGAGACACGGTTGACGCCGGCGGCGCGATAGCCGCGAAAGCGCGTCGCCTCGACACTGGTCGGATTGGCCTCGAGTGTGATCTCGGCGTCGGGCGCGATCGTCCAGTGCCGGGCGATGGCGTCGAGCACGGTCGCCAGCGTTTGCGGCTGCATCAGCGACGGCGTGCCGCCACCGAAGAAGATGCTCGAGACGGCGCGGCCGGGCACGCGGGCGGCGGTGGTGGCGATCTCGTGCGCGAAGGCACGGGCGTAGCGCGCCTCGTCGATCGCGGCGTGACGCACATGGCTGTTGAAGTCGCAATACGGACATTTCGACAGGCAGAACGGCCAGTGGACATAGACGCCGAATGGCACGGCGTCGTTGCCCGTCGCCTCGCTGTCGCGGTCAGCGCCGGACAAGGCACGCCTCCGCGAGCTTGACGAAGGCGCGGGCGCGATGCGACAGGCCGCGTCCGTGCGGTGGCAGGCCGTGCTTCTCCTCGCTTGCCATCTCGCCGAAGGTGCGCGCGTGACCGTCGGGCAGGAACATCGGATCGTAGCCGAAGCCTTTGTCGCCGCGCGGCGGCCAGATCAGCGTGCCGTCGACGCGCGCCTCGAACTCTTCGATGTGCCCGTCGGGCCAGGCGACACACAGCGCCGAGACGAAGTGCGCCTTGCGCTGCTCCGGCGCGGTCGCACCGCGCGCTTGCAGCAAGTGCTCGATCCGCTCCATGGCGCCGCGGAAATCCTTGGTGGCGCCGGCCCAGCGCGCCGAGTGGATGCCGGGCTCGCCGCCGAGCGCGTCGACCGCGAGGCCGGAATCATCGGCAAGGGCGGGGAGCGCGCTCGCCGCCGCCTGCGCCTTGATGCGCGCGTTGGCGCGGAAGCTCGTTTCCGTCTCATCCGGCTCGGGAAGGCCGAGCTCGCCGGCCGACACCGCGGCGACGCCATAAGGCGCCAACAATTCGCGCATCTCGACCAGCTTGCCGGGATTGTGGGTCGCGATCACCAGCCGGCCGGCGATTGGCCGGGACGCCGCACGCGGCGACTCGCTTGGTGCCGGAGGCGCGCTCACATCACCGCCATCTTCTGCAGGTCGACCAGCTTGCCGACGCCCTTGCGCGCGAGCGCCAGCAACGCGAGGAATTGTGCTTCGCTGAACGGCTCCTTCTCGGCCGTCCCCTGGATCTCAACAATGCCGCCCTTGCCGGTGAGGACGAAATTGGCATCGGTGTCGGCTTCCGAATCTTCGGCATAATCGAGGTCGAGCACTTCGACTCCCCGGGACACGCCGCACGAGATGGCGGCGACGTGGTCACGCAGCGGGTCGGTGCGAATCATGTCGCGCTTCTTCATCCAGGCGATGCAGTCATACAGTGCGACCCAGGCGCCGGTGATCGAGGCGGTGCGGGTGCCGCCGTCGGCCTGGATCACGTCGCAGTCAACCGTGATCTGCCGCTCACCCAACGCCTCGAGATTAACGACGGCGCGCAGGCTGCGGCCGATCAACCGCTGGATCTCGACCGTGCGCCCGCTCTGCCGGCCGGAGGCCGCTTCGCGCCGCGTCCGCTCAGAGGTGGCGCGCGGCAGCATGCCGTATTCGGCCGTGACCCAGCCGCGCGCCTGGCCCTTGAGCCAGGGCGGCAGCTTCTCCTCGAGCGTCGCGGTGACGAGCACGTGGGTGTCGCCGAACCTCACCAGGCACGAACCCTCTGCGTATTTGACCACACCCCGCTCCAGCGAGACGGCGCGCAATTCGTCGGGTTGTCGGCGGCTCGGCCGCATCGGACGTTTCTCCGCATTTCTGGACCGGATTCGTGGTCCGTATCCTTGGGCCGGCGGCCGAGGCTTGGCCAAAAGGCATATTACGAGGATCCGCGCTGATAGGGTCACGCCTTTTTAGGTCGGGACCGCGGGGCCGGCAAGACGAAAGGGCAACTCATCGGACGCCCGGCGCGCCCAGCCCCTATTCGCCACAGCCCCCGAACCTGTCGGCACCAATACGCGCCCTGTGCCGCATCACCATGCAAAGAAGGTGGTGCCCAGGGCAAGCCGGTTGGTCGCATCATGGCGATGGACGTTCCGAGCGGACGGCTCTGGATGTGGTCGATCTTTTTCGAACACCGCAAGCCGGGGCGCCCATACAAGGGTGGCGCCGGCACCTATCACGAGCGTTCACCAGCGGCCATCTCTGAGTCAGGGCAGGGCCATTCGGGAGGAAGTCATGTACCAGCTGGCAATGCGGATCATGCAGATCGCGGTCGTGGTGGGCTTCGTCTATTTCACCCAAGATATCAATCCTGCACCGGGTACCAAGGAAGGTCTGCTGGTGGGCATGTCCTGGGGCGTGTTTGCAGCTGCACACCGGCGATGCCATCCGGTGGCGGTTCGGACGCCGCAGGCTGCACGTCCGTTTTGCGCGTCTTGATTATTGGCGTTGAGCTATCAGTCGCTTCTGCTTCTGCGGATCGGTGATTTCATATAATTCGATCGCCTTCTTGATCGCGGACGGGGCGTCGGGCGCCTCGACGCTGCCAATCGGCGTGGCCGGCGCAGGAGAAAATGTTCCAGCGACATTCCTTCTTGGCCGTGGAATTAGTTTTAATCGGTTCGGGGCGCTCAGAGCGCACCGAAGATAACGGCGAGTAGCAGGTCGCTTAGTCCGCTTTGCTCAGGTTGATCATGCGTTCGGCGTGTTCCGCCAATTCCTGCCAATGGCGCTCCAGTTCCTGGTAACTGTCGCGCACTTGGGAAGTTGCGCCGAGCTTCGCGATGAGCGCGCATTCGGCGGCTTTCTGTCGGAAGTAGACGGCGCAATCTGCGAGCTGGGTCACGTTCTGAGCCAATTTGTCACGACCTTGAGAATGCGCACGGAGTCCAGTCCTCCAATAGCCGGTACAGCTGACAGGCAGCTGACCGCCGCAGCTGACAAGCAGCTTACTTGCGTTGGTGATAGATGACCTTTCCCAACGGATCTGGTGTATGAGTCGTCGTGGCCTGGAGCGGCCCGGAATCCCTTCAAGCCATCAGGCGGACGGTCTGCGCACTAGGAGGGCCGTCCGCCACTGCGCGTGACCGTGTCGTGATCGTCGGGCTGCCCCGCGCGATCCCCGGGCAGAAGGTCGATCCGCAGATAACCCGCAATGCGATTCATTCCGTGCCCACTGGGGCATTGTGATTTGGCCGGACCAGCTCGCGACGTGTGCCGCGCGCAGAATTAGTTAGTGAAGTGCCTAAGTGATCTTGACAAGCAATATCGGGCGCTATAGTTAGGCATATGCCTAACCAAACCAGCCTAAACCTCGATCACGTGTTCCATGCGCTGTCTGACCCGACCCGTCGGGCAATTGTCCACCGGTTGGGCC
>Ga0307472_100000514_pt1 | contig 13712 bp, 15 predicted proteins | sample atmos_gasesAM5C__2_FD_204582 | JGI IMG/M metagenome (GOLD analysis project Ga0307472, IMG submission 204582) | Hardwood forest soil microbial communities from Morgan-Monroe State Forest, Indiana, United States - atmos_gasesAM5C_05 | ecosystem: Environmental > Terrestrial > Soil > Temperate...
CCAACCAGAAATGACAACGCAAGCTCCGGGCTTCCCGACCAATGCATAATCAGCTCTCCTTCTGGCTTTTGGTGATCAAGCTGGCGAGCCGGTCCAGTTCTTCCGAGGAAATCCTCGACACCTCTCCGCCAAGCAGCGCCGCAACCGCCTTCTCCGTGGAGCCATCAAAAAACGTTTCGACGAGATGCTGCAGCGCGGAACGGCGCGCGACTTCCCGGGGAACACAGGGGACATACACGTATCTCAGTCCGTCTTCTTCATGCCGGACGTGCCCCTTCTCTTCCAACACACGAAGCTGGGCCCGGACGGTGGAATAATGGGGCTTGCCATCAAGTTGCGAGAGGACTTCTCCAACCGAAGCCCGTTCGAGCCGGTAAAGAACGTCCATGATCTGGCGTTCGCGCCGCGTTAGAGCGTTCGGCTTTGGCTTTCTCTTCATCATTCTGGTCACCATGCTATTTCTATAGCATGTATGCTACAAATCTAGCACACGGGGCGTTGCTGTCAACTGTTTATTTTGGAAAAAAAAGGACCACCTCAAGGGCGAAACACGCGGTCTAAGCCATGGCACCTCCGCGGCGCTATTCCCCGGCCCGTAGGCGCCATTTGCCGGTAATTCCCTTCTTCCTGCCGAATCTCGCGTGCACCCAGAAAGGAGGCCGCCTATTCTCGCTTTGGGCACGGGGAAACAGCCCACGCGAGGTCAACATGGCAAAGGCGCACATGCAGATAACATCCAAAAACCTCCGCATCGTTGCAGGCGCGGTCCTTTTTTCCTTCGGGCTGACGTTGCTAGCCGCAAATCTAGATGCGGTTGTTGTCCAGATCAGCAGTTGGTTCGGTTCAACGCCGGGCTCTCTCGGCACGGCGATTGAAGTTGGCCTGGCGGGCCTGCGTGCGGTGCAGGCTTACTTCTTCGATCCATCCGCGTTTCAAGCCGGCTTTCTTTCAATCTTGGTGTCCCTTTGGCCACTGATTCTGGTTATTATCGGAGCTATTCTTTTGCATGACGCAATGGGCAAGCGTCTCGCCAAGGCGAAGTTGGCGCGGACTTTTCCATCAGGGGAATACGAAAGTGAATCCTAAGCAAGAGATGTGGCGCGCGAACCACAGGAGAATTTCGTGAGCGATGAATCCAATTTTGACCCGAAAAGATTCAAGGATGACTTGCATGAACGCGTCCATCGGGACATCGACGATCAGTTGAAGAATACCTACCGGAGTTGGAAAGAACGCCGCCGCCGTCCCATGGTGATCGGCCTGGACCTGCGCGGCCGCCGTGGCGGCATGATTACGGGCAGCATTCTCGTCTTAGTGGGCATTGCTTTCCTGCTGGATCACATGGGAATCATTTCCATTGGCAACCCCTTTCGGTTCTGGCCCGTGCTGATTGTCCTCGTCGGCCTATTGAACTTCATTTCTGGCCGCCGTGCCTGGGGAACCCTGTTGATGTTTGCAGGCGTCATACTGCAGCTCAATGAACTGGGGAAAATTCATTTTGGCTGGGCCCAACTTTGGCCCACCGCGCTTATCGCGCTAGGCATTTTTGTGATATGGGGTTCATTCGAGGGGCGGAAAAGATCCGTTACTTCTGCATCGACAGATGGCGATCCACGCACGACACTCAACGAGGCCGTTGTTTTCGGTGGGCTGGAGCGCCGCATGACCAGCCAGGATTTTCAAGGCGGTGATGTCACCGCCATCTTTGGCGGCGTCGAACTGGACATGACCGAAGCAAACATGCAAGCCAAAGAAGCCACTTTGGCCATCACCGCAATTTTCGGTGGTGTGGAGATCCGCGTTCCGCCCAACTGGCAGGTGGCCTTTCGCGGAGCGCCCATCTTCGGGGGAATTGAAGACAAAACGCGCACGGCACGCGTAGAAGACCCCGCAAATTCAAATCTCAAAGTGCTGGTGATTACCGGCGCGGTCATTTTTGGCGGTCTGGAAATCAAGAACTGAACTGCTTCGATGCACCCACTGTTCAAGCGCGGCCGCTTCAGCCTGTACCTGCTCGCCTGGGTACCGCTCGTTGCCACGTCCATTTATACCCTCGTTACTCGCGGCGCTCTCAGCTGGTGGAAGGCATCAGTCATTGCTGTGCCCGTGTTTGTGTTCTACGCGTTTCTATGTGTGTTTGCATGGTACCCTTGCCGCGCCACTCCCCTCGGCAGCGTTAGCTTCACCCGCTTGCTGCTGACGCACCTGATCGCTGCGCTATTCTTCAGTTTCGTGTGGACTAGGGCTAGCGGGGTGTTCGTCTACATGATGCTGAGTTCGGCGGAATTGGAGAGCTTAACCCGCGAATTTAAGCCCCAGGTTAACGCCGTGTTTACGGTAGGTGTTCTACTCTACCTGCTATCTGTCGCTTTCCACTATGTCCTGATCACCATGGAAGACTCGCGCCGCGCAGAAGCGCAGGCGGCAGAAGCCCGTGTGCTTGCTCGCGACGCTGAATTGAAAGCTCTCAAGGCCCAGATCAATCCCCATTTCCTCTTCAACAGCCTCAATTCCATCAGCGCGCTAACCAGTATTGATCCGTCGCGCGCGCGCGACATGTGCGTTTTGCTCGGTGAGTTCCTGCGCATGACTCTGGGGCTCGGCGAACAAACGCTGGTTCGCTTTTCCGAGGAGCTCGACCTCCTTGAAAAATACCTGACCATTGAAAAAATCCGCTTTGGGGACCGGCTGAAAACGCAGGAAACAATCCAGGAAGAATCCAAGGCCTGCCTGTTGCCCCCGTTGCTGCTGCAGCCGCTGATGGAGAACGCGATCAGACACGGCATTGCAAGCCTGCCGGAAGGAGGCGAAGTGCGCTTGACCGCCGGGCGCCAAAACGGCCGGCTGGAAATCCTCGTTGAGAATTCCTGGGATCCCGATGCGCCGCCGCGCCGTTCCAGCGGGCTCGGCTTGAGGAATGTGCAACAGCGGCTGGAAGCGCGTTACGGAAAGGAAGCACTTCTTCGCGTGATGGCGGAAGGAGATCTTTTCCAAGTTAGCCTGTCGATTCCAATTGAAAGCGAAGACAAAGCGTGAGCGTTTCAACCAAGAAACGCTGGCGTGCGTTGATCGTCGACGACGAGGAATTGGCGCGCCACATCATCCGTGAATTATTGCAACCGCACTCGGAAATCGAAGTCGCGGCGGAATGCTCCAACGGATTCGAAGCGGTTAAAGCCTACTCCGAGCACAAACCCGACCTGATCTTTCTTGACGTGCAGATGCCTAAACTTACCGGCTTCGATGTGCTCGAGCTGATAGGCGAGGACATTTCCGTCATTTTTGTCACCGCTTACGATCAATACGCCATGCGCGCGTTTGAAGTCCATGCCGTCGATTATTTGCTGAAGCCCATCGGGAAAAAACGTTTCGAGGAAGCCCTCGAACGGGCAAAATCGCGCCTCGGCGAGAAGATGCCTTCCGCGCAGAAGCTTGCCGACTCCGCGCGTCCTCCACAACAGTTTCTGGAGCGCATCGTGGTCAAAGACGGTACGAGAGTGACGCTGATTCCGGTCGCCAAACTTGATTATGTCGAAGCGCAGGACGATTACGTGGGGCTCGCCAGCCAAGGCAAGAAACATCTTAAGCAGCAGACCATCGCCAGCCTGGAAGCCTGCCTCGATCCGAACTTCTTCGTGCGCATTCACCGCTCTTACATTGTGAATCTGGAAAGAGTCGCGCGCATCGAGCCTTACGGGAAAGATAGCCGCCTGGCCATTCTCAATGACGGCGCGCGCCTTCCCGTCAGCCGCACGGGCTACGCGCGCCTGCAGTCGCTCCTCTCCGAGCGCAAGTAGTCTGCATGTGCCCGACAATTCAGATCGGATGATGGATTCGAATCAGGAGTCCAAAACCTGGCGCACTTTTCCCAGAAGGCCGGCGCGGCCAAAAGGCTTTTGCAGCAGCGTGGTACCGCCGTTCAGGACTCCGCGCTGGACTATCACATCATCCGTATAGCCCGACATGTAGAGAACCTTGAGTGACGCGCAACTTGACGTCAGCCGGCGCGACAATTCATGGCCGTCCATTCCGGGCATCACAACATCCGTCAATAGCAAATCAATCTTCCGCTGAGCGTTCTCGGCAAGGTGAATGGCGTCTTCTACATTCGCGGCTTCCAACACGGTATAGCCGGCGGCTTCCAGCAAACCGCGCGTAAGTTCGCGAAGGGCAGTTTCGTCTTCCACGAGAAGGATGGTCTCATTTCCTCCAGGAAGGTCGGCACGCCGGGCCGACGCGCGCAGAGCATCGGGAGCTCCGCTGACGCGAGGAAAATAGACTTTGAAGGTGGTGCCGCGACCGGGCTCGCTGTAGGCCATGATGTAGCCACCACATTGTTTAACAATTCCATAGACCGTCGAAAGCCCGAGCCCTGTGCCTTTCCCTATTTCTTTGGTAGTGAAAAACGGCTCGTAGATGTGGGACAGCGTTTCCTGATCCATGCCGAAACCCGTGTCGCTGATGCTTAACTGCACAAACGGCCCCGCTGCAGCGCCCAAATGTTGACCGACATACGAGTCGTCGAGAGTCACGGAGGACGTTTCGAGAATCAGCTTGCCGCCGCTGGGCATGGCGTCTCGCGCGTTCACCACCAGGTTCATGAGAATCTGGTCGATCTGGCCGGGATCAATCAGAATGGTGCTCGCACTGGGTTGCACGCGGATAATCAGTTCGATGTCTTCTCCGATCACGCGGCGGAGTAGTTTTTCGATTTCGCGGACGGCCACGTTGAGGTCAAGAATCCTGGGCTCGACCATTTGCTTCCGGCTAAAGGCGAGAAGCTGCGTGGTGAGCGCCGCGGCGCGCTGTGTGGCGCTTTGGATGGCCTCGACGCTTCTCTGGAGCCGCTGGTCTCGCCCAGCAGACTCCTCGAGAATCTCCGTGTGGCCAAGAACGACACCGAGCAAGTTGTTGAAGTCGTGCGCGATTCCTCCGGCCAGCCGGCCGATCGCCTCCATCTTTTGCGATTGGAAAAGCTGACGCTCGAGGATGCGGCGCTGAGTAATGTCCTCGGCAAATTCCTCATAGTAAGTTTGCGCGTGGTCAGGCCCGGCAACACGGCGTCCATTGAGGAGCGCGGTAATGATTTTGCCGTCCTTGCGCTTCCATTGGACCTCCACGCTGTGAAAGTCCTTATTCTGTGAGTGCTCCTCGATAAGACGCCGGCGCTGGTTTGGATCGTGATAGATATCCCGCTCGATATTGAGCTTGCAAACTTCCTCTTCAGATTCATATCCCAGCATGTTCACAAGCGCGGGGTTAGCTTGAAGAATGCGGCCTTCGAGAGTGACCTGAAGGATTCCAAAGGGAGCATCGTGAATAAGAGAACGGAAGTTGGCTTCCGAGCGGCGAAGTTCTTCTTGCGCGCGCCTCTTTTCGGTGATGTCGCGGCTTACCGACAGCATGCATGGTTGATTGCCAACGGCGACCTTGACCGCGGCGAGCTGGCCGAAGCGAATTTCGCCAGCTTTCGTGCGAAAACGAAATTCTTCTTCGTGTACTTCACCCTCGCGCAAAACCTTTTGCAGAGTGGCGCCGCGCTGATCGGGGTCGGCCCAGACGTTGAGTTCGGCGGAGGTTTTGCCGATGACTTCTTCGGCCGTGTAGCCCGTCATGCGGCAAAAACCCTTGTTGACCTCAAGGTAGCGGCGTTCGGGGAGCGTACGCAAGGTGATAGCGTCCGGGCTGGACTGGATCATGCGCACGTATCTTTCGTTGGATTGACGAAGTTCTGCGACAATGCGGGACAGATCGCCGTTTAGGGCTTGGCGGGAATCTGCCTTAGTCTGACGTGGACGGCGCGGACTTTTCTCGCGAAGCTTGACCATGAGCGCATTCCCATCCTGTGCAAGCAAACAGGCAATTCTGTCCCAATTCGCCGCGAGTGAAGGGGCACTCTATTTCCCGCCGGGACTCAATTAAAATCTAACATTACTATGCAATTCCCCGGGAAGTACGTTCGAAAGATATGTCGAATCAGCTACTGGAAGCGAACGAGTCAGTATGGGTTCGGTGAGTCGGCCACAACGTGGGAAGGAGCCTCAAATCTGAAGGTCGAATCGAGCGAGCATTTCACGACGCCCAAACGCAGTCACGCTCAGGATTCTGCTGTCCAGATCCTGCGCCACCCACCTTTTCCTCAGCGCGACTCTCAACAACGCCGCCCCAACGGCACCTCCGAGGTGTGGCCGCCGCTCGCTCCAATCCACGCACGCAAACGCGAAACGACGCCGCAACACGCGCGTTGCTTCAACGTCCACTCCCAGCACTTCCAGGCCTTTGGCTCCGCGCGGTGTGAGGTCGTACGAATTCGCGTCTCTCGAATCCTCCGCCAGCCATCCCAAGGCCCGGAGGCGATCGTGAAGCGCTACGCCAAGCGAGCCTGCGATATGGTCGTAACAAGTCCGCGCGGCACGCAGCGGACCCGGCGTGTTTGGGATGAACGTGTTGCGCGTTCCCCCAGCAAGAACGCTCAGCGCTTCCAGCGCAGCCCCAACGTTTGGGCCTTCCAGGCTGTAGTAGCGATGCTTCCCCTGGGCGAACACTTTTACCAAGCGATTGATCATTAGCCTTTGCAGATGCACGCTGGCCGTGGACGGACTCACGTCCGCAACAATCGCGAGTTCTGTGCTGGTCCGCGCGCGTCCGTCTGCCAGGCAGTAGAGCATGCGCGCGCGTGCAGGTTCGCCAATCGCGGCGGCAATGGAAGAAGCTGCGGCGTCTGCTGTCTCGACATTCATAATTTGATGATAAACGAAGTATGGGCGTCCCGCAACCACGATAATTCCGGCATGGGCCGGACACCACGCTCACCCCACAAGATCACGCGTCGCGAAGCTCTGCGAGTCCTCTCGGCGACAAGCGCGGCTTTGCGCGCCGGCGTGATGCCGGCCCCATTCCCCACTGGGAGACCATCGATGACCATCACCTGCGTCATTCGCTACGAGATTGACCCATTTCAGCGGGACGCCTTCAAAAAGTATGCTGAAAATTGGGGCCGCATCATTCCCCGCTGCGGAGGACATATCGTCGGCTACTTTCTTCCTTACGAAGGCACGAATGACGTGGGCTGGGGCCTGATTGCCTTTGACAGCCTCGCGTCTTACGAGCGCTACAAGGCGCGTTTGAAGTCCGACAAGGAAGCGCGAGAGAATTTTGAGATGGCGCAAGCGAAACGCTTCATCCTTCGCGAAGAGAGAAACTTTGTCGAGGTCGTGGACGGAACTTTTGGCATCCCCTCAACCCTCGGCGGAATGGAGTAATCGCCGCATGACCACACAGGCAGAAAAGGCACACGCTTTCCACGCTCTGCATGAGCGCAGCTCCGCATTCATCATCCCCAATCCATGGGACGCGGGCACGGCGCGCATTCTGGCCCACCTGGGGTTTGAGGCTCTCGCCACAACCAGCATGGGTTATGCCTTCTCGCAAGGGCGGCGGGACAATGCGCTGAACCGCTCCGAGTCCTTAGCTTATGCGTCGGCGATCGTGTCCGCTACCGATCTTCCAGTGAGCGCCGATCTCGAAAATGGCTTTGGAGACGACCCGAAAGTTGTGGCAGAAACGATTCGGTTGGCCGCGAACGCCGGGTTAGTCGGTGGATCCATCGAAGATGCCACAGGATGCCCGGACGATCCCATCTACGAAATACAACACGCAGTGGAGCGCGTCCGCGCCGCGGTCGAGGCAGCGCACGCGCTTCGCTTTCCTTTCACATTGACCGCCCGCGCAGAGAACTACTTGCACGGCCGGCCGGATTTGCGAGGCACCATCAAACGCCTGCAAGCCTTTCAGGACGCCGGGGTCGACGTTCTGTACGCGCCCGGCCTCACGAGCAAGGAGGACATAGCCACGGTTGTAGACTCTGTGGACCGTCCAGTGAACGTCGTGATGGGACTGCGAGGTGCGCAATTGAGCTTGGCAGAGCTTTCCGCGATTGGAGTGAGGCGCATTAGTGTGGGCAGCGCGCTGTATCGCACCGCCCTAGGCGCGTTTCTCGGCGCCGCTCGCGAGATGCGCGAACAGGGCACGTTCGCCTTCGCAAAAAATGCGGTCACTCCCCAGGAGGTTAGCTCTATCTTCGGCTAGGAACGCTAAGTAAGCTTCTTCACCCAGATGCGGCTCGTGGCAGGTTTACCAAGATGGACCTTCTTTCCATCCACGCGTAGGGTCATGGTTTCATCGTACTCGCGCTTCAGCACATCCACGGTCGTGGACGGCCGCAAGTGCAGTCCTTCCAGAAATTCCAAAAACTGCACATCTTTCTCATACACGCAGAGAATTTCGCCAGAGTCCTTCGCACGCAGGTTTGCGAGCAGCACCGCGCCTTGCTTTCGCAGCGTGGCGATTCCTCCGCGCATCGGCACGCCATGCGGGCAGCTCTTCTTAGCCCCGAAGCGCTTAATCAGCAGCGCTTCCACTTCCGGTGAGATTGCATGTTCCAATCGCTCGGCCTCATCGTGCGCCTTGGCCCAGGAAAGCCCGATCACGTCCGTGAGCAGCATCTCCGCGAGTTGATGCCGCAGTGCAAGGTGTTCAGCAAGCTTTCTTCCCTTATGCGTAAGGACAATCTGTCCCTTTCGGTCAACGCTCACGTGGCCGTCGCGCGTCATGCGCTTTAGCGCCGCAGTCACCGCCGGAGGAGTAACCCGCAACTCCTCCGCCAGCCGGGCGCTGATCGGAATCTGGTTCTCCTCCAACATCTCCCAAATCGCTTTCAGGTAGTCTTCTTGCGATACGCTGGTTTTTTCTCGCCGCAACGACGCTCCTATCTTCCTGCTCTCTGGCTCATGCGTTTTTCGCGCAGACTCTGCGCGAGCTGGTTCACCCTTCGCCGGATTCCTTCAAAAACGCGCTGATACGTTTCCGGGTCTTCGCCAAAGGGATCCTCAACGAGCCAGTCTTCTACGTTTTCCCTGCCGCCGAGAACATGCTCGCTCGTCGTTCCCGTCATGTTGATAATCAGGTCTGCCGCGTCCAGCGTCTCCCGCGTAATCGGGTCGGACGCAAGCCCACTCGCCGAATAGCCATTCTTCATTAATGTCTGCTTCGTGAGTTCCGCAATGTATCCGAGAGGAGACAACCCGGCGCTCGATGCTTCCATCACATCCGCCGCATCGTAGCGCGCGATGGCTTCCGCCATGGGGCTCCGGCAGGCGTTCCCGACACACACAAACAGGACTCCTGTGCGCTGGGAGCGGGGAGTCCCCGGTGTCTGGTTTTTCTCTTTTTTCACGAAGAAGATTTTACGCCGTTTGCTGGTTTCTTGGCTCCTGCCCCGGCAAGGCGCAGAAAATACTCGTGCACCGTCGTGTCGTCGGTCAGTTCGGGATGGAACGTCGCCGCCATGATGTTTTCCCGCTGCACCAGCGAGGGTTTTCCCGCGTATTCGGCCAGGACTTTGACGCCCGGCCCGGCGCGCTCAATCACCGGCCCGCGAATAAATACCATTTCGAGCGGCTCTTTCTTTAGCACCGTTGGTCCGCTCACCACGTCGCTAGCGATCTGCCGGCCATACGCGTTGCGAACCACGGTCATGTCCATCAGATTCAGCGAATCCTGCTGCGGATGCTTCACATCTTTGGCGAGTAAAATCGCGCCCGCGCACGTTCCGAAAATTGCTCCGCCGCGCTCGGCGAATTTTACGATTTTGTCCGCCAGGCCTTCTTCCTGCAGGAATTTTAGCTGCGTCGTGCTCTCACCGCCGGGGAGAATCAATCCGTCGCAGCCTTCTAGATCGGCAGGCGCGCGAACTTCGGCCGTCTTCGCACCGAGCTGTTCCAGCATCGCGGCGTGCGCCTCAAAATCTCCCTGCACGGCTAGAATCCCGATCTTCACTTGGTCTGCCTCAAAAATGAGTTTGCGCTCTAACTCTCCCCGCGCTGCATGCTGTGCTTCGGAGTCTTAAGTCATAAGTTCTAAGTAAGAACCAAAAAAAACAAAGGGTGGACAACTCAGAGCTGAAAACTGTTTTCCGGCTCACCAGCCGCGTGTCGAAAGCAGGTCTTTTTCTTCCAGTTGCCGCACGTCGAGTCCGCGCATCGCCTCGCCAAGTTCCTCGTGTGCTTCCAGCACTGCCTTCGCGTCTTCAAAATGTGTGCTCGCTTTCACCACCGCTTTCGCGCGCGCCTCGGGATCGCTGGACTTGAAGATCCCCGACCCGACGAACACCGCTTCCGCGCCAAGCCTGCGCACCAACGCGGCGTCCGCTGGCGTGGCGATTCCGCCTGCTGAAAAATTTGGCACCGGCAGCTTCCCGGACTTCGCAATTTGCCGGACCAGCTCTAGCGGCGCGCCCATCTCTTTTGCTTCATGCATCAATTCATCATCGCGCATGGTCGCGAGCTTCTTCATTTGGCTGACGATCGCGCGCATGTGCCGCACGGCCTCCACCACGTTTCCCGAGCCTGCTTCGCCTTTGGTTCGAATCATTGCCGCACCCTCCGCGATGCGCCGCAACGCTTCGCCCAAATTACGCGCGCCACAAACAAAGGGCACGCGGTAATCGTGCTTCCAGATGTGATTTTCCTCGTCCGCCGGCGTCAGCACTTCGCTTTCATCAATAAAATCCACTTCCAGAGCTTGAAGAACTTCCGCCTCCGCAAAATGTCCGATGCGTACCTTGGCCATCACCGGAATCGTCACTGTCTTCATGATTTCGCGGATCACTTTGATGGACGCCATGCGCGCCACGCCGCCCTCTTTGCGGATGTCCGATGGCACGCGCTCCAGTGCCATCACCGCGCAGGCCCCGGCATTTTCGGCGATTTTCGCCTGTTCCGCGTTCGTGACGTCCATGATCACGCCGCCTTTGAGCATTTCCGCCAGACCAACTTTGACTCGCCATTCGTTCGAGCCTTTATTGCCGTTGCCGCTGCCATTTGGCTTTTTCACTTCCATCTTCCTTCTCCCTTCGCTATTTAAGCTTTCCGACGGCGTTCCGCCGTCAAATTTCTTACTTCGCCCTGATCACTACGAACCGCCCTTTCCCTCGCGCCAGCACATCTCCATTCTCGCTTCGAATCTCGCCGCTCATGAAAAGGTTTCTTCCATTCATCTCCGTCTCGCGCCCTTCCACCACGATCTCTTTGTCCACGGCGACGGGCTTCAAGTATTCCACACTCAACTCCGCCGTCACCGCGCGAACTTCGCGGAACCGGCAAACTTTGCCCATAGCTTCATCCAGCAGCAGCGCGATGATTCCGCCGTGCGCAAATCCCGCGCCGCCTTGATACCGCTCGCCCAGCACGAACCGCCCCACAATTCTTCGATTCGCGTTGTCTTGCTCGAACGTCAACTTCATCCCGCCGGCGTTGTCTCCGCCGCAGCCAAAGCACTGGTTCGTAGGATTCGGCTCCAGCCTGATCGTCTTGCTCAATTTTTATCCTCGCGGCTTTTTCTTATTCCCTTTCCTCCTTACTTCGTCTCTTTACACCAGTGCCACGCGGCTCCGCTCCGCTCTGCGTACGCCGCGTTGCCGCTTGCGCATCTCCACTTTCAGCATTTCCGCCAAAGTGGCCACGCCGCGCGCCACCTGTTTTTCATCGAGGCTGGAAAATGCGAGCCGCAGGGTATTCGGCAGCGGGCTCTGCACATAGAAATAGCGTCCTGGCGCAAACAGGACGCCCCGTTCTTTCACATGAATCAGCAACTCGCTCGCGTCGAATCCCAGCGGCAGCTCCAGCCACAGACACATTCCGCCCTCCGGCCGCATCCAGCGCGTGCCTTCAGGCATGTGCTTGCGCAGAGCTTCATCCACCGCCGCGAGTCGCGTGGCGTAAACCTTGCGCATTTTAGCCAGGTGTTTGCTGAAAAGCCCGCGCCGCAAGAATTCCGCTAGCGTAGCTTGCGCCAGTTGGTCCGTGTGCAAATCCGTGGTCTGCTTCACCACGCGCAGGCGCTCGATCGCTTGCGCCGGCGCAACAATCCATCCCACACGCAATCCGGGGAAGGCTACCTTCGCAAAACTATCAATGTGAATCACCAGATTCGAACGGTCCAGTTGCTTCAATGACGGGACGCGTTCTTCCCGCGCATGCAGCCGCGCATAAATGTGGTCTTCCACCACCGGCACCTGGTAACGCCCCGCCAGCTCCAGCAATTTGCGGCGAGACGCCAACGGCATAGACACGCCTGTAGGGTTCTGAAAATCCGGAGTCAGCAAGATCAGCTTCACGCGGTTCGCTGCGAGCGTAGCTTCCAGTGCTTCCAGGTCAAGTCCCAGCGTCGTTCCGGGCTCTGCATGCGTGCGCATCGGCACCGGCAGGCAGCGCGCCCGCGCGCCATGGAAAATCGCCACTGCACCCGGGTACGTTGGGTTCTCCATGATGACCGAATCCCCCGGCCGCACGAACGCTTTGCTGATTAAGTCAAACGATTGCTGGCACCCATCGGTGATAAGCAGGTTTTCATCTTTCGCTGCAATCCCGTCTTGACGCAGCAATTCCAGCAATGCCGCCTTCAACGGCGGATAGCCGTCCGAAGGACCAAGCGTCAGGACTTCCGTAGCCTCGCGGCGCAACACGGCATTCACGCAAATCTGCAGTTCGTCGATGGGGAAAAACTCCGGCGCCGGACACGCCATCACGAAAGACAACGCGCTTTCCGGCACACCGGCCGTCAGGCGGCTCAAAACCTCTTCGCCGCGCTCATCGGCAAACAGCAGTTCCCAGCGAATGGTCCCGTTGCCATTCAACACCGGCGGCGCAGGCGGCGTGATTTTCAAGCCGTTGCCATTTCCCTTGATGAACGTGCCGCGGCCCACGTGTCCTTGAATCAATCCTTCCGACTCCAATTCAGCGTAAGCATTCGCCACCGTAGTGCGGTGTACGCCCAGCATGGTCGCCAGTTCGCGGCTTGCCGGGATGCGGTCGCCCGGGCGCAAATCACCGGCATGCACCAGGGCACGCAGTTGATCGCGAAGTTGAACATACAGAGGGACATGGCTTTGCGGCTGGAGATGAAGTGGCAGCATTGTCTCTCACCCTCAGCCAATTGTAGCAGGAATTGGCCTGCTGCAAGAGCCAATTTGTCTTCCGCCATTTTGGCCGCCATTTGCAGCCTGCAACGCCGCCTTGGCCCTTTTGGAGTGCGGGAGCTTGTTTACCCTGAGGTATGAAGGGCTCCCACTTTTTCGTCTGCCGACGCCCCTCTATTTTTGACGGCCTCCACAGTAGTCTCCTCACCTCGCTGATTCCACAGCTTGCCGGTTAAAGTGAACCCTTTTATTCTCAATGAGCGTATGCGCTCAAAAAAACCGTTGTTCTTTGCTCTCCCCGCATTCTTCCTCGTCACACTCCTGACCCTTACCCCGGATGAGCATCCCTTCGCCCAGCAATCCGCAGCGCCCTCCCCTGCCCCGGCTTCCGCCACAACTCGCGGCGATTTGCCGCAGCCTATGAATTGGACAACCGAGCAGGACCACCAAAACATGATGGACCAACTCGGGATCAAAGCGCTTCGCCCCGGCTTCAGCGGAAACGAGAAAGACCCCAATCATGCAAATTACGACGAGTCCAAAGCGAATCCTTTTCCGGACCTGCCCGATGCTCTCACGTTGAAGAATGGCAAGAAGGTCCCCACCGCACAAATGTGGTGGAAGCAGCGTCGCCCCGAAATTGTCGAAGACTTCGAGCGCGAAGTCGTGGGCCGCGTCCCGCAAAAAGTGCCGGCCGTCACTTGGACCGTCACGAATTCGGAAGCCGCGGTGGTCG
>Ga0307472_100000515_pt1 | contig 13701 bp, 9 predicted proteins | sample atmos_gasesAM5C__2_FD_204582 | JGI IMG/M metagenome (GOLD analysis project Ga0307472, IMG submission 204582) | Hardwood forest soil microbial communities from Morgan-Monroe State Forest, Indiana, United States - atmos_gasesAM5C_05 | ecosystem: Environmental > Terrestrial > Soil > Temperate...
GGGTGTTGTTGTTCGGGTTCAAGCGCCGGTGCTTGCACCATTCTAACGGAGGCCGGTGCGGTGCAGAACGTGACGGCGCTCACGCAAGTGAGCCTCCAGAGGTGCAACCAGATGCCGTGTCCGCAGTGCGGAGGCGGCCACGAGCCGGCTTGTCACGTTATGACAGCGGCCCGGGCGACCTTGCCTTTATGATGCGACGGTGTCCGCTTCCAGCGCCGCCGCCTCCCCCACCCATGCCGATGGATTACCGGTCCCGCGGCGGTACTGGGCAATCGCCGCGATCGCGCTCGCGATCACCATGTCGGTGCTCGACAGCACCATCGTGAATGTCGCACTGCCGACCATCGCGCGGGATTTCAGGGCAACATCGGCCGCTTCCATCTGGGTGATCAACGCCTACCAGCTCGCGATCCTGGTGGTGCTGCTGCCTTTCGCCTCACTCGGTGAGATCGTCGGCTACCGGCGAGTGTCGCAGGCCGGGCTTGCCGTCTTCACCCTCGCCTCGCTCGGCTGTGCGTTTGCGCCGAGCCTACTGGCGATGAGCCTCGCGCGGGTCGTTCAGGGCATCGGGGCCGCGGGGATCATGAGCGTCAACGGTGCGCTCGTACGCCACACATACCCCTACCGGTACCTCGGCCGTGCGGTCGGCATCAACGCCTTCGTGGTCGCCACCGCGGCAGCCCTCGGCCCGACCATCGCCTCGGCGGTGCTCGCAGTGGCCCACTGGCGCTGGCTCTTCGGCATCAACCTGCCGCTCGGCGTGGCGGCATTTGCCATCGCGGTATGCGCACTGCCCGACAGCGAGCGCACGCCGCGAAGACTGAACCTCGGGGGGGCAGCGTTGTATGCCGGCACGATGGGGCTCGTACTCAGCGGGCTGCAGACTCTCGCCCACCGCGCCGCCGCCTGGCTTGCGCTGCTCGAAGTAGCAGGTGGCGGACTCCTGGCGTGGCTGCTCGTGCGGCATGAGCGCCCACGAGCGGCACCGATCGTTCCCTTCGACCTGCTGCGCGTGCGCATCTTCAGCCTGTCCCTCGCGACATCGGTGTGCAGCTTCGCCGCCCAGATGTCGGCGTTGGTCGCGCTGCCTTTCGAAATCCAGCGCCTCGGCCACAGCGCAGTCGAGACCGGCCTGTTCATCACTCCGTGGCCGCTCGCACTCGCTTTCGCCGCGCCGCTCGCCGGGCGTCTCGCCGATCGCTACCCCGCGGGACTTCTCGGCGGCCTCGGCCTGCTGACGCTCGCCTCGGGGCTGTGCCTGCTCGCGCTCTACCCGGTCAGCGCCAACCCCATGGGGCTCTTGTGGCGCATGGCGGTCTGCGGCGCGGGCTTCGGCTTCTTCCAGGCCCCCAACAACCGCACCATCATGGGCTCCGCTCCCCGCCGCCGCAGCGGCGCCGCGGGCGGCATGCTCGCCGCCGCGCGGCTGATCGGACAATCGATCGGCGCTGCCGCGGTCGCGATCCTCTTCCGGGCCTACGGCGAGGATGGATCGAACCGCGCGCTGCTGCTCGCGGCACTGCTCGCCCTCGTCGGCGCAGGGCTCAGCGTGCTGCGCCTCGCTCAGGGCCCGACTAGACCAGCGCGCTCTTGAACAACGCGAGCATGCGGCCCCAGGCCTTCTCCGCCTGGTCGTGGTTGTAGACCTTGGCATCGATCGGGCACCACCCGTGGATGGTGCCGGCATACACCTCGATCTCGGCATGCAGTTTGGCCTTGGCAAAGGCCTCGCGCAGCACGTCCTTGGTTGCGGGCTCACGCTTGTCGTCGCTCTCCGCGATGGCGATGAGGTACCGCGCCTTCATCTTCGGAATCAAAAGATGCGGACTGTCGGGCTGGTCGGTCACGAGACCCCCGCCGTGAAAGGACGCACCGGCGCCGATGCGCTCGGGCAGTGCTGCCGCCGTGCGCATCGTGAAGGGACCCGTCATGCAATAACCGCTCGTCCCCATGCGCTTGCCGCGATCGACCGAGGGTTGTCCATCGAGCCACTGCACGAAAGCCACCGCATCGGTCTGCGTCGTGGCCGGGGTCAGCGAGTTCCTCAGGTTCATCAGCGCGGTGCGGGTCGCCGGGTCGTCGAAGTCGGCGTGCTCGGGCGCCACGGGGGCCCGCTGCTTGCGGTAGTAGGGATTGACGACCAGCACCGAGTAGCCCGATCCCGCCAGGCGCTTCCCCATCTGCCGAAACGCCGGACGGAGCCCGAAGATATCGGGCCAGACGAGCACCGCGGGATGTGCACCCTTCGAGGGATGGACAAAATAAGCGTCGGCAGTGCCATCGGGCGTGCGGATGTCGACGTCGGATTCGCTGACCGCGAGCTCGTCGCCGCGCGTCGCGGGGATGAGCATGGACGTGAGACCCGCGCCGAGGGTCAGCGCGCCGAATTGACGGCGTGACAGGCCGCTGCGCAATTGATACTCGATCGTGTCCTCAAGCGTATGCATGTCGCACATGAGCAGCTCCGTTCTGACCCGACCGGCCGCAGGGTGCGGCGACTGAGCGCGGCATGTTGCGCCCGGCTGCGCGCGCCCCGCAAGCCACGGTGACTCGGTCGTGCAAAGCTGCTGCAGCTCGCGAGGAGGCCCCGGGAAGCATAGACTGCGCGGGAGCGCGAAGCGGGCCCGCCGCTCGAGCGCGACCCAAGGAGCTCCCCGAAGAGGAGGACATCTCATGCCCGCTATCCGCCCACTTCCCCCCGCCGCACTCGCAGGCCTCGCTGTGGTGTTCGTCGTCGCGTCGCCACTCGGGCGCGCGGACGTCACGATCCAGCAACAGACGCAGTACGACTTCGCCGTCATCAAGGCTCACGGCAGCAAAACCGAGCTCACCGCCGCCGACAAACGACGCAGCGACTCGGAGATGCACTGCGAGGGCTTCATGTCGATGTTTTGCGGCAATACGCAGAGCGGGGAGATCATCCGTCTCGACCGCGATCTGGAGTGGACGCTGGACCCGAAGAAGATGGAGTACCGGGAGAGCCCGCTGCCGACCGCGGCGCAGCGTCTCGCCGCCCGGCAGGAGGCGCAGGCGATGATGGAGAAGATCAAGCAATGCCCTGCCGTAGCGCAGCACCCCTCCCCCGGCCCCGACACCTCGAAGTGCGAGATGTCGCCGCCCAGGGTCGATGTGAAGCAGCCCGGAACGCACGCGACGCTCGCGGGGCACGATACGCAGCTCGCACAGATCGCCCTCACGAGCAGCTGCACCAACAAGACCACCGGAGATTCCTGCGACTTCCTCTTTGCGCTGGACACCTGGCTCACGCAGGACGAGATAACGGGGCTTGCGGATCAAAAGGCGTTTCGCGACGCCTATGCGGCCAAACTCGGGTTCGATGCGCGCGATCCCGCGATGCAGAAGCAGATGCAGCAGTTCCTCGCCCCGTACGCGGACCTGCTGAAGCAGGTCTCCGCCAAGTCGGACGAGCTCAAGGGTTATCCGCTCAAGACCGTGCTGCGCATCGCCTTCGGCGGTGAGCATTGCGCCGCCGTGAAGAACCAGCCGGCAGGTGGCGGAGGCAACGCCCTCGGGGATGCCAGCCAGGCTGCGGGCGATGCCGCGAGCGCCTCGGCCGCGAGCGCTGCAGGCTCGGCCGCGGGAGCAGCCGCCGGAAACATGGCCAAGAACTCGGCCGGCAGTTCGATCTTCAGCTCGGCGGCTAACGCATTCGGGAGCAAGCTCGCGAGCGGGCTATTTAACAAGAAGAAAGCGGACACGGCTGCGCCCGCAGCGGGCTCGCCGGCGGAGAATGCCCTGCCAGCGGGCATGATCCAGGCGGCGCAGCTCAGCGTCGAGACGACCTCGATCAACGCGGTGGCGGTGCCGCCGGAAAAATTCGAGATTCCCGCGGGCTGGAAGCGCGTCACGCCTGAGGCGAAGAATACCGGATCCAAGGAGTTCAGCTGTCCCACCGCGGGTTCCTGAGCGGACGCAAGGAGCTCCGCAGCCCGCGATGCGCATCGTCACCTATAACGTCAACGGCATCACCGCGCGGCTGCCGAACCTCCTGCGCTGGCTCGATGAGAGAGCCCCCGACGTCGTCTGTCTCCAGGAACTGAAAGCGCCGCAGGAGAAATTCCCCGAGCTGGCCATCCGGGCAGCCGGGTACGGAGTGATCTGGCACGGCCAGAAAAGCTGGAACGGGGTGGCGATACTCGCCCGGGGCCGCGATCCCAGCGAGATCCGCCGCGTCCTCCCCGGTGACCCCGACGATGCCCACAGCCGCTACATCGAGGCGAAGGTCGGCGAGATCATCATCGGCTGCCTGTATCTGCCGAACGGCAATCCGGCCCCAGGCCCCAGATTCGACTACAAGCTGCGCTGGCTCGAGCGGCTGACGCGTCATGCTGCAGAGCTCATCGCGAATCCTTCGCCCGTGGTGCTCGCGGGAGATTTCAACGTCATCCCGACCGAGCGGGACGTCTACAAGCCCGAGCGCTGGGTCGATGATGCGCTCTTTCGCGTCGAGACTCGTGAAGCCTTCGCCGGGCTCGTGCGGCAGGGCTGGACGGACTCACTTCGCTCCCTGCATCCCGAGGAGCAGATCTATACGTTCTGGGACTACTTCCGGAACGCGTACCAGCGCGATGCCGGACTGCGCATCGATCACCTGCTGCTGAACCCCGCGCTCGCCCGGCGGCTGCAGCAGGCGGGGGTCGATCGCGATGTACGCGGCTGGGAAAAGGCGAGCGATCACGCACCGACCTGGGCCGAAGTGCGCGAAACCGAGGGCTGAAATAAGTTACGGCACCTTCGGCGAAACCGCAGCGGTAACTGCCCGCCCGTCGCATGATCTCCCAGTTGCCGCAGCACAGATTTTTTCGACGGGAAGAACACGGAACAGGAACTCTTATAATCTCGTAAGCATCAATCGTCATGCTGCGTTAAGTTTTGTTACCGCAGGGGGCTGCAGTGCCTCGGCACGGCAGCGCCCGGCGACGAAGGGGGTGCCATGGCGGTGCCCCACCGAGTCGGGGGCGAGGGTATGTCTACAAGAGCTTTCTGGGCGGTCGCGCTCGCGCCGCTTGCAGTCTCGACGTCCGCAGTTTCGCAGCAGCAGCCGGCTTACCAGCCGCCGCCGCCGAACTACCAGCAGCCGCAGTACCAGCAACCGCCTGCGAGTTACCCGCAGCAGGCTCAAACGGGTACCTACCAGGCACCGCCGCCGGCGAGCTACCCGCAGCCGCAGACATCGGGCAGCTATCCGGCGCCGGCGCAGACGCCCACCTACCCGCCACCGCAGTCGGCTCCTGCTTATCAGCAGCCCTCGGTGAGCTACCAGGCACCGCAGTCGGCGCCACCGACCAACTACCAGCAGCCTCCGTACCAGCAACCGACCGCCGGCTATCAGCAGCCGTCCGGCAGTTACCGGCCGCCACAGACTGGTCTGCAGCAACCGGGGACCTACGCGCCGCAGACGCCCGCGGCCGGCTATCCGCAGTCACCGGCGGGCTATTCGCAACAGCCACCGGTCAACTACCCGCAGTCCCCCCCACCGGCAGGCTACGCAGCACCGCCCCCGGCGGGCTATCCGCAGCCGCAGGGCGCACCGGCCGGCTATCAGCAGCCGCTCAATTATCAGCAGCAGCCAACCGGCTACGCGCCGGCCAACACTGCGCAAGCACAATTCACCTCGGAAGACCAGATCGATCCGCGTCACAAGCACCAGGATGCGCGCCACAGCCACAACCACGTCTATCCCGACCGCGGCACCGTTGTTCACACCCTCCCCGCGGCTGCGAGCGTGGTCAACTACGGCGGCCAGTCGTACTGGTTTGCCGACGGGGTCTGGTTCGAGCCGCGTGGCGCGGCCTACATGGTGATCGAGCCTCCGATCGGTCTTGTGGTGACTGCTCTCCCCTCGTTCGCCACCGCCGTGACCGGAAGTGGGGGACTCTATTTCTACGCCAACGACACCTACTATCGGCCGCGGCCGGATCTCGGTGGCTATGAAGTGGTGAACGATCCGGTGGATTCGGCGCCGGCGGGCGCGGGCTCCACGGGCATTGCGCCGGTTGCCGCTGTGCCGGCTCCGGCGCTGGCCGCATCGACGGCGGTGCCGGCACCGGGTTACGCGCCGTCTGGTTACGCAGCTCCGGCCGCCGCAGGAGCGATGGTGGCGGCGCCCGTCGCGGCGTCGATGGCAGCTGCACCAGGCACGTTCGCAGCGCCGGCCTCGGCCCCCATGGGGGCCGCCCCGGGTGCCCTGGCGGTGCCTACCGCGAGTGGGCAGTTCCCTTCGCGCCCGCCACAGATGGTCTCGCTGACGCCCAACAACGGCCAGACACCCGAGCAGCAGGCCCGCGATCGCTATGATTGTTACCGCTTCGCCCTCGGGCAGTCCGGCTTCGATCCCCTGCATCCCAAGACTGGCCTCCCGACCGCCCAGTCGAGTGAGCAGGAAGCTGCCTACGACCGGGTGCGGACCGCCTGCCTGCAGCAGCGCGGTTACACGGTGCAGTAACGCCCGCCGCTGCGCACCGCCAGGTCGCGCCTGCATAGCTTCGCCGAATCCGCGCGGCTCTCAACGCGCGCACGTGACTGACGGACAACCCTAACAACCCGCCGTCTGAACTCCGGTGTGACCGGAGACTGTGGCGTGTGGAACGTGTACCTGCGCAGCGGTACCGATGGCGCGACCAACTGGAGCAGCGAATCGCGCGTGTCCGTGCCGACGCCCTACCACTCTTACCAGACAACGGCAGGCTTCGACCATCCGTACGGCGACTACACCGAAACCGTCACCGACGGCAGCGGCAACTTCTACAGCATCTGGGCGGAAGGCGAGTCCAAGCTCGGCTCGGATGATGTGTACTACGCGAGGTACTGACGCAGAGGTAAACGAAGGCCCTCCGCGAGCCGGGTGCCACCGACTGCCGTAACGCGCTGGCAGGGACAACTTGCAGCTGGCCGGCTCGGCGACCGGCCAAATCCCCCTGGCACCCCGCCACACTGGTGCGGTTGCATTGGCGCTGCAATACTCGCTCTCAGGCATCGGGCCAGCCGCCCCAGGACCGAACGCCATGACGGAAACCACCCGAGTCTGCCGCCGCCCCGGACCGAGCCGCGACGCCCGCCGCGCCATGCGCGCGGCGCCCCTGCCCGACAATCTCAAGCCGGTGCATCCCGGCATGCCGAGCGGTCGCTACCGCCCGCTGAACGAGGGCGACGTGCTGAAAATTCATCGGACAGCGCTGCGGCTGCTGGCGGAAATCGGACTCGCTGACGCGCCGCCCTCGGGCGTCGAATACCTGAGACGTGCGGGCTGCACGCTGAGCGAGCATGGACGCCTTCTTTTCCCGGCGGCACTCGTTGAAGACACCGTGGCGCGGGCGGCGCGCCACTTCGTCCTGCACGGGCAGGACGCGCGGCACGACATGGAGCCCTGGGGACAGAAAGTCTACTTCGGTACCGCCGGGGCAGCCGTCAACATGGTCGACTCGCGCACCAGTAGCTACCGCGAATCGAGGATTCGCGATCTGTACGACTGCGGGCGCATCGTGGATGCCATGGAGCATATTCACTTCTTCCAGCGCACCGTCGTGCCTCGCGACATTCCCGATCCTTACGAGATGGACTTCAACACCTGCTACGCCTCGGTGTCGGCGACGACCAAGCACGTCGGCACGAGCTGGGTGCAGCCACTGCACGTCACACGCTCGCTCGAGATGCTGCATCAGCTGGCAGGGGGCGAGGACAAGTGGCGCGCCCGGCCCTTCGTCAGCCAGTCGAACTGCTTCGTGGTTCCGCCGATGAAATTCGCCACCGATGCCTGCCGCTGCCTCGAGGTCGCAGCCCTCGGCGGCATGCCGGTGCTGCTGCTCTCCGCCGGCCAGGCCGGTGCGACCGCCCCCGCGGCACTCGCCGGCGCGCTCGCCCAGGAGGTCGCGGAAGTGCTCGCCGGGCTCGTGTACGTGAACGCCGTCCGGCCCGGAGCCCCGGCGATCTTCGGCACCTGGTGCTTCGTGTCGGACCTGCGCACGGGTGCCATGTCGGGCGGTAGCCCCGAGCAGGCACTCCTCTCGGCAGCTGCCGCACAGATGGCTCATTACTACGACCTCACCGGCGGCACGGCCTCCGGGATGACCGACTCGAAGCTGCCCGATGCACAGTCCGGCGCCGAGAAAGCTTACAGCCATGCGCTCGTCGGGAATGCCGGCGCCAACCTGATCTACGAGTCCGCCGGCATGCACGCGAGCCTGCTCGGCTTCTCTCTGGAAAGTCTCGTCATCGACAACGACATCATCGGCGCGACGCAGCGGACCATCCGCGGTATCGAGGTCGACGACGCCAGCCTTTCGTTCGACACCATCCGGCAAGTCTGTCTCGCCGGCCCGGGCCATTACCTCGGTTCCGAGCAGACACTGCAGCTGATGCAGTCTGCGTACCTCTATCCGGCCATCGGCGATCGCAAGAGCCCGAACGAATGGACGGAACAGGGCGCGCTCGATGCTGCGCAGCGGGCTGCGAAGAAGGTGAGCGAGATTCTCGCCACGCACTTCCCGGCACACGTGCCCGAGGCGGTCGATGCGCGGATCCGCTCGCAGTTTCCCGTGAGACTGCCGCGCGAGCACATGCGCGCGCCCGCGAGCTGAGCCAGGGACCATCGTGCCAGCCATTCCGTCGCACGCCGGCGTCGTGATCATCGGCGGTGGCATCGTCGGCTGCAGCGTCGCCTACCACCTCGCGAAGCGCGGCTGCGGTGATGTGCTGCTGCTCGAGCGCAAGCGGCTCACCTGCGGCACCACCTGGCATGCCGCGGGTCTCGTCGGACAGCTGCGCGCCACGCAGAACCTGACCCGACTCGCCCAGTACACCACGCAGCTTTACGAGGGACTCGAGCGCGAGACCGGGCAAGCCACCGGCTTCAGACAGGTCGGCTCGATCGCTGTAGCAGCGAGCGAGGCACGGTTCGAAGAGCTGAAACGCGGCGCATCGATGGCCCGATGCTTCGGACTCGAGGTGCAGGTGCTCTCGCCCGGCGCGGCTCGCGAGCGCTGGCCGCTGCTCTCGACAGATGGTCTGGTCGGCGCAGTGTTCCTGCCGAAGGACGGCCAGACGAATCCCGTCGACACGACCCAGGCGCTTGCCCGCGGCGCGCGGCGCGGCGGTGTACGCATCGTCGAAGACGTGCGGGTAACCGGTATCCGCAGCGACCGCGGCCGCGTCACCGGTGTCGCGACTGACAGCGGCGAAGTCCGCGCGGATGTGGTCGTGAACTGCGCCGGCATGTGGGCCCGCGAGGTCGCGGGATGGGCCAATGCCAGCGTCCCACTGCACGCGGCCGAGCACTTCTACATCGTCACGCAGCCGATACGCGAACTCGCCTCCGGGCTGCCGATCCTGCGCGATGCCGACGCCTGCTCCTATTTCAAGGAGGACGCCGGCAAGCTCCTCGTCGGATGGTTCGAGCCGCGCGCGAAACCCTGGGGCGAGCGCGGAATCCCCGAGAGTTTCGCTTTCGATCAGCTGCCGGCAGATCTCGGCCACATCGAGCCGCTCATCGCCCAGGCGATGCACCGTGTGCCGGTGCTGGAGTCCGCCGGCGTACAGGTGTTCTTCAACGGGCCCGAAAGCTTCACACCCGATGACCGGTACCTGCTCGGGGAAGTGCCGGAGCTCCGCGGTCTGTACGTCGCCGCCGGCTTCAACTCGATCGGCATCCAGTCGGCGGGCGGAGCCGGAAAAGTGCTGGCCGACTGGATCGTCGACGGTCATCCGCCCTTCGACCTATGGGATGTCGATATCCGCCGGTGCGTGCCCTTCCAGCGCAACAAGCGTTACTTGCGTGACCGCACCGTCGAGACACTGGGGCTCCTCTATGCGATGCACTGGCCTTTCCGCCAGCCGGAGACGGCGCGCGGCGTGCGCAAGTCCGCGCTCCACGACCGCCTGGCCGCGGCCGGGGCGTGCTTCGGCGAGGTGGCAGGTTTCGAGCGCGCCAACTGGTTCGCCGCGGCGGGCACCGAGCCGCGCTACGAGTACCGCTACGGACGCCAGAACTGGTTCGAGCATTCGGCGGCCGAGCACCGCGCGGTCCGCGAGGACGTGGCGCTCTTCGACCAATCCTCGTTCGCCAAGTTCGTGCTGAAGGGCGCCGACGCTGCGGCGGTGCTCGGGCGCATCTGCGCCAACGAGGTCGACGTGCCGATCGGCAAGGTCGTCTACACCCAGTGGCTCAACGAGCGAGGCGGCATCGAGGCCGATCTCACGGTCACGCGCGAGTCCGAAGACGCGTACCTGATCGTCACCTCGTGCGCAACCCAGGTGCGCGATTTCAACTGGCTGTGTCGCAGCGTTCCCGACACGGCGCGCGCCGTCGCGGTGGATGTCTCCTCGGGTTATGCGGTGCTCGGCCTGATGGGTCCGCGCAGCCGCGAGCTCCTGGCGACACTCAGCGACGCCGACCTCTCGACCGCTGGCTTTCCGTTCGCCACATCGCAGATCATCGATCTGGGGTATGCGCGCGTGCGCGCGAGCCGCATCACCTACGTCGGGGAGCTCGGCTACGAGCTGTACATCCCCACCGAGTTCGCGCCGTCCGTGTACGATGAGATCGTCGCCGCCGGCCCGACCTTCGGACTGCGCCTCGCCGGCTACCATGCGCTCAACAGCCTGCGCATGGAGAAAGCCTATCGCCACTGGGGCCACGACATCTCCGACGAGGACACGCCGCTCGAGGCGGGACTTCACTTCGCCATCGCCTGGAAGAAGGCCGGGGGGTTCGTCGGCCGCGAGGCGCTCGAGCGGCAACGCGAGGCGGGTCTGCGCCGCCGGCTCGTCGCCGTCGCGCTCGGCCGCACCGATCGCATGCTCTATCACAACGAGCCGATCTGGCGGAACGGCGAGCTCGTGGGGCGAATCTCCTCGGCGATGTTCGGCCACACCGTCGGCGCTCCGCTCGGGCTCGGCTACCTCGCGAACGGCGGTGCGCCCGTGACCCCGGAGTGGATTGCCGCGGGTCACTACGAGGTCGAGGTTGCCGACGAGCGCATCCCGGCACGGGTGTCGCTGCAGCCCTTCTACGACCCGGCGAGCGAGCGGGTGAAGCAGTGATTCGTCCGGCGGGCGCTTAGATGAAGAGCCAGACGCGTGTCGCGGTGATCGGTGGTGGCGCGGTAGGCTGCAGCGCGCTCTACCACCTGACGCGCCTCGGCTGGACGGATGTCGTGCTCATCGAGCGCGACGAGCTCACCTCGGGCTCGACCTGGCACGCGGCCGGCAACTGCCCGAATTTCTCGACGTCCTGGAGCATCCTCAAGTTGCAGCGCTACTCGACCGCGCTGTACGCGAGGCTCGCGCAGGAGGTCGGCTACGACATCAACTACCACATCACCGGCAGCATCCGCCTCGCGCATACACCCGACCGGGTCGATGAGTTTCGCCACGTCGTAGCGCAGGCACGCGCGCAGGGCACGGACTTCGAGCTCCTCTCCCCCGCACAGATCAGGGAGCGGCATGCATTCCTCGAGCTCGATGACATCCGCCTGGGGCTCTGGGATCCGGGCGATGGCGACATCGATCCGGCGCAGCTGACGCAGGCGCTCGCCAAAGGTGCACGCGATCTGGGGGCCACAATCTACCGGCACACCCGCGTGACCGCCATTCGCGAACTCGCCTCGGGCGGCTGGCGCATCGAGACGACGGCCGGATCGATCGACGCGGAGTACGTGATCAACGCGGCCGGCTACCGGGGTGCCGAAGTCGCGGCGATGATCGGCGAGTATCTGCCGATGGTGACGGTGTCGCACCAGTACCTCGTCACGGAGGATATTCCTGCACTCATCGAGCGCGGCACGGCGCGACTGCCGCTGATGCGCGACCCCGACGTCAGCTACTACCTGCGCCAGGAACGTCATGGCCTGCTGCTCGGCCCCTATGAGTCCCGCGCCAGGGCTCACTGGCTCGAGGGACTGCCCGGTGAATTCGCGCACCAGCTCTTCGCCGACGATCTCGGGCGTATCGAGAGTTACATCGAGGCGGCCTGTGCGCGCATCCCCATTCTCGGCTCAGTGGGAGTCAAGCGCGTAATCAACGGTCCGATCCCGTACGCCCCGGACGGCAACCCACTCATGGGCCCGGCGGCCGTCGGTCGCAACTTTTTTCACTGCTGCGCGTTCACCTTCGGCATCGTCCAGGCGGGTGGTGGCGGCCGCATCATCGCGGAGTGGCTGGTCAACGGCGAGCCGGAATGGGACGTATGGCCGCTCGACTGCCGCCGATATCTCCCCTTCGCCAACCGCACCTACTCGCTCGCGAAGGCGCTCGAGACGTATGAACACGAATACGGCGTCGCTTATCCACAGGAGGAGCGTCCCGCGGGCCGCCCGGCGAAAACCTCTCCCCTCTACGATCGGCTGCGAGCGCAGGGCGCCGTGTTCGGTGCGCGCGGCGGGTGGGAGCGAGCGCTGTACTATGCGGAATCCGCCGATCCACCCGGCGCGGAGTGCTCGTTCCGCCGGCCGCACTGGCATCGCGCCATCGCGCGCGAGTGTGCAGCGGTCGCCAACGGGGTCGCGTTGCTGGAGTTGCCCGGCTTCACGAAATTCCAGGTCGCAGGCGCGGGCGCTGCGGCCTGGCTCGATCACCTGATGGCGGGGCCGTTGCCGCGGCCCGGCCGCACTGCGCTGAGTTATTTCTGCTCCCCGCGGGGCGGGATCGTGAGCGAGATGACGGTGTCGGCGTTGGCCGAGGAGCGGTTCTGGCTGATCTCGGCCGCGGCCGGCGAGCGGCACGATGAACACTGGCTCAGCAGCCACCTCTCGCGACGTTTCGGCGAAGTCAGCCTCGTCAATCTCACACCGCGCTTCGGCTCGCTCATCGTCGTCGGCCCGCGCTCGCGTGAGCTCCTCGCACGCGTGAGCGATGCGGACCTCTCGAATGAGGCCTTTCCATGGCTCGCGGTGCGAGCGATTCGGATCGCCTACACCGAGGCGCTGGCGATGCGCGTCAACTACGTGGGTGAGCTCGGCTGGGAGCTGCACGTACCGGTCGAGCACCTGCTGGCGGTGCATGAGCAGTTGGTCGAAGCCGGCCGCGCCTTCGAGCTCGCGCACTTCGGCCTCTACGCCATGGACAGTCTCAGACTCGAGAAGTGTTACCGCAGCTGGAAGGCAGACCTGACCACCGAGTACACACCGCTCATGGCCTCGCTCGGCCGCTTCGTGCGACTCGACAAGGAGGCGGACTTCATCGGGCGCGAGGCGCTGCGCCGGGAGGCTGCCGCAGGTCCGAAGGAACGCTTCGTGCCGCTGCTCGTCGAGGCCGGCGATGCGGACGCGGCGGCGGTCTCGATCGTTTACCGCGGCACCGAGAGGGTCGGCCTGATCACCTCCGGCGGGTATGGCTACCGGCTGAACCGCAGCATCGCGCTCGCCTACGTGCGCGCCGACCTCACCGAGCCGGGTACCGCGCTCGAGGTCGAAATCCTCGGTGAACACCGCCCGGCGCTGGTTGGGCGCGAGCCGCTGTACGATCCGCACAACCTGCGGCTGCGGTCCTGAACGGCGCTTCACTTGCGTTTGGGTGGAAGTAACATAGTCTGACACAGCACGGGGGCGAAACTCGTTCGGGGGTTGCGGTGGCACCATGATCGGCAAACCAGCACTCGTTCGGCCTGCATTGTGGCTCTACGGGATTGCAGCCGTGCTCATTCTGGGCGCGTTGATCGCAACCATTGCGTGGTCGGGGCCGCTGCCG
>Ga0307472_100000517_pt1 | contig 13641 bp, 13 predicted proteins | sample atmos_gasesAM5C__2_FD_204582 | JGI IMG/M metagenome (GOLD analysis project Ga0307472, IMG submission 204582) | Hardwood forest soil microbial communities from Morgan-Monroe State Forest, Indiana, United States - atmos_gasesAM5C_05 | ecosystem: Environmental > Terrestrial > Soil > Temperate...
GCGGTCCGGGTGGTATTTCATCGCCAGGCGCCGGTACGCCTGCTTGACCTGCGCCTCGGTGGCGGTGCGCGGTACGTCCAGTACCTTGTAGTAATCGCGCTTGGACATCTATTTGTTATCGAATCCTTCGCGAACCGCAGCACCTGATGCGCATCGAGCCCCGCTCCCTGCCGGCGGCCGACGGAGTAACGTCCGCCGGAATCGCCGCAGGCGATTCCGGCCCATTGACTAGCTCGCCTTGCGTCCCTTGTCCTTGACCTCCTCGAACTCCGCATCGACGACGTCGTCCTTGCCTGCGCCGCCACCGCCGCTCCCGCCGCCCGCACCTGCGGCTCCCGCCGCGGCTTCGGGTCCGGCCGCCCCGCCCTGCTGCTGCGCATAGGCGCGCTGCGCGATCGCGCTTGACGCCTGAGCGAGCGCCTCGGTCTTCTTCTCGATGACACTACGATCATCGCCCTTGAGCGCGGTGCGCAGATCCGACACCGCCGACTCCACCTTGGCGCGCTCGGCGGCATCGGCCTTGTCGCCGAGCGTCTGGAGCGACTTCTCCACCGCGTGGATCAGGCCGTCCGCCTTGTTGCGCGTGTCGACCAGCTCGCGGAAGCGCTTGTCCTCCTCGGCGTGCGCCTCGGCGTCGCGCACCATGCGCTTGATCTCATCCTCATTGAGGCCGCTCGAGGCCTTGATGACGATCTTCTGCTCCTTGCCGGTCGCCTTGTCCTTGGCCGACACGTTGAGGATGCCGTTGGCGTCGATGTCGAAAGACACCTCGACCTGGGGCATGCCGCGCGGCGCCGGCGGAATTTCCGACAGGTCGAACTTGCCGAGCGACTTGTTGTCGCCCGCGCGGTCGCGCTCGCCCTGCAGCACGTGAATGGTCACGGCCGTCTGGTTGTCGTCGGCCGTCGAGAAGGTGTTCGATGCCTTGGTCGGGATCGTGGTGTTCTTCTCGATCAGCTTGGTCATGACGCCGCCGAGTGTCTCGATGCCGAGCGACAGCGGCGTCACATCGAGGAGCAGAACGTCCTTCACCTCGCCGGAGAGCACGCCCGCCTGGATCGCGGCTCCGACCGCCACCGCCTCATCGGGGTTGACGTCCTTGCGCGGCTCCTTGCCGAACAGGTCCTTGACGTACTTCTGCACCAGCGGCATGCGCGTCTGGCCGCCGACGAGGATCACCTCGGCGACGTCGGAAGTGGAGACACCGGCGTCCTTGAGGGCGGTCTTGCACGGGCCGACGGTCTTCTGCACCAGGTCCTCCACCAGCGACTCGAGCTTGGCGCGTGTCAGCTTGATGTTGAGGTGCTTCGGGCCCGAGGCATCCGCCGTGATGTACGGCAGGTTGATGTCGGTCTGCTGTGTCGAGGACAGCTCGATCTTGCCCTTCTCGGCCGCCTCCTTCAGGCGCTGCATGGCGAGCGGGTCCTTGCGCACGTCGACGCCGGACTCCTTCTGGAACTGCTCGGCGAGGAAGGTGATGATGCGCAGGTCGAAGTCCTCACCCCCGAGGAAGGTGTCGCCGTTGGTCGAGAGCACCTCGAACTGGCGCTCGCCATCGACCTCGGCGATCTCGATGATCGAGATGTCGAAGGTGCCGCCGCCCAGGTCATAGACGGCGATCTTGCGGTCGCCCCCCTGCTTGTCGAGCCCGTAGGCGAGCGCGCCCGCGGTCGGCTCGTTGATGATGCGCTTCACCTCGAGGCCGGCGATGCGGCCCGCGTCCTTGGTGGCCTGGCGCTGGGAATCGTTGAAGTAGGCGGGCACTGTGATGACCGCCTCGGTCACCGGCTCGCCGAGATAGTCCTCGGCGGTCTTCTTCATCTTCATGAGCACGCGCGCCGAGATCTCGGGCGGGGCCATCTTCTTGCCCTGCACCTCGACCCAGGCGTCGCCGTTCTCGGCCTTGACGATCTTGTACGGCACCATCTTGATGTCGCGCTGCACTACCTCGTCCTCGAACTTCCGTCCGATGAGGCGCTTGATCGCGAACAGGGTGTTCTGCGGATTCGTGACGGCCTGGCGCTTGGCGGGTTGGCCGACGATCACCTCGTTGTCCTTGGTGAAGGCCACGATCGAGGGGGTGGTACGGTCGCCCTCGCTGTTCTCGATCACCCGGGGCTTGCCGCCCTCCATGATGGCCACGCACGAATTGGTGGTGCCGAGGTCGATGCCGATTACCTTTGCCATGGGGTCACTCCGAGCCGAAATCTCTGAAAAAAGAGGGATAGTCTAGGGCCACTTCTTAGGGGTGGCCGTCTCCCGTTTCAAGGTGTCAAGGGCCTTCCTCGCGCCCCGGGGTCAACCCGGCGCGCGGGCGACGATGACCCGGGCCGGCCGCAGGAGGCGCCCGTTGAGCTCGAAGCCCGGCTGCACGACCTTGAGCACCGAGTTGGGCTCCGCCGTGGCCGACTCCTGCATCATCATGGCCTCGTGGCGGGCCGGGTCGAAGGGCTCGCCCAGCGGGTCGATTTGGGTCACGCCGAGCTTCTCGAGCGCCTTGTTGAGGAGCTTGAGCGTCGCCTCCTGGCCCTGGGCGAGGCTCGTGGCGTCGGCCCGGGCGGCATTCTGCACCGCGAGCTCCAGGCTCTCACGCACCGGCAGCAGCTCCTCGACGAACTTCTCGAGCCCGTAGCGGTTGGCCGCCTCGACATCGCGTGTGGCTCGCTTGCGGACGTTCTCGAGCTCGGCCACGGCGCGCAGGTACTGATCCCAGTGGCTGCGGGCGCGCTCCTCGGACTCGGCGAGCGCCTGGCTCAGTCTCTCGAGCTCCACGAGCTGGGCCGCCGTTTCGGGCAGCACGGCAGTCGGCTCGGCGGCGGGGCCTCCCGGGCCGTCCCGTCGGGACTCGTTCGCGGTCATCAGATTGGGTCTCCTGCGAAAATCCACGCGGCCAGCGTGGGGCTCAGCGCCGCGAATTCAAGGCGGCGCCGAGTAGTTTAGCGGTCATATCGACGATGGGGATCACGCGCTCGTAGGCCATTCGGGTTGGTCCGATCACGCCGAGCACGCCGAACACGGACTCCCCGGCCGCGTAGGGAGCGGTGACCACACTCACGTCATCGAGGATCTGATAGCCCGACTCGTGGCCGATGAAGATCTGCACCCCTTCGGCCTTGAGGCTGTGGTCGAGCAGGTGCAGGAAGTCGCGCTTTTCGTTGAAGGCCTCGAACAGCCGCCGCAGCTTCTCGACGCTGGTGAGCTCGGCGACGCCCATGAGGTTGGTCTCGCCCTTGATGACGTACTCGAGGCGCTCCTCGCCGCTCTCGAACACCTGCTGCGCGACGGAGATTGCCTCCAGCATGATCTGATTCATGTGCTCGTGCGCCTCGGAGAGCTGACGCAGGATCTCCTGGCGCACCTCGCGGAGCGTGCGGGCGCGGAACTGCTCGTTGAGGAAGTTCGAGGCGCGCTTGAGCTCGTCGGGCGAATAACGCCGTTCGAGCTGGATGATGCGGTTCTGCACCTCGCGGTCGTTGAACACCAGCACGACCAGCACGCGGTTCTCGGAGAGCCCCACGAACTCGATCTGGGTGACCGAGGCCGAGCGGGTGCGCGGCAGGGTGACGACGCCGGCGAGCTGCGTGGCGCTCGAGAGCAGCTGCGACACCGCGGCGATCAGGTCCGTGGAGCTGTCGCGATTCGCCTCGACCTGACGGCGGATCTCGGCGGTCGCCGCCTCATCGAGCGGACGCAGGTGCAGCAGGGTGTCGACGAAGAACCGGTAGCCCTTGTCGGTGGGCACGCGCCCGGCGGAGGTGTGGGGCGAGGCGACGAAACCGAGTTGCTCGAGATCCGCCATCACGTTGCGCACCGTGGCCGAGGACAGCTGCAGGCCCGACTCGCGCGACAGGGCCCGCGAGCCGACCGGCTGGCCGTCGCGGATGTAGGTCTCGATCAGGATCCGCAGCAGGTGCTGTGCCCGCTCGCCTAAGGCCTCGTCCCGAGCTTCGTGCGCCATATGGGTGTGCGTCGGACCTTACATCATGCACAGGCACCATGCTACAAAGGTCGGGCCTCGCGGCGCTGGCGAGGCGTTACGTCAAGGCGTGAGCCGATGGCCTTCCCCGTTCGCAGCTGCGCGCTGGTCGGCAGATTCACCGATGCACGCGTGGCCGAGACCGTCAATGCCCTGCTGCCGCACCTGAAGAGCCGCGGCGTGCAGGTGCTGGTGAGCGACGCGGCGCCGGGAATCGACGCCGCCGGCGTCACGCGCGTGGCGGAAACGGCGATCGGCGAGCGCGCCGACCTCGTGATCGCCGTCGGGGGCGACGGGACGCTCCTCTACGCGGCGCGCCTCGTGGCCCGCCACGGCGTGCCGCTCCTCGGGGTGAACCGCGGCCGCCTCGGCTTCCTCACCGACATCAGCCCGAAGGACCTGGCGCCCTCGGTCGATGCGGCGCTGCGCGGTGAGCTCGAGTCGGACGAGCGCCCGATGCTCGCCGCGCAGCTGCACGGAGCCGACGGGAGCCTGGCGCAGTCGCTATCGCTCAACGACGTCGTCATGCAGAAGCACGACACCGGCCGCACTCTCGATTTCGAGACCCGCATCGACCAGCGATTCGTCAATACGCACGACGGCGACGGCATCATCGTGGCGAGCGCCACCGGCTCGACCGCCTACGCGCTCTCCTGCGGCGGCCCGATCATCGAGCCGCACCTCGAGGCGCTGGTGATCGCGCCGATCTGCGCGCACACGCTCTCGGACCGTCCGATCGTCGTGTCGTCGCGCTCGGTCATCGAGATCGTGCTGCTCGAGCGTCCCGATACCCAGGCGAACGTGTCCTGCGACGGCATGCGGCTCGGAGCGCTCCAGCCGGGCGACCGGCTCGAGGTGCGCGCGGCGCGCGAGCGGGTGACGCTGCTGCACCCGCCGGGCCACGACTACTACAAGCTGTTGCGCTCCAAACTCCACTGGGGCCGCGGCAGCTTCGAGCGCTGAAGGCTCCGCAGATGCTCACTCACCTGCAGATCCGCGACTTCGCCATCATCGACGCGGTGGAGCTCGAGCTGCGCGCCGGTCTCACGATGCTCACCGGCGAAACCGGCGCCGGCAAGTCGATCGTCGTGGATGCACTGCAGCTGCTGGCCGGCGGGCGCGCCGGCGCGGAAGTGGTGCGCCACGGCGCCGAGCGCGCCGAGGTCTCCGGCACCTTCGATATCACGCAGGCGCCGCGCGAGCTCAAGCAGTGGCTCGAGGAACAGTCGGTGGGCGCCGGCCCCGAGCTCGTCATGCGCCGCGTGGTCGGGGGCGACGGCCGCTCGCGCGCCTATCTCAACGGCCAGTCGGTTCCGGTGCAGTCGCTGCGCGACGCCGGCAACATCCTCATCGATATCCACGGCCAGCACGAGTTTCAGTCCCTGACGCGCAGCGCCGCACAGCGCGAGCTGCTCGACAGTTACGGCTCGCTGACCACGGTCACCAGCCAGGTCGGGATCGCGCACCGCGTGTGGCTGGAGCTCCTGAACCGGACGCTCGACCTCGAGAGCAGGGCGCGCGACCGCGACGCCAGGCTCGACCTGCTGCGTTACCAGGTGCAGGAGCTCGAAGGCCTGCAGCTCAAGGATGGCGAGCTCGCCAGCCTGAGCGAGGAAAGCGCCCGGCTCGCGAATCGCGGGCGCCTGGCGACCGGCGCCCAGGTGGCGCTCGGCGAGCTCTACGATAACGACGCGGCGAGCGCGCATGCCGGCGTGAGCCGGGCGCTCACGGCGCTGCGTCCGCTGGCGGCACTCGATACCAAGCTCGACCAGCTGCTGCCGCTGCTGGAGGAGGCCTCGGTGCAGATCCGCGAGGCGGCCCGCGAGCTCGAGCGCTACGGCGAGACTCTCGATGTGGATGCGGCGCGCCAGGACGAGGTCGAGCGGCGCCTCGCGGCGATCGAGGAGCTCTCGCGCAAGCACCGCGTCGCGCCGGCACAGCTCCCGGAGCGCACCGCGCAGCTGCGCGCGGAATTCGAGCAGCTCGAGCACGCGGAGCTCGACCTCGCGCAGCTGCGCAAGGACCTCGCCGCCGCCCTCGAGGGCTACCGCACCCAGGCGCTCGATCTCTCCGCCAGGCGCCAGAAGGCGGCGCGGGCGCTGGCCAAGGACATCACCGCCCGCATGCAGACGCTCGGCATGGCGGGCGGACGCTTCGAGGCCGACGTCACGCAGGAGGGCAACGCCGAGCCCGCCCAGCACGGCATCGATCAGATCGAGTTCCGCGTGAGCGCCAACCCGGGCCAGCCGCCGCGGGCGCTCGCCAAGGTGGCCTCGGGCGGCGAGCTGGCGCGCCTCTCGCTCGCGGTGCAGGTGTCCTGCGCGGCCGAGGAGATGCGCTGCATGGTGTTCGACGAGGTCGACGCCGGCATCGGCGGCGCGGTCGCGGAGATCGTCGGGCGGGAGCTGCGCAAGCTCGGCGAGCGCGGCCAGGTGCTGTGCGTGACGCATCTGCCGCAGGTGGCCTGCCAGGCACGGCACCATCTGCGGGTGAACAAGCTCACCGACGGGCGTACCACCCGCACCGCGCTGAGCGAGCTCACCCCGGCAGAGCGGGTCGAGGAGCTCGCTCGCATGCTCGGCGGCATCGAGGTCACCGACAAGGCGCGCGAGCACGCGCGCGACATGCTGAACGCCGCCGAACGCGGCACCGCCGCGCCCGCCCGGGGGCCTGATGCTTCCGGCGAGACCGTGAAGATTGCCCGCCCGCCGCCGGCGCGGCGGCGGTAGCACATCGGGCGGTCAGCTCGCCTTGTGCTTGCGGTGCGGACAGTCCGGGCGCTGGCAGTGCCCGTAGAGAATCAGCGAGTGATCGCTGATCGTGAAGCTGAGCTTGTGGGCGACTGCGGTCTGGCGCGCCTCGATCCCCGAGTCGACGAACTCCTCGACGCGCCCGCAGTCGAGGCAGACGATGTGATCGTGGTGCGTGCCCTGGTTGAGCTCGAACACCGCCATGCCGTCCTCGAAATGGTGGCGCGTCACGAGCCCCGCGGCCTCGAACTGCGTCAGCACCCGGTACACGGTGGCGAGCCCGATGTCCTCGTGCGATTCGAGCAGGATGCGGTAAATGTCTTCGGCCGAGAGATGCCGCGTGGTGCTGCCTTCGAGGATCTCGAGGATCTTCAGGCGAGGCAGCGTCACCTTCAGGCCGGCTTTGCGAAGGTCCTTGCCTTCCACGGGAATTCTCCGGATCATCGCTCCCCCTGAATTATCCTCCATCGGACCCACATGCGCCTACCCTCGATCGCCCTGGCCGCCGTGACTCTCGCCACGCTGCCGCTCGGCGGCTGCATCTACCGCATGAACATCCAGCAGGGAAACTATCTCGAGGGCAAGACCGTGGCCGAGCTGCAGGTCGGCATGACGCGCAGCCAGGTGCGCTACCTGCTCGGCTCGCCGATGATCCCTGGGATCTTCGACAAAGACCGCTGGGACTACCTCTACTACTTCAAGAGCGGCCACCTCGAGCGGCCCGAGCAGCGCCACCTCGTCGTGCTGTTCAAGGACGACAAGGTCGCGAGTTTCAAGCGCGACAACATTCCGGACGCCGCGCCGCGTGCTCCGGATAACGACATCTCGATCCAGAAGTTCCCGAAGATCTAGCGGCCCTTCGCACCCGTGCGGCGCTGGCGCTGCACGCGCGCGCGGCGGCGCTCGCGCGGATCGGCCTGCAGCGGGCGGTACAGCTCGACCCGGTCGCCATCCGCGACCTGCGTGGTACGCGTGCGAGGCTCGCCGAACACGCCGACCGGCGCGGCCTCCCACAGCGACGGATCGAGTCCGGCGGACTCGCGCTCGGCGAGGCGCCGCGCAGCGGCGAGCGCCTCGGCGATGGTGGCATGCGCGGGCAGCTCGACGCTCCACAGGTACTGCCGCTCGCGGGTCGCGTAGGCGACGACGCAGCGCATCACTTCGAGCCCCGCGCCTCGGCGACGAAGGCATCGATGAGCGAGCCCACGGTCTCGGCGAACTTCCGCTCGAGCACCAGTCCCGCGAGGGCGTGCTTGAACGCGAAGCGCATGGTCAGGTCGACGCGACTGCCGGCCTCGACCGGCGTCAGCAGCCACTGGCCCTCGAGCAGGCGGAAGGGTCCGTCGACGAGCCGCATCTCCACCCTGCGGTCGGGCTCCAGCGTGTTGCGGGTGGTGAACTCGCCGTGGAAGGCGCCCTGCCGCACGCCGATCGTGGCGACGATCTCCCACGGCGTGCGGGACTCGACGCGCGCGTGCGTGCACCAGGGAAGGAACAGCGGGTAGCGCTCGACGTCGTTGATGAGCGCGTACAGCTTCGCTGGCGGCTGATTGACGAGCGCCGAGCGCTTGACCTCCCGCATGCGGGCATTGTCCCATTACGGTAAGCCGATGACCAAAACCGAGAGTTCACCCCGACTGATCGCAGAGAACCGCAAGGCGCGCTTCGATTACTTCATCGAAGAGCGCTACGAGGCAGGGCTTGCGCTGCAGGGGTGGGAAGTCAAGGCGATGCGCGCGGGCCGCGCGCAGCTCAAGGAAGCCTACGTGTACCTGCGCGGCGGCGAGGCCTTCCTGATCGGCGCGCATCTCTCGCCGCTGCCGTCGACTTCGACGCACGTGACACCCGACCCCGTGCGCACCCGCAAGCTCCTGCTCCATCGCAGCGAGCTGCAGGGGCTGATCGGGGCGGTCGAGCGGCGCGGCTACACCCTGGTGCCGCTCGAGCTCTACTGGAAAGACGGCCGCGCCAAAGTGCAGGTCGGACTCGCCAAGGGCAAGAAGCAGCACGACAAGCGCGCGGTGGAGAAGGACCGCGACTGGCAGCGCGACAAGGCGCGGCTCCTGCGGGGACGCTGAGGGGCGGCCAGCAGGCGCTTCAGGTATGCTCTGAGGCTACCTTGAAGGGGGCGACCGGTTTCGACGTGGGTCACGAACCTTCAGGGGCGTACCGAGGCGCAGTGCCCTCGTTAAAAATGCTGCAACTCATAGTTGCCAACGACGACAACTACGCTCTGGCTGCCTAACCGCAGCTGACCTCCGAACGGCTCGTGCCTGTGCGACCGTCTCGGGGGACGCGCTCACAGGATCGCGCTCCGGCGTTGCGAGCAGGCCGGTGCGTTAAGAGTCACTGGTCGCTGGCGTGGCGTCTTCCCTGCTCCTCGGGTAGCGCCGCGTGAGAACTAAAGAGAGAGCTACGTGCGTAGATCCTGAAGTCTAGGGCTGACGGACGGGAGTTCGATTCTCCCCGCCTCCACCAACGCGACAGGGCCCCGGCCGAAAGGCCGGGGCCCGCTCGCGCCCCGGTCCTCGTTGCTATCCCCCGTCGAGCGAGGCGAGCGTCCCGTAAAGATCCGGCCGGCGGTCGCGAAACACGAACCAGTTGTCGCGCAGCTCGCGTGTCGCCTCGAGATCGAACGTGTGCACCAGCACTGCGTCGCCCTCCTCCGGCGCCTCCGCCACCTTGGCGCCCATGGCGTCGGCGATGAACGAGGAGCCGTAGAAGCGGATGTACAGCCCCTTCGGGTCCTGCAGCGAGCGCTCGAGCCCGTAGCGGTTCGACGCAACGAGCGGCGTCAGGTTCGCAGCCGCGTGGCCCTGCTGTGTGCGCTGCCAGTGGTCGCGCGAGTTCACCGGGACGGCGGGCGGCGGCTCGGTCCCGATCGCCGTGGGGAAGAAGAACAGCTCCGCCCCGAGCAGCGCCATGACGCGCGCGGTCTCCGGAAACCACTGATCCCAGCAGATACCGACCCCGATGCGCGCAAAGCGTGTGTTCCACACCCGGAAGCCCGTGTCGCCGGGAGAGAAGTAGTTCTTCTCCTGGTAGCCCGGTCCGTTCGGGATGTGGCTCTTGCGGTAGACACCGAGATTGGAGCCGTCGGCGTCGAGAATCGCGACGGAATTGAAGTAGGCAGGCCCCGCGCGCTCGAAGAAGCTGATCGGGAGCACCACGCCGAGCTCGCGCGCGACGGCGCTGAAGTGGCGCACGGCGGGATCATCGGCGACGGCGTGCGCCAGCCCCAGGTGCCGCGCGTCCTGCTCGATACAGAAGTACGGGGTCTCGAAGAGCTCCGGAAGCAGGATGACCTGCGCCCCCTGCGACGCGGCCTTTCGCACCAGCTGCTCGGCGCGGCTGATGTTGCCGCCGGCATCCCAGTCGCAGGACATCTGCAGCGCGGCGACGGTCACGGGCCGCGACCGCTTCGAGAAATGCTCAGGGTCCTTCGACATCGCTCACCCCACCAAAACTCAAGCTCGGGCTTTGCGGGCCGCGAGCAACTCGTTCACCTGGGTCGTAATCCGCATCGCGGTCTCGAGCGCCGTGAGCCCGGCTTCCCCGGACACCACGGGCGGACGGCCGGTGCGGATGCAGTCGAGAAAGGAGTCGATCTCGGCCTTGAGCGCATCTCCCTGATCGAGGCTCTGCTCCTCGATGCTGACCGGCAGCTCCCCCGGCACTCCGCTCGTGGCGCGCTTGCGGATGTGGGTGACGATCTTCTGCTGCAGATCGAGCGAGAGATAGGCGTCGTCCTCGAAGATACGGAGCTTGCGCTCGGTCTTCAGGCTGACGCGCGAGGCAGTGGCATTGGCGACGCAGCCGTTCTCGAAGCGGATGCGGGCGTTGGCGATGTCGATCTCGTCCGAGAACACCGGCGTGCCGATGGCATCGATGGTGCTGATGGGCGCCCCGACGATGGTCTGCACGATGTCGATGTCGTGGATCATGAGGTCGAGCACCACGTTGACGTCGGTGCCGCGCTCGCGGTAGGGCGCGAGGCGATGGCACTCGACGAAGCGCGGTGCGGTGAGATGGGGCATGGCGGCGAGAATCGCCGCGTTGAAGCGCTCGAGGTGCCCGACCTGCAGGATCAGGCGCTGGCGCGCCGCGAGCGCGATCAGCTCGCGCGCCTGGCCTGCGGCCTCGGTGATCGGCTTCTCGACCAGCACGTGCGCGCCGCCCTCGAGAAACTCGCGCGCGATGGCGAAATGCGCCGGGGTGGGGGTCACGACGCTCACCGCGTCCACTTCCCCGAGCAGCGGGCGGTAGTCGCTCAGGGGACGCGTCTTCAGCTCCGCGGCGAGCTGTTCGCGGGCGTCCTGTCGCGGATCGACGACCGCCGCGAGCTCGCAGCCCGCCGCCTGCGCGTACTTGCGGGCGTGGAACCTGCCGAGGTAGCCGACCCCGATGACGGCGGCTCTGATTTTCTGCATGGGAACGCTATTATGCCCGGGCACATGCCCACCCCGCCCCCAATCGAGCGCCTCATGCGCGCCCGGCAGCAATTCGAAGAGCTGCCCCGCAGGCAGCGGGACGGGATCCTCGCGATCGCGGCACTTGCGGCGGGCCTCTTCGTGATGCCGTTCCTGATATGGGCCGCCGGCAATCGCGTCCTGGGCCCCTACACGCACGGGGATGACCCCAGGGGCGGCCCGCTGGCGCTTTTCACCGATTATGTCGTGGGCCTCGCCCACGGATCGGCCGTGTTCTGGGTCGTGGCGCTGGGGCCCCTGGCGCTATTCATGCTGATACGGGGCTTCCTGGCGCTCCTGCGGCGAGTTCCGCTGCTGAGGCGTTACTGAGGCCAGTAGAGCCAGAGCACCAGGGCGAAGACCGCGAGCGTCCCGCCGTGTGCCGCCCCCCGCCAGCGCCGCTCGCGCAGCTGCCCGTAGAAGCTCGCGCCCGTTGCCGCGGCGAACAGAGTGAAAACCACGATGGCGCGAATCAGGTGGGAGTGCTCCGGGGCGAAACGCTGCTCCTGCTCGGGGAGCAGCAATATGACGATCCAGGTCATGATCAGCCCGGTCGCCAGGGCCACCGCCGACCCGGCCAGAATCGCCAATAGCGCTGTCAAAGGCTTCATGGTGTGAGAACCGCACTTGCTAAAGGCGAACGGTACGCTCTAGCCTAGCTCCAAGATTTTACCGAACCTGTGAGCTGACCCGATGACTGAGTCCCTGCGCCGCTCCTCTGGCTGGATTACCGCGTGCCTGGTGGCACTGGCGGCGCTCGCGCTCGCCGGCTCCGTGCAGGCCCCGGCGAGCCCCTCGCTCCTGCCTCCCGGAGCGATCGCCCCGACCGACACACAGCGCGCCACCGCGCGCAAGATCGGGCGCATCCTCGAGGAGGAGCACTACAGCCGTGCGCCGATCGACCGCAAGATGTCGGAGATCGTCTTCCAGCGCTATCTCGAGTTCCTCGATCCGCAGCGCAGCTACCTGCTCGCCGCCGACATCAACGAATTCTCCCCCTACCGCGACCAGTTCGACGACATGATCCGCACCGGCAACGTCGACCCGGCATACCTCATGTTCGCGCGCTTCCAGCAGCGCAATCGCGAGCGCATGCAATACGCGCTCTCGCTCCTGAAGACCGAGCCCGACTGGACGGTGGACGAGTCGTTCGAGTTCGACCGCACGCACACACCCTGGCCGGCCGATGCGGCGCAGATCAATGACCTGTGGAGAAAGCGCGTCAAGAACGACGCGCTGTCGCTGCTGCTGACCGGCAAGCAGTGGCCGGAGGCGGCGGACGTCCTGCGCAAGCGCTATGAACGCGTGCTGAAGCGCATCGACCAGGTGACGAACGAGGACGTGTTCGAGAACCTGATGAACGCCTACGCGCGCGCCTTCGATCCGCATTCGAGCTATTTCTCGCCGCGCAGCTCCGAGGAATACCGCATCCAGATGAGCCTCAACTACGACGGCATCGGCGCCTCGCTCCAAGTGGTCGACGACTACGTCACCATCATGAACATCATCGAGGGCGGTCCGGCGGCGGCCGCCGGTACGCTCAAGACCAACGACCGCATCACCGCCGTCGGCCAGGGGCGCCAGGGAGTCCTCACCGACGTCATCGGCTGGCGGCTCGATGACGTCGTGCAGCTGATCCGCGGCAAGGCGGGCACGAGCGTGCGCCTGCAGGTCCTGCCCGGGGGCGCGGCGCCCGGCAGCCCCGAGAAGGTGCTCGAGTTCGTGCGCAACAAGATCACGCTCGAGGCCCAGGCGGCGCACAAGGAAGTCAAGACGGTGGCGCGCAACGGCCGCACCTACCGCATCGGCGTCGTCACGGTGCCGGGCTTCTATCAGGACATCGCCGCGCAGAATGCCGGAGATGAGAACTACCGCAGCACCACGCGCGACGTGGCGAAGCTCCTGCGCGAGCTCAAGAGCGAGAACGTCGACGGCCTGGTGCTCGATCTGCGCGGCGACGGTGGCGGCTATCTGCCGGAGGCGACCGCGCTCACCGGCCTCTTCATCAACCACGGACCGGTGGTGCAGCTGCGCGTCACCTCCGGGCAGCTCGAGGTACTCGACGATCCGGTGAGCGCTCCGGCCTACGACGGTCCGCTCGCGGTGCTGGTCGACCGCATGAGCGCCTCGGCCTCCGAGATCTTCGCGGGCGCGATCCAGGACTATCACCGCGGCCTGATCATCGGTCAGACGACCTTCGGCAAGGGCACGGTGCAGAATCTGGTGCCGCTCGATCGCTGGTCGCGGGAGCCGGTGAACGGCCAGCTGACGGTGACGATCGGCAAGTTCTATCGCGTGACGGGTGAGAGCACCCAGCATCGCGGGGTGGAGCCGGACATTCCGCTCGCCTCGGTGCTCGACACCAAGGAAGTCGGCGAGAGCGCGCTCGAGCAGTCGCTCCCCTGGGACCGCATCGCCGGCGTGCCCTTCAAGACCAGCGCGGTGG
>Ga0307472_100000518_pt1 | contig 13617 bp, 15 predicted proteins | sample atmos_gasesAM5C__2_FD_204582 | JGI IMG/M metagenome (GOLD analysis project Ga0307472, IMG submission 204582) | Hardwood forest soil microbial communities from Morgan-Monroe State Forest, Indiana, United States - atmos_gasesAM5C_05 | ecosystem: Environmental > Terrestrial > Soil > Temperate...
ACGTCGGCAACGGCCGACGCCCCGGAACCCGCCCCAGGAACCCGGCAGTGTCACCGAAGTCCTGACACACCAACCGTCACCGATGTCCGGATGCAGAACTGTCACCCATGTCCTGAGACATCACAGCAGCGTAGTCGAGATCCCGCCCGAACGATGCCCCGCCGGCCACGCGCTCCTGCCCACGGCACGCTGGTCGGCTGGTCGCCGTGTGACTGCACACCTGGGGTACACGGCCACCGCACGTACACCTGCCGGTTCCCCGTCAACGGCGCCGAATGTGGGCTCGTACTCAGCTTCCCGCCGTGCCGGGACCCGAATGCGGGACCCGCGTCGTGGATCTAGTTTTCGCCCGAGGCGTAGGAAGGACAAGCCCATGCCCGAACAGATCCGCGCCGCGGAACTCACCGCCGACCGTCTCGGCCGGCGGGTGAGGGTCGATGAAACATTTCTCAACTACGCGAGCTAGCCCCGGAAGAGAGACCGGTACTCCTGAGGAGAGGTGCCGATGCGCCGGTGGAAGGCTGCTCGCACGGACGCCGGTGCGCCCAGCCCGGTCAGGCGGCCGATTTTCTCGACCGGTTCGCTGGTCGTCTCGAGTAGTTCGCGCGCTCGGTCGATGCGCGCATCGGTGAGCCATGCCATGGGAGCCACGCCGGTATCGTCCCGAAACCGGCGGGTCAGCGTTCGCCGAGACATGTGCGCGTGCTGAGCGAGCGTGTCGAGATCGAGCGGTAGCGCGAGGTTGTTCAGCATCCAGTCGCGCAGGCGACCGAGTTCGTTGCCGCTGGCCTCGGGGCGCAACTGCTCCACGAACTGTGCTTGCCCTCCTTGACGCTGGGGCGGGGCGACGATGGCGCGGGCACGGCTGTTGGCCGCTGAGGCGCCGTAGTCGCGCCGGATGAGGTGAAGGCACAAGTCGATCCCGGCGGTGACGCCGGCGGAGGTCAGGATGTCGCCGTCGTCGACGAACAGCCGGTTCGGCAACACCTCGACGTCGGGGTAGCGGCGGTGCAGTTCATCAGTCAGTTGCCAGTGGGTCGTGGCCGGGCGTCCGTCCAGTAGCCCGGCCGCGGCGAGAGCGAAGGCTCCAGAGCAGATCGAGACGACGCGGCTGCCTCGGGCGTGCACTGCCCGCAGCGCGCTGAGGACGGTCTGCGGAAGTTCGACGTCGATGTCGTCGTATCCGGGGACGATCACGGTCTCGGCGCGACGCAGCCCCTGTAGACCGGCCGAGGCGTTGATGGTGAACCCTGCCCCCTGGCGTGGCGCCGACACCTCCGCACAGACGGTCAGGCGGTAGTGGGGATCCATCCCGAAGATCTGTGTCGCGATCCCGAACTCGAGCGGCAGGACACCGGGCACCACGAGCACAGCAACCCGATGCCCGTTCCGTGGCCGCATGGCCCGATCATAGCGATGAATGGCTTACGGGCCACTGGTGGTCGGACCGTGCGCTCCCTACCGTCGTCCCATGAACGACATCCTCGACCTTCCCCCGGGACGGCTAGCCGAGGCCAGCCTTGCGCTTGCCCAGGCCTCGGAGGTCCAGCCGATCGTCGACCACAGCATCCGCAGCTTTCTGTTCGCCCGCCTGCTCGCCGACCATGAGGGCTCTGTAAACGACGCGGCGTACGACGAGGACCTGCTCTTCGCCGCCACGGTCATGCACGATCTAGGGCTCGGCGAGCACGCGCGGGGACAAGCTCGCTTCGAAGTCGAGGGTGCCGATCTGGCCGCCGAGCTGCTCCGCGAACACGGCGTCTCCGACGCCGACATCGACCGCGTCTGGGAGGCCATCGCCCTGCACTCGTCCATCGGGATTGCCCATCGGCGCGGCCTGCTGACCCACCTCACCCACCGAGGCGTCTTCCTCGACATCGGACACAACTCCGATGGCCTCGCCGAGCGACTGCGGCAAGAGGTGCTCAAGGCCTACCCGAGGCCCGCTCAAGATCGCTCCATCGCGGATGCGATCGTCGCCCATGCGATCCGGTCCGAGGCTGCCGCACCTCCCGGGTCGCTCGCGGCCGAACTTCTCCGGCAACACCGAGAGGCGCAGCGCGCGTCCCGCTGACAGCCCCAGCGTCGTAGAAGGAGACAACTGGCATGGCCGATGATGCGGTAGAGCGCAATCTCAACGCGCGTGGACGAGCTCGATTTCACCGGCCGGAAGGAGAGTGGGTCTATCCCGATCAACGGTGTAACTGGCCATGATTGGTTCGAGGACGCCGCGCGCACAGCACGGCGCGACACCGTCGCCCAAGCGCTGATCGAGGCGGCGAGCGCGACTCGTCACCGTGCCTCGATACCGGTGGTGTGCTGGCCGCGGCGATCGAGCAGATCGCGCCCGAGTGGATGCGATGCGAGCTCCTGCGCTACGGCCCTCGGGTTGGCGCATCGCCGCGCTGTTGACGCTGCTGGTTATCACCGCAGCGAGCACACTGCTGGCCGCGCACGACACCGAGCGGCTGTTCGAGTTCGCGAAGCACGCCTATGTGGCCGTGCATCACTCGCGCTGGCCGGGCCGGTGACCCCGCCACTTGTCCTCGGCGAGGAACGCGCGGGCGGCGTTCCGGCGCGCTGCGGCGTCGTCAGTTCATCACAACCCCGCCGTCACGATTGAGCCCAAGGGCCACCCGGCGGTTGAATCGCGATCGTAACGTCCGTAACATAGCCGTGTGACGAACGAACAGGAACCCGCACGCTGGTTGCTGATCAGCGTCTCCACCGCCGGAGGGGCGGCCACCCTGCGGGTGCAGGTGTGGCGCAAGCTGCGATCGCTGGGTGCGTTGTACGTGCAGCAGTCGGTATGTCTGCTGCCGGCCCGGCCAGCGGTGGTGCGTGAGGTCCGGCGGCTGGCCGACCGGATTCGCCGCCAGGGCGGCACCGCCCGTGTCTTGACGATGACCTTCGCCGACCCGGCCGAAGAACACGGGGTGATTGCCGAGCTCAATACCGCTCGCGACGCCGAATACCGCGAAGTGCTTGGCCGGCTCCCGCAGTTGCGGAAGGAACTGGCCGACGAACGAGCTCGCGGGAACGCCACCTACGCCGAGGTCGAAGAGTCCGAAGCCGACCTGGAACGATTCCGCGCCTGGTTGGCCAAGATCGCCGCCCGGGACTACTTCCTCGCGCCGCGCGGCAACCAAGCGCGCCACGCAGTCGAGGAGGCGGCCGCCGAGCTTGCCGCGTTCGAGGAAGCCGCGCTGCTCGCTGAAGCACCCGAACCGGTCCTTGCCGTTGAGCCGCCGCGGTTGAAAGTGGCGGACCAGCGGTGACCGGTTCGTTTTGGTGGGACCTACTCCTCGGCATCGCCGCCGCCCTGCTGCTCGCCTGGATCGCCCTGGTGATCGGACTGGTCGTGGTCCGTCCGCAACGCGGGCTGCTGCGCGAGGCGTTGCGGCTACTGCCTGACGTGCTGCGCCTGGTTCGCCGGCTCGCCGCCGACAAGACACTGCCCCGCGGAGTCCGCCTCCGGCTCGGGCTGCTGCTGGCCTACCTCGCATGCCCGATCGACCTGATCCCCGACTTCATCCCGGTCCTCGGGTACGCGGACGACGCGATCATCGTCACCGCCGTGCTGCGCAGCGTCGTGCGCCGCGCCGGTATCGACGCGGTCCGCGCACAGTGGCCGGGCACAGACGATGGATTCGCCGCGATCGCCCGGCTCACCGGCCTCGACCGCGTCACGCCGTGACCGGTTTAGGGTCGGCTGTTTCCATAACGATGTTCGGCCGATCTTGGTTGAGGACGCCGTCTGCGCCGAACGACGCCATCGCGCCTAACCGTGCCCGCCACGGGCTCGCCCGACCCAGTATGTGTGGTTGTCCACATGGGTCCGTCCACAGGTGTGGACAACAGACCGCTCGTTGCGCGAGCCGCCGCGGCCAGGTTCAGCTGGTGCTGGGCGAGGCGGCCGCCCGCGCGTCGGCCCAGGCCCGAGCATCGACGGCGTCGAGCACGTCTCCCTCTGCCACGTCGATGGCCCACGCCGCGAAATCCAGCGAATCGGCCGCGTTGTCCTCGGCCCGCACGGCATCGCGTTCAGCCGCCTTGACATCCTGCTGATCACGTTGGCGGTCGATGCGGGCCTTCAGCTCATCCATCTTGGCTGACACGTCGGCCTTGAACGACTGCCACTGGCTGTCGGCGCGGTCCGCTGTCTCGGCTGCCTTGTCGGCAACCGCCGCCCGGGTGGCATCAGCCTTCGCCTTGGCGGCGGCGATGCGCGCCTTGACCTGCTCACTCGTCTCTTTGCGCGAGGCATCAAGCGACGTCTTCAGCTCAGCGACCCGAGCCTGCAGCGAATCCACCTGCTCAGACAGTGTCATGGCACCCTCCGAATCATCGACCGGTCCGTCGGCAACTAAGCCACGAGGTGACCCGGGCGAATCCACTCGCCAAGCTTCCACCGACCCCGATGGCCGTCAACCTTGGCTTCGTCGACCGCGGCCGGCGCGGTCACATCGTCAGCCTCGCCGCCGACCCGTGCTGAGATGTCGATGGATCTCGCCGTGGGTCGACCTGTTCAAACGGCAGTGGTTACGACGCGTCCGCGCCGGGCGGGCCAGGAGACTCCGACACCGTGGAGGCGAGCCGAGCCAACGCCGATGCGGTCGCGGTCCACGGAATCGACGAGATTGCCGCCCATTACGCGACGTACATGGCAACGCAGCCCAGCCGCCCGATCGTAATTGGGCACTCCTTCGGCGGTTTGCTCGCCGATAAGCTACTCGGCGACGGCCACGCCATCGCTGGGGTTGGGATCGACGCCGCGCCGATCAAGGGAGTGCTCCCGCTGCCGATCTCCGCGCTGAGTTGCCTTCGTGGCGTTGAAGAACCCCGGCAACATCGACGCCGCGGTATCGCTGACCAAGAAAGCAGTTCCGCTACGGCTTCGGCAACGGAATCAGCGAGGACGACTCCGACGAGCTTTCGACAAATGGGCGATCCCCTCGCCAGGACGCCCCTATTCAGTCGGCCAGCGCCAACTTCAACCCGCACGCGCAGACCAAGGTCGACACCAACAACCAGGACCGCGGACCGCTGCTGCCCACCATGGGCGGCAAGGACCACACGGTCCCGGAGACCGTCAGCAAGTCGACACACAAGAAGTACCGGCATTCGCAGGCAACGACCCAACTGGCCGAGTTCGCCGTCCGCGGCCACTCGCTGACCATCGACCACGGCTGGCGGGAGATCGCCGACTCCGTCCGGTCGTGGCTGAACGCTAAGCGGATCCGAGACAGTCAGCGGTTGGTCAGGCGTGACGCGACATCCTTGCCCCACCTGGCCTCGGAACTACGACCCAACGGCTGCGACACGAGCAACTAGCTGCGCTCTGTACGCTGCGCGCTGACGATCGCGTGGATTTGCTCGGTCATCTGATGGACCTCCCGGGTCAAGTCGGTGTTGGTCTTGAGTTCCAACTCTTGAGCGACGAAATCGTGATCGGCCTTCTTCTCTTGAAAGGCCGCCTGCCGGTTCTGCCCGATCATGACGAAGGTCGACAGGAAAATCGCCTCGAGCGACACGATGAGCGTCAAGGTCGGCCACGGGCTGCGCTCGATGAACAACATCCACACGGCAAACACCGCGATGTGCAGGTAGACGAACGCCATCGACCCCGCGAATCGGGTGATCTGATCGGCAATTCTGAGCTGGGCATCTTCCGCACGCTTGTTGAACTGGTCGATCACCGTCGGGTGATGAGGCACTGTCAGGTCGAGTCGCGGCGACATGAACGGGCCACCTTTCTCCTCAAGACGAGCGGAATGGTCACGAGTAAGGCAACGTAGATCAGGCACGGCGGCCCATGTAGCCCGTGACGTGTCTGGCACGCATAACGCAGAGAGCGCCGCACCGGTGAGGTCCTGGACCAGTGGGGCTACCGCAGCGCGCTCACCGCCCAGCACCGCGTGCGTGACGTGTTCAGCCAAGCGATGCTGATCAACCGCAGCCCGCTGCCGAACGACCCCCACAACGAAGCATTCGCCCGATTTCGGAAGCAGCCGGCGACCAACGCGCACCAAGGCGAGTTGCTGTTCGACCTGGCACCACGCCTGAACAGCTAGCTCGCAATCAGACAGTGTCGCTGGAGCAGCGCCGAGATCCAGCTGGATGTATAGCGGGAGTTCGAAAATCTACGCGGAGCGGTCGCCAGCCTGGTCGACGCCGGCCGGCTGGTGGTCGACCGCTTGCCCCAGGGGGCACCTTAGCCGCGCTGCAGCAGCAGTTGCGCCGGCAGGACTATCACATCTTCCACTACGTGGGCCACGGCCTCTAAGACGAAAGCGCGGATGACGGGGCGCTGGTGCTCGAGGGTCCGCATGGACGCGGCCAGGAGGTGAAGGCGCACGACGTTGGCACAGTTGCTGTCGGATTACCGCACACTGCGCCTCGATGTGCTCAATTCCTGCGAGGGGGCCCCGCACCGGCCTCACCGACCCATACGCCGGCACCGCCCAAACGCTGGTCCAGCAAGGCGTCTCGGCGGTCATCGCGATGCAATTCGCAATCACCGACCAGGCTGCGATCGACTTTCCAACACGTTCTACGCCGCCATCGCCGATGGCTATCCGGTCGAAGCGGCCACCGCTGAAGCCCGCAAGACCGTGAAGAACAGCCCCAACCCGGTCGAGTGGGCGACCCCGGTCTTCTATCTGCGTGCACCCGACGGTCACTTATTTCACATCACCATGTCCTCGTCCCAGCCGTCCGTCGAGGATGCCGGCAATCAGTCAACGACGCCGAGTGGGGAGCAAGGCGGCACTGGCGAGCGTGGGACACGACGATCCAGCACTCCCACGCCAACGTGCGTGCCTGTGCCGGGCATTCTGCGGTAGGTCAGCACGTGTTAGCACTCGCGATAAGCTCCGACGGCGCCCGTCTCGCGACCGCCTCCAACCACCGGGTGCAGATGTGGGACCTGCGCCGCGGCGCGATCAGCTGGGAACAGCGGCCCGCCGCCTGGCTTGACCCGTGCGCGGGGTGGCGTTCAGCCCGGACGGCACCCAGCTGGCTACCGGCAGCGACGACAAGACCGCGCGGATCCGGGATGCCATCACCGGGTACCAGCTGCTCGAGGTCAAGCACGGCAACAACGTGACCGCGGTGCGTTGAGCCCGGACGGCACCCAGCTGGCTACCGGCAGCGACGAAAAGACCGCGCGGATTCGGGACGCCATCACCGGGTACCAGCAGCTCGAGGTCAAGCACAGCAACAACGTGACCGCGGTGGCATTCAGCCCGGTCGGGACCCGGCTAGCTAGCGGCAGCAAAGACAAGACCGCGCGGATCTGGGACGTCACGGTCGCGAAATAGCTGGTACTGGGGAACAAGGAAGAGTCGGACCGAGCCGACTCGGATATTGCGGATAATTGCGGTTTCACGCAGTAATGGACCCCCGAGCCGGCCCCACCAACTCCTCACGTCAAGCAGCGTCGTAGCGATAAACGAGGAGGCCCCAGCCCTGGCCGAAGCCCAGGTTGACATTCATGCGCGCGAATGCCTCGACATTCGCAGCCTGATCAAGACCGCCGACGTCGACCGGCTCAAGGCCGATATCGCGGATCAACCCGGCGACCGTCTCCTTCGCCGCCGTCGTCACCGCAGAAGACAAGGCTCGCAGGCGGTGTTAGCTGCGCGGCCTTCTCGAAGACGGGCGCGAAGACCGCGTTGAATGCCTTTCACCACCTTCGCGCCGGGCGCAAGCTCGGCGACGTGTGCTGCCAGCGACGGCCATTCCCCGGCCAGGTCATTGGTGGCGTCGATGAGCCCTTCCCGTCCAGTGGGCCGGCGGCGTCGAGGGCCGAGTCGACCGCGTCCGCGGGAACAGCGAGCAGGACGATCTCGCCGTGAGCCGCCACCTCGGCGACCGAGTCGCGTCCTCCAGCTCGCACATCGTGCCCCGCCTCGCGCCACAGCTTGGCCAGCGTGCCACCCACATTGCCCGCCCCGATCGCTCCGATCTTCATCACTAGCTCCAACGCGGTCAGAACGACAGGGTTCCGCTGAACGCGACCATGTCCACCTCGTGTAGCGATGGTTGCCCGACCGCGCAGCTGCCGTCGGGGTTGCGGGGGAACAGCCCCTGGGGGCTGATCGTGCCGGTGAACGTGCCGCTCGCATTAGCGAACAGCCCGATGACTTCAATCCGCAGCGCAGGACGCCGGCACGGCAGAGATACTTAACCCAGGTGGTGATCGCCGCCTCGTCGCGCTCGGCCGCCCGGCTTCCCCACGCCGACGACACCGACGACGGCGGGCAATTCACCGGCAATAGCTACGGTCGCTCGGCCCCGCGTAGCCGGCCGGCCGCGAATCAGGTCTCCCGGAGCCAGCCGAAGACGGAACGCTGCTTCCTTGTCGTTGTAGGCGAGTCCGCCGAATAGCCACCATTCACGCGAGGAGAGCGCTGTGATGTAGCACATCGAGCCTGTCGGCGGGCCGATGCCGCATCCGCTAACAAGCAAGAATCACCAGCCGTCGTGCGACGGTCAACGCCGTTGACATGTGCATCCGGCGTCGAGAATGACCAGCCGACGATCCCGGAAGTGGACGTCCGTCGCGAAACGCACCGTGGGCGAAGTCGGACCAGGTCGGTCGCGCCAGGCCGTTTCGCTGACTATCCGCATCACGGTTTGCCGGATAGACCATTAGCACGGGTAGATCCCTTTAGGGACGGCCGGTGGCGGTGACCCGGGCTAGGGGTGGGCCGGTGGGCTCGTGTGCGACGCCCGCCGGGGTGGTCGTGGACGATCCGAACGCGGAGGCGAATCCCTCCAGCGCCTTGGTGAGTTCGCTGGGGATCATCCAGACTTGGCTGCCGCTGCCTTCGGCGATCTTGGGCAGCACCTGAAGGTACTGGTAGGCCAGCAGCTCTGGGTCGGGCCGCCCCTGGTGGATCGCCGTGAACACGGTGTCGATCGCCTTGGCCTGACCGTCGGCCAGCAGCACCTGGGCCCTGGCTTGACCCTCGGCAGTCAGGATCGCGCTCTGCTTCGCGCCCTCAGCGGTGAGGATCTGCGACTGGCGGAGACCCTCCGCGGTCAGGACCGCGGCCCGTTTGTCCCGCTCGGCCCGCAGCTGCTTCTCCATCGCGTCGATGATCGACTTCGGTGGGTCGATGGCTTTGAGCTCCACCCGGTTCACCCGGATACCCCACTTGCCGGTGGCCTCGTCCAGCACACCCCGCAGCTGGCCGTTGATCTCCTCCCGCGAGGTCAGGGTGCGTTCCAGGTCCATGCCGCCGATCACGTTGCGCAGCGTCGTGACGGTCAATTGCTCGATCGCCAGTAGGTAGTTCGCGATCTCATAAGTGGCGGCCCGCGGGTCGGTGACCTGGAAGTACAGCACCGTGTCGATATGCACCACCAAGTTGTCCTCGGTGATCACCGGCTGCGGGGCGAAGGACACCACCTGCTCGCGAAGGTCGACCTTGCTGCGGACCCGCTCCACCCCGGGCACTAGCGTGTTGAACCCGCCGTACAGGGTCCGGTGGTAGGAGCCGAGCCGCTCGATCACGTACGCCCGAGCCTGCGGGACGATCCGAATGGCTCTGCTCAACGCCACCAGGACAACGATCGCGGTGGCCGCGATAATGACAAGAGCGATCACGATAGCTCCCTGGGATACACGAGCGCGGTCGCGCCCTCGATCTCGAACACGGTGACCCGGGTGCCGGCTGGGATCACCAGCGTCTCGTCGTAGGCCCGAGCGGACCACACCTCGCCACCGATCCGCACGGTCCCCGAGGAAGCGTCGACCTGCTCAATCACGACCGCCGGCCGGTCGGTCAGCGCCGCCACCCCGCTGCGATACGCGGTCTTCCCGAGCCGTCGACGCCTCGCCAATGGATGCAACAGGGCAAGCCCCCCGAGCGCGGCAGCCGCGAAGGCCAGCGCCTGCAGCTCCACGCCGCCGCCCACGCCGGCGACCACGGCGGCCACCAGCGCAGCCACCGCCATCAGTCCCGCGGCGAACGCGAGGGTGACCATCTCCACGACTCCGAGCACCGCAGCCGCGGCCACCCACGCTATCCAGGCATGCATGCGATCACGTCCGATCGGCGGGTCGCGAGACAGCGCCGGAGAACCGATCGTCGTGCCCTACTGAGGCTCATCCTGCTCACCGCCTCGCGGTCGGACTGCTCAGCGTCCGCCGACGTATCTTCAGCATCCGCCGCCGGGAGCCGAACCGCCACCGCCCTGTGCGGAGGCGATGGCCTGCCGAGGTGCCATGGCTGTTAGAGCACTTAAATCGGGCCTGGCCACTCTCCCATCACGGTGGCTACCGGCCTCGTGCCACGTGTCTTCCCGGTGTATGCCGCCTGCTCAGTCGGAGAACCAAAGTTGGTCACGGATTTGGTCCTCGATCTGCGGCGCGACAAGCAGAATGAGCTGGTCGTCGGCCTGCAGCTCGAGATCCGGGGCGGGTGTGAGCAGGTTCCCCGACCGGGTGATGGTGAGCAGTGCTGCGTCGGCTGGCAGGTTGAGGTCGGTGAGCGGCCTGCCCACGAGGTGGGATGCTGTGGGCAGCGTGACTTCGATGATGTTGCCCTCGCCGTGGTGCACCGTCATCAACCGGACGACCTCACCCCGGCTGACGGCCTCCTCGGCGGCGGCGACGAGGGTGCTCGGTGTGGATACGGCGACGTCGACTCCCCATTGTTGGGTGAACAGCCATTGGTTGCTGGGGTTGTTGACACGTGCGACGACGCGTGGCACCGCGAACTCGGTCTTGCAGAGCAACGCGAACACGAGGTTGACCTTGTCGTCGCCGGTTGCAGCGATGACGACGTCCGCGGTGTGGATGCCGGCCGCCTCGAGGACGTCAACCTCGCAGGCATCGGCCAACATCCAGTCGGCGTCGGGCACCTGTGCTGGCCGGTAGTGCGGCCGTTGGCGCTCGATCAACAGGACCTTGTGGCCGGCGCTGAGTACGGCGTGGGCGATCGACTGGCCGATATTGCCGGCTCCAGCGATCGCTACTCGCATCAGCGTGGCCTTCCTAATCGTGGCGTCAGGCTTGCCGCGGGAGTGTCCGCGGTAGCGCTCGCTGCCCATCGTCACGGACGGCCCTGGGACCCGGCCAGATGAGTCGCCGATCCCGATGTGACCCGATGCGGTCGCATGTGATCACGGGAGACTGTCGCCACGACGAACGCAAGATCCCGGAGGTGCGATGAGCCTGCAGCAGCTGTATATGACGCTGCTGGTTGGCGGCCTGGTGGTGCTGGTGAGCATCGTCGCCACCCGGGTCGCCTCGCGCCTTGGCCTGCCCAGCCTGCTGCTGTTCCTCGCGCTGGGGGTCGTACTCGGCGAGGACGTGCTCGGGATCGAGTTCAACGACGCCCAACTCGCCCAGAATCTCGGCACGGCGGCGCTGGCCGTCATTCTCATTGACGGCGGGCTGACCACCGACTGGTCGGACATCCGGTCGGTGATCGCCCCAGCAGGGGTACTGGCCAGCGCCGGTGTCGGCATGAGCACTGCGGTCACCGCTGTCGGCGCGCATTACCTGTTGGCGATGGGCTGGCAGCAGGCGGTGCTGCTCGGGGCGATTCTCGCCTCCACAGATGCGGCCGCGGTCTTCTCCGTCCTGCGTGTGCTGCCGCTGCCGCGGCGGGTAGCCGGTTTGCTGGAGGCAGAGTCCGGTTTCAACGACGCGCCCAGCGTCGTCCTTGTGCTGCTGTTCAGCACAACCCCCTTTCATCTCTCCGCGCCCGCGTTCGTCGGCACGCTCCTCTACGAACTCGCCGCGGGAGTCGCGATCGGCGTCGCGCTCGGGTGGCTCGGGGCGATCGCCTTACGTCGGATTGCGTTGCCCGCCTCCGGCCTCTACCCGCTGGCCACCTTCGGGCTGGGCATCGTCGCCTTCGCCGCCGGCGGCGCCGCGCACGCCAGCGGCTTCCTTGCCGCCTACCTCGCAGCATTGATCCTGGCCAATACCGGGCTCCCGCATCGGGCCGCGACCAGGTCCTTCGCCGAAGGGCTCGGCTGGCTCGCCCAGATCGGTCTGTTCGTCCTGCTCGGGCTGCTCGTCACCCCTCACAGGCTGCCACAGCAGATCCTGCCCGCGCTCGCTATCGGACTGGTCCTGTTGCTTGCCGCCCGGCCGCTGGCCGTCGTCAGTTCCCTGTTCTTCTTCCGGATCCCAGTCCGGGAGCAGGCGTTCCTGTCCTGGGCAGGGCTTCGCGGTGCCGTGCCGATCGTGCTCGCCACATTTCCGATCGTGCGCGGCGTACCCGACAGCGACAGGTTGCTGGACATCGTTTTCGTCCTCGTGGTGATCTTCACCCTCATTCAGGGCCCCAGCCTGGGCCCCTTCGCCCGAAGACTAGGGCTGGTGTCTCCCGAGGTAGCCCGCGAGATCCTCGTCGAATCCGCGCCACTGGACGTGCTCGACGCCGAACTGCTGACCACAACGATCGTGCCGAGATCACGACTTCACTCGGTGTCCATCATCGAACTCCGGCTGCCCGACCCCAGCGTCGTCACCCTCATCATCCGCGAGGGACGCACCTTCGTACCCACCGACGACACGCAACTCAAGGTCCACGACGAAGTGCTCATCGTGACCACCCGAACCCGACGCGAAGCCACCGAACGCCGGCTCAGAGCCGTCAGCCGTCGCGGCCCGCTCGCGCACTGGTTCGACGAGTACGGCGAGCAGTACTAACTGTTCCAAGCTGGCCGTATCGCATCCGCTGCAAGACCTCGCCCACACGCGGCACCTTCACAGCCTCGCAGACATGACCCCCCGACACGGATGTAGATCTACGATCGTCGACGTCTGGGACACCTGGATCCGTGGCGCGCTAGGTCGAGCTGAGTGATGCGCGGGCAAGGCCGAGCGGGACCTAGAAGCACGATCGTGGAACTCGAAACCTGACCAGCGGGCGCCGCCGCTGCTCGCCACGCTGCTTCGCGCGCACTCGTGGTGTGGAGTCCACAGCTGAACGCCTCAGTGGCCACAGCCGTCCCACCGCTGCCTGCGATGCGACGCTCGGCGACGACGGCTGCCCCCAACCCGACACACCCTTGCGTGACGTGGGGAGGGGCTTGAACGATCGTCCATAGCGTCGAGGCTCTGAACGGCGATGCTGGGGCGCGCGGTCGTCGCGACCGCGTTGTCGAGCCTGGTAGGAGGAGGGCACATGGCTGAGCCGGCCGCAACCTCCGGTGACTCGTCGACGGCCGGCACGGTGACGGGTATCGAGCCACCCGATGATGAGCAGGGCATTGAAGCCATCGAGGAGTTGCTGAAGACCACACGATTTGGGTGGCTCCGATCATCGCGGTTGTGGCCCTGATCGGTTTACTTGCGACGAGCTATCCGGGTGCCTTCCTCAACCCGACCTAGAACCTGCAGCACTTCCCGATTGCGATCGTTAATGAGGATGGCCGTGGTGAGGTGCCCAGCGGCCAGGCGCCCCAGCACCGGACGTTCGGTGATCAGGTCGTGGCCGGCTTGTTGCAAAGCACCGACCGGCACAAGTTCGACCTGCAGGTCACCGACCGCGCCGGCGCGATGCGCAAGATCGACAAAGCCGACGTGTATGGAGCGATCGTCATCCCGAGGGACTTCACCTCCGCCAGCCTGCTTCTTGCGCAGTC
>Ga0307472_100000519_pt1 | contig 13611 bp, 11 predicted proteins | sample atmos_gasesAM5C__2_FD_204582 | JGI IMG/M metagenome (GOLD analysis project Ga0307472, IMG submission 204582) | Hardwood forest soil microbial communities from Morgan-Monroe State Forest, Indiana, United States - atmos_gasesAM5C_05 | ecosystem: Environmental > Terrestrial > Soil > Temperate...
CGACGGTGCCGGTCTGGTTGAGCACGAACCAGTCGCCGGAGGCCACGTTGTGGCCATCGATCAGGGTCTGGGTGAGGCTGGGTCCCGTGCCACGCAGGCTGACGCGGTCGTTCTCGTCGAAGCCGCCCTCGTTGGCGCCCGCCGAGCTCACGGTGACACCGGAAACATGGCTGAGCGAGTCGGCGATGTTCTTGTCCGGCATCTTGCCGATGTCTTCGGCGGTGACTACTTCGACGACGTCCGTCGCTTTCTTCTTGACGGTCAGTGATGCCTCGAGCGAGGCGCGAATGCCGGTGATCACTACTTCCTGCAGCTGGTCGCCCTGTGCAGGCGCCGCGGCCGCCGTCGCCTGCTGCGCCGGGAGCGCGCCGTCGGCCGGTGGCTGCGCCACCTGCTGCGCGCGCAGCGCAGTGCTCTCCCCGAACAGTGCCATGGCGACTGCCGTTCCGATCAAGGTCGACCGTGCGATTCTCATGATTTACCCACCCCGAATGTTTGTCGTTGGCCTGCGCACGTGGAAAAACCTGTTGCATCCCCTGCGAGACCCCGGGAGCGCGCGTGCCGGGCGTCTCCACGAGTGGTCCTTATAGCCGGACCAGTTACATGCCAATATAGTACCAATACACGCGAAACGCTATACCCGTAGATACCAAAAGAAGCCCGTATATTTTTTACCATGGAAAACAATCTATTGAGTGCTTGACTGTCTTCTCCTCGCAACAGACTGGTACTATAGTGGTAGTATGATGCCTCCCGCAGCACCGCTCGGAGAAGCGCCTTGACGCTGCTGTCACAGACGGTCGGCAGACTCGACGAGAAGAGCAGCCTGCCGCTCTACCAACAACTGCAGCGCGCGTTGCGCCAGGCGATCGAGACGCGCGTGTTAGGTCCGGACGATGCCCTGCCGCCCGAGCGCGAGCTCGCCGAGGATTTCAGCGTTTCGCGCATCACCGTGCGCAAGGCGATCGAAGGTCTGGTCGGCGAGGGACTGCTGGTGCGGCGCCAGGGCTCGGGCACCTTCGTGCTCGCGCGCGTCGAGAAGAATTTCTCCAAGCTCACTTCGTTCTCCGAGGACATGCGCGCCCGCGGACGCAATCCCCGCAGCGTCTGGCTGCGCAAGGCTGCCGGCACCGTGACGCCGGAGGAAGCGCTCACGCTGCGCGCCAGCCCCGGCACGCCCGTGTACCGCTTTCACCGCATCCGCTTCGCCGACGATGCGCCGATGTCGCTCGAGTACGCCACGATTCTCGCCTCGTGCCTGCCGTCGCTCGAGTCGGTGGAGTCCTCTCTATATGCGGCCCTCGAGCGCGCCGGCAATCGCCCGGTGCGCGCACTGCAGCGCTTGCGCGCGGTACTGTTCACCGCCGAGCAAGCGGAGCTGCTGGCGGCGAAGGAGAGGGATGCGGGACTGCTGGTCGAGCGCCTCGGCTTCCTCCAGGACGGGCGCGCCGCCGAGTTCACCCAGTCCTTCTACCGTGGCGACATCTACGACTTCGTCGCCGAGCTCAGCATCGCCACGTGACCAAAGACCCCGCGAGCACCCGCATGTACGGCGAGTCGGCGCAGGCGCCCGCCGTGGTGCGCGCGCAGCTCGCGGCCAACGCCGGGCGGGTCGCACGCCTCGCCGAGCGACTGCGCGAGGGGCCGCCGCGCGCCGTGGTGACCTGCGCGCGCGGCAGCTCCGATCATGCCGCCACCTTCGCCCGCTACCTGATCGAGACGCGATTGGGGATCCTCACCTCCTCGGCCTCCCCTTCCGTGAGCTCGGTGTACGAGGTCACCCCGGATCTGGTCGGCATGGTGATGCTCGCGATCTCGCAGTCGGGCGCGAGCCCCGACCTCCTCGCTACGGTGAGCCGCGCACGCAGCAACGGCGCACGCATCGTGGCGATGGTGAACGCCGAGAGCTCGCCGCTCGCGCAACTCGCCGACGATGTCATTCCGCTCGCAGCGGGGCCGGAGCTGAGCATCGCCGCGACTAAGAGCTACCTCGCCTCGCTCGCCGCCATCGTGCAGCTGGTCGCGAGCTGGGCGCGCGACGCGGAGCTCGCGGCGGCACTCGAGAATGCGCCGCCGCTCCTCGAGCGCGCCTTCGGGCTCGACTGGAGCGCGGCGGTCACACGGCTCACGGGTGTCAACAACCTGTACGTGATCGGGCGCGGCCTCGGGCTCGGGATCGCGCAGGAGGCGGCGCTCAAATTCAAGGAGACCTGCGGGCTGCATGCCGAGGCGCTGTCGGCCGCGGAGCTGCGCCACGGGCCGATGGCGCTGGTGCGCGCGCATTTTCCGCTGCTCGTCTTCACCCAGAACGACGAGAGCCGCACCGGCGTGGTGCAGCTCGCCGGCGAGCTCGCCGCCAAGGGCGCCGCAGTGCTCGTCGCAGGGGCCGAGGTGCCGCAGGCCACCATTCTGCCGACCGAGAGCGCACACCCGGTGATCGAGCCGCTGCTCTACGCGCAGAGCTTCTACCGCATGGCGAATGCCCTGTCGCTCGCCCGCGGCCATGACCCCGACCGCCCGCCGAACCTCTCGAAGGTGACCGAGACCCTCTGATGAGCCTGGCACTCATCAACGGCCGCATGCTGCTCGGCGCCGGGCTCACCGAGGGCCATGCCGTGCTGATCGCCGACGGGCGCATTACCGAGGTGGTCGCCGCATCCGACCGCCGCATGCGCAAGCTGCCGCAGCACGATCTCAAGGGCGCGCTGCTGCTGCCCGGCTTCATCGACTCGCAGGTCAACGGCGGCGGCGGCGTGCTGTTCAACGATTCGCCGAGCGTCGAGACCATCGCGGCGATCGGCCGCGCCCACCGCCGCTTCGGCACCACCGGGTTCCTGCCGACGCTCATCAGCGACGATCTCGAGGTGGTCGCGCGCGCCATCGCCGCGGTCCGCAGCGCGATCGAGAGCGGTGTGCCGGGCGTGCTCGGCATCCACATCGAGGGACCGTTCCTCAACGTCGAGCGCAAGGGCGTGCACGATCCGGCGAAGCTGCGCGAGCTTGACATGAGCGCCGTCGGGCTCCTCACCTCGCTGCGCGCCGGCAAGACGCTGGTGACGCTCGCGCCCGAGATGACGACCCCCGCAATCATCGAGGGGCTCACCGCGGCCGGCGTCGTGGTGTCCGCGGGCCACACCAATGCGACCTACGCGCAGATCACGACGGCACTGCGCCACGGACTCACCGGCTTCACCCATCTCTTCAATGCCATGTCGCCGCTGACCGGGCGCGAGCCGGGCACGGTAGGTGCGGCGCTCGAGGACACCGGCAGCTGGTGCGGCATCATCGTCGACGGACTGCACACGAGCCCGGTGGTGCTGCGCATCGCGCTGCGCTGCAAGCCGCACGAGCGCTTCATGCTGGTGACGGACGCGATGCCGAGCGTCGGCACCAGCGTCAGCTCCTTCGAGCTGCAGGGACGACGCATCCTGGTGTCGGGCAGCGTCTGCGTGGACGAGGACGGACGGCTCGCCGGCTCCAATATCGACATGGCGAGCTGCGTGCGCAATGCCGTCCAGATGCTCGGCGTGTCGCTGCCTGAGGCGGTGCGCATGGCGAGCCAGTGGCCAGCGGAGTTCCTCGGCCTCGCTGGCGAGCTCGGCCGCATCGCCCCCGGCCAGCGCGCGAACCTCGTGGCCTCCGACGATGAGCTGCGCGTCCTCGAGACCTGGATCGACGGCCGCTCGACGCAGGACGGCGGCATCTAGGCGCATTCATCCTGCGCCTGCCACCGGCATGGGGCATGATGCCCCTGCCATGACGCCGGGCGCGATTCCTGCTCTTCATGCGTGCGCGCGCTGCGCGGTGCTCGCCGCCGTGTGGGCCGGCGCTGGCACGATCTCCTGCACCCAGTCACCCGATATCGCGCTCGCTTCGGATGCGGCACGGGAAACCTCCTCCCGTGAGCTCACCGTGGACGGAGTGCGGTTGCGTGTCGACCTCGGCTCGGGCGGGTTCGAGGCGGGGAGCGACGCGCTGCTTTCCTGGGTGCGTCGTTCCGCCGGCATCGTCGCCGCCTACTACGGCGTCTTCCCCGTGCAGCGAGCCACTATCGAGCTGCGCCCCGAAGCCGGCGCCGGTGTGCAAGGCGGCAGCACCTACGCGAACCCCGATGCGCTGATTCGAGTGCGGGTCGGGCGCGAGGTGACCGCAGCGCAGCTCGAGTCCGACTGGGTGATGGTGCACGAGATGACGCACCTGGCGCTCCCCGACGTGGGACCCGAGCACGCCTGGCTCTCGGAAGGACTCGCGACTTACGTGGAAGGCATCGAGCGCGTGCAGGCCGGCAACCGCAGCGAGCAGGATGTATGGGCCGAGGAGCTGCGGCAGATGCCGCGCGGGCTTCCGCAGCCCGGCGATGAGGGCCTCGATCGCACCCACAGCTGGGGACGCACCTACTGGGGCGGCGCGATGTTCTGTCTGATGGCCGACGTCGACATCCGCCGCCGCACCCGTGATGCCAAGGGGTTGCAGGACGCAGTGCGCGCCATCGCGCGCGCGAGCGGCGGACTCAGGGCCGAATGGCCGATCGAGCGCGTGCTCGCGACCGGCGATGGCGCGGTCGGCACGACGAGTCTCGAGGATCTCTACGCGCGCATGAAGGACTCCGCCTACGCGCCCGACCTCCCGGCGCTGTGGCGCGAGCTCGGCGTCGTGGCGGACGGCGAGGGAGTGCGCCTCACCGATGATGCGCCGCTCGCCGACGTTCGCCACGCGATCATGGCGGGAACGAAGCCGCGGTCATAATCGGCCCCCGCGTGCTCCGGGGCCCGCCGCACGCCCCCGCAAGCTTGTTACATTGTCACACCGTAGCGACATTGCGGCCCCCTGGAACTTGGGACATGATCCGGGCGTCACACGGAGCACAGGGATTTGCATGACGCGCCGTCGAACTGCACGACTTGCTGCTTCGCTCGCGGCGCTCGCCGCGGCACTCGCCGGCTGCTCCTCGCGCACCAACGTCGCTGCCACGGGTAATAGTCCCGCCCTCTACACCCATGTCTACATCACCGCGCAGGCGGTGTGGTTCAACAACAGCGCCACCGCCGGGCCCGACGACGCGGGCTGGGTGAAGTTCACGCCCTCGACACCGGTGACGGTGGACCTGGTGGCAGACTCGGGCGGGAACTTCGCCAATCTGGCGACGGACCTGAGGCTCACGCCGGGTTCCTATTCGCAGTTACGCCTGATCCCGGTCGATGCCTCGGTGCCCCTCACCGCCTCGGCAGAGACGCTCGGGGCGCAATACAACATGGAAGCGGACTGTCTCGATGGCAGCCACAACACGCAGCACCTGCCTCTCGAGGTGCTGAATCCGGACAAGGGACTGGGCATCCAGGCGTCCCTGAGAGTTCCCTTCAGCAACATCGGCGCGGCCTTCGGTGCGGCGAACACCGGGGCCACGGCGACGCCGCTGGCCGCCACCGGCACCACGGTCAGCGCCACCAGCACGAGCACCACGAGCACGACCGCCGAGTTCGGCCTCGCCTTCGATGGAGCACGAGACCTGACGGCATTCAACTTTGGCGGAACCGGCGCCGTGTGCGGGGACACCGTCAACGGGGTACTGCTGAGCTCACACGCGGGCGCTTACGACCTGTCGCGTTCGGGGGGTATCCAGGGGCAGCTCACGTTGACGAATGTCACCCTGCCCGCGAGCGCGAATGGCACGACGGGCCTCGAGGTGGCCGCGGAGTCCCTGAGCGCCGATGGCACGCGCCACTTCGTCGTGGCCCGCGCACCGGTCGCCTCGGACGGCAGCTTCACGCTCTACCCGCTCGCCGCCAATTCCTCGAACAACACGAGCTATGACCTCGTCATCCATGGGCGGGGCATCGCCACGATCATCATCCGGAGCATCCTCATCCCGGCTACCGGCAGCAGGGGCGTCAGCACCACCGGCACGAGCACCAGCGGCACTACCACCAATCCCGACACCTCACCCATCACACCCGCGAACCTCGTGTCGGTCGGTACCCTGACTCCGCGCACCGCGAGCACTTACACGACCAATATCGCGGCCGCCGGTGCCGCGCTCCCCGCCGGCGCCGAGGTCGCGTTCTATCAGACGCTGCCCTCCTCCGGGGAGGTTCCGTACGTCATCGAGGCCGCGCCCATCGACCCCTTCAACCAGGTGCTCGCCAACGCGCAGCCGCTGTCGAACGGCACGGTCGATTCGGGGACTTATGTCTCGAGCGGCGCCACGATCACCACCGTGAGCGCGGCACCCACGGAAGGCGCCGGCGCCTATCAGGTGGCGGCGAGCGCGCCGCTCTATGCCGACGGGCTGCTCGGCGTCGCGGTGTCGGCCACGACGCCCGCACCGGTACCGGTCGGCACGCTCACTCTCGCGGCCGGCAATTCCGCCGCCCAGGTTTCCGTTTCCGTGCAGGTGACCGCGGGCAAGTACTCCAACGGCGAGCTCATGCTCAGCCAGAACGGTCAGCTGATCGCGAGCGCGCCGCTCGATCCGGCGCTCGTGGCGGGCGGTGGCACGGTGCAGCTCGCCGGGGTACCCGCGGGCACCCCGGCGAGTGTCTACTACGTTTCGGTGCGGGCGTGGTGCTCCGGAGCGACGGGGGCGAAGTGCACGGGCACTCCCACCGGCACTCTCACCCGGCAGTGGTATCCCGACGCCGTGGACCTCCGCTCCGCCCGGTCCGCCAGCGTCGACGTCAGCATCAATTGAGCCCCAGAAACCGGTAAACTAGACGGTTTAGGGGTCTCAAGACCCGTATAAGTCACTGTAATCACGGAACGGAGCCCCGCACCGGCGTTCTAAGGACGGGTGTGGCGTGCATGGGCCCGGTCCGCATTCGCTGAAGGGGATAAGACCTGATGACAGCCGTTCGTGCCCGCCTGATGAGGCGGCTCCTGTGGACCTCGTGCGCCCTCATCCTGAGCGGCACCGCGCTCCTCGCGAGCTGCAGCGGCTACAACAACATCAAGTACGGCACCGCGGTCGTGACGATGAGGAGCGAGGCCCGCGGGGACTTCACCAGCTACGTCGTCAACATCGTCGGCATCACCCTGACACGCAGCGACGGCGTGATCTTCCCGGTTCTGCAGTCGTCCGAGACGGTCGATCTCGCGCAAGTCCATGACCTGAGCGAGCTGGTCGAAGCGCCGGCCGTGCCGGTCGGGACCTATACCACGCTCACCCTGGCGCTCGACTACAGCAGTGTGTACATCACCGTGGACGTCAACGGCGTGCCGACGCGCGCCAACCCCGTCGACACCGGCAATACCACCCTGCTGACCGCCACCCTCACGGTGGCATTTGACCCGGGCAACCAGCTCGTCATCACCGACGGCGTCTGCACCCGGCTCGCCATCGATTTCAATCTGGCGGCCTTCAACACCGTCAACGTCGGCACCTCCCCCTTGACCGTCACCGTCCGGCCCTTCATGACGGCGATCGCGGCGCCGGCGGATCAGACCGTCCTGCGCGCCCGCGGGATCTTCGTGATCTCGCAGCCTTCGAGCAGCGACTACATCGTCAACATGCGCCCGTTCGACGACCTCGTGAGCGCGCTCGGCGCGCTCACCGTCAACACGAGCAGCTCCACGTACTTCAACATCAACGGCGTCGTCTACACCGGCGCCGCCGGACTCACCGCGATGCAGAGCCTGCAGATAAGCACGCCGATCGCGGCTTACGGCACCCTGGGAAGCTTCTCGACCATCACGCCGAGCTTCAATGCGACGGCGGTGTACGCCGGAACGGTTGTCGTGGATCCGCTCGCGGATTCCCTCACCGGGACAGTCAGCGCGGTCAACGGCACGACAATCCACGTACACGGCGCCTCTTACCTACCGCGCCCCGGCGGACTCACAGTGCAACCCTACTACCCGGACATACCGGTTACGGTGGGTCCGGCAACCCTCGTGACTGAGGACGGAACGGCGGCGACCGGGCTTTCCACCCAATCGATCTCGGTTGGCCAGCGGATCAACGTCTCCGGTCAGGGCACCGTCGACACCACTTTCACCCTCACTTCATTGGATGCCACCGGAACAGCCGCGAATGCTCCCCCGGGCCAGGTACGGCTGCAGCCCACCCCCGTGTGGGGCACGCTCAACTCGGCCGTTGCCGGCAGCATGTCGCTCAATGTGCTCTCGATCGACGACTTCCAGCCGAGCGTCTTCACCTTCACGGGCACCGGCACGGATTCCGCGAACGACGCCGTCGCGACGAGCTACGCCGTTAATACCCCGGGCATGGATGAAAGCGCCACGGCTGCCGGAACGCTGGTCAGGGCCGATGGCGTCGTCACGCCGTTCGGCTCGGCCCCGCCGGACTTCACTGCGACCTCCGTGGCCTTAGGCACCGCGACCGCCCAGACCCTGGTGGTCGAATGGGAGAACGGCGGCGCGGCGAGCCCGTTCTCGAGCGCGAGCAGCGCGGGGCTGGTGGTCAACCTCGGCAATGCGAACCTGAGCAGCACCATCCGCTACATCGCGACCGGTCCGAGGAAGACCGACCTGACGACCCTGCCGGCGAGCCCGACGATCGTGTTCGCCTCGGGAACCACGCTCGCCCTGGCGGTCGGCCCCGTGGTGGTCAACAACGTCTCGACGATCCAGGTCTTCGAGAGCGCCGGCGGTTTCGCCACCGCGCTCGCGAGCGCGCTCAACGGCACTAATCTCGTCTCGCGCCTGGCGTGCGTCGGCCAGTACGACGTCGTCACCAACACCTTCACCGCGACGCAGGTAGTCGTTAACCTGTAGGCATCCCTCCACCCAGGCGGAGTCGCACATGCCCTGGAAACGGCGCCCTTTCACGGGCGGTACGCTCGAACGCGCGCGCAACATCGCCGATCTGCGCGAGCTCGCGCTGCGCCGGGTGCCCGGGCTGGCGTTCGAGTACGTCGAGGGCGGCGCAGAAGATGAAGCCACGCTGCGGCGCAACCGCGCAGCCTTCGAGCAGCTGCGGCTGCTGCCGCAAACCCTCGTCGACACCTCCCGCCGCCAGCTCCGCACCACCATCCTCGGCGCGCCGGCCGAGGCGCCGCTCGTCATTGCGCCGACCGGACTCAACAACATGCTGAACCCGGGAGGCGACCTGGCCCTGGCGCGCGCCGCGGCGCGGCGCGGCATTCCCTTCACGCTGAGCACACTCTCGACGACGCGCCTCGAGGAAGTCGCGGCCCAGGCCGGCGGGCGCCTGTGGATGCAGCTGTACGTCCTCAAGGATCGCGCCATCGCCCGCGACATCATGCAGCGGGCCGCCGCCGCCGGTTATGAGGCGCTGGTCTTCACGACCGACTGCAATATCTTCGGCAGCCGCGAATGGGACCAGCGCAACTTCAGCGCACCGGGCCGGCCCACGCTGCGCGCGGCGCTCGACACGCTGCGCCACCCGCGCTGGCTGTACGACATGCTGGTGCGCTTCGGGATACCGCGCTTTCGCAACGTCGAGTCGTTCCTGCCGCCCGGCAAGGCGAGCGCGGTGGGCGGCAGCACCGTGCTCCCCGGGCTGTTCGAGGCGACGATCACCTGGGACGACATCGCCTGGATCCGGCAGTTCTGGCGCGGCAAGCTCCTCATCAAAGGCGTGCTGACCGCCGGCGATGCCGAGCGAGCGCGCGCGCTCGGCTGCGATGGAATCGTCCTCAGCAACCACGGCGGGCGATCGCTCGATTACTGCGTGGCGGCGATCGAGATGCTGCCGGAAGTCGCCGCCGCGGTGGGCGGCCGGATGTCGATCGTGATCGACGGCGGCTTCCGCCGCGGCACCGACATCATCAAGGCGCTCGCGCTCGGGGCCGAAGCCGTGATGCTCGGGCGCGCAACGCTCTACGGCCTCGGCGCCGCGGGCGAAGCCGGCGTGGCACGCGCGCTCGAGATGCTCTGTACCGAGACCGACCGGGCGCTCGGCATGCTGGGATGCAACTCGGTGAGCGAGCTCAAGCCCGCGCACGTGCGGCGGGCCTGAGGCTTCAGCGCTCCGGGGACTTGAGGAGCTCCACGAGCTGGTCCTTCCACAGCGCCGCCACGGTATGGGAGCCATGGCCGCGGGTATGCTCGCTGTAGGGGATCACGACGGCGCGGCCGTGCGGCACGCGCTTGATCTCGCGCTCGAGGATGCCGAGCTCCGGCGGATTGATGAGATCGTCCGCCGAGTTCACCGCGAGCAGTGGCGCCTGGATCTTCTCGAGGCCCGGCCCCGGATCGTAGTCGAGTGAAGCCGAGACCGCGTACAGCACGTCGTTGGCGTCCTGGGTCTTGAGGCTCTCCTCCACGTAAGCGTCGATCACCTGGTCCGCCTGGGCGAGCGTCGGCGCTTCTGCCTGCCGCAACGCGGGGTTGCTCCCCATGAGCCACAGCATCTCGATGGCGGTCCGGAGCGAGGGCGGCTCGGTCGCGTACTCACCGCCCTTCCAGGCCGGATCGTTGCGGATCGCATCGATCACCGTGCGCCGCCACACCCGGTTGCGACCGGAGATCTGCGTCGGCAGGCTCGCGAGCGGCATCAGCGCATCCATGAAATCCGGGTGCTGCTCGCCCCACAACCAGGAGTGCATGCCGCCCATGGAGGTGCCCATCACGAGGCGCGCGTGATTCACCTTGAGACCCTGCGTGAGCAGCAGGAACTCCGCCTGCACCATGTCGTTGTAACCGTAGCGCGGAAAGTGCCCGTGCAGCCCGTCGCTCGGCTTGGCGGACTTGCCATGCCCGATATCGTCGGGCAGCACGAGGTAATAGCGGGTCGCATCGAGCGGCTGGCCGGCACCGAACAGCTCCCCGGCGAAGCTCGGACGGATGAACTGACCTCCGCTGCCGCCCGTGCCGTGCAGGATGAGCACCGCGTTGTGCACCACGCCGTGGGAGTCGGTGCGCGGCGTGCCGAAGGTGCGATAGTGGATGCGCAGTTCCGGGATCGACTCTCCGGAGGCGAACGTGAAGTTGCGAATGACGTAGTCGCCTTCGTACGCCGGGTAAGCGGCGGCCGCGGCCTGCGCGGCGAGCAGCGCCGCTCCGAGCAGGCCCGCCATGCAGTGTCTTTTCACGGTCACGAGAGCACTCCTTGCGCGCCCCCGCGAGGCAGCGCGTCAGTCCATTGTTCATTCGCAGGCGGCCGCGCCGGCCGCCGACCGTCACGCCGCCAGCGTGCCCTTCTGCTTGGCAGAATGGGTCGCGATCAGATCCATCAGCCCCGGCGACAGGCAGTCGTAGGGCTCGAGCTTCAGCTCCTTGAGGCGCCCGCGCACCTCGCCCATCTTCGCGGGCGGGAAGCCCGACTCGATGATCGAGGATACGAACGCGGCGAATTCGGGAGCCGACCAGCCGCTGTCCCTGGAGAGCTCGGTGTGCACGAAGTCGAAGCCGTAGAAGGGATGGTTCTTGTTCTCGATGCGCCCGTACATGTGCGCGCCGCAGGCGGTGCAGGCGTAGCGCTGGATCGGCGCCTTCTCGTCGACGATCTTGAGCTTGCTGCCGTTGGCGGTGACGGCGAGCTTGTCGCGCCCGATCACCGCGACGATGGAGAACAGCGCCCCCTGGGGCTTCCAGCACTTGGTGCAGCCGCACACGTGGTTGAAGGCGGTGTTGCCCTTGAGCGTCACGGTCACGGGGCTCGAGGTGCACAGACAGGTGAGTGTGCCGCCGGCGAAATCGGTCTTGCCGGGCTTCACGCCGCCATCGACGGCCGGATGAATCTGGGTAGCCATGAGCGTCTCCTGCGTTCGCTTTTGTGGGTTATGGGCGGCAGCAGCCTCGCGCTGATGCGCGCGCCGTCAGAACGTGACCACCGAGCGGATCGACTCGCCCCGGTGCATGAGATCGAAGGCGTCGTTGATCTTCTCGAGCGGCATCACATGGGTAATCAGGTCGTCGATGTTGATCCTCTTGTCCATGTACCAGTCGACGATCTTGGGCACGTCGCTGCGCCCGCGGGCGCCGCCGAATGCGGTCCCCTTCCAGACGCGCCCCGTGACCAGCTGAAACGGCCGGGTCTTGATTTCCTGTCCGGCGCCGGCGACACCGATGATGACCGACACGCCCCAGCCGCGGTGGCAGCACTCGAGCGCCTGGCGCATGAGGTCGACGTTGCCGACACACTCGAAGCTGTAGTCGGCGCCGCCGTCGGTGAGACTCACGAGGTGCTGCACCAGATCGCCGCCGACCTCCTTCGGGTTCACGAAGTGCGTCATGCCGAAGCGCTCGGCGAGCGCCTTGCGGCGCTGGTTGATGTCGACGCCGATGATCCTGTTGGCGCCAACCAGGCGCAGCCCCTGGATGACGTTGAGGCCGATGCCGCCCAGGCCGAACACGACGGCGTTCGCGCCGGCCTCGACCCTGGCGGTGTTGATGACAGCGCCGATGCCGGTCGTGACGCCGCAGCCGATGTAGCAGACCTTCTCGAACGGCGCGTCCTCACGGATCTTCGCGACCGCGATCTCCGGTAGCACCGTGTAATTAGAGAAGGTGGAGCAGCCCATGTAGTGATGCACCATCTCGCTGCCGATCGAGAAGCGGCTGGTGCCATCGGGCATCACGCCCTTGCCCTGGGTCGCGCGGATCGCGGTGCAGAGGTTGGTCTTGCGCGACAGGCACGACTTGCACTGCCGGCACTCGGGCGTATAGAGAGGAATGACGTGGTCGCCCTTCTTCACCGAGGTCACGCCCGGGCCTACGTCTACGACGATGCCAGCGCCCTCGTGCCCGAAGATCACGGGGAAAAGGCCCTCGGGGTCCGCTCCTGAGCGCGTGAACTCGTCCGTGTGGCATACGCCGCTCGCCCGGATCTCGACCAGCACTTCGCCGGCCTTCGGACCGCCCAGGTCCACCGTCACCACTTCCAGCGGCTTGCCGGCGGCGTACGCAATCGCAGCCTTGGTCTTCATGCCAGTTCCCCGTATACAGGTGGCGCGCAGCGAACGTCGGAGTGTACGCGCCTCAAGAGCGAATGCCATTAACGACTTGTCCGGAAGCGACCGTCGGGAGCAACAATGGCGCTCTTGAACAATTGCAAAGCGAGAGCGAGGCACCCATGGCAGACACGGTGTTCGGCAAGATCATCCGCGGCCAGATCCCTTGTCATAAAGTGTATGAGGACGAGCAGGTCCTCGCGTTCCTCGACATCAACCCCTTGAGCACCGGGCACACGCTCATCATCCCCAAGGAGCCCGCCGAGACCATGGACCGCCTCTCGGATGAGGCAGCGGCGGCGCTCGGTCGCGTGCTTCCGCGCATCTGCCGCGCGGTGATCGCGGCTACCGGAGTTCGTGAATACAACGTGCTCGAGAACAACGGCGCGGGCGCTCACCAGGCGATCGCGCACGTGCATTTCCACATCATCCCCAAGCCCAACGCCCGCGAAGGCTTGGGCGTCGGCTGGCCTATGCGCACCCTCGAGTCCGGGGCGGGGGCCGAGTTGGCTGCCAAAATCGCCGCGGCGATTTCCTGAGCCAGCAATGAGTGCGCGGTCTTCGAGTTCGTGATCAGCCCGATTGCCGGCGGGCGCGCTGGGAAAAGCGGCCGGCGCATGAGTTCTGCGAGCACCTGCCTGATCCGGATCCCGTGCCCCAGCCGAAGGCAGCACTCGAAACCATTGGTGTGATTGACTTTTTTGGGTTCGTGCCCGGCTATTGCTGCCCCGCGGGTGCG
>Ga0307472_100000521_pt1 | contig 13597 bp, 21 predicted proteins | sample atmos_gasesAM5C__2_FD_204582 | JGI IMG/M metagenome (GOLD analysis project Ga0307472, IMG submission 204582) | Hardwood forest soil microbial communities from Morgan-Monroe State Forest, Indiana, United States - atmos_gasesAM5C_05 | ecosystem: Environmental > Terrestrial > Soil > Temperate...
CACCCTCGCCGTCGCCGGCGCCGACGGTCACTCTCGAAAAATCGGACGGTCGCAGAGTCACCGCTGCCGAAGCTCCTCGAGCACGCGCACGGCCCGTATCAGCTCCTCCCCAGCACCGACCATCTGATCGGCGCGCCCGAGATACTCGTCGATGCGCGATCGGAGTCGTTTCAGCTCCTGGGACGTACAGAGCCGCTCCTGCCGCGACGACCAGGCGATGACCATTTCACTCACCATCGCGGCGACCTCGAGGTACGTGATCTCGGCCGTCACTGCAGCGGCCCTGACAGCTCGCGCCTGGCGGCGATGATGTTCATTAGGCGCGCGGTGACGTCGGCTTGGAACGCGACGAACATCTGCAGCGCCTTCTCTCCACCCCTGAGGGCCGCCGTGGCGTTGAACGCGTGGATGATCAGCAACGTCGCCGTCATGTCCGCCAAGAGCGGCTCGTTGTCGGCGCCGTCGATCTCGAGGAGCGCGGCGCGAACGGCCTTCTCGACGCGGCGCATGATGAACTGAGTCTGTAGTTCGTCCGGCATGTACCCCTCATCGCATCGGCAGACGTCAGTCGTCGTCGCCTTTCTCCTTCGGGAGCCCGCCGACCGCGATCGCTGATTCGTACTTCGCCAGCGCCGCCGCAGTCCGCGGACCAGGCCGACACGGCGGCGTGAAGTAGTCCTCGGCGCGTCCGTCAGGCGTATAGAACCGCGTTCGCCAGGAGCCTCGCCCCATGTCCTCGTTCACCTTGCCGCAGCCGCACGTGGTGCAGATGTAGACGTGGACCTTGACGCGACACCAGTGGTGCCGCGGGCCTGGCGCGCCTCGTCTCGACAAATCGGGCACCGGCGCGTGTGTCCCGACACTTTCATCCGACGCTCGTCGTCTCGTGTTCTCGTCGGCCATATCCGTGCCAAGGTGAATGAAATACCGGCCGCTCGGACGTGCTGCATCAGTCGATGATGCTTGCCGTCTCCGATCGTCGCCGCGTAGTGCATGTCGACGCGGGCGTGTACGTCCTGCTCCGTCGCGGCGAACCCGAGGTAGTGGCGCGCGTGACGGAACGACCGATCGAAGTGGAGCAGGTACAGCGCCACAGCCCTACTTCACCGGTTTGCAGACCAGGTGCTTGTACATGCCGGGCACTGAGTCAGCGGTGACCCAGTGCCCGACGCGGACCGGCCTGTTGCACTTGAGGCACTTCGCGCCCTCGGGAACGCTCGTCACACATCGACTGTCGCGATGCACGACACAGAGGACCGAGCCCGGCGCGCGGAGCGCCGTGCAGCGCGGCGCGTCGCAGGGGATATCGGCGCCCACGGCTACAGCGACCCGAGCCGGCGCGCGAGGACCGTGCAGACTGCGCACTCGAACGGATCGTGATTGTCGGCGCGATGATCCGCGCGAAGGTCGACGAGCGACTGCGCGTCGTACGCGTCCAACGCGTCAAAGCTCGTATCCCACACGCGCGGCGCGCTCGAGCGCGCGACGTCGGCCGCGAGCGGTCGCGGCGCCTGCGTGTTCATGAACGTCAGGACCGCCCGGCGGATCGCGTCGATGTCTGTCTCGACCTGGTCGAGCTGCGCGATGATTTGGTCGGCAAGCGCGTCGTCGATGAGGACGGTTCTCTGCGTGGGCTGCGCGGTAGACATCGGTCCTTCTCCCTCTCGAAATCGAGATCAAACAGGCGCTCGTGCAGGAAGGCCGCGAGCGCGTGACGGCCACGAAGCGTACGGAGCGCGCGTTCGAGCGGCGCGCAGTTCGAGCACAGCGTGCGCTGGCGGTCGACCCAGCCGCACCCGCCGTCACACGCGCGATCGTGCCGGCAGCCGCACCAGCGACACTCCCCGCGCGGCGTTGGAAATTCGATCGTCACGAGACAACGCCTTCCCGTCGGCGCTCCGGCCACACGACGACGACGCCGCCGTCGTATGGCTGCAGGACCTTCTCGACGCCCGGCACGTGTGACCGACACACGATCAGCGGGCGTACCCTGATCGCGCGCGAGCACTCACGCGCGTACAGCTCGGCGTACCGGAGGACCTGTGTCGCGGCCCGCATCCGCGCATGCACCTTCGCCTCGACGATGACCACTTCGCGCGCGCCCTCGACGACCAGGTCGATGCGGCGCCGCGTGATCGCCGCCCACATGCGATCGACCGCGGCGCCGAGCGACGGACTCGAGGTGTCGCCTGGGCCGACCGGCACGTTGATGGAGTACGTCACGTCGGCGTACGCGTGCTCGCGCAGGAAATCGTGCAGGAGCTCCGCCTCTCGGTAATCGATGCCGGGTAGCGTCGGCAACCCGAGGAGGTACGCGGCGCTCACGTGCTCGAGGCGCATCACGACGCCTTCCGGCGACCGACCAGGCGCGGCCGACGCGGCGCCTTGCCGTCGCGTACCCCGAGCATCAATTCACGCTGGCGATCCCAGGCGCGGAGCTCCTCAGCGAACGAGGCGAGGAGCGCCGGCACGTCGAGGCGCCAGGCGACGCCGGCGGCGACGAGGAACAACGCGCGATCCCGCGGCGCGCGCGCCAGCGCGTATTCGAGATCGCCGACGTAGAGGCGGGCGAGGAGCTCGCAGTTTGGCGGCAGCACGGCGACCGGGACACTCTCGAGCGTGGCCGAGACGGCCAACTGGTCAGCCTTCATACGGCCCACATCGCGGCGCGAATGCGTTTCACGTCGCCAACGGTCGGAAGATCAGCGAGCCGTATCCAGGCCCGCGTGCCGTCGAGCAACTCGACGTCGAAACACACCTTCTGCTGGAGCCACTCATTCCACACGCGTGGAATCGGGATCGTTGACTCTACGACGCACGTTGCTTTGTCCGGCATACCTTCACCTTCCGCGCGCGCGTGAGCTCGAACGCGAGCCCGCGCAACTCGTCGTCGCTGAGGATCTCCTCGACCCCGAGGATGCCTCTCGCGATGGCCAGGTCCTCGTTGGCGGTCGTCGTCATCGCGAGCAACTCGAGTGCGACGGCGATCGTCTGAAGTTCTCGCGGCTGCAGGTGTCGCTTCACGTGCGTCGACGCCGGCGCCAGCTTAATCACCCGTCACCGCCGGCGCCGCGTCGGGCTCTTTGAACGCCGCAAGCACACGTTGGCCGATCGCGAGATCGCAGTGCTCATGGACCGTCATGTAACGCATCCGCTCACGGTGGTCGGTCCGCCCGCAGACGTAGCAAACGACGTCGGACGGCGCCGGCGCGGCGGCCGTCTCGGTCGTCGTCGAGGAGCTATCGGTCGAGCGCCCATGGTTCGCCGTGGCGAAGTTCGCTGACTTACGCACTTCTTGTGCAGCCGCCTTCGTCATTCCGTATTTGAGCGCCTGATCGAGGTGGTGCCAGCGGTACCCGTCGTGCTCGATGCGATTGAGCTCCAGGGCGACCGCATGGGAAATCTTGTCGGCCTTCAGCGCCTCGAACACCTTCTCGTCGCCGGCAAACAGAATCAGCCGGTCCTCAACCCAGCGCCGCGACCGGCGGACGATCGCGCAGACCCTATCGACGTCCTCGCCGCAGCGGTCGCGATACAGGTGCATGCAGTACGTGGCCGCGTCGGCCGCGTTCACTTGCTTGCGGTCCTCGTTCTCGAGCACCTTCACGAACTCGATGTCCTCCTCGAGGATGTCCTGCACGTCACACGGGACGGTGACGGCGCCGAGCGCGCGCGCGGCGTGCAGGCGACGATCGCCGGCGACGACGCGATAGCGATCCCCGCGCGCGACGACGATGAGCGGCACGCGAATGCCGTGCTGCGCGATCGACGCCTCGAGCTCGCGCTGCGCCGCGTCGTCGAAGCCGTCACGCATCGCGAGCTCCGGGCCGTCGACAATGCCGACGGGGATCTCGCGCACGCTGCGCACGACGATCGGAATGCTCATCGGGCGGCCATCAGCTGCGCGTGTTCTTCCGCGCGTCGACGTTGGTGATCTTCGACCAGGAACGTCTCGAGATCGGTGACGACGAGCTTGCCGCCCTCGTTGATCGTGAGCATCAGCTCCTCGCCGCTGTCCCACTTGAGGTACTCCCGGATCTTCTTCGGGATGGTCAGCTGGTAGCTGTTGCCGTGCCGCGCCAGCGTCGCCGGTTTTCTCACGCGCCAACCTCCTAGGGCCGAGTGGCGGAGTACGATGCGTACGACCCGTACGCGTCGGGCTCTGCGATCTCCTCTCCCTCAAACACAGGCGGGAGGGGATGAACTACACGGGAAGAATCAGTGGTGTGGAAATGTGGACGCTTCGGGGCAACAGAAGCGCACTCATTATCGGACTCACTGATTCGACGGGAGTTATCGCACACCTCGACCGTTCCTGTCCAGTGTGGAAAACCTGTGCGGTCCCCATCGGACCCAAAACCCAACACTGGTGCCCCGGACCTGTTTCCGCAGTTCGTCCACATCCCTAGCCAGCTAAGTCTCGCACCTTCAGGCGTTTCGGATTGTCGGATCTACCGATTCCGTTAGATCGCATCCGGACCACCCACTGTTGAAAACCTGTGGATAACCTGAGGAAAAACTACTGACGCCGCCCTGACCGGCCGCGCATCCTCGACGCTCAAGGCCGCCCTCGTCGGCCGGGAGGATGCGCGATGGTGAAGTTCAAGGACCTGGCTGCGTCGGCGACGAAGTTCAGCAACAACGCGTCGGGCGCGAGCGGGACGTACGTCAAGAACGCGAGCGCCGCCGGGCAGACCTGGCAGGACAACACGGCCAACGCCGGTGACAACTTCCAGAAGGGCGTGCAGGCCGCCATCGCCAATAACAGCTTCGTCAAGGGCGTCCAGAAAGCGGGCTCCGCGAAGTACGTGAAGCAGATCGGCGCCGTCGCCGGCACGCGTTACACCGACGGCACGCAGAAGGGCGCGCCCGCCTGGCAGGCGGGCTTCGGACCCATCGCCCAGATCGTCAGCGGCGTCGACATCGGCGCCCGCGGGCCGCGCAACTCCCAACAGAACAAGGCACGCAGCTCCGCGATGCAGGACGCCTTCGCCGCGGCGCGGAAGCAGCTCCTCGGGTAGTCGGCGCGCGCGCCTGATGTGCGCGGCGCTGGCCGCGCGTGGGACTGGTTGGTTGCTTTTCGAAGGAGCTCGCTGCCATGCGTTCACTGTTTGGATTCGCTGCTCTCGCTGGTTCGCTGGCGCAATCCGTCGACGGCGTCCTCGGCGCCGCGCTCGACATGGTGTCGGGCTTCGCGACGGCGCCTGGTGCCGGGCCGGTCGCCCTCACGATGGCCGCCGGCGACTCGCTCGCCGTGCGCGCGACGACCGTCGCCAAGAACATCCGGCTCCTGAACTTCTGGGGCCAGGTGCAGGCCGCGGGCTTCTTCCGCGTCCGGTCGCCCCGCTTCTCCGACAACATTCAGGGCATCCGGTCGCAGCTGCAGACGGCGACCGCGCAGCCCTGTATGCCCCTGGGCTACAGCGAGGCGCTCATCTCGCAGGACTTGCTCATCGCCGAGATCGGCGGCTCCGGCGTCGGCGGCAACATCGAATCGGCCTCGATGCTCGTCTGGTACGACAGCGACTTCGCGCCCGATGCGAACTTCCTCGACAGCGCGACGATGCGCCAGCGCGCGGTCAAGATGGTGACGGTCCGGACCACGCACGCCTTCGGCGCGACGGGCGGCTACTCGGGCCAGGTCGCCATCAACAGCACGGACGACAACGCGAAGAACGGCAAGACGTACGCGGTGCTCGGCTACAACCTCAGCGCGGCGTGCTGCAGCATTGCGCTCCGCGGCGTCGACACCGGCAACCTCCGGTGCGGCGGGCCGGGCTTCATCACGTCGCCGTACCTGACCGAGCACTGGTTCGTGCGCCTCAGCGACGAGTACGGGATCAAGTGCATCCCGACGATTCAGTGGAGCAACAAGGCCGGCATCTTCGTCGACGGCGTGCAGAACCAGGCGGCCGCGGCGGTGACGGCGCAGTGGTTCCTCGTTGAGCTGAGCTAGGCGGATGGCCGACGTCTCGTCGGTCGTCGTCAAGGCGCCGTTGGCCGACAACGCGGGGCAACCCGCGATCGAGCCCGGCGCCTTCTTCCTCGACGGCAACTACTCGCTGCAGCTGAATTCGTGGAACGGCGTCGCCGGCGTGGTGCTCGGTCTGCGGTTCCGCATCCTGCGCAGCGACGGGCAGCTCGTCGACAGCGTCGAGCTCCACACGCCCAACAGCAACTTTACCCAGGCGACGACGACGCATCCCCTGCCGCAAGGGTTTCTGCTCAACGCGTTCATCTTCGCCGCGTCGGGCAACCCGCTCGTCGGGATCACGTTTGCGCAGCTGCAGCTCGTGCGCGGGTTCTCGGGCGCGATTACGCCGATCTCCACGATCCTGCAGGACTACGTCAGCACGACCCAGGGCCCGAGCTGGCCAGGCTCGCCCATCCGATCGTCGATCGACGGCCCGGGCGCGCTGCGCTCGATCGCGGGCACGACGCCGGGCGCCGGCGCCGAGATTATCGAGACCGTGCCGCTCAACGTGCGCTGGCAGCTCGTCAGCGTCGTGTATACGCTCACGAATAGCGCGACGGTCGCGAATCGCTTCTCCCGGCTCTTCGTCAACGACGGCGCGAACGTGTACGGCCGCTTCGAACAGCCGGCCGTGGGCCTCGCCGCCAGCGCGACGGGCCTGTACACCGCGGGCGGTAACATCACGAACACCACCTGGCAGGACGGCTACGCGCTGGCGCTGCCCGACGCGCTGCGCATTCCCGGCGGCGGCCACTGGCTCACCAGCACGCTCGGGATTCAGGCCGGCGATCAGTACAGCGCGGTGCGGTATCTCGTGTTTCAGTGGATTGACGTGTAGCCATGGCGCGACGCTGTCTCAGTTGCGGCGGTACCTACGAGCCCGTGCAAGCCGACGGCTCGACGTACTTCCACGCCTGCCCCGAGGCCTTCGCGTACGTCGACGTGAAGACCGGCCGTGAACTGACGCCCGACGAGGCGCGCGCGGTCGCCGACGGCGCGACGGTGCGTCGCGAGGCGCGGCCGCGGCCCGACGCGCGCGACGAAAACGTGAACGACCAGGCGCGCGGCGTGGGTGATCCCGAGGCGCGCCTGCGAGCCCTCGATCGGGCGGCACCGCCGGCGCGGCCGCACACCGAGGCGGACATGATTCGCGCTGGCGCCGGCGCCGTCGACGTCGACCTCGAGGCGCCCAAGGAGCCCGCGTGATCAACTTTGCCTGGGTCAAGCTCGTCGCCGATCTCACGCCCGTCGTGTTCTCGTTCATCCCCGGCCTGAAGGACGCGGCGCCGCTTGCCGCCGTCGCGATTCAGTCGGCCGAAGCGATCCCGAGCGCGTCCGGCGCCGACAAGCTCACGTACGCGACGCAGGCCGTCCTCGCCGGCGTCGCCTTCACCAACAACCAGGCCGGGCGCCAGGTGATCGACCCCGCGGTCGTCGCCGCCGTCGCGCCAGCGGCCATCACGTCGATCGTCGGCGCCGCGAACGCGATCCACGATTCGCACGCGCCGGCGGCCGGAGCCTGACGTGCTGCCGTCCGGCGATCGCCCGCGGCCGACGTTTGACCGCACCGTCTCCCTGGGGAACGTCCTCACGATGATCGGCGGCGCGGTCAGTCTCCTTGTGCTGTACGGCAAACTGGCCATCCTCGCCGACCACGTGGAGACATTGTGGCGCTGGGCCGGCTTCGGCTAACCGTCGCCCTGCCCTCCCATGGCCGCTTGCTCTGACCCGACGTACGACCCCGGCCCGATCGCCGCCCTTGATCTCGGCGGCTTCGACGGCACGCTCGAGCCGCCGTTTGCGGCGCCGCTCGCGCAGACCTTTGCCGATCAGGCGTCGCCCTGGCTGACCACGCTCGATGCGGCGTACGACGCCCTGACCGTCGAGGACGCGCTCGATATCGGGAGCGACGTCGCCGGCGCGATCGGCGCGATTCCGTCGTCCGGCGGCGGCGGCGTGAACGCCGAAGCGAACGCCGCGCTCACGCTGGCGCAGAGTGGATTCGAGAGCGCGCGCGCGTCCGTCGCTGAACTGAAAAGCTGGCTCCCGCCGGACGTCCTCGTTGGGACCTTTACAACGATCTCGCGCTTCCAGATCGTCGACGTCAGCGGTACGCCGATCGCCGGCGCGACCGTCACGATCGATGTCAACGTCGGCGCCGGCGCGACGCTCGTCACGGGCAGCGACGGTTGGACGCCGTACTTTTCGGTTCCGACAGCCTCTATCGTCGGTTACAGCGTGAGCGCGCCAGGGCACGCGGACGCCTCTGGCGCGTTCAATACCTACACCGATCGCGAAATTCGCGTCACGCTGCCGTAGGCCGTCCCGATGGCTGATATCGACAACCCGGACGTCCCTGGCGATGGCGGCGGCGGCGGCACGGGCGGCGGCGGCGGCGGCGCGCCGATCACGGCGGCGCTCAAGGTCACCACGGTCGACAGCGCGACGGCCGCGCCGATCGCGGGCGCGCTCGTCACGATCGCGGACGCCAGCGGCCCGAGCGCGCCCTTCCCGACCGATGCGACCGGCGCGGTGACGCTCGTCGTCGTGGTCGGCACGACGATCAGCGTGACCGTCGCGAAGACGGGCTATAGCGCGTTTCAGGTCGTCCTACCGATTACGGACGCGCTCGATCACTTCGTGAGCGCCGTCCTCACGCCGATCGCGGCGCCGCCGAAAGAGACGCCGGTGCCGACCACGCCGCCGACGCCGTCGACGCCGGTGCCGCCCGTCGTCGTCCTCAACCCGCCGGCCGGCGGCGGCGTGACGGCGCCGCCCGACGATAGTCACGTGCAGCCGCCCGCGCCCGTCCTCACGCCCGTCGTCTACGACGTGCGCGGCGGCGTCCGGTCGATCAGCCCGGTCTCGCTCGGGAGCACGACCGTGCCGTCGTTCGGCGATGGGCCGGGCGGCTTGATCTCGACCATCATCGGCGGTCTCGTCTCGCTCTTCGGCGGCGGCGCGAGCGGCGCCGACATCGCGAAGATCTCGCAGCGGCTCGACAGCATGGGCACGTTCGTGCTGCAGCTCGCGCAGACGCTGGCCACGTACACGACGCGCGATACGCACCTGTCCGCGCTCGACGGCGGCCTGTTTGACAAAGTCATCGGCGGCGTGCTCGGTCCGATTGTCAACGCCCTGGCCGCGCTGATTCGGGGCGGCTCGACGGATTTGGGCAAGCTGTTCGGGCCGATCTCGAGCGCGCTCACGAAGCTCCTGAACACCGTCCGGCACATCTACCAGGCGTGGCTGAAGCCGATCCTGCACGTCATCGATGTCACGCGCCAGGTGCTGCGCGTGCTGGCCGCGTTTCATCTGCAGTTTGCCGCGGCGCTCGACGCGCAGCTCGGACGCCTCGAGGGGAAACTGACCGCGCCGATTCTGGCGCTGCAGTCGAAGATCAACGAGCTCCGGAACGTCGTGAACAACATCGTGACCCTCGACGGCGCCCTACAGCGCGTCACGCTCCTGCAGTCGATGGTGAAACATGCCGGCTGTGTGCAGCGCGCGCTCGATTCGGCGCCGTTGGCTCCGCCCGGCACGTATCCAGACAGGTTAACGGTCGACGATCCGTCGCAGCTCGTACCAGACGTGCAGGCCGCGCTCGAGCAATACGTGGACACCGGCGACGGCCCGTGGGCGGATTACAACGCTGACTGGCTTGAGGCGCTTAACCAGGCGTCAGTGAGTTGACGATGCCAGGCGAGCGCGGGCTTCTTTCGAGACTGCCGATCGCTCAGCGAGGACGCGCTGGAACCGGATCTCGCGCTGTACCCGATCCTCGTGCAGCGCTGGATCGAGGGCAGGCGCGTAGTCGGCAATGTTGGCTCCGACGGTCCACGCACGACCCATTCTGGCGATCTGGTGTAGGTCGTACGCAATCACGGTCAGCGCGGCGGCGATTAAGGCGAGCAGTAGCGCGGTTGCGCGTTGCACCATTTCAGCTCCTAGAGAGGCACCATGCCTGATGAGCTTGGCATACCACAGGCCGTTGATTACGGTCAAATGGCGAAGCAGATGGCCGCCGGCGTCGACGAGGCGGGCGGCTTCGACAAGTACGCCAGCGCAACGGCGAAGGCAGTGTCAGGCGGCATGGGCTCAATGCTCACTGGGCTCGTCGGCGGAATCGACAAGCTCGTCGGGCTACTACTAAAGGGCATCTTCAAAGTCGTCGCTAACGCCGATCCCCTCTTCGGAGAGCTCGCGTCGATGATCGTCGGGAACATGTTCGAGGTGAACGTCGACGACAGCGCGTTCACGAACATCAGAGACAACGGCGGCCGGAAGCAGATCGCGCGCGCCGTGGGTGACAACCTCCTGGCCGCCTTCAAGGGCGACCAGGCGAACGTCGGGCCGGGAGAACTACAGCCGTCGACAGAGGGCGCTGCCGCGTACCTTGGCGTCATGGCGAATCTCGCGATCGAAGGTTGGGTGTACGACGTGCTCGGTGGCCTGGTCCCGGTCGTTCACCTCGAGCGGCTCGGCGAGCTCAACGAGATGATGGCCAGCGTGCTCGGACTCGGTCGCATGTCGCGCGCCGTGCTGCGCCCGTTCGTGAACACGCTCATCGCGACGCCGGCGCAGTGGCAAGTCAACAAGCAGTACCGCCCGAAGATGCTCAGCGTGAGCGAGGCGATCCACGTGTGGCGCCGCGGTGCGATCGACGAGGCGACGGTCGACGAGATCGCCGCGCGCGACGGCCTGGGCGACGATGCCATCGCGGCGCTGAAGGCGACGCCCTGGTCGCCGCTCTCTCCCGCCGACGCGCGGCTCCTCGAGCTCGCCGGCGTGTGGCAGGACGCGGAAGTCGTCGACGAGCTCCGCATCAGTGAAGGCACCGACGACCGGATCGCGCTCGCGCGCCAGCTCGAGGACGTGAAGGCGCTGCATGTGTTCGAGCTGAAGATGGTCGACGCCGCGGCCAACGCGTACGCCGATCGCAAGATCGACGAGCCGACGTTCACGAACCTTCTGACCGGCACGACGCTCGACGCGACGACGCTCGCGCGCATCCATGAGCTCGCATCGCAGCGGCGCCTGGTCAACGTGCTGCACCTCTCCCGCGGCGACGTCGAGCGCGCGGTCAAGCTGAACGTGCTGAGCGTGTCGGACTACTCGACCTGGCTGACCGCCCGCGGGTACGCCGACACTGACGCGTTGACGCTCGAGCTGATGTTGCAGGCGGAGCTGAAGCAAGTCGCAGACGCCGCGACCCTGAAAGCCGCCACGGCCGCGCAGCGGGCCAGCGACAAGGCTGCGCGTCTGCAGGCGGCCCAGTTCAAGCGGACGCAGATCGCCGCAGAGCACGCGCACTGGACCGGCACGCTCGGCCAGGCCGAGCGGCTCGTCGTCCGGAACGTCCTCCCGGCGCTCACGTACCGGCAGATCCTCGTCGACCACGGGATCGCCGCCGGCGACGCCGACGAGCTCGTGACCGTCGCTACGCAGGACCGCGACGCGCGCTCGGCGCTCCTGGCGAAGCGCGCGGCGACGAAGACGGGCGGCAAGCTGCCGACCGTGCCGCTGGCGACGCTCACGCACGCGATCCTGCTCGGGGCGCGCTCGATCGACGCGCTCGCGCCGGCCATGCACGATCTCGGGTACACCGACGACGACATCGCGCTCGAGACGGCCGTCGTGCAGCAGGAGCTCGCTGACCGGACGGCGGCCGCTGCGGCGCGGGCGGCCAAGGCGCCGGCGGGCAGTGCTCGAGCATTGACGCTCGCGCAGCTCGAGCGCGCCGTGCTGAACGGCGTCGCGACGACCGACCGCTACCAGGCCGCGCTCGTCGCCGCCGGCTTCGGCCCGACCGACGTCGCGCTCCTGGTCGCCGATCTCGAGGCGCGCCTCGAGGCGCGGCAATTCGCGGACGCGCGGCGCGCGCTGGCGGAGGAGAAGTTTGCGGCGTCCCACCTGTCGCTCGCGACGCTCGAGAAGGCGGTCGTCGACGGCGTGCAGACGATGACCGACTACCAGGCGGAGCTCGCCGCGCGCGGGCTCGACCAGAACGACCAGGCGATCCTCGTCGCGCTTCTGCGACTGAAGCTTCCGCCGGCGTGATGCTGAGGAGGGACTATGCGCGTAGGGAAATGGGCGATCGTCGTGGGACTCGTGGCACGGCTCGTGGTGCCGGCGCGGGCGCAGAGCGGCGGCGGCACCGCACACTGGACGATGCTTGAGCCGCCCTCGAGCGCGGGCGCGTTTCAGTACTTCCTGTCGAATAGCGCCGTGCCGGGCTCCGTCACGCAGCCCGTCCAGATCGCGCCGAGCTGCGCGACGCTGAACACCGGGAGTCAATGCACCGGGCCGGTGCCGGCGGCGCTTGCGATCCGCGGCACGTTCACGCTGTGTGCGACCGACGGCTTCACGAACAGCTGCTCGACCCCTTTCGCGCCCGGGACGGTGTCGAATCCCTCTGGTTTCTTCGTGACCCGTCCCTGAGAGAGCACGAAGAGCGACGAGAGCGTTAATCGAGCACGGCCGCCTCGACGAAGCCCTGTGCGTGATCGACGTACACCTCTCGCACGTCGCCGACGGCGGCGATCGCGTGCCCGCTCTCGGTCGGGTACGCCACGGGAAGATCGGGCGGCAGCGTGTGTAGCCAGGCGATGAGCTCGCGAACAGTCATAGGGAGCACTCTATATGAACGTCGTCCGTGTGAAGCCAGGGTGTCAGTTCTCGCCGCTCGCGCCGGGCGGCGTGCGCATTCTCAGCGCACTCGACCAGGTCGCCCGCCTGCTCGGGCGGGATCTGGAGATCACGTGTGGCAGCGAGGCGCACCCGCCGACCGACCCGCACACGCGCGGCGAGGCGTTCGATGTCAGCGTGCACGATCTCAGCATCGACCAGGTCCTCGACGTGCGGCACGAGCTGCAGCTCGAGCTCGGGTCCGGCTTCACCGTGCTGTACGAAGTGCCGACGGCGCCGACCGATCCTCGTCTGCAGGTCGTCGCGTTCGTCAACGCCGGCGCGACGGCGCCGCACATTCACGTGCAGGTCAAGAACGGGTTTTCGTACCCGCCGATCATTCCGCCGGCCGCTGCTCGCCCCGCGGTCGACCCTTCCACGGGCCCTTGACAAATAGAGGCACACCGTGAATCAGCCTCGGCAGCCGTCTGACGCCTGCAGGAGCAGAGAGGCGAGGCTGAACGCTCTGACGTTGCAACGCGAACAATGCCACGCGAGCCATGACACGCCTCAAGAGCCAGGTGGTGAGGAACCAGACGGCCGCTTCGGCGGCCACGCGCGCCAACCAGAACGTCTCGGTCCAAAAAACGTCCACATTCGCCCTCCAGGGCGCGATCTCGAGGGGGGGCGCTACTCTGCCCTTCCGGACACGCCGGCGGCGCCAGTGGCGGCCACGGACACGGCCGGGCCCGCCGTCCGGGGCGCCTGGCGCTGCTTGCGGAGCAGCTCGTCGACGTCGTTGCCAGGCCGGCTCACCCGCCGGGCCAGCTTCGCAAGACCGAGCCCCATCAGTAGCCCGATGAGCCACGACGTCACCGCCAGGGCGGCCATCCAAAATCCCCCGATGAGAAGCTCCGCAACTGGAATCATGAGATTCAACACTTTTTGTCGCGCGATCGATCGCTGATCGCGCGCGGCTGAAACCGACAGAATGAG
>Ga0307472_100000524_pt1 | contig 13584 bp, 13 predicted proteins | sample atmos_gasesAM5C__2_FD_204582 | JGI IMG/M metagenome (GOLD analysis project Ga0307472, IMG submission 204582) | Hardwood forest soil microbial communities from Morgan-Monroe State Forest, Indiana, United States - atmos_gasesAM5C_05 | ecosystem: Environmental > Terrestrial > Soil > Temperate...
CGACGTCGGCATTGGCGTTGGAGATCATGTTGATGACGAGCGGGGTCGGTGAGAGGGCGAGATCGATGTCGCCGGCGATCACCGCACGCGCCGCGTTGGCACCGGTGTCGAACGGCCGGATCGTCGCCTTGATGCCATACTTTTCGAAGAGCTTCTGCTGCTCCGCCACGTAGGCCTGCACCGAAACGAAGACCGGCGGAATGCCGGGAAGCCCGATCGTGACCGCGTCTTGCGCGACTGCAGTCGCGGATGACCCGCCGGCCAGCGCGGCGAGTGCGAGTGCGGCAACCAAAGTTCGACCCGTCTTGCTCATCAATTCCTCCCATTCATTGTTTCGACGTGCGAACGAAACGTTGGCAGCAGCGCCGCCAACTCAGCCTTGCAGCACGAGCTCTGCGGCCCTGGCTTCGTCCATCAGCGTCGACCACACATGCTCTCGTAGCGCAGAAAAACGGGGGTGCGCGAGGGTCGCGCGATTGCGCGGATGCGGCAAATCGACGTCGACGACTTCGTGCATGCCGGCCGGCCGTCCCTTGAGCACCACCACGCGATGGCCCATCAGGACGGCTTCCTCGATCGAGTGGGTCACGAACACCATCGTGGTCGGCCGCATCTCCCAAATGCGCAGCAACTCGAACTGCAGGATCTCGCGCGTCTGGGCATCGACGGCGGCGAACGGCTCGTCCATCAGCAGCACGCGCGGCTCGATGGCAAGCGCGCGCGCCAGGCCGCAGCGCTGCTGCATGCCGCCGGACAGCTGGTAGGGATAGGCGTGCTCGAAACCCGCGAGCCCGACCAGCTTGATGAAGCGCGGCACGCGTTCGTCGATCTCGGCCTTGGGCATGCCGGCGAGCCGCAGGCCATAGGCGACGTTGGCGAACACCGTCTTCCACGGAAACAGGCCGAAGTGCTGAAACACCATGGCGACGCCGGGCAGCGGTCCGACGACGGGCTCGCCTTCGATGGCGATGGTGCCGCTCGAGGCCGGGATGAGCCCGTCGATGCAGCGCAGCAGCGTCGTCTTGCCGCAACCCGACGGACCGACGATCGCGACGATCTCGCGCGAGCCGACCTCGAGCGCGACGTCGCGGAAAACCTCGAGCGCACCGTAATGCATGCCGAGTCCGCGGACCTGAATGCGGACCTCGGCGACCGCCGTGCCCGTCGTGGCATCCATCATGTTACGCGCCGCGCTTGCCGTCATCATCGTCCATATTTCCAGCTACGCCGGGCGAGGCCAATAGGGCGTTTGGCCCCGGCGTCGCCTCCAGCCGCGAGGCTGTAGCGTGGTCTTCCGGCAAGGCTAAGGCGTTTTCGCCACCGTGGACAGAATAGAGCTGCGGCGCGGCACGGTTGATATGAAGGTGGAAAATATCGGGCCGGTTATAGTGGCCGGCGAAGTCGTGCCGGAGCTTCATCTGGATGCCGATTTCGAGGTTGCAGTCGGCGTAGAGGATGCCCTCCTCGGCGCCCATCGGTCCGGTCAGGATCCGACTGTTGGGCGCGACGATGACGCTGCCCCCGCAGCAATCGGGGTCGCGCAGAAACTTCTCCGCCTCCGGTCCCGCCTGCAGCATCTCGATCATGCGCTCGTCGACCGTGCCGCAGGCCGAGATGACGAATGCCTTGCTCATCTGCGCGAAGGCCTGGGAATCAATGCTGACGCGATTGCGCAGCGGATCGCCGCTGGTCGGGAAATGGTTGGGCCAGCTCATCACGTGGATGCGTGTGCCTTCGGCGGTGAGCGCAAAGACGGCGAGGGGGTTCGAATTCTCGCCGCAGATCAGGCCGCTCATCGGCCCGAACTCGGTCTGGAACGCGCCGAACGTGTCGCCGAACCCGCCCATATGCACGAGCCGCTCGCCCACCGTCGGCATGATCTTTCGGTGCTTGCCGATCAGCGCGCCGTCGGGCCCGATATAAACTTGGCTGTTGAACATGGTGCCGATCGTGTTGGGCAGCTTTTCGCACACGCCGACCACCACATAGGCTCCAGCATCGTGCGCCGCCGCGCCCAGCGCGGTAATTTCCGGTCCAGGAATCTCGACCGCGTTCTTGAACAGTTCGGTGGCGAGCCGGTTCGCGACGGCACCGGTGGCGGCATGGTGGTGGTACCAGACCGGATGGGCGGGAATGAACCCCTCGGGAAATCCGATCACGCGTGCACCGTTGCGGCCGGCCTCGCGGATCAGACGGCAGGCCTTCTCGGTCGAGCCTTCGCGATCGAGGAACACCGAGGCGGCCTGGACCGCGGCCACCTTCACCACGCCGTACACGTCACCCATGCGGAAACTCTTCGCCAGCAGGCTGCCTCGGATACCCGATCGATGTTACCGCTTATTCCGCGGCCTGGCGCGCGGTCCGGGCCGGCTTCCTGGCCCAATAGTCCTCGGCCGACTTCGAACGCTTGAGCGCGTCTTCGGTCTCGAAGCCGGGAGCCATCGATCCGCTGGTGCCGGCGAGAATCTGATGGTGTTCGATGTTGAGCGTGCGCAGCCAGCGCTGCTGGCCCATGGTGAGTGCGACGAAATAGCCGATCTCGACCAGCTCCGGCTCGCTGAAGTGCTGGTGCAGCCGAGCCCACAGGGCATCATCGGACGGCAGATCCCATGTGATGGCTTCCGCGTAGGCCAGCGCCGCCTTCTGCTTGTCGCTGTAGCGCGTCGAGGATTCGAAGTTGATCAGGTCGCGGTAGTCGTCCTCGATGATGCCCTGGGAGGCCGCCTTGATCGAGCGCTGGTTGCCGCAGAACTCGCACAGTACCGAGCGCGACACGTAGATGCGGCACAATTCCTTAATGGCATGATCGGCCACTCCGTTCTTGAACACGTCGCGCCATGAATTGGCGAACGACCAGAACGTCGCCGGCACATGGGCGCGGATCGCCTGGCTTTCCGGCCGGGGCGTGCCTTCACGGGCGCAGCGTTCGAACTCGGCGAGCATGGCCGGGTCCTTGATGGTCGCGGGGTCGACGTAGCTGATGCGCGGCTTGTTCATAGGCGTCGTCTCCTGATGGTTCGGGCGATGCGTGGCGAAGCCGCATGGCTAGGGAGAGCACCGGATCGCCGCCGACATGGTTACTCGTATGTTGCCGTAGTGTGATCGCCTGATCAACAAGGGGGTGTCGAAGCGGCCCGGTGGGCGGAGGGGGACGCGGCGGGTGACACCGTCGGGGCGGCATCGACGCGCCGGCGGCGAGGTCCGTGGCGTCGGCGCTTCATTCAGCCGCTGGGCGGCCGTCCGCGCTGCGAACGTTGCGCGATCTGGCCACCTTCATTCAAGGTTACACCTAGGTTTACGCAAGTAATGCACCTTTCGTAAAGAATAGGAATTCAGCCAAAGTTCAGCATAGGACCAGAAGGCACGATCGGTTCACCAATTCCACACGGACCGCGCCTCTATATAGCCGGTGAGATCGCTCCGGTTGAGCGATGGTGCAATTCAGGGATCGTATATCGTGCGTGCCAGCACTATCGTGATGATCGGCTTTGCCGTCGTCTTCGGCCTGCTCGCGATGTTCGTTGCGCAGTCCTGGCTTACCGGCCAAGCCGAGGAACAGCGCCGTAGCCTGCAGGCCGGACAGAAGCCGGCCGCGACCAAGACGATCGTCGTCGCCAAGGAGCCGTTGCGCTTCGCGAGCGAGCTCGCAGCGCAGAAGCTCGCCGAAGTGCCGTGGCCTGCCGATGCCGTTCCCGCCGGCGCCTTCGCCAGCATCTCCGACATCATGCGCGGTGGCACGCGGCTCGTGCTCTCGCCGATCGAAGTCAATGAACCGGTTCTCACACTCAAGCTGACCGGCCCGGGCGAGCGCGCGACGCTCTCGGCGCTGGTTCAGCCGGGCAAGAAGGCCGTGACCATCCGCGTCAACGACGTCGACGGCGTCGGTGGCTTCGTCATGCCCGGCGATCGGGTGGACGTGGTGCTCACGCGCCAGGTCGACAAGGGCAACGCGACGACCGACGTCGTGCTGCAGAACGTCCGCGTGCTCGCGATCGACCAGACCGCCGACGTGCGCGCGAGCAAGCCGTCGATCGCCAAAGCCGTCACGCTTGAAGTCGATCTCACCGAGGCCCAGAAGATCTCGCTCGCTGCGTCGGTCGGAACGCTGTCGCTGCTGCTGCGCAAGGCAGGCGAGCAGGTCGCCGAGGGCACGCGGCGCGTCACCTTGGACGACATCTTCAAGAATCTGACGCCGTCGGCGTCGGGCGAAAAGCGCGTCACCACCACCATCGCCGTGACGCGCGCCTCGCGGCGCGACGAATACAACGTGCCGAAGGAAGACATGGACGCACGCGCGCTCGCCGGCGTGGGAAGCCGGTCGACGCCGCAGTGAATTGGCAACTGGGGATACTTCTTTGCAGGCTGGGGAGGCCGACGTGGAAAATTGCAACAACGATAGTGTCGCGGCGTGGGGCCTGCGGCACCGGGACAGGACCACTGAACACAATGCCGGCAAGCCCCCACGCAAGACGGGGCGAACGGCGTGGCGCTCGCGTGTCATTTCGCTGACGACGGCGGTTGCGGTGCTGGCGGTGTCGCCGGCGCTGCCGCAGGCGGGAGACGCGCAGGCGCAGCAGTTGATCGCGCTCGCCGCGATGAAGCGTACGACGACCGTAAAGGTGCCGGTCGGCAAGTCCGAGGACATCCGTACCGACAGCGCATTCGTCGAGGTGATGGTCGGCGATCCCGAGATCGCCGACGTCAATCCGCTGACCGATCGCGGCCTGTCGATCCTCGGGAAGAAGATCGGCACCACGCGCGTCACGATCTACGGCGAGAGCAAGAAACTGATGGGCATCTTCGACGTCGAAGTCGCCTACGACACCAGGCAACTCGCCGCCGAGATCGGACGCCGCTTCCCTAGGTCGGGGCTCAAGGTATCCTCGGTCAACGGCCGAATCATGCTCTCGGGCACCGCGCCCGACGGCGTCATGCTCGAGCGCGCCATCGTGCTCGCCAAGCAGTTCGGACCCGACGTCATCAACTCGGTGTCAGTCGCGCAGCCTCAGCAGGTGATGCTCGAGGTGCGCTTCGTCGAGGTCTCCCGCCAGGCCGGTCGCGAGCTCGGCGTGCAGTGGAACATCCTGCCGCGGCCTGGACACACCGATCGCTTCCTCGCCAATGTCGGCTCTGGCAGGCCGGCTGCAGGGCTGCCGAGCTCGACCGGTTCGAGCGGCGGCATTCTGTCCATTTCGCCCGGCGCGGCCGCCGGCGTTCTCGGTTCCGCCACGCCGCCATTCGGCTTCATGGTCGGCAACCTGATCTATCAGGGCATCCAGGCCGACGTCCTGGTCAACGCGCTCGAGGAAAAGGGCCTGGCACGCCGCCTGGCCGAGCCCAACCTGGTCGCGCTGTCCGGCGACACTGCGAGCTTCCTCGCCGGCGGCGAATATCCGATCCCGATCCCGGGCAGCTTCGGCCAGATGGCGATCGAATACAAACGCTACGGCGTCAGCCTCGGCTTCACGCCGACCGTGCTGAACGGCTCGCTGATCAATCTCAAGATCGAGCCCGAGGTGAGCCAGCTCGACCCTAGCCACAACGTGGCGGTGGGCGGCGGCGTCACCGTGCCGGCGCTCACTGTGCGCCGCGCCAATACCACGATCGAGCTGCGCGACGGCCAGAGCTTCGCGCTCGCCGGTCTCCTGCAGAACGACGGTGCGACGGTGCAACAGCAGCTGCCGTGGATCGGCGACGTGCCGGTGCTCGGCGCGCTGTTCCGCAGCGCCTCCTACCAGAAGAACGAGACCGATCTCGTCATCATCGTGACGCCGCGCCTGGTGCGCCCGGCGCGGCCCGGCGACATGGTCAAGACGCCGCTCGACAACACGCTGCCAGCGAACGACGCCGACCTGTTCCTGCTCGGCAAGGGGGAGATCGATCGCGACAAGCTGCGCAAGGCTAGCCTCGGCAATCCGCCGCCGCTCACCGGTCACATGCTCGAGCTTTCGACAGGAGGCGACGATGTCGCGATGCAGTGATTGCCTACGGCCGCACGCGATCGCGGCCGTCTTGATCGTCGGCGCGACGCTCGCGGGCTGCTCCGACATCTATTACGACCGGCGCGAGTCGATCGCGTTCGGCGCGGACGACGCGGTCGCTTCCAACAAGGTGACGCACACGATCGATCCGTGGCCAGCGGCGAGCGCAAACCCAAATATCCCGGGCCACGGCGATCGCACGGCAGCAGCCGTCGACCGTTATCGCCACAATCGCGTGATTCCGCCGGTCAGCAACGGCACGAGCTCCGCGGGTGGCGGCGCCCCGGCTGCCCAGGCGGCGCCGCCTTCCGCGGTGGTCAAATGACGCAGCGCTGCACCCCCAATGGCACGACGGTGTGAACGTCGGATTCATGTTCATGGCTGGCAACCGCAACAAGATGGCCGGACATCGGACTCGGGTGGTCGTGCTGACCGCCGATTCCGCGTTCGAGCAATCGGCGAGCGCGACGTTTGCCGCAAGCCCGCAGATCGATCTCACCGTCGTCGCCGGGACGCTGGCGATGAACGAAGGTGCCTTTGATCTCGACGAGTCGACGATCTTCATCATCGACATCGATGCCGGCCAGCAGGATGAAATGGACGCGCTGGCGCGGCTGATGGCCGAGATCGCCGGCCGGCCGCCGGTCGTCGTGGTCACGCAATCGTTCGACGCCGCCGTGGCGCGGCAGCTGTTGCAGATGCGCGTTGCCGATTTCATGGTGAAACCGGTTGTGCCGGCCGACCTCGCGCGCACTTGCGCGCGTGTGGTGCAGGACCGCAACGAGACCGAGCAGGCCGAAGCAGAAATCTATACCTTCCTGCCGGCGGTCGGCGGCGCCGGCGTCACCACGCTATCCATCCAGACGGCGCTTCTGCTGCTGAGCAGTGGGCAGAAGACGCGGACGTCGACCTGTCTCGTCGATCTCGATTTCCAGCACGGCGCTTGTGCCGACTATCTCGATCTCGAGCCGCGGCTCGATCTCAAGGAGATCGAGCCGCCCCCCCCCCCGCGCCCGGAGCGGCTCGACCGCCAGCTCCTCGAAGTCATGCTGTCGTACCACGCCTGCGGCCTCGCCGTGATCGCCGCGCCGAACCGGCCGGCCGAGATGCGCTCGTTCGATCCCGACATGGTGACCCGGCTTCTCGACCTCGTGTCCTCGCACTTCAACTACGTCGTCATCGACATGCCGCGCACCTGGTTCTCGTGGACCGACAGCGTGTTGCTCGGCTCCAATAAGCTGTTCATCGTCAGCGAGATGACGGTGCCCGGGCTGCGCCAGGCCAAGCACCTCGTCGCCGCGATCCGCGAACGCCTGAGCGAAGCGCCGGCCCCCAAGGTGGTCATCAATCGGTTCGAGCAGCGCGCGTTCGGCGCCGGCTTGCGCAAGGCCGACATCGAGCACGTTCTCGGCAACGACTTCGCCGGGGTGGTGCCCAACGACTATCGGCTGGTGCGCGAGGCGATCGACCGCGGCGTTACGCTCGAGGAAATCAAGGCCGGCAACAAGATCACGATGCAGCTCAAGAAGCTGATCACGCCGCAACTCGAGAAGGCTGCGGGCGGAGCGGCGCTCGATCTCGTCAAGAAGCTCAGCTTCTCGTGGGCAAAGTGAAGCACGCGACGCGGGGCGCGATCAGGCCCTGGGCGTGAAGCCAACAACCGAACGGCGCACCAACGCCGCGATGGATGGACCGAGGCAGGGGTATGGCAGGTCGTTTTTCCGTACGTCGCAACGGCGCGCCTGACTTCGCGCTGGCGGAGGAAGCCCCGGCTTCCGCCGACGGTCTGGCATGGACGGTGTTCCCGGAAGGTACCGAGGCATCGGCCGCGATGGCCCCGGTCGCCGTGCCGGTCGAGCCGCCGCCCGCCGCTCAGCCAGCGAGCACCAGCAACCCGCTGCTCACCGACAAGCTGCTCGACGCCAAGGTGCGCCTGCACCGGCGGCTGATCGAGGAGATCAATCTCTCGGCGCTCGAAAAGCTGCCCGAGGAGGAAATCCGCAAGCACATCCAGCAGCTCGTCTCGCAATACATCCTGGTGGAGCGGCTCGCGCTCAACACCAAGGAGCTCAACGACTTCGTCGCCGAAATCCTCGACGAAATGACCGGGCTCGGTCCGATCGAGCCGCTGCTCAAGGACCCGAGCATCAATGATATCCTGATCAACGGCCACGAATGCGTCTATGTCGAACGTCGCGGCATTCTCGAGCCCACTGCGGTGCGCTTCAAGGACGAGGCGCATCTTCTACGCATCGTTAACAAGATCGTCGCCGCGGTTGGCCGCCGGGTCGATGAATCGCATCCGATCTGTGACGCGCGCCTGCTCGACGGCTCGCGCGTCAACGTCGCCATCCGTCCGGTCGCGGTCGACGGACCGCTGGTTTCGATCCGCAAATTCTCCAAGAAGCCGCTGCATCTCGGCAAGCTGGTCGAGATCGGCGCGCTGCGCCCGCAGATGGCCGAGCTACTCGGCGCGATGGTCAAGGCGCGCGTCACCACGATCATTTCGGGCGGCACCGGCTCGGGCAAGACCACGATGCTCAATGCGCTGTCCGCCTTCATCTCGGACAAGGAGCGCCTGATCACCATCGAAGATGCCGCCGAATTGCAGCTGCAGCAGCCGCACGTCGCGCGCATGGAGACGCGTCCGCCCAACATCGAAGGCAACGGCGAGATCCGCCAGCGCGACCTCGTCAAGAACGCGCTGCGCATGCGGCCCGAACGCATCATCCTCGGCGAGTGCCGTGGCGAAGAGGCGTTCGACATGCTGCAGGCCATGAATACCGGCCACGAAGGCTCGATGGCGACCATCCACGCCAACAACCCGCGCGAGGCGCTTTCGCGCCTTGAGCAAATGATCGGCATGGCCGGCCTGCCGATGACCATCGCCAGCATTCGCGGCCAGATCGCGGCGGCCGTGCGCGTGATCGTTCAGCTCTCGCGCCTGTCCGACGGTAAGCGGCGCGTCATGAGCATTGCCGAGATCACCGGTATGGAAGGCGACATCATCCAGATGCAGGAGATCTTCAAGTACGTGCGCACCGCGACGGCCGAGGATGGCACGGTACAGGGCCATTTCGTCGCGACCGGCGTACGGCCGCGCTTCCTCAGCGACCTCGCCGCCAAGGGCATCAAGGTTCCCTCCAGCTACTTCGATCCCAGCCAACCGTTGTAACGACCGATGTTCGAGTTCGACAAAATCTATCTCGTCTACGGATTTGTCGGCGTCTCGGCCATGCTGGCGGCCGAGGCGATCTACCTGCTGTTCTTTTCGGCGGCGTCGTATCGCAAACGCATCAATCGGCGGCTGTCGCTGGTCAACGACAGCGGCAAGGACCGCCAGAACATCCTGGTGCAGCTTCGCCGCGAGCGCGGGCTGACCGTCGAGGGCGGCCTGCGCCTGCCAATAGTGTCGTTCAATCAGCTCGTCCTGCAGTCGGGCGTAACCATGGGTTTCGCCCGTCTCGGCCTGCTGGTCGCAGTCGGCGGCCTCATCACGTTCGGCGGTGTGCTGATCCTGCGCAACGACATGCTGGAAGCTGTTCTCGCCGCGCTGCTCGCTCTCACGCTCGCGCCCTATCTCGGGCTGCGGATGAAGCGCTCGCGGCGCCAGAGCCAGTTCGGCGGCCAGTTCCCCGACGCGCTTGACATCATCGTGCGCAGCTTGCGCGCCGGGCATCCCGTGCCGATCGCCATCAGCATGGTCTCGCGTGAGATGAAGGACCCGATCGGCAGTGAATTCGGCATCGTCGCCGACGAGATCACCTACGGCGCCGATCTCGAGACCGCCATGCGCAACCTCTATTTCCGCGTCGGTCAGGACGACCTGCCGCTGTTCGTCACCGCGGTCGCGATCCAGGGGTCCACCGGCGGTAATCTCGGCGAAATCCTCGAGAACCTTTCGGGCGTCATCCGCCAGCGCTTCAAGATGCGGCGCAAGATCCGGGCGCTCGCGTCGGAAGGGCGCGCCTCGGCGATCATCCTGTCGTCGTTGCCGGTCGTCGTGTTCACCATCGTGCAGGTCGTGGCGCCGGACTTCTACGGCAGCGTCTGGCAATACGATCTGACGAAATTCGTGCTGTCCTGCGCCGGCGGGTGGATGCTGGTCGGCAACTTCATCATGTACCGCATGGTCAACTTCAAGATCTGACGATGGACGGACCGCTCGGCATGTTGTCATTTTCCGGCGATCACGCGATCACGTTGCTCGGGGTGCTGGTGTTCCTGGCGACCACCATCATCGCGTTCGGCGTCATGGCGGCGGTTCACGCCCGCGGCGCCGTGAAGCGGCGCGCCGCCGGCATCTCGGGGATCCTTGATGACGACGGCGCCAGCGGCGGGGCGCTGCGGCAATCGAGCGTAAAAGCGGCCAAGCGGCTGCTCGACTACACCACCAAGCACTACGCCTCGCTCGACGGCACCAGCATGAAGCTGCTGCGGCGCCGGTTGGTGCAGGCCGGCATCTTCGATCCGCGCGGCGTCGCCTATTTCTTCCTGGCGCGCGCCGGGGTCGCCGTCGGTCTGGCGACGGCCTGCTTCCTGTTCCTGCCGCTCCTGGTCGAGGACGGTAGCGCGTCGTTCTGGCTGTTCGTCATGGTCGGCGGCGTAGCCGGCTACCTGGCGCCGAGTCTCTATCTCGACAAGCTGATTGGTGTACGGCGCGACGAATACCGGTCCGGCTTTCCCGATTTCATGGACCTGCTCGTCGTGTGTGCCGATGCCGGCCTCTCGATGGAGGCGGCACTGGAGCGCGTGGGGCGCGAGCTGAGCACGTCCTATCCGGCGCTCAGCGCCAACATTCACATGACCAACCTCGAGATCCGCGCCGGCCGCACGCTGAGCGAGGCGCTCGATCATTTCGGCGAGCGGCTCGGCCTCGAAGAGGTTCGTGCCTTCGCCACCCTGATCCAGCAGTCGGACGAGCTCGGCTCCAGCATCAGCGACGCGTTACGGGTCTACAGTGACGACATGCGCCACAAGCGATTGTCCCGCGCCGAGGAGAAGGCCTACGCCCTGCCGGCAAAGCTCGCCCTGCCGATGATGCTGTGCATCTTCCCGGTCCTGTTCGTCGCGATCCTGCTGCCGGTCTTCGTGCGCATCAAGATGGGCGCGTTCTGATCGTTCAACGATCTGGAATTACCGGCCGGTTTCAGGCCTGTACCACGATCCGTTGCCGTCGCGGCGCGCCCTCTTGTTGTTCAGATGATCTCGATCATGATCTGATCGAACCCCGCAATTGGCGTGGGCACGACAAGTCTGCTCGTCATCGCGATCGTGAGCAGATACGTACCACGGATGGCTAAGCCCGTCGGCACGTTCACGGTGCCGGTGTAGTCAAACTGGTTGGGCGCCGTGTTGACCGTGGTAATAGTCCCGAGATTGCCTTCAAACCCGGCGCCGATCCTCTCGGCAGCGACCGTGAACGACAGTTGCAATCCAGCGGCCATGATGAACGACGCAAAGGCCCCGGCAAAGTGCACCGTCAGGTTTACAGCAAACGGAGCCCCGGCGTTGATCACCGTGCTTGGGTCGATGCCGGCTTCGCTAACATGGAAGTCGACTTCTTCTGTCGAAAAAATAGGGTTTGGTTTTTGCGGTTGGAAAGTCATTGTCAGACTCCTCAGATGGAGATGATGCGGGCTCGCGCCCGCGGATGTTCCTCATGATTGTTTGAACAACAAATTACACCCGTCGGTGGCCCGCGCGTGTGAAGTGCTTCACAGCAGGCGCGAGAATGGCCGCGCGTCCGCATTCCGACACTTTATTAAGAGGGGCGGGATCGCTCTCGCCCCGAATGGCCTGGTCCCTCGCGAGCCATGAAAAAACGGCGCATACCATCCGCCAGACTCGGCCGGTGTGTGGAATCTCTAAGCAGGCTATTCCGCTCCGCCAGGAAGAGCCGGCGAAGGATCGCGATTTTACCGAGCTCGACGGCTTCAGCGTTCTGTGAAAGATAGAAAAGCGCGGCGTCGATTGATGGCGATGAAGGGATGACTCGCGCAAGCTGTTGGCGTGCAGCGACGAGTGCATCCGCCTTTCGCGAATTGGCTTTCAAAAATTGAATTAATTCCGGACTGCCGCGCTTTACAGCGCTGCCGCCAGGAATCACAAAATCTACCTCTTCCCGTATTGCCGTCATCAGATCGAGCGACGGGAAATTGCAGCGCCGCGCTTGCTGCAGCGCCGATCACGAACACCGCGGGTTTGCTGAACATGGACGCGGCGAGCGCACCGCTGCAGAGACAATCTGCCCAGCGACGAGGGTGAGCGCGCCCACGATCAGGCAGACCAAGATTGCCCCGATCGGGCCCGAGCCCGTTTGGTACGCGGCCAGGCCGACGGTCACGCCGGCCACGGGAGTGCGTAGACCGCGAGCGCGTGTTGCGAGTTGCCGTGCTACTCGCCGTTCGGTCCCCGGAGCCGTCAGCTTCTGAGGCCTCGGGGCCCGATCGGGCAGCGATTACGGCTCGCGCAGCTGGATAAGACCGCTCGACTCCGCATAGCCCGAGACCTCGTTCGGGGTCGGGTTCAGATGCTGAAGGACTGCCACGAGCTTGTAGACGCCCGAAACCGGCGGGGCGCCTGCGCCCTCGCCGAGGAGCGTATTCCCCGGAACGGCGATGACGGTCGTGTAGCTCGCGGCGCCCGTGACGGGCACCAGCGTCGTCGGACCGATCTGCTGCTCGGGGCCGGGTCCGACGCTTTCGGCGTAAACGCGAATCCTGAAGCTGCCGCCCAGCGTGGGAACGACGGGTGGCGGAATCTCAAAACGCACGCCGACGCTAAACGGATTGTCCGCGTCCAGCACGTTCGTCTCGCCGAGCGTGTTATCGCGGACTTCAATGCTCATGTCGCTCTCAAAGCCCAAAGGGGCCCATTCGATACCCATGTTGTGTCTCCTTGACCAGCCAATCTCAGTTTGCTCGCGGCAAGCTTAGATGGAGATGATGCGGGGCTCGCACCCGCGGATATTCCTCATGATCGTTTGAACAACAGATTACACTCGTCGGTGGCCCGCGCGTGTGAAGTGCTTCACAGCAGGCGCGAGAATGGCCGCGCGTCCGCATTCCGACACTTTATTAAGAGGGGCGGGATCGCTCTCGCCCCGAATGGCCTGGTCCCTCGCGAGCCATGAAAAAACTGCGCATACCATCCGCCAGACTCGGCTGGTGTGCCTGGAATCTTTAGGCAGGCTCTTCCGCTCCGCCAGGAAGAGCCGGCAAAGGATCGCGATTTTACCGAGCTCAAAGGCTTCAGCATTCTGCGCAAGATACAACATGCGCGTCATCGATTGATGGCGATGAAAGGATGACTCGCACAAGCTCTTGGCCTGCAGCGACGAGTGCATCCGTCTTTCGCGAATTGGCTTTCAAAAATTGAAAATAATTCCGGACTGCCGCGCTTTGCAGCGCTGCCATCAGGAATCAGAAGATCTACCTCTTCCGGTATTGCCTTCATCAATTCGAGCGACGGAACATTCGAGCGCCGCTGTAGCGCCGATCGCGAACACCGCGGGTTTGCTGAACATGGACTGGGACCCCTGCTATTCCCAGATTGCTTCTTATGTGCTTGCCAAAACGCACATGCTGGCCAGCGGGTGCGG
>Ga0307472_100000525_pt1 | contig 13581 bp, 10 predicted proteins | sample atmos_gasesAM5C__2_FD_204582 | JGI IMG/M metagenome (GOLD analysis project Ga0307472, IMG submission 204582) | Hardwood forest soil microbial communities from Morgan-Monroe State Forest, Indiana, United States - atmos_gasesAM5C_05 | ecosystem: Environmental > Terrestrial > Soil > Temperate...
AGGCGCACGCCCAGCTTCTTTACACCTTTGACACGACGGATGCCAGCCGCTAAATCAGCACTGAGCAGACCGCAGTCAGCTGCCTCGTAGCCGCGGCGGCGCACCGCGCCGAGGCGTAAGTTGATCGTGCCCGGCGCTAGCTGACGAGATTCCAGGTGTGAACGGTAACGAAGGACCACAATCCGATTGAAAGCCAGGCGAGGCTCGGAACAATAGCAGTCGACAAACTCATCGATAGCGTGTCGATATCCCCTTTGCGCGTCCAAGCTGGTCAGGCTGTTCAAAACTGCGGCTTTTGCATGCTCCAGGTCAGCTCCACCCCCATTTGGGGCTCAGAAGTGGCCAAGTGGATCAGTCTTCATGCTCGTGCACAACGACGACCATCCGCATCCATGGGTGGATACAGCATTCCCAGCGGGTCACTCCGAGCGGGAGGGCAGAGCTTCCAGCAGTAGGCCCCGCTTCTGTCTTGCCAGCCTCCACAAACTGATTCGTAGGACTTTCAGGTTGCGGTGCCAGTGACCCGTCCGGTAGCGCCTGGGCGCACTCTGCGGCCGGGACGGGATTGCCCGTGAGGCCATTGAGTCTGGCCTTAAATCCACCGCCGAATTGGTCAACCCGAGTGAAGGTGTGAGTTTCACCGCCCTTGTTCTCAAGGATGGTTTGATCGCCCGACGTAAGATCGAGCCGGACCAATTTAAATGTTCCGGCTGTCGCATTCAGCATCGGATTGAATCGCCAGGCTCCGGCATTTTGATCGGTTTGCAGTTCCCCGATGAAGTCAGTAAACAGAGTGTTTCCGTGCTGGCCGGGTCCGCAGTGTCCGGGTCCAAGGGCAGCGTTGAAACTTGCTGGATCACAGGCGTCCCGCATCGTGATGATCTTCGTGCTTTGCGCGTTAGCGAGGCAGGCAAAAAGCACTGCGACGCCGATTCCCGTTGTGAACCATCTCATAGTTCCTCCAAGTTGTCGTGCCTTTGCGAGTATTACCGAGGGGCTGGCATCGCCGGAGGCAGACGCGCGAATACAATCGGACGCCTTGGTGGGTACGGTCAAGCGGAAAGGGGCAGAATTGCCACCATTCCTGTACTTTGCCCTCGAATGCAGCACTTTGCCGTCGATGCGGACGTACAATCAGATTCCCCGAAGCCGCGCCCCCAACGCGGACCAATTTAGGAGAGCGCCGTGGCTGAACCAGTCCCAGGCACCGGGCCGTCCGCCAGACCGGCCGAAGATCGGCTGGATTCCTGGAAGGAAATCGCGGCTTATCTCAACCGCGACGTAACGACCGTCCAGCGCTGGGAGAAACGGGAGGGGATGCCCGTTCACCGGCACCTGCACGAGCGGATGGGGTCGGTGTACGCATCTCGCGCCGAACTGGATGCTTGGGCGCGCAGCCGGAATCTCCGGGAACTGGAGGAGAACGGGAACAATGTCCCCTCAGCCGATCCCGCGGCACCGCCCCCGCGCTCTGCCATGCCTCCCTCTCAAACCAAATGGAGGTTCTTGTTGCCGCTGGCAGCGGTGGTGGCCGCCCTGGCGACTGGCGCAATTCTCTGGTTTCAAAAGACGGAGTACTTCTGGCGAAACCCGATCGCCGACGCACGATTTCAAACGGTTACGGACTTCGACGGCATTGAGCAGGCAGCGGCGGTGTCTCGCGACGGGCATTTCGTGGCGTTCCTGTCGGACCGGGGCGGACAGATGGACGTCTGGGTTACACAGATCGGTTCTGGAGAGTTCCACAATCTGACCCACGGAGGCGCGCCGGAACTGGTGAATCCATCGGTCCGCACCTTGGGGTTCTCGCCCGACGGCTCTTTCGTTACGTTCTGGGTGCGTAAGCAGAACGGTTCGAGCGGCGACGGCATCAGCATTTGGGCGGTGCCGACGCTGGGCGGACAGCCGAGGCCCTATCTTGAAGGTGTGGCGGAGTTCGACTGGTCGCACGACGGCTCCCGGCTCACGTACCACACTCCCGGACCGGGAGATCCGCTGTTCGTGTCCGACGGCAGCCGGCAAGCAGAGGGTCGGCCTATCTTCACCGCGCCTGCCGGGCTCCACAGTCACTTTCCGGTGTGGGCGCCCGATTCGGCTTTCATCTACTTTGTCCAGGGGGCCCTGCCGGACAGATTGGACGTCTGGCGCATCCGTTCGTCCGGCGGAAGTCCGGAACGAATTACTTCGCACAACGGGCGCCTGACTCATCCGGTCCTGCTGGATCGGCGGACCTTGCTTTACCTTGCCGGCGAATCCGATGGTTCGGGGCCGTGGCTTTATGGCATGGACGTCGAGCGCCGCATACCCCACCGGCTCAGCTCGGGCCTCGATCGGTATACGTCGCTAGCGGCCAGCGCTGACGGTCGTCGTTTGGTTGTCACCGTCGCAAGTCCAAAGAGAACGCTGTGGCGCTTGCCGATAGAGGACTCACCGACGCAGGTGTCGGCGGCTGCTCCTATCTCGCTGACGACCAGCACGGGGTTCTCTCCACGCCTGGGACCAAACTATCTTCTCTATGTGTCTGCGACCGGGACAACGGGCGAGAGTATCTGGAAACTCGCCAGCGGAACTGCCACGCAGTTATGGAGTGGCCAGGGAGCACGAATCTTTGGCGGGCCGGCCATCTCCTCCGATGGGCGGCAGATCGCGTTCTCGGTCCGGCAAAGCGGGCGGACACTCTTGTACGTGATGCAGCCCGACGGCACGAACGCGCGGATTGTGAGCGATACGCTCGACCTGCAGGGCGCTCCAGCGTGGTCGCCGGACGGCCAATCGATCACTTCGGCGGCGGAAGATCACGGCGTCCCCCATCTGTTCCGTGTGCCGGTTGATGGTCGTGCTCCGGTTGCTTTGGTTCAGGAGTACTCGGTCGATCCCACCTGGGCGCCCGACGGCCGTTTCGTGGTGTACTCGGGACCCGACATCGGCACGACGTTTTCGGTAAAAGCCGTCACGGCCGAGGCCGCGGTGCATCCCTTGCCAGCGCTGACCCTGACTCGGGGGGCTCGCCACCTCGCATTCCTACCTGGAGGAAGGTCACTCGTACTGTTACGAGGAGAGATTCAACATAAGAATCTCTGGCTCATCGACCTGGAGACGGGCGCCGAGCGGCAGCTGACCAACCTTCCTCCCGACTTCGACATTCGCGACTTCGACATCTCTCGTGACGGCCGTGAAGTTGCCCTCGAACGAGTGCAGGAACGCTCGGATGTGGTGCTGCTCGATCTCCCCCGACCATAATCCCGCCATACAAGTCAACGCCCCACTCCTGATCGCACCACAGCTGATGTAAACAGTGGTTGTTGAAAAAGGAACAAGACTAGTAATTTTGCTGAATTTCAGCACCTTCGGCGAACGAACATTCAATAACTTACAAAGGAGATTCCGAGCAGAAACATCCTCGAAAAGAATTTTTCAATAGCCACGGGATTTCACCAACTGAGGGCTAGTCTCCGACTATACGCTCGACAATGGGTCCTGAGACGAGGAAGCCGCTGACTGGGCCGTTGCTTCGATTTTACGATTCTTCTCCGGTCGGCCGGACGTTCTAACCCAGCGCCCTCGAGAGCATATTTCGCGGCAGCATAGTCCCTTTTTTTCGGCTACCCTCCGGATGATTTTGGGATCGATGGCCGCGGCTTGTAGTGCAAATCACATCCCTGGCCGGATCGCGACCGGTGCGGTAGTCGGCGAAGGTCAGTTCGGCAGGAATATCGGGTGCTTACCAAACACCCGTGTCGCGAGGGTCGATGTCCTGCCACCAGAGTGTCGACAGGCGCACCGTCAGCTTGCTGTTCGGCAAGACGACTGGGGCGTTATCGCCATAATGGTTGGGGCTGGAAGCAGTGGGCTCTCCAACGAAAAGCGTGTCGGTATTCAGCTTCATGCGGTTGACACAGTTCATGGCCGCCGAAAAGGTCGCACGCCCGATCCCGACGAAGCTTTCTTCCTCTGACGTACCTCCCGAGGAAGGGACTCAAACGCCGTCCCTCTGTGCCTACCGAAAACTCGATCTCAGTGAAAAAAGGTGAAGTAAAACAGCTGCGGAAAGCATATTCCTCGGTTGCCAGTTCCGTAATGGCTTCGCCTGCTGCGAAAACGGCAACGTGTCAGCTTCTCGGGCTGGCGGAATCGTGCCCGCGTCGATCGTCAGCACGTCTATTTCAGCACTATATTAAGGAAAGGCAGGGTCTCAGGCGGCCCGGCGTTCGTAGCAGTGATGCAGCCCACCAATCTTTGGCAGCGCCACGACTCTCCCCATGGGCTCCGGCTGGATCGATCGCGGCTCGGGCGAGTCCTTGCCTAGGGAGAGATGCGTTCTCGATCGGTGATAGTAATCCAAGTACGAACGAAGGATACGACGGAGAGAGCTTTCGTCGAACACGAGCACGTGGTCCAGGCACTCGCGCCGAATCGAACCAATTACGCGCTCGATGTAAGCCCGCTGCCAGGGGGATCGGGGGGCGCACAGCACTTCGTGGATCCCCATGTCTCGCACCTGTCCACGGAAGGAATCGCCGAAGATCGCATCGAGGTCGCGCAGCAGGTAGCGTGGAAGCTGGTCAAAGGGGAATGCTTCTCGCAGTTGTTGTCCGGTCCACTCCGCGGTGGGGTGGGCAGTTACATTGCAGTGGACAATGCGACGCCGGTCGTGGGCCAACACCAGAAACACATAGAGAACCTTGAAACCAATGGTCGGCACGGTAAAGAAGTCGATGGACACCAGTTGTTGCAGGTGATTTTCGAGGAAGGTGCGCCAGGTCTGTGACGGCCGTTGGTGGCAGCGCACCATGTATTTGCTGACGCTGGTCTCGCCGATGTCGATGCCGAGTTTGAGCAACTCCCCGTGAACCCGGGGTGCACCCCAACTCGGATTCTCCCGACACATCCTGCGGATTAGATTTCGAACCTCGCGAGAAACGACGGGTCGTCCCGGTCTGCCGCGGCGCACCTTCCAAGTCCAGAACAGGCGAAAGCCGACGCGATGCCAGGCAATGACCGTTTCTGGCTTGACGATGGCCAGCGCCGAGCGCCAGCCGCTCCAGATCCGGGACAGCCAGACCCACAATAGGCGATCCCAAGGCATTAATTTCGGACGCTTTCTCCCGACGCGCTGAAGGACGCCGATTTGGTGGCGTAGCGCCAGGTTCTCCAGCTGGAGGGCAGAACGCGAACGGAAGACCGAGGATAGAGTGGCGAAAACTGCGGTAAGAAAACTGAGCATGGGAGAAAGAGAATGAAGGAAGTATAATCCCCGTCCCCTCAAACATTTCGAGGTTTCCGAGAAGCACAATCTCTGATTGGCTCGCCACAAGAAATCGAACTAAAGGTACACGATTCGGGAGTAGGGTTTGATGCCAAGGTAGCAACCAATGGACATGGCCTCGGTCTGACGAGCATGAGGGAGCGCCTGAGATTGGTGGGTGGACAGCTTTCCATTGACTCGAAGCCGAACCAGGGAACAACCGTCCTCGCACGCGTTCCTCTATCTAACGAAACGGCCACCACATCGGCAGCTGCGTGAAAGATGACTGAGTCGCGCTCGCGGAGCATCCTTGTGAGGTATTCCTGGACGTGGGGCGCAGTGCCGGCGGATCGTGCGATAGTGGTATCGCCGCCCGCGAGTTTGGCGGTCGCGGTCGAGGATCACGCGGACAAGCCAGCGGCGCCGACCACGACTGACGATTTGTCCGAGACGACGAGGCGCAAAACCACCTTCCCTCCACACCCGTCTTTTTGGGTTTATGAATGCCGGGCGGCCCACACAGCGGGGTGAGTTGCAATCGTGCTCGTTGGAGATGTTGTCGCATCCGAAGACACTGTTGCTTGCACCTGCCCAAGCGGTGTAGTACCATTCGCCCCTCTTTGAGATCCCGTGCTACCGAGCGATTCTGCTGCTGTTCTTGTTGGGCCGATGCAGATCTGACAGTAACGGAAGAGGACTGCTTACTTCGAGGAGAGGATTATGAAGAGTCCGAGTACGATACAACGCCTTGTGGACGCGGGTTTGATCCGTGCCGATCACAAGTTCTCCGAGCAAGACCAGCAGTTGCTTGAGAGCTTGTCTGAAGATGAAGTCAATGCCCTCATCAGTGTGAAAACGAAGCTGGGAGAGGATTTCTTCAATCGCAATACGGAACTTGCCTACCCCCCCGTGGGGATCGTCTTCTAGTTTGTCTGGTTGGGAATAAACATTTTCGGCTCGCGCGCCGAGTTGCGCCATAGGTCGTTGAATTGCGGACATGAACAGCGCCAGCCACAGTCGCAGGTTGCGGGACAAGATCCGTATCGCCGGTTCCGGGCTCGAAGCCGCAGCCACAGCGCTCTGGACCCATCCCCGCCTGTCGGACATCTACCCGGAATTCCTGTTCCGCAACCACGCCGTTATTCGCGCCAGCGTTCCCCTGATGCAAGCCGCCGCAACTGCCTGTGAACCACACGTTACCTCCGATCCCCTGGCCGCTGGCATCTTTACTTATCTCACCCGTCACATTCCCGAGGAGATGCACCATGACGACTGGATCCTCGACGACCTCGAAGTCCTGAACATTCCGCGTAGCGAGGTCTTGCCACGCATTCCGCCCCCCGCTGTCGCCGCGTTAGTGGGTGCCCAGTACTACTGGATCCGGCACTATCACCCGCTGGCCTTGCTGGGGTTCATTGCTGTATTGGAAGGCACACCGCCCGATGTGGACTACTTCGAGCGCCTCGCCGACCGCTCCGGCATTCCGCGAGAGGCATTCAGCAATCTGCTGCGTCACGGCCGGCTCGATCCGCGCCACCGCGATGATCTCGACCGTGCTCTCGACCAGCTTCCGTTGAGCGAGAAACATCATGCCTTGCTCGGCGTTAGCAGTTTCCAGACCGTTCACTTGCTCGCCCGGGTCGTCGAAGACATGTTGGAATCGGCCCCGAAGTGTAGGTCGCGCTCGGTAGAAGCTCTCCCATGATCGGCAGGACAATTTCGCATTATCGGATTCTCGAGATTCTCGGCCAGGGAGCGATGGGCGCCGTCTACAAGGCGCTCGATTTGAAGCTGGAACGGCCGGTAGCAATCAAGTTCCTGGTTCCGGGCCTGGATTCCCCCCTCAAAGCTCGCTTCGCTGGCGAAGCTAAGGCCGCCTCGGTGCTAGACCACACCAATATTTGCACGATCTACGAGTTCGACGAGACCCCTGATGGGGAGATGTTTATCGTCATGGCCTACTGTCCCGGGGAAAACCTGCGCGCCCGGCTGAAAAAGGGCCAGGTCCCGCTGCAGGAGGCAATCAGCATCGCGTTGCAGGTAGCCCAAGGCCTAGTCAAAGCCCACGGCATGGGGGTATTGCATCGTGACATTAAGCCCGCTAACGTCATGCTTTCGCCTGACGGTGTCAAGATCGTCGACTTTGGCATCGCCAAGCTCTCTGCAGATCAGGTTCTAACCCAGGCGGGCACCATTCTTGGCACCATCCCATATATGTCACCCGAACAGCTCGGCGGCAAGACCGTCGATGCGCGCACCGACATCTGGTCGTGGGGCGTGCTGACCTACGAGATGCTGGCCAGTCAGCTACCTTTCCAGGGTGAGTCCGACCTCGCCACCGCCGACGCGATTTTGAATCAGGAGCCCTTTCCACTAACCCATTTTCGTCCGGACATTCCTGATCAACTGGACACGATCGTCATGCGAGCCCTCCACAAGAGCTCGGACGAGCGCCCCCAGACGGCCGAGGATCTTGTGCGAGTGATGCGTCCCCTTACGATCGGCTCCGGCACTACGATGGCCACGGCAGAAAATGTTGTCCAGACCCCTTCCATCGCAGTCTTGCCATTCGTCAATCTAAGCCCGGAGCCGGACAGTGAATATTTCAGCGATGGACTGACGGAAGAGTTGATTTATGCGCTCTCGCGGCTGCCCAACCTCCGGGTTGTGTCGCGCACATCCGCTTTCGAGTTCAAAACCAAGCCGCAGAGCGTGCGCCGTATCGGTGCGCAACTCAGAGTTGCCAAAATCGTCGAGGGCAGCGTGCGCAAGCTCGGGCAGAAACTGCGGGTTAGCGCCCAGTTAGTCAGTGCTTCCGACGGATATTGCCTCTGGTCGCAGCGTTTCGATCGCGAGATCAAGGACGTGTTTGAAATCCAGGACGAGATTGCCCAGCAGATCGCCGACAACCTCAAGGTAAGGCTGAGTGGGGATGCGCCAGCGATTCTACTCAAGCGCCGCACGGAGAACGTAGAGGCGTACGATCTCTATCTGCGGGGACGCTTTCAGTGGAACAAGCGAAGTGGTGATGGACTGCTCCGAGCTCGCGAATACTTCGAGTTGGCGCTTGCTCAAGATGCCGGCTATGCTCCCGCCTATTCCGGCCTCGCTGACTACCATATTGCCGTCGCCTCATGGGGACTAGCCACGCCGACCGATGCTTGGCCAAAGGCGAAGGAAACCGCGGAACGCGCGCTGGCCATCGACAATGAGCTCGCCGAGGCCCACGCCTCCATGGGAACGATTCGTATGTGGTACGAATGGAACTGGGGCGCGGCTGAACAGGAGTTCCGCCGGGCAATCGATCTCAACCCGGGCCATCCCAACGCCCACGTGCAGTACAACCTACTCTTGCTGCAGACTGCTCGGTTTGAGGAAGCCGAGCGCGAAATCCGCACAGCCCTCACCTCCGATCCTTTATCGATTCGTATCAACAGCTACCTGGCGGGAGTCTTCCACTACCGCGGCGAGTACGACCAATCGGTTGAACGATGCAGACGCGCCCTCGAACTCGATCCCCAGGACATCGAACTGCACGTCGTTCTGGCTCTCAATTACGAGCAGAAGGGAATGTATAGGGAGGCTATACTAGAACTCGAACAAGCTCACCAACTCTCCGACAATAATCCCCTCATCCTGGGGCCACTGGGTTCGTGTTACGCGGCTGCCGGTGACCACGCCCGCGCGAGAGGCTTTCTCGACGATTTGGATCGCGCCTCGCAGGTCACCTATGTCGCCCCCATCACCTGGGTCATGATCTATTTAGGATTGGGCGAATTTGACCGGGCCTTCGAGTGGCTCGAAAAAGCTGCTCAAGTACGCGATGTTCTGCTCTGTTATCTCCGCGTGGGACCTATTTACCAGTGCATTCGCGGCGATCCTCGGTACAACGCACTATTGCAGCGGATGGGCTTCACCTCGGACGAGACCCGAACGTTGAGCGCCTGATATCTCGTGTTCGTGGTTATGGGGTTCCGCCAAAGTGGGCTCTAATGTCATCTCGCTTGAAGAAGCGCAATCCCTGGACTCCAATCAGCATGGAAACCAGAGCGAAGGGCGCAGTTACCACCATATCCACAGCATTCTCGACAAAGACACTCCCGTTAGGCGTGGTGACGATGTGAACGACTATGTGAACGACTGACAGAGCTCCGGATATGCAGAGAAGACTGTAAAAGACCAGACTCGACAGTCGCGCCCAAGGCTGAAATCGCAACAATCCGATCCCGGTGGCGAGACCACAACGCCATACAGGCAAGCAAGGCGTCGATGATTTTCTCCAGATCCACAGCCGAGCCAACCGCAGCCCCGAACAACAATAACCCGCTCAAACCGATCACCAGGAGGCCAAGGACCTTGAGTTGACGGGAGGCGTTAAGTGCCATAGATCAAGTTATGGGAATTTGGATTGTACGATAGGCGTACGCGTTTTCCGGCTACTGCTGGCCAAAAATCTCAATTTCACGCAATAACCGATGAAGCCGGGATTTCCGGTGAAGGGGCCGCAATGAAAGACGAACGCACGAAGCAATGAAGAGTGAGGGATTGACGATGAGTCTAGCAACGCCCGCAAGTGTTCAGAACTTGCAGACGGCGTTGCACGCAAAAGCGAAGGAAGCGCCCGACTTCCGTTTCTATGCGTTGTACGACAAGGTATATCCGGGGGATGTATTGGGGTTTGCCCGCCAAATCGCCATCAGTACAGTAGCGCGTTACATTGGCGAACTTCCGAAGGCCCACCAGCAGTAACCCTAGTCCAATGATTGTGGCCTCATATCCGTCTCGTCCCCTTAGTTTCTGCCTGACCGATGATAAGGGAACTGCCGTGCGCGATTAAAACTCGTACCGCAACGCGAATTGCATGACGCGCGGCTGAGTCAGCAGACTCGTGTAGGCTCCGAAATTGTTCGGCGACTGCGTAAGTGACGTCAGCAGAGCCGACGATCCCACCGACTGAGCGTTGAAGCGCGTGAGATTGGGCACGTTAAACACATCCCACCGAAATTGCACGCTGTGACTTTCCCGGTAGGGCATCTTCCAGCTCTTGTATAAGCTCATGTCCCATTCGGCGAAGCCGTTCCCACGCAAGACGTTGCGCGAGCCGACCTGGCCGGGAAGAGGCAGGGTGAAGTCCTGCTGCGCCGCGGCGGGATCAGCAAAAATGTTGACGCTTCCGTTTTTCTTGAAAGTGCCTGTTCTGGGTTTCGAAGTCATCTGAGTGACCGCAGTGAGGAACCAGTCCGTCGGCCAGCGCTGGCCACCGTCGACGCTGAAGGGGAATCCGCTAGTCCAGCGAGCCACTCCGGAAGTCTGCCAGCCGCCGATGAAAGCGTCCAACACGCCACTGGCGTTGCCGGCCAGTGCGCGACCTTTGCCAACGGGTAGTTCCGCAATCCAGTTGAGGTTGAACTGATGGGTAACGTCAAAGTCGGACACTGCGCGGGCTAGATTCGGGGAAAAGGCGTTTGCCAGGCGGCTTCCTACCAGGCCGATGTTCTGATAACCATACACAGAAAATCCGACGCGGGAGGCGGCGGAGGTGATGTCGATGGACTTCGAATAGGTATAGTTGAAGTCAAACTGAAATCCGTGACTGACCTGTTTCCTCAGGTTGATCTGAAGCGCATGGTAGCTTGAATTTCCAACCGAGCTCCATCCGTACATGGAAATGGCCTGGTTGTTCAGGAACTGGCCGGAACCGTTACCCAACAACCCGGGAGGGCCTTTGAAGTAGTAGGATCCAGTACCGCTGTTGTCGCCGATCCCGCCATACAGGTCAATATCCGCCAGGCCAACGATCTCGTCGCCAATGACCGACAGACCCGGGTTGTAATACATGTTAAAGACTTCCTGAAGCAGACCGTCCTGAGGATTGGTTGCGGTGGGCACGAAACCGGTTCCAAAGGTGTCCGAATACTGAGTTGCGCCAGCGCGGAGCGGGGGCAGCATGTCGATCCAGTACTGAGAGGTGGGACCCAGCGTGGCGGCGGTAACGGTTCCAATCTGCGCCGGTGTGATGACAGCCTGGTAATAATTTGTAGGCGCCCCACCATTGCTGGAGAGCGCGAACTTCCTTGCCAGATTGGACAAAGCCGATGCTGCCGTGTAGTAGTCAATTCCCGACTTTGGGTCTTTAATATTCAATGGCTGAGTCAGGTCGCGCTGCGTGAGCAGAGCGTGGCCGAAACGCCCTACATACGATACCTGCGCGGAGAATTGGTGGGGCAGTTCGCGTCCGATGGAAAAATCTACGGTATAGGAATGCGGGGTCTTGAGAGTGTTGTCGGTTCCCCACAGGTTGGCCTGAGAGTTAACCACAGTTTTTTGGGGAAAACCCGGTGGGGGCGGCGGCAACAAAAATGGAACGCCATCGATATTGGTTGGCGGAATCGCGTTGATGCCGGTGATTCGGGGCAGGTTCTCCGCGCTGGTCACACCAAACGTGCAGCAGGTGTTTTGAATCGTGGTGGAAAAACCGGAGGCGCCGATCTGATCGAAGCTGTTGATGAGGGCGAATCCGGCGCGGTCGTACACTCGGCTGAAGCCGGCGCGGATGACGGTCTTGTCATTGTCGCCAAAGAATTTCTTAAAAGGCCCGCCACCGAATCGCGGCGAGTAGGCGATTGAGATTCGCGGCGACCAGTCCGTCTTTTCCAAAGGATAGAATCCCGGGCCGTGGTTGGCCGGGCCACTCGGGGTGAAATCAATCGACCCCATCGCGCCGTACCCAATCCCCTGGTACATGTTCTTCACGTTTTGGGCGAACTGGGTGCCCAGGCCGAATGTGGTGGAAGCTTGCAGACCGTTCGTTTCCCAAGGAGCAGGGAAGAACGACCAGCGCAGTCCGTAAGTTAGTGTGAGATTTGGTTTGATGCGCCAGGCATCCTGTCCATAGAACTCATACGAATTGAGGCCATAGTTTCGCTTGACCGGTGCGCCACAGACTCCTCCGGGACAGGGAACTCCCGGCACCACGTTGCCGTTGCGATCCAGATTGTAGTTGGCAACCACATCGGAAATCATTCCGTACAAGGACAACAGAGGACGATCGTACTGAGTCGCCGTCACAGGTTCAGGCGCGGTGCCCATTGGAGATCCTGGAATATTGAGGTTCGGGTGCGCGTCGTGATTCAAGGGATCCAATGTGCTTGTGGTGCCCGCAAAGCCAATTGGGGAAGTCCAGTTGGTTGTTCCGAGGGCCAGAGTATTGGAATGCAAGAAGCTGGTGCGCGGATTTCGGGCGATTTTGATCGAGGTCCCAAATTGAAACGCGTGCGTCCCTTTGGTCCACGTGAAATCATCGACAAAGTTATGCAGCGGTAACTGGAAACTGTGACTGAAGTTGATCCCCTGATCCAACCCCAGGAACGTGTTCCACTGCTGGTTGGTGTTGCCTACAATCCCAAAGCTTTGCCGAGTGAATCCCCAATGGAAGGAGTTGGCCATGGTGGGACTGAGAACGGCGATGTATCCCAAGGCAAAACCTTTGCTGTGGTCTTGAGTGTTCTGCATTGGAGCACTGGGGGATAGTTCGCCAGGCAGTGGGTTGAACGTGCCCGGTAAGAAGGGGGCTCCCGGATTGCGCAGGTCGTTCAAACTGCCGCGCCAAAACAGAGTGTGTTTGCCGTCCGCAGTGAGGTGGTAATCGATGCGGGCAATGAACACATCGTTGTCGAGCTTGGTGCGGGCGCGGAAAACGTAACCGGCATAATTCAACCCATCTCCGGCGGAGGGATCGTTGGTCGCCGTCTGACCAGTGCAAAAAGTCCGGTCAAGATAACCGGTGTGATTGGTCAGGTCCAGCATCGCTGGATCAATTCCGATGCCCTTAGGATCAAGGTTTAACAAATCTGTGGGACTAAAGGTTGTGATCCCGCCGTTTACGTCAGCATAACGGAAGGTTCCCTGGCAGAGAGCCGGCGTGGGAATCACACGTTCGGCGCGTTGCTCCTCGCGCTCACGGGTGCCTTCGTAGTTCGCAAAAAAGAACAACCGGTCCTTTTGGATCGGCCCACCAATCGACACGCCGAAAATATTGCGGTTTAACTGCAGAGGCTTATTGGGCAAACCAATATTCAACTCGGATTGTTTAACGAGATAGTCGTTGGCGCTGGTCACGGTGTTCCGGAGGTATTCATATAACGACCCATGAAAAGCGCTGGTGCCGCTCTTGGTGACGAGCGCTACTTGTGCGCCGGAACCCTGCCCTTGGTCTGCCCCATAATTCGTCGTGGTCACTCGGAATTCCTGAATCGAATCCTGAGTCACGGGAAGAATCGAGGTAAAGGCGTATCCGTTCGACTGATCGTTCACGTCGACGTTGTCGAGTGTGACGT
>Ga0307472_100000527_pt1 | contig 13547 bp, 14 predicted proteins | sample atmos_gasesAM5C__2_FD_204582 | JGI IMG/M metagenome (GOLD analysis project Ga0307472, IMG submission 204582) | Hardwood forest soil microbial communities from Morgan-Monroe State Forest, Indiana, United States - atmos_gasesAM5C_05 | ecosystem: Environmental > Terrestrial > Soil > Temperate...
CCATCAGCAGCCAATGCTCCGCTCTCACGCGGGCTTTGACCCGCGTCGACCGACGAATTTTCGACGCAGCGGAGCCGGACTGCAGACCGCGCTCGTAATGTCAGCTTTTTGCGTTCTTTTCGAGGAACTTGACGGCATCGCCGACGGTCAGAATGGTTTCCGCGGCGTCGTCGGGAATCTCGCAACCGAATTCTTCCTCGAATGCCATGACCAGTTCGACCGTGTCGAGACTGTCGGCACCCAAGTCGTCGATAAAGCTCGCGTTCTCAGTCACCTTGTCGGCCTCTACGCCCAAGTGCTCCACGACGATCTTCTTTACCCGCTCGCCAATGTCACTCATCGTTCTAACCTCGTGCGTTTCCAAATTGGCTCGACCGACCATCCGACCGTAACTCGTACCGACCGGTGGCTTACCGCCTTTCGGCCTCGTCGTGGTTGCTGCTGGGGGGTGCACCGATCGCGAGCGGACCGCCTGTGGATCAACCCCCGTCTCACCGTGTCGCTCAGCCAAACCGGGGTTCGGTTATCATACTTCGAATGGCTTGACCAGCACAGGCCCACCTCCACTCCAAAAGCCCCGGACAGCGGCATTTTCGCCTCAAAACATCGCCATTCCACCGTTGACATGCAGCGTCTGGCCGGTGACATAGGCGGCCTCATCCGAGGCGAGATAGACGACGGCAGCCGCCACCTCGTCGGCCGTGCCAAGCCGACCGGCGGGAACGCGCCCGAGGATGGCGTCACGCTGCTTGTCGTTGAGCTTGTCGGTCATGGGCGTGGCGATGAAGCCGGGGGCAACACAATTGGCGGTCACGCCGCGCTTGGCGTATTCCTGCGCGAGCGACTTGATCATGCCGACCATCCCGGCCTTGGCCGCCGTATAATTGCCTTGGCCGGGGTTGCCGGTCGCCCCGACCACAGAGCCAATGCCGATGATGCGCCCGAAACGGCGACGCATCATGCCGCGAACCGCGGCGCGGGCGAGGCGGAAAGTGGCCGTCAGATTGACGGCGATCACTTGATCCCATTCCTCGTCGCGCAGCTGGACAAAAAGGTTGTCCCTGGTGACACCGGCATTGGCCACCAGGATGTCGAGCCGCCCCATCGTCTCCTCGGCGCGCGGGATGAGCGTTTCGACCTCGTCCTTGTCAGCAAGGTTGCTGGGTAGGACGTGGGCGCGCGCACCAAGCGCTCCGGCCAATCCATCGAGAACGTCGCGACGCGTGCCCGATAGCGTAACGATGGCACCCTGTCGATGCAGCGCGCGGGCAATGGCACCGCCGATGCCCCCGGTCGCGCCGGTAACGAGCGCGGTCTTGCCGGTCAAATCCAACATCGGCTCCGTCCTCCTTTGACCCGCTTGCCCGCAGGCTCTTCGCCCGGCGCCGTGCTGGCCGATCTATCCGCGCGTCGCCTTAAATGCCGCGATGTCGTCAGGCGTCCCGATCGAAACGCCGCTCGCATTTTCGACGATGCGCTTGACGAGGCCGCTCAGGACCTTGCCAGAACCCACTTCATAGAAGGACCGCACGCCTTTTGCAGCCATCAACGCGACAGACTCTCGCCAGCGCACGGTTCCCGTCACCTGCGCGATCAGGCGACGGACGATCTCAGCTGGGTCGCCGATCGGTTGGGCGAGCACATTGGCGACCAGCGGCACCACCGGCGATTTCACCGTCACCATGGCGAGCGCTTCGGCCATGGCATCGGCGGCGGGCTGCATCAAGGCGCAATGGAACGGCGCGGATACTGGAAGCATCATGGCGCGCCGCGCGCCGCTCGCCTTGGCGATATCGAGCGCACGCTCGACCGCCGCCTTGTCGCCCGAGATCACAACCTGTCCGCCGCCGTTGTCGTTTGCCGCCTGGCATACTTGACCTTGCGCCGCTTCGCGCGCCACTGCGGCCGCAGCGTCGAATTCGAGCCCGATCAAGGCGGCCATCGCCCCTGCCCCGACCGGCACGGCCTTTTGCATGGCGCGACCGCGGATGCGCAGAAGTCGTGCGGTGTCGGCAATCGTCAGCGAGCCCGCGGCCGCGAGCGCTGAATATTCGCCGAGCGAATGGCCGGCGACGAACTTGGCATCGCGCGCGAGGTCGACGCTAGCCTCACGCTCGAGGACACGCATCGCGGCAAGCGATACCGCCATCAACGCCGGCTGCGCATTCTCGGTCAAGGTCAGCGTATCGGCCGGCCCGTTCCACATCAGCTCACTCAGCTTCTCGCCGAGCGCCACGTCCACTTCGGCAAAGACCTCGCGGGCGGCAATGAAGGTGTCGGCCAGCAACCTGCCCATGCCGATGGCCTGGCTGCCCTGACCCGGAAAAACAAACGCAACGGACATGTGCCCCCGCCCCGCCATGCAATCGCGCCGAAAAACACCGCGAGTTCAATGATGTCAAGGCTGTGGACGGCAGTTGGGTCGCGGTAACGAAGCAAAAACCGATTATGGGCCATAATCGCTCGAGAAGTCGTTGAAGCAGTGCAGTGAAGTGACGTCCACGTCACTGCAAAACGCTATGGGTGGCCGCACCATGCCCGAGTTCGCAGTCGTGACGGAGGACGATCTGGCGCGCGCACGCCGGGATCCGGCCTACCGTCAGCAGCTCCTGGCACAAAACCTCGACCTGTTGCTCGCGGCGCTCAACAAGCTGCGCCGCGCCAACGCGGCGTCCGGATCGGCTAATGCGGGGCAGATCCGCGAAGGTGTCCAGCTTGCAGTGCGACTGGCCGACATCCTTCATAAGTTGGCCGAACAGATCAGCGGTCCACGCGCGGCCTGAAAAAAGGCCGATCGAACGCCGCGGCGGTCCAAAATCGAACCCTCCTCGCACCTTGCCTTTTGTCGCAAACCGCGTATAAACCCGCCCTTCCGCTCGACCCCGGCCGGGAGCTGAACGGACGGCCGTTTCCTGCAGAACCTCGTATGGAGGGCATGGAAGCGGCAGGACCTGATGGTCCGGCGTCCCGTGTTCCCGCCTTCTATCGCTTTCGAGCCTTTCCGAAGGGCACGAAGGGCTAGGCGCCGGACGAGCAGGCCGAAATAGGAAGGGCATTCCATGCCGCTTTACGAACACGTCTACCTTGCGCGCCAGGACCTCTCGGCGCAGCAGGTCGAGGAATTGACCGCCCAGTACAAGGGCATTGTCGAACAGATGGGAGGCAAGGTCGCCAAGATCGAGTATTGGGGCGTGAAGTCGCTCAGCTTCCGCATGCGCAAAAACCGCAAGGCACACTTCACCCTGCTCAACCTCGAGACGCCGCCGGCGGCGCTGGCCGAAGTCGAGCGCCAGGAACGCATCAACGAAGATGTGCTGCGCTACCTTAGCGTGCGCGTCGAGGAGCACGAGGCCGGCCCTTCGGCGATGATGCGCAAGGTCGACCGCGACCGTGATCGCGACGAGCGCCGCGGTGAGCGCGGTGAGCGGGGCGACCGCGGTGATCGCGGCGATCGTGGCGACCGCCGCCGTGATCGCGACAGCCGCGGCCCGCGCGAGGAACGTGACGGGGCCGATGGGGCCGCCGAGACGACGGAGGAATGACGTCCATGAGCATGGCATCCGGCGGCGCGCGCCGCCCCTTCTTCCGTCGCCGCAAGACCTGTCCGTTCTCCGGGGCGAATGCGCCGAAGATCGACTACAAAGATGTGAAGCTGCTGCAGCGTTACATCTCCGAGCGCGGCAAGATCGTGCCGAGCCGCATCACTGCGGTGTCGGCGAAAAAGCAGCGTGAGCTGGCGCGTGCGATCAAGCGCTCACGCTTTCTCGGGCTACTGCCCTACGTGATCCGCTGAACCGGAGCGCGTATGATCATTGAGGTTTCCGGGCGAGACCCCGGGAACCGATGGTTGGGGCGGACGTCGATCCGTCTCTAACCGCTCACGCGACCGGAGCGGGACAGCTGAGAATGGCGCAGATCATTTTGATCGGTATTGGTGCGGGAGTGGCTGCGGCACTCCTGTTTGCGTCTGCCACCATGGGCGGGCTGCTGTCGTCCGTCCTGTTCCTGCTTGCGCCGTTGCCGATCATGATCGTGGCGCTGGGCTGGAGCCATTGGGTCGGCCTTGTCGCAACCGCGGTCGCCGCCGCGGGTCTGGCTGCCATCTTCGGTACGGCGTTCGCACTGTTCTTCCTGATCGGCCTCGGGCTGCCGGCCTGGTGGCTCGGCTATCTCGCCTTGCTCGCCCGGCCTGTCGCTGCAGCGCCGAGCCTTGAATGGTATCCCGTCGGCAACCTCGTCCTTTGGGCGGCGGTTTTGGGGGCGCTGGTTGTCGTCGCCGCCATTCCGCAATTCGGCACCGATGAAGACACGTTTCGGACCGCGCCATCCGGTTGCAGGCTGGCACACCCGCCGACGCCCCGCTCGAACTGCCCGGCATTTCCGATCCCAAGCGGGTGATCGACGTGATGGTGCTGGTGACGCCGCCGTTCGCCGCCTTGTTCGCGACCTTCACCAACCTGATCGACCTCTGGCTCGCCGGCCGTATCGTCAAGACGTCGGGTCGCCTCAAACGGCCGTGGCCGGATATCATGGCGATGAAATTTCCTCCTTATGCGGTGGCGCTGTTCGCTCTCGCCGTCGCCGGTTCATTCCTCGCCGGGTTGCCCGGCGTCATGTCGGGCGTGCTGGCCGCCACGATGCTGCTCGCCTATACGGTGCTGGGATTCGCCGTGCTGCATGCGATCAGCCGCAACATGGCCAGCCGTGGCCTCGTGCTGACCGGTGCCTATGCGCTGGTCATCGTCTTCGGCTGGCCGATGTTGGTGATGACGCTGCTCGGGCTTGCCGACAGCGCGCTCGATCTTCGCGCCCGCGCCGCAACCAAGGGCGGACCACCGGCTCAAGGCAAATCATGACCCAACCCCCTCCCGTTTTCGACCAATGGAGAAATCGCCATGGAAGTGATCCTGCTCGAACGCGTCGCCAAGCTCGGCCAGATGGGCGACGTCGTGCGCGTCAAAGACGGCTTCGCGCGTAATTTTCTGCTGCCCAAAGGTAAGGCGCTGCGCGCCACCAAGGACAACCGAGCGAAGTTCGATACGATGAAGGCCCAGCTTGAGACCCGCAGCCTCGAGCTCAAGGGCGACGCCGACAAGGTCGCCGGCAAGCTCGACGGCAAGAGCTTCGTCGTGCTGCGCCAGGCCTCCGACACCGGCCAGCTCTACGGCTCGGTGTCGCCACGCGATCTCGCCGGGATCATGACTGCAGGCGGCTTCACGGTGAGCCGCAGCCAGATCGTTCTCAATGCTCCAATCAAGACCATCGGGTTGCACAAAGTGCCGGTCGCGCTTCATCCCGATGTCGAAGTGACCGTTACCGTCAATGTCGCGCGCAGTGCCGACGAGGCGGAACGGCTCGCCCGCGGCGAGGACGTCATCACACGGCGCGAAGACGGTCCCGAAGCGGATGCCGCGGAAACCAAAGCCGTCGCGGAAGCGTTCTTCGAAAAGCCGGACGAGGCCGGAAACGTGGCGGACGAGCACGCAGGGGACGAAAGGGCACCCGAGCCAAAGAGCTAGGTCAAGTCCGGGACAAGGCCTTTTTCTGAAATGCTCGATAGCGCTTTCCAGCAAAACGGACGTCCGGCGGAAGAAAACGCGTCAAAGCAGGAAGATCAGCGCATGATCCGATTCCACTTTAAACGGGCCGTGCTCTAGTCGGCCGAATCCGACGACGACCGGTCGACCGGTGCGGCTTGCCGCATCGATGATCGCGCGCTGGCACGCTTTTGGCGCCTGGTGGCCGCCGCCGCACCAGAACGCGTGCCGCTCTTGTCCTCGTCGACGGCGTCTGATTTGGCGGTGTTGCTCTTCGCCGCATCTTCAGCCTTGGCACTCGTCGCCGGCGCGTCCGCTGTCGACCCGGCGCCCCCACTCGGCGGTGCCACGTCGGGACGCTCCTGCGGCGTGCCGGCATCGTGCGCGGCGGTTGCGCGGCTTGGCTCACGCGGCGCGGACCCGTCGTCGCGGGGAGCAGCACTCCCCTCGCCTGTCTTGTGCTCCGATGCGTCTTGAGTCCCCCGGGTTGCGTGCTCCTCCGAGATGATGGCGGATGACGGCGCTCCCGCAGGAGCTTCGGCACTCTGATCGTCCGGCTTGTTCTCGTCGGTACCGGGCACGACCGGTAGCGGCCTGCGCGCCTCGCCGGATCCGACCAGGCGCCGCTTGCGCGGCAGCGGCTCGGATTGCGCCGGTGCAGGCTTGCCCTGGATATCCGGTGCAGGCCTGCCCGGGATATCAAGGGTTGCCGCGCCGTCGCCATCGGCCGGTTTGGCTGCATGCGCCGGCGCCGCGCCCGGCTGTCGCCGGCGCGGCGGCGCTTCGCCCGGCTCGGCGGCAGGGCTGCCACTGTCAGCGCCCACCTGCCCACCCCGGCCCCGTGGTGCGGGAATAGCAGACGGCGGGACCGCGGCCTGCTCGCCGGCGGGGGCACCCGGCCGGCCTCGATCGCGCCCCGCGCCACCCGAGGCGGCCAGATAGCCGGCCAAGGAATCCGCCATTTGCGGATTGGACGTATAATGCTGCCGCAGGAAGCTCGCGATCGATCGCCCGTCGCTCTTGGCCAAGCCCTGCGGCGACTTATGGCAAGCGGAACAGCCCGCCGCGAACAACTGGGCCGCCGACTTGCCGGCCGCAAGATCCTGGGCATGCACAGGCATCATGCTGGGCACAACGGCGAGCAAAAACAGGAATACCAAGCAACGTCCAGCCACGGGCACTATGTTCCCCTGATTTCTCCCGCGGTGCGGGATGCATGTGAGATGAGTCGAGCGCATCCTTTAGCGGAAAATGGGCCGAAAGTGAGCCCACGTCGAGGAGGTTAATCAACGCATTGCGCCTCTTGCGGGACTTCGGTCTAATCATACCTGAAATCAGGGGGGCCTAACGGCCCGTGCTGGGAGACGGGCCAAGCGGTCGTCGGATCGGCTGTCTGGCACGCCTGCGCCGGGCGGACCAACACAGACGGCGACCGGCAGGCGGAGATCGCCGGTGGTGCTCTTGCGTTGGGCATTTTCGAGCGTCGTGCGTCGTGGAACATTGCATGTCACGACGGCGAACGGTTCTACCTTCACCGTGGGCGACGGCTGCGGGGTGCCCGTCGCCGTCCGCTTCACCTCTGCCGCCGCGGAGCGTGCATTGCTGCTCGATCCCGAGCTCGCGCTCGGTGAAATCTATATGGACGGCACATTCGTCATCGAGCAGGGCTCGCTGAGCGACCTGCTCGCCATGCTACAGAGCCAGACCGAAACCAACGTACCAGGCTGGCTGAAGCCAATGCGATTCCTACGCTATTGCAAGCGGCGGCTGCAGCAATTCAATTCGCGTCGACGCGCTCGGAACAACGTCGCCCATCACTACGATCTCGACGGGCGCCTCTACTCCATGTTTCTCGACGACGACCGTCAATACAGCTGTGCTTATTTCGAGACGCCGGGCCAAACGCTCGATGACGCACAACTCGCCAAGAAACGCCACCTCGCGGCCAAGCTGGTGCTCGAGCCGGGCCGCCACGTCCTTGATATCGGATGCGGATGGGGCGGGCTTGCACTCTACCTCGCCGAACATTGCGACGCGCACGTCACCGGCATCACGCTGTCGGAGGAACAATTCACTCGGGCGCGCGGGCGCGCGGCGGAAAAAGGCTTGGCGCACAAGGTCACCATCCGGCTCCAGGATTATCGCGATATCCGCCAACGCTTCGACCGGATCGTATCGGTGGGCATGTTCGAACATGTCGGCGTCGGCTTCTATGACGCCTTCTTCCGCCAATGCGCGAACGTCCTTGCCGACGACGGCATCGTCCTGCTACACGCGATCGGGCGCTCGGAGGGACCCAACGTCACCAATCCCTGGATCGCCAAATATATCTTCCCGGGCGGCTATATCCCGGCGCTCTCTGAGGTCCTGCCGGCGATCGAGCGTTCCGGCCTCCTCGTCACCGACATAGAGATCCTGCGGCTTCATTACGCCGATACGCTCAAGGCATGGCGGGAACGCTTTCTCGCGCGTCGCGAGGAGGTGGAGCGACTCTATGACGCGCGCTTCTGCCGGATGTGGGAGTTCTACCTCACCTCTTCCGAAACGGCGTTCCGCAACTGGCAATTGATGGTGTTCCAGATTCAGCTTGCCAAGCGCCACGATGTCGTGCCCCTCACCCGTGACTATATCCTGCACGAGGAGACGCGGCTGCGCGCCATGGAAGGCAGACAGCGAACGCCGTTGCAACTCGCCGGCGAGTGATTGCCGCAGTGCCCCGACGCGTCGGCTCCGCCATCGTCAAGACAACATCGCCAATTACCGAAAGTAAACTGCCTGGCCGGTGATCATCGGGGACAGTTGCAAACAGCATTCCATCTTGGGGCGAGTGCGTGCTAATGCCGGCTGTCTCATGGTCGTCAGCGGTGCGTGCGTGTGGGACTGTTTTGTGTCCATACCGAAATTCACAACTAGCGCGAAGTCATGGCTATCGAAGCGACTGCACGCAAGCAGGCGGCGGACCCCGCGCCAATCTACCGCGCTGCTCCGCACAACATCGATGTGGAGCAGGCGTTGCTGGGCGCCGTCCTCGTCAATAACGAGGCGTTCTATCGCGTCTCCGATTTTCTCGAACCGCAACATTTCTACGAGCCGATCCACCAGAAGATCTTCGAGCTCGCGGGAAGCCTGGTGCGCGCCGGCAAGGTCGCGACCCCTGTCACGCTGAAGACGTTCCTCCCCGCCGATATCGACATCGCTGGCCTGACGGTTAGCCAATATCTTGCCCGCTTGGCAGCCGAAGCGACGACCGTCATCAACGCCGCGGACTATGGGCGCACGGTCTACGACCTCGCTATCCGACGGGCGCTGATCGTGATCGGCGAGGACATGGTCAACGTCGCCTACGATGCGCCGGTCGACCTCGAGCCGCAAAGCCAGATCGAGGATACCGAGCGCCGGCTCTACGAGCTGGCTGAGACCGGACGTTACGACGGCGGATTCCAGCGCTTTTCGCAGGCCGTCACCACCGCTATCGACATGGCCGCGCGCGCCTACCAGCGCGACGGCAAACTGTCGGGGCTCGCCACCGGCCTGCGCGATCTCGACCGCATGATGGGCGGACTGCAGCACTCTGACCTCGTGATTCTCGCCGGCCGGCCGGGCATGGGCAAGACCGCACTCGCCACCAACATCGCTTACAACGTCGCCAAGGCCTGGGAGGGCAGCGTGCGCGCCGACGGTCATATCGAAAGCACCAACGGCGGCATCGTCGGCTTCTTCTCGCTCGAAATGTCGGCCGAGCAGCTTGCCACCCGCATCATTTCCGAGCAGGCCGAAATCCCCTCCTATCGCATCCGTCGCGGCGAGATCGACCCGGCCGATTTCGATCGCATCGCCGCGATCGCCCGCGAGATGGAAACGATCCCGCTCTATATCGACGAGACTGGCGGCTTATCGATCGCGCAGCTCGCCGCCCGCGCGCGGCGCCTCAAGCGCCAGCGTGGACTGGATCTCCTCGTTGTCGACTACATTCAGCTCCTGCAGGGTTCGAGTCGACGCGCCCAGGAGGGCCGCGTCCAGGAGGTGACCGAGATCACCACCAGCCTCAAGGCGCTGGCCAAGGAGCTCAACGTTCCAATCCTTGCCCTCTCGCAATTGTCGCGTCAGGTCGAAAACCGCGAGGATAAGCGCCCGCAGCTTTCGGATTTGCGCGAGTCGGGCTCGATCGAGCAGGACGCCGACGTGGTGATGTTCGTCTTCCGCGAAGAATATTATCTGCGCAATCGCGAGCCGCGTGCCGGCACGGAAGAGCATTTCAAATGGCAGACGGAGATGGACGCCGTGCTCGGCAAGGCCGAGGTCATCATCGGCAAGCAGCGCCATGGTCCGACGGGGACCGTGAAGATGCAATTCGAGGCCGACGTCACGCGCTTCGCCGATCTGGCCGCCGAAGATCACGTTCCCGGCCGCATCAGCTGACCAAGCGGCATGCCGGCGCCCTCGCGCAGGCCATCGTGTCCGGCTTGCGCACTTCAAAAACGCCCAAACTCGGGTATAAGCAGGTTGCGCCGCATCCCGGCGCCGACATCGCCAATGTCAGTCGGCATGTGGACGGCGCAAACGCCGGCCCGAGAGGTTCCATGTTGGTTCGCGAGCGCGCAGATCCGAACGAGACGGCGGACGACACCGCGAAGGCGGTGACCCAAGCCGGCCCGCCCGAGATCGAGACCGGCGGCGTGCTGACGATCGATCTCGCCGCTATCGAGGCCAATTGGAAATCGCTGTCTGGTCGCGTGTCACCGTCCGAATGCGCCGCGGTGGTCAAGGCCGACGCCTATGGCTGCGGCATCGAACCGGTCACCGCCATGCTGACGCGTAGCGGCTGTCGCAGCTTCTTCGTCGCCCATCTGTTCGAGGCACGACGCGTGCGCGCGATATCGCCCGATGTCGCCGTCTATGTGCTCAACGGGATCACGCCGGGATCGGCGGCAGCATTCGCCGACGTCGACGCACGGCCGGTCATCGGCAATCTTCAGGAACTCGCGGAGTGGGACGCTTTCACCGCAACCACCGGTTGGCGAGGCGGCGCGGCTCTGCACTTCGACACCGGCATGAACCGCCTGGGATTTTCCACCGAGGAGGCTGCGGCACTCGCGCCGCGCGTCAACCGGCCCGACCACGGCATCTCGCTCGTGATGAGCCATCTCGCCTGTGCCGAGACGCCTAAGCACGTGCTCAACAACCAACAGATCGCGATCTTTCGCGAGTTGCGCAGCATGTATCGCAGCATCCCCGCCTCGCTCGCCAACTCGTCGGGGATCTTTCTCGGCGGCGCCACGCATTGGGACATGGTCCGGCCCGGCGCTGCGCTCTACGGCGCCAATCCAACGCCGGGTCGCGCCAATCCCATGCGCCCGGTGGTCGAGCTCAAGGGACGCATCGTGGAAACCAAGCCGGTTGCCCGCGGCCAGACCGTGGGCTACGGCGCGACCTGGACCGCGGCGCGCGCGAGCCGGCTGGCCATCGTCGCAGTCGGCTATGCCGACGGCTATCTGCGTGCCGCCACGTCAGTCAACGGCAGGGGAGCCCAGACGATCGTCGCGGACAAACGCTGCCCCGTCGTCGGACGCATCTCGATGGATCTCCTCGCCGTCGACGTGACCGATGTACCCGAGACCGCAGCGCGACGCGGCGATTTCGTCACCGTGGTCGGCGGAGACATCGGCGTCGACGACGTCGCGGCATGGGCCGGCACGGTCGGATACGAGGTGCTGACCAATCTCGGGCGCCGTTTCAGGCGCCATTATTGCGGCGCATGAAGGTTTACGATTGCCATTGACGTATTGCAGCCTTTTCCGGAAAGCAGGCATGGCGATCAACGACAAAAGCGAGAGCGCGTTTCCGATCCTTTGATTGCGAATTTCCTATCAGCATGCGCTGCGAAGCTTGTGACCTGCGCAATCGGGACACCAGTTGACTTCCGGCCGCGGCTCGCCTCGATTGGGGCATGGCCAAGCGCTCCCTCACCTTCGTCTGCCAGAACTGCGGCGCCGTCTACGGCCGTTGGCAGGGCAAATGCGACGCCTGCGGCGAGTGGAACACAATCACCGAGGAAAGTGCCGCGGCCGATGCGCGTGCCGCCGGACCCGGCCGCCCCGCGCGCAAGGGCCGTCCGTTCGCGCTCGAGCCCCTGACCGGCCAGGCGCAAGAAGCCCCGCGGCATCCCTCGGGCATTGCCGAGTTTGATCGCGTCACCGGCGGCGGCTTCGTGCGCGGCTCGGCGCTGCTGGTCGGCGGCGACCCCGGCATCGGCAAGTCGACGCTGCTGATCCAGGCGACGGCGGCGATCGCGCGCGCGGGGCATCGCGCCGTCTACATCTCCGGCGAGGAGGCCGTGGCCCAGGTGCGACTGCGCGCCGACCGGCTCGGCCTTGCCGACGCGCCGGTCGAGCTCGCCGCCGAGACCTCGGTCGAGGATATCGTGGCCACGCTGTCGCAAGGCAAGACGCCACGCATCGTGGTCATCGATTCGATCCAGACCATGTGGACCGACGTGGTCGACAGCGCGCCCGGCACCGTCACCCAGGTCCGCGGCAGCGCGCAGGTACTCATCCGTTTCGCCAAGCGCTCGGGCGCTACCGTCATTCTCGTCGGTCACGTCACCAAGGACGGCCAGATCGCCGGACCGCGCGTGGTCGAGCACATGGTCGACGCTGTACTCTCGTTCGAGGGCGAAGGCGGGCACCTGTTCCGCATCCTGCGCGCGGTCAAGAACCGGTTCGGACCGACCGACGAGATCGGCGTGTTCGAGATGACCGGCGGTGGATTACGCGAGGTCGCCAATCCGTCCGCACTTTTTCTGTCCGAGCGCGACCTCGGCGCGCCGGGCACCGCGGTCTTCGCCGGAATCGAGGGCACGCGGCCGCTGCTGGTCGAAATCCAGGCCCTGGTCGCACCCACCACGCTCGGCACGCCGCGCCGCGCCGTGGTCGGTTGGGACCAGAGCCGCCTCGCGATGGTGCTTGCCGTGCTCGAGGCCCATTGCGGGGTCCGCCTCTCCGGCCATGACGTCTATCTCAATGTCGCGGGCGGCCTGCGTATCCAGGAACCGGCGGCCGACCTCGCCGCCGCCGCCGCACTCGTCTCCTCGCTGGCCAATGCCGCCCTGCCGGCCGATGCCGTCTATTTCGGCGAAATTTCGCTGTCCGGCGTCGTCCGGCCGGTGGCGCAGACCGCCGCCCGGCTCAAGGAGGCGCAAAAGCTCGGATTCGGCCGTGCCGTGGTTCCCGACGGCGGACGCGGCGAGGGCAGCGACCAGGGTATAGCCTTATCCGCTGTGGACAATCTCGCGAGCCTTGTGGCCGACATCGCGGCACAGGGGGTGGGCCGCACAGCCATGCGAAAACAAGAGCGACAAGGCGGGTGACGGCCCCATCCGGCCCGGCTATATAGGGCGCGCCCGCGCCGGCCGTGTCCGATGCGGGGCCCTTCGTGGAAGCCGCCGATGGCGATGAAAAGTGGTGGTTAGCTGCCCGCTTACCGTCATTCTCATCCCCGCTTGCTGCGATGCGGAGGGTAGTGTCAGGTTCGTGTCCGCGAGCTCCGATTCGGCTCTCGCGGGCGAGCGGTAACACGGAAGGACGCGGGCGAGCGACGATCACGATGCCGATTACGTTTCTCGACATCTTCCTGCTCGTGGTGATGTTGGTTTCGGGCCTGCTCGCCATGATCCGTGGGTTTATGCGGGAAGTCCTGTCGATCGCGGCTTGGATCGCGGCGGCAGGGGCGACGCTGTATGCCTATTCGCGGCTGCTGCCCTACGCCAAGCAATATTTCAACAACGACATCGTTGCCGCCGCCGCCACCATTGGGGGCGTGTTTCTTCTCACACTGATCGTGGTGTCGGTCGTCACCGTGCGCATCTCCGACATGGTGCTCGACAGCCGGATTGGCGCGCTCGACCGCACCCTGGGCTTCCTGTTCGGGCTCGCGCGCGGACTCGTCATCGTGGTCGTGGCCTTCCTGTTCTTTTCCTGGCTCGTCCCCGACCGCAGCCAGCCCGACTGGGTC
>Ga0307472_100000529_pt1 | contig 13528 bp, 7 predicted proteins | sample atmos_gasesAM5C__2_FD_204582 | JGI IMG/M metagenome (GOLD analysis project Ga0307472, IMG submission 204582) | Hardwood forest soil microbial communities from Morgan-Monroe State Forest, Indiana, United States - atmos_gasesAM5C_05 | ecosystem: Environmental > Terrestrial > Soil > Temperate...
CGCGAGCTGTGATCCGTGCGCGCTTCGAGACCTGATCGACTTCGAAGTCCACCCAGTAATCTCCTCCGCCGAAGCCGTACAAACAATCGCCCCGCATTCTCTAGCTCGTTCCACGCCGATATTTTTGGACCTTCCGCCTAACTGCGTACCAAAGCCTTCCTCGGCTTTGTACCCGCACAATTGCCTGCTCTGGCGCGTTGGGCGTAACATGCACCGTCAGTGACCGATTCCTCGCCCATCCTCGGCAGGACAATTTCCCACTATCGCGTCCTCGAAAAACTCGGTGGTGGCGGTATGGGCGTCGTATACAAGGCCGAAGACACGGACCTCGGCCGTTTCGTCGCTCTCAAATTTCTTCCCGACGATGTGGCACAGGATTCGCAAGCTCTGGAACGATTTCGCCGCGAAGCGCGCGCTGCCTCGGCACTCAATCATCCGAACATCTGCACGATCTATGAAATCGGGCACGAGGACGGCCGCGCCTTCATCGCCATGGAGTTTCTCGAAGGCTACACACTGAAACACCGCATCGGTAACAAGTCGCAGCCGCTCGAGCAGGTGCTCGACTGGGGAATCGAGATTGCCGACGCCCTCGAATCCGCACACTCGAAAGGCATCGTCCACCGCGATATCAAGCCCGCGAACCTGTTCGTCACCGAGCGAGGCCACGCCAAGATTCTGGATTTCGGTTTGGCGAAGCTCACCCCTGTCGCCGAAGGCCGCAGTGTTTCTACCCTGCCCACTGCGCCTGCGGAAGAATTCCTCACCAGTCCCGGCAGTGCAGTCGGCACGGTCGCCTACATGTCGCCGGAACAGGTGCGAGGCGCGCAACTGGATGCGCGCACGGACCTGTTTTCCTTCGGCGTGGTGCTCTATGAGATGGCCACCGGCGCTTTACCATTTCGCGGAGATACTTCCGGCGTCATTTTCGAAGCCATTCTGAATCGAGACCCGGTCCCGCCGGTTCGTCTGAATCCGGATCTACCTGCGAAGCTGGAAGAAATTATCAGCCGGGCGATCGAGAAAGACCGCAATCTGCGCTACCAGCACGCTTCCGACCTGCGCGCGGAATTGCAGCGGCTGAAGCGCGACAGTAGCTCTGGGCGATCGCATTCGTCCGCCGCAGTGCAAACGGTACAGGCAACGCAAGAATCGCAACACGCAGGCCCGCAGGTGGCAGCAAGACGGCCGCTGCGAAAAGCAGTTTACGCGGCGGTGGCAGCAATCCTTGTGCTGGCCGCAGCAACCGCCGCGTTTCTTTATTACCACCGGTCGGGCCGCGCTCCTGCGCCGAGCAGTGAATGGCAACAGCTCACTTTCTTCACGGATTCCGCCGTGTACCCGGCCCTCTCGCCGGATGGCCGCATGCTCGCCTTCATCCGCGGAAATGATTCCTTCCTGGGGCCCGGACAGATTTACGTCAAGTTTCTGCCGGACGGCCAGCCCGTCCAACTCACCCACGACTCTCTAGAGAAGTTAAGTCCGGCCTTCTCGCCGGATGGCACGAACATCGCGTACGGAACCTTTGAACCATGGAACGTGTGGGAAGTGCCGGTTCTCGGTGGCGAGCCCCACATCCTGCTGCCCAACGCCTCGTCTCTCACCTGGATCGAGGGCGGCAAGCGTCTGCTCTTCTCGGAGATTAAAGAGGGACTCCACATGATCCTTGTTACCACCGACGAAGGCCGTGGGCAGTCCCACGAGGTCTACGCTCCCACCGGCGAGCGCAGTATGGCCCATCATTCATATCTTTCCCCGGATGGTAATTGGGTCCTCGTCGTCGAGATGGGCAGTCGCGGCGACATTCTGCCGTGCCGCGTGGTTCCCTTCCGCGGCAATAGCGACGTGCACGTCGTTGGTCCAAACAGTGCGTGCCTTGCAGGTGCGTGGTCGCCCGATGGCAAATGGGTTTACCTCAGTGCACAGAAGAATGACCAATTTCATATCTGGCGTCAGCCCTTTCCAAGCGGAGAGCCCGAGCAACTGACATTCGGCCCTACCACGCAAGAAGGCATTGCGATCGCTTCTGATGGAAAATCCCTCATTACTGCGGTCGGATCCCAGGACAGCACCGTTTGGCTCCATGACAAGCAGGGCGACCATCAGATTTCCTCGGAAGGGAATTCAGCAGCGCCTTCTTTCTCCTCGGACGGGAGAAGCCTGTTTTACCTCACGTCGAACAGCCAAACGCCCGGTTACGAACTCCGGGTGACGGATTTGATCGGCGAAAAAACGGAGAGTCTTCTTCCGGGTTATTTCATTCAGGCGGATTATTTCATTAAGGGCTACTCGGTTTCTCGCGATGGAAAGGAAGTCGCTTTCGTAAGGAAGGACCAAAGTGGACATCCTAGCATTTGGGTTGCTCCCACGAATCGTCGCTCTTCCCCGGCACGCATCTCCTCCGAAACGGCGATCGAGGATTCCCCGTTCTTCCTGCCCGATGGCGATCTCGTTTTTCGCGCCATCGAAGGCGGCTCGAATTTTCTCTATCGCATGAAAGCCGACGGAACGGATCGCCGCAAGATATTCTCGCAACGCGTTTTCGATGCTTTTTCGGTTTCGCCGGACGGTCGTTGGCTTCTTGCTACTTCACCCGGCCCCGATCAGGAGCGCACGGCTCAGACCACTGCATTCGCGGTGGATGGAAGCACATCGGTTCCGGTGTGCCTGGGTTATTGCCAGCTCATTTGGGAGAGCACCGGAAAGTTTGCCTACCTGTACTTCCCATCGCTGTACGAGGGCACCTATTCGCTCCCGGTACTGCATGACACAGGACTTCCGAAGCTGCCGCCAGCCGGAATCGCGCGAATCGAGGATTTCGCTGGCGCGAAAACGGCTTCCGTAATTCCCGACGTCGTAGAATCTGCCCTAAGCCCGTCGGTCTACGCCCACGTTCGCCAGAATACCCGCCGCAACCTCTATCGCATCCCATTGCCGTAATTCTCCTCCGCCGAAGCCGCGCCAGAAATCCCCCGCCCTCCTAACCGTTTACCTGGGTTCGAAGGGTTGCGTTGCGGCACGCCTCAGATTCTGCGTGAGGTCGACTTTCTCACGTCAGGGCAGGGCTTCAGCCGTGCCGTAACGACGCAAGATCAAAGCGGCTTCAGCCGCTGAGGGACAGTTCCTCGACTTCTGAATAAAGATTCGTCAGGGCTACTTCTTGATCTTCCTCCAACGCTTCGCTGGAAATACCGGCGACTCAATGTCGCCCATAATTTTGACTTCGCCCGCAAGGAACCCGAACAATTCGTCTTTACGCGATCCTCGAACATCCTCCATCACCGAGCGGGCCTTGAGTTTTCCCGACTTCATCTTTTTCATGATTGCTCGTGAGTATTTAATCTCAAAATCGCTAGCTCCAAAACTGTACTTTCGTACAGAGTCGCATTCGCCCGCCTCATGCTACCGTCGAACCTGGAGCAATGGCAGCACACGCGAAAATTCGAACCGGCCCTGCGGCGCAGTTAGGATTTCCGCCGCCGTTGCGGTCTCTTGTGCCGTGGTGGGGATCTCTCGTCACTCATCACCCGCCACTCGTCACTTACTTTCTAATCTACGGTGGCGCGATTAGAAATCAAGCCAAATCCTTAATATTCAATCACTTCCAAATTTCTAATCGGCGGTTAAAGGGGGTGAGGATTCAAGAAATGCAGCCCATCTCAAGCCATCGGACGCAGCGCGCCTTCGGCAAACTCAAATTCGACGCGCAAGATCCAATCGAAATGAAATTTCTCCGCCGCGAACCATTTCTCCAAATCCTCTCGGCTCGCCGCGTCGAACTCCGCCATCATTTTGCCTTCCTGCATGTTCACGAGGACGCGCTTCGCCGTCACCGCTGTCGCCGCCGCGATCCGCTTCCCCAATTCCTCCGCGCCTTGCCGCGTCAGGCATGCCAGCGTGTGCTGCGAGATGTAACGAGCCATTTCGTCTCCCTGCCAAATAATTTGAAAGCGCGCAATTCGAATCAGCAGCGTCGAGCCGGTGCGAGTCAAATCATCACGAATCGAGCCGGCGCGAAGCGAATCACCGTGAACCGGATAGGCACAAATCGAACCAGCGCAAATCGAATCTCATCGGATACACTGTGCCAGGAGAAAAAGCAAATGCCCGAACCGCGCACAGCTCATCCCTACTATCTCTACGACGCCATCCACGCGCAGCCCGCGCTGATCGAGAAGGTTCTCGCGCGACGCGATGAGATCGAACGCGCGGCCGATGCGATGGCGGAAAAAGACCGTATTACGTTCGTCGGCATCGGAACTTCGCTGCATGCCGCGCAGATTGCAGAACTTTGGATGCGCGAATTCACCGCCGGACGCATCTGGCCGCACTTCGAGCAATCCTTCGAGCTCGTGACTTATCCCATCGCGTTTGGCCCGCGCGACGCGGTCGTGGTCATCACGCACACCGGAATCACCACAGCTTCGATCGCTGCCTTGCGAGCCGCTCGCGCCGCCGGAGCGCTCACCATCGCCATCACCGGTCAGCTAGGCGCCGAAATGAGCGGCGCAGAAATTCGCGGCGCGGATTTTCACATCGAAACGTGTGACCAGGAAGTTTCATTCGCCTATACGAAAAGTTACACCACAGCGCTCACCGCTCTCGCGCTCATGATTTTGCGCATCGCCGAGCGCAAAAAGCTTCTGGCGTCCGGCTTCGACTCGGGAGCAATCGAGCGAATCCCCGAATTTATCCGGCAGGCTCTCACACTTGAGCCGCAAATCCGCGATCTCGCCAAGAAAATTGCACCGCTCTCGCGCATCGTTCTCTTCGGCGCAGGCGTTGGCTGGCCAACTGCTCGCGAAGGCGCGCTGAAAATCAAAGAGAGCTGCTACATCGCCGCCGAAGGATTCGAAACCGAAGAAGTTCTCCATGGCCCATTTTCAGAGATCGATTCGCGCGCGGCGCTGATAGGACTTCTCACCGGAAGGTCCAGCGACGACCGCGCTCGCCAAATCCTGCGCGCCGCGGGTGAACTGAAAACGGTGCGCGTCGCCGTCGCCACGCCATCGGCGAATCGTGAAATTTCCGCCGAGCATACGCTCGTCGTCCCGGAAGCAGGTCCCGAATCCGGCGAGTGGCTCGCCGCCTTCACGCATCTCGTCCCGCTGCAGCTGCTGAATTATTTCATCGCGCTCGAACGCGGCCTCAACCCCGACACCGGTCGCCAGAACCAGCCCGCGCACGCCGCCGCGAGCCGCCACTACAAATATTAAAGCCGGTACAAGTGCGCGGCGAGCTGGGCGTTTTCGCTTGTACGAACGGCCAGTTTACGAAAGCGAAGCGCCTGCCCATGACGACCGAATGGCCGCATGAGGCAAACGCTAAAATGAATGCAGATTTCAGGAGGCCCGCATGACGCGACGATTCGCTCACATCGCTATTGCAGCCACGCTCACATTCTCATCGTTCACTCTCGCCACTGCCGCGCAGCAAAAAGCGGCCGTTCCCATCGGAACGCTCGAAGGCATTGTGGTCGACGCGCACGATAAACCCGTCGCCAATGCCAGCGTCACGATTCAAACGTCCGACGGCCTGCATCCGCACGCAACTCGCACCGACGCAGAGGGACATTTTCAGTTCACGCGCTGGGAAACGGGGCAGTATGACCTGCGCGCCTACTCAGACGGCGTGTTCTCCGAGTGGCAGAGACGCATCATGATCCACTCGAAGAAACCCACAAAAATTACGCTGCGACTTCCGGACGCAAAATAGACGCGCGGCAGCACAGACAATTTAATCGTAGCGCAGTGCGACCAACGGATCGATTCGCGTCGCCCGTCTCGCGGGTATGTAGCAAGCAGCCAGCGCAACAGCACCCAGCAGCACGGCGACTCCCAAAAAGGTCAGCGGGTCCGTCGCGCTCACGCCGAATAGCAGCTTGCTCAGCAGTCTCGTAATCGCGAACGCCGCCACAAGCCCGATTGCAAGTCCCGCGATGGTCAGCACCACGCCGCGCTCGAGCACTAACCGCAACACGTCGAGCGGTTGCGCTCCGAGCGCCATGCGAATCCCGAGTTCCTGGGTGCGCTGCGCGACGAGGTACGACATCACGCCGTAGATTCCCACCGCTGCGAGCAGCAGCGCGAGCCCCGCAAAAATACCGAGAAGCTGCGCTTCGAATCGCGTGTCGGTGCTGGAATCGACGATCACTTGCTGCATCGTCCTTACATTGAAGACGGGAAGTTTCGAATCCATTCCTGCGATCGTCTGCCGAACGGTTTGCGGCAACGCCCCGGCTGCACCCGCGCCATGAACCGTAAGCGTCATTTCGGTGCGGCTACTCCAACCAATCGGGAAATATGCTTCGTCGATCGTTTCTTGTCGCGGCGAATTGAAAATCTTCGTGTCGGCGACGACGCCAATCACTTGGACCGCCACCGTATCGAGCTCAAAAACTTTTCCGATCGCATCCTCATTCGGCCAGAATTCGGCCGCCATTTTCTGGTTGATGATGCCAACCATCATCGGTCCCAAATATTTCGGATCTGACTTCTTGGCAGTCTCGGTTACCTTCAGAACAAGTTCGTAATCCGCCTTTGTGAAGTTCCGTCCTGCGCGAAACGGAATTCCCAGCGCTTTGAAATAGCCGGGCGTGATCTCGTTCCACTCCATCAGCGCGCCTTCTTCTTCCGGCGGTGCGCCGGGTTTCTTGGCGTATGTGTTTGTTCCGCCATCGAGCGGAATTTCGCTCGACACTGAGGCGGCGTCGACGCCGGGAGCGTGCTCCAATCTCTCGGCTATGTCACGATACACGCGCGGCTGCTGGTCATCTTTGTACTGTGATTCCGGCAGTGCCACTTTCGCAGTCAGCACATTGTCCGGCCGCACCCCAATTTCGACGGCGCGCAGGCGCTCGAACGTTCTGAGAAGCAGTCCCGCTCCAATTAGCAAACAAAGCGACAGCGCAATCTCGCCCACAACGAGCCCGTTGCGCAGCCATGTGCTCGACGCGGCCGCTGCACCCGCACCTTTACCACCCGATTTCAAATCGTCATGCAAGTCCCGCCGACCCACTTGCAGCGCAGGCGCGAGCCCAAAAACCAATCCCGTCAGCACCGCGATTGCCAGGGCAAAGCTCAGCACGGCTCCGTCCACACGAATCTGCGCGAACATCCGCATCGGCAGGTGAGGCAAAGATCTCAGCAACGACACGCTCCAATATGCAATCAAAATGCCTGGAATCGCCGCGAGGAACGAGAGCAGCACGCTTTCAGTGAGCAACTGCCGGATGATTCGCGAACGGCCCGCGCCCAGTGCGCTGCGCAAAGCAATTTCGCGCTGCCGGCTCGATGCGCGCGCCAGCAAAAGATTCGCCACGTTCACGCACGCAATCAGCAGCACGAGTGCCACCGCGCCGAGCAAAACGAGCAATGCCGGGCGCACAGTGCCAGTGAGCTGCTCGCGCATTTCAACCACGTCCGCGCCGATCTGGCGGTTCGTATCCGGATATTGCTCCCCGAGCCGCTTCGCGATCGCATTGAGATTCGCTCTCGCCTGTTGAGGAGTCACGCCGGGTCTCAAGCGTCCAATCACGCGAAAGGAGTGGTTGCCGCGCGAGGGAAGCTTCTTTGGGTCCATGTCGAGAGGGATCCACAAATCTGCGAGCAACCCTGTGCGGAAATCGGGAGGCATGACTCCGATAACTTGATATTTTTCGCCGCCAAGCTCGATCTCTTTATCGATCGCGTCGCGAGTCCCGCCGAACCGTCGCTGCCACAAACCGTAGCTCAGCACCGCGACGTGATTATGTCCCGCCTGATCCTCACCAGCCGCAAAAGTGCGGCCCAGTAGCGGCATCGAGCCGAGAACCGAAAAGAAATTTGCCTGAGCCAGCACGCCGTCGATGTGCTCGGGCTCGCCGCCACCGCTCAGGTTCAGGCTGGTGGGCCAGCTGAAAATGGTCATATCGTCGAATGTCTGGTTCTGCGCGCGCCAGTCAACAAAATCGGGAGCGGCGAGAGGCGCCTGGGGAACAGCCGATTCAGTCTCCCACAATTGCACGAGCCGCTCGGGCTGCGCATAAGGAAGCGGGCGCAACAGCACTGCATTCACCCCGCTAAACATCGCCACGTTTGCCCCTATGCCCAGGGCGAGCGTTAGGATGGCAACCGCTGCGAACCCGGAATTCTTGCGCAACGTTCTCAGTCCGTACCGCACATCAGCCGAAATCGATTCCAGCGAGACTTTTCTTCGCTCTTCACGACGATTTTCGTTCGAGCCTCGCGCGACATTGAACTCTGCCATTGCTTTCCTCCCCGCTGCGCGGGCGCTCCAGCCTGTGCAACCTTGTGCGATCTCAAGGTGAGCGCCTGCCTCGGAAGTGATACGCGCACTGCCAACAAGTTGTTCCGTGAATGAAGGCGAGGTTCAGACGACCGCAAGAAATGCTGGGCGACAACTATGCCGCTGTTATTCGTGGCGCAGCGCGGTCATCGGATCGACGCGCATCGCGCGACGCGCCGGTATGTAGCAGGCGGAAACAACCACGGCCGTCATCATGAGCGATACAGCAACAAACGTTAGCGGATCGCCCGCCCCGACTCCGTAGAGCAGATGCGAGAAGCTTGAAAGCACGCGGGCGAGAATCAGTGCGGCCACTGCGCCGATGGCGAGACCCACGACCGCCAGCCGAAGTCCCTGTGCAATCACCATCCGAAAAACGGTGCGCTTTTCAGCGCCGAGCGTCATGCGAATTCCAATCTCGTGCGTACGCTGGGTCACTGAATAAGAAATCACGCCATAGACTCCGATTGAGGCGAGCAGCAGCGCCAGGCCCGCGAATACGCCCAACAAGATCATAGGAAATCGCTGCGACGACATCGACTCCGCGGCAATCTCCTGCATCGTTCGAACATCATAAATGGTCTGGTCGCTTCCCCCACCGTAGACCGCCGCTTTGATCGCGGGCATGACGGTGACGGGTTCCAGCGGCGTGCGAACAACTATCGTCATGCCGGGATAATTTACTGGCACCCACTGATCCGGATCCTGGTAAAGCGAAAGGTAGGCTTGAATTTGGGTGTACGTACTTGGGTCCTGGAGAACCCAGTGTCTTACGTGGCCCACGACGCCCACAATCCTGCAAGGGCCCATAGGTGAAAATCCGGCAGATAGTGTCTGGAGCAGTGGATCACTATCTGGAAAATACGTGTGGGCGAAAACGCTGTCGATAATCATCACGCAAGGGGACTTGGTGGTGTCTTCCTGAGTGAAAAAGCGACCCCGAAGCAGCGGTATTTCCATCATTCGAAAATAGTCCGGACCGGTAAGGTACATGACCAGCCGCGGGGCGCCCTGAAGCGAAGCGGGCTGCTGCGAACCGATCCAGAAAGGCATGGTCCAGCCCTGACCACTCAGCGGAACGGCGCTGGTAAAATCCGCGGCCTGCACGCCGGGAATCTTGCGAATGCGCTCGATCAACTGCTGATAGGCAATTCGAGTGCTTGAGGCCGTTTTCGTCAGCGAATGCGAAACGCCGATCTTGAGGGTGATGACGTGCGTTGGGTCGAAGCCAGGATTGACATCCCATAAGCGGAGGATCGTTTGGAACAATAGGCCCGCGCCCATCAGCAAAACCAGGGTCAGGGCCATTTGAACGATCACGAGACTGCTTTGAGCGCGATGATGCGCGCTCGTCGAGCCGCGGGCTCCCTCCTTAAGCGATGCTTGCAGATCGGCGTTCCAACTTTTCAGGGCAGGCGCAAGCCCAAACAGAATTCCAACTGCAATCGAAACAACCAATGTAAAAAGTAGGACAGCGCCATTCACACTAACGTTTTCGGTGCGCGGCAAGATTTCCGGCACCGCGGCCAGCACCGATCTAACTCCCAACATTGCGATCAGGAGTCCCAGACCGGCACCCGCGAGCGAGAGAAGCACACTTTCCGTTAGCAGCTGCCGCACCAAGCGCGTGCGATTTGCTCCAAGCGCCGAGCGAACGGCAAACTCTCGCGAGCGCGCCGCCGAGCGCGCAAGCAGGAGATTGGCGACGTTCGCGCAGGCGATCAGCAGCACCAACCCCACGGCTCCCAACAGCAGCAGAAGCGTTCCGCCGACGTCCCCAACGATTTCGTGCTTGAGGGGCTCGATGTAAATTCCCAGATCTCGATTGGCATCGGGATAAAGCTGGTCCAGACCATTCTGGATCGTATTCATTTCCGCTTGACCCTGCGATACGGTCACCCCAGGCTTCAGGCGCGCGACGGAGAAGATGCCGTCGTGGCCTGCGCGATCGTTGAGGATTAGGGGGTCGCTGCGACCGAGCGGCGTGTAAACATCGGCATCGTGTTCGAGACGAAATCCCGGCGGGGTGACTCCGACGATGGTGTAATCCACTCCATCCAGGGTTACGGACTTGCCGAGAGCCTCAGCGCTGCCGTCGAACCGATTTCTCCACAAACGATTGCTAATGATAACGACTGGAGTTCCGCCACGCCGGTCTTCCTCAGGCGAGAATTCACGCCCCAGAGTTAATTTCGCTCCCAGAGTGCCAAAGAAGCCCGAGGAGATTTCCTTGCCATCAAGGTGTTCAGGCGCACCAGGACCTGTGAGATCAACTCCTTGCTCCATAAAGGCCGCCATTTGGCGGAATGACCGAGCACTGTGCTGCCAATCCAGGAAGTTGGGGTATGAAACAAACACGCGTGGGAAGCGCGGATTGTTTTCCCACACCATCACCAGGCGATCCGGCTGGAAGTAAGGCAGCGGAGCCAATATAACGCCTTCTACGACGCTGAAAATCGCGGTGTTCGCGCCGATGCCAAGAGCGAGCGTAAGAATCGCGATCGCCGCGAAGCCGGGGTTCTTGCGAAACATACGAAGCGCGTAGCGCAGGTCTGCGAAAAGCGTCTCGAGCCAGAAGCCGCTGCGCTGCTCCCGGCAGTCTTCCTTCACGCCTTCTACCGCGCCGAATTTAAGGGTCGCTTGCCGTCGCGCTTCGTCCGCCGGAATTCCCGCGGCTACATTCGCCGCCACCTGTTTCTCGAAGTGATCGCGCAGCTCTTCGCTGAGCTCCCGCTCCCATTTACCGCGTCTAGACCAGCGTTGCCAAAAGTTCATAGATGCTCCCACCTGCGAGGATATATCCCGCGTTCGCGGTAAAACATTTTCGTGTCGTTCATTCGTAGCGCAGCGCGGTCATCGGATCGACGCGCATGGCGCGCCGCGCCGGTATGTAACAAGCGGCCAGCGCAACGGCCACGAGCAGCGCTGCGATACCGGCAAACGTCAACGGATCTGCGGGGCTCACTTCGAATAGCAGGCTGCGCATCAATCGCGTCAGAGCCAGCGCCGCCGCGCTGCCAATCACGATTCCCGCCAGCGCCAGCTTCGCGCCTTGTCCCATCACGAGCCGCAGCACCTGATCCGGCTGAGCGCCGAGCGACATGCGTATGCCGATTTCGTGAGTGCGCTGAATCACGGAATAGGAAATCACGCCGTAGATGCCGACAGCGGCGAGAGTGAGCGCGAGCCCGCTGAAGAGACCGAGCAACAGGGTTTGAAAGCGCGGCTGCGCCAGCGTAGCGTCCACAAGTTCCGGTATCGCCCCAATGTCTGTAACCGGCAAATCCTTGTCGATGGCATGGGCATCACGCCGGATCGCATCGGCCACCGCCGCGACGCTCAGATTGGTTCGGACAACAACGACCGTGCCCCAGAAAGGCGCCTGCGCAAATGGCACGTACATCATCGCCGCCGGAGCCTGCCGGAGCTCAACGTCGCGCACATTGCCCACGACGCCGACGATTTCGCGCGGCGCTTCGCCATTGGGAGGAAATCCGAAAACGAGCCGTTTGCCGATGGGATTCTGGTTCGGGAAATACATGCGCGCCATCGCTTCGCTGATGATGGTGACGCGCGGAGTGGACGCAACGTCCTCGCGGCTGAATTCACGGCCCTGCAACAAGGGGATCCCCATCACTCGAAAATACTCGGGGCTCGCCGCCACGTAATTTGCCGTACGTGCTTGCGATGCGGGCGGCGCGGGGGATCCTTCAATCTCAAATCCGAGATTGACGAACGGGTGCACGAGCGGCAGGGGAAGCCCGATGGCCGAATCGCGCATACCCGGCTCGGCCTGAATTCGCGCGAGCAGATCGCCGGCAAACGCGGTCCACTGCTGCGCCGTGGAATATTCAAACTGTGGCAGCGAGACCTCCGCCTTCACCAGATGCTGGGAGCTGAACCCCGGACTCACCGCTGTAATTGCAATAAAGCTGCGCACGAAAAGGCCGGCGCCCACGAGCAAAACCATCGCCAGCGCGATTTCTGCCACGGCCAGAATCGTTCGCGCGTTTTGGCGGCTACCGCCCGCACCGGCGCGGCCGGAGCCTTCTCGAAGAGTTTTCTGCACGTCGGAACCGGCGGCAAAAAGCGCCGGCGCCAGCCCGAACACAAAACTTGCGGTCACCGAAAGCGAGAGCGCGAACGCCAGCGCCCATCCATCCACGCGAATATCCTGCATCTTCGCCAAGTCCGCGGGCAGGAGCGAACCCAGAACTCGCACGCCCCAATACGCGAGCAATGTTCCGCCGACGCCGCCGAGTAAACCGAGTGCCGCGCTTTCGGTGAGCAGCTGGCGGACGATGCGCCCGCGCCCGGCGCCGAGCGCGATCCGCACGGACATTTCTTTGGCGCGGAAGGTGGCGCGCGCGAGAAGAAGGTTGGCAATGTTGGCGCACGCGATCAGGAGCACGAGCGCAACGGCGCCGAGCAGCAGGAGAAGCGCGGGCCGCTCGTCGCCCACTATCGTACTCTGCAGCGGCGCCACGCGAATCGACCAGCCCGCGTCATCCTTTGGAAATTCCGCGGCGAGCCGGCGGCTGATCCCGTCCATTTCCGCCTGCGCTTGCGCGATGGAAACGCCGGGCCTCAATCGCCCGATCACGCTGAGCCAATGGCCCGAGCGCCTCGTCATCCATCCTCCGAAAACCGGATCGTCGGGGGTCGGAACCCAGATGTCCTGATTGCGGATGAGTATGGGCGAATGAAAACCGGCGCGCATGATTCCGATGACGGTGAAAGAACGTTTGTCGAGGTTGATGGAGCTGCCGACGAGATGGGGATCGGCGCCGAAGCGGCTGCGCCACAGGTTTTCGCTGATGATCGCGACGGGCGCGGCGCCGGGCCGGCCGTCTTCGGGAACAAACGTGCGGCCCATGAGAGGCGCCACCTGGAGGACGTCGAACAGCCCGGCTGTAACAACGGCGGTGTCCGCGACGAAAGGTTCGCCGCGGCCGGTGACGGTGAGATCGTGCTCCTGATTTCCGGCCAGTTCGGTGAAAACGCCGTTCTGCGCGCGCCAGTCCTGGAAATCCGGGTACGAAACGCCGGTAAAATCCACTCCTTCCTGCGGCTTGGCCTGGAACACAACGACGAGCTGATTGGGCGCGGGATACGGCAGCGGCTTGAGTAGCACGGCGTACACGACGCTGAAGATCGCGGTGTTCGCGCCGATGCCGAGCGCGAGCGTGAGAATCGCTATTGCCGCAAAACCCGGATTCTTGCGCATCACGCGCAGCGCATA
>Ga0307472_100000531_pt1 | contig 13515 bp, 10 predicted proteins | sample atmos_gasesAM5C__2_FD_204582 | JGI IMG/M metagenome (GOLD analysis project Ga0307472, IMG submission 204582) | Hardwood forest soil microbial communities from Morgan-Monroe State Forest, Indiana, United States - atmos_gasesAM5C_05 | ecosystem: Environmental > Terrestrial > Soil > Temperate...
TTCGCTCGACCGCCGCCGCATCGGCCGGGCCGCGCAGGAAATCGACCATGAAGTCGCCGGCTGCATAGGCTTCGACCTCGGTGAGCGCGTCGGGAGAGAAACTGCCCTCGCGTTCCAGGCGCGCGGCGGCAAAGGAGGGCAGCAATGTCGCGAACGACAGCGGCGACGTGCGCGCGTGATAGCGCCAGCCATAGTCGAGAACGGGCGAGAGCAGGATCAATGCGTTGACGGCAACGCCTTGACGCGTGCGCAGCACGTCGGCAATGCGTGGCGCGCGCAAGCCGCCGTAGCTCTGACCCAAGATCACCTTGGGCGAGCCGAGCCGATCATGGCCGACAAGCCAGCGCGCGACGACGCCGGCGAGTGCGTCGATATCGCCGGCGACGGACCACAGACGATCGCGAACGCCCGCCGCTTTCGCTACGACGCGGCCCGAACCGGTGCCCGGCGGATCGATGAATACGAGATCGGTCAGATCGAGCCAGGTCTCGGCATTGGCGACTAAGGCGGCACGCACGGAAGGACTTCCGCGGTCCAAGGCGACGCGCCACGGACCGAGCGCACCAAGGTTGAGATACGCCGAGGACGCGCCGGGGCCACCGTTGACGACAAAGGTGACCGGACGGGCAACCGGATCGCCGTCACGCAGGAACGCGACCAATCCCGCTTCGGCTTCGACCCGTCCGGTGCTGTCGACGACCGGGGCGACGCCGACGACGGCACGGAAGGCGAGCGTCCGTCCCGGCAACTCCAATCGATGAGTGGTGACGATCTCGCGCGCCGCGCCGCGGTCCGCGGCAGCCGCAGGCATCGCGCCCGACAGGCCGATCAGGATGGCACAGGCGGCGCGGTGTGCCGCGGCCACGTTACCGCGCCCCTGCCCGCGCCGGCGCGCTCACCTCACCGCCGATCATGTCTCGTAGTGCTCGGCCACCAGACGATCGAGCAGCCGCACGCCCCAGCCCGATGTCCAGCTCTTGTTGATGTCGGTCTGCGGCGAGCCGAGCGCCGTGCCGGCAATGTCGAGATGTGCCCAAGGAATCTTGCCGACGAAGCGCTGCAACAGCTGCGCCGCAGTGATCGAGCCGCCGAAACGACCACCGGTGTTCTTCATATCGGCGAATTTGGAATCGATCATCTTGTCGTATTCCGGACCGAGCGGCATGCGCCACACCCGCTCGCCGGTCGCATCGCCGGCCTTCACCAGACGATCGACCAGCTTGTCGTCATTGGAGAACAGACCGGCATATTCCTGGCCGAGCGCCACCATGATCGCGCCGGTCAATGTGGCGAGATCGATCATGAACTTCGGCGTGTATTGCGTGGCGACGTAGTGCAGAACGTCGGCGAGGACGAGCCGCCCTTCGGCATCGGTGTTGATGATCTCGATCGTCTGCCCCGACATGGTGGTGACGATGTCGCCCGGTCGCTGCGCGTTGCCGTCCGGCATGTTCTCGACGAGACCAATGGCCCCGAGCGCGTTGACCTTGGCCTTGCGTGCGGCGAGCGCGTGCATCAGACCGACGACGCAGGCGGCGCCCGCCATGTCGCCTTTCATGTCCTCCATGCCCGCCGCCGGCTTGATTGAAATGCCGCCGGTATCGAAACACACGCCCTTGCCGATAAAGGCGATCGGCTTGCTGTCACGCTTTGTGGCGCCGTTCCAGCGCATGATCACGACCTGGCTGTCCCGCACCGAACCCTGGCCGACGCCGAGCAGCGCATTCATGCCGAGCTTCTTCATCGCCCTTTCGTCGAGCACGTCGACGGCAACGCCGATCTTCTTCAACGCCCCGGCGCGGCGGGCGAATTCCTCCGGATAAAGAACGTTCGGCGGCTCGTTGATCAGGTCGCGCGCCATGATGACGCCCTCGGCCACCGCTTCACGCCCGTCCCAAGCCTTGCGCGCGGCACCCGTATCGGCGACGCAAATGGTGATCTTGGTGCTTCGCGGCTTGTCTTCGCCTTCCTTGCGCTTGGTCTTGTAACGGTCGAACGAATAGGTCCGCAGCGTTGCCCCGAGCGCCAGGTCGGCCGCTTGGTCCGGCTTCATGCTGGCGCTTGGCAGCTCGGCGAAGATCGTCGCCTCCGCCGCCGACGCGGGAACCTTGCCCATAGCGACCCCGCCGAATCGCACAAAATCCCGCGGCTTCAGGTCGGCTGTCTTGCCGAGGCCTAAAACCACGAGTCGGGCCGCGTCGAGACCGGCCGGCATCGCCATGTCGAGTGTCGAGCCATTTTTTCCGGTAAACCGCTCGGCGGCGGCAGCCCGGGTCACGAGATCGCGCGTGGGCGCGAGCGCCTTGCGCGAAGCGGGGCCGAATTTCAGCCCCTCATCACAAAACAAAACGAGAACACCCTTGCGGGGCGCCGCAAACGGGGCGAATGCGAGCTTGTTGGCCTCTGCCATAAGCGGCGTCCTTTCAAATAACGATCGGCAATCCGGTGCGGGTCGCGACCGTCATCGGGGCATGATTTACCTGGACAATGCAATCCGGCGCCGGACGCAGATGCACGGTGGAAATGCACGGTCTTGGCATTTCTGCAACCAGAGACCGAGACCCAGCCCCTTGGGCCGTGACGGATTTAACAATTCGTTGTGTATTTACAACAGGTTTGCCTTGGCACGGCCATTTTGTGGACGGCACAATGGAACGCACTGGTCTGAGCTGGGGGAACGGCTTTGCCGGAACGCTTGGGGGCGTCCGGCAAAGCCGAATAATAAACCGTGAGCCGGGGACTTGAGCGGGGCCATGGGTTCAATCGGCTGGTACATTTTCCGCACGACGTTCGGGGCGTTCCTGCTGGTTGTCGGCAGCCTGACGCCAGTGATCTGGATCACGCAGGCGTTGCGCGACATCGACCTGATGACCACCCAGGGGCAGAGCGTCCTCGTGTTCATCGGCATCACCAGCCTGACCATCCCGCTGCTCGTGCTTCTGATCGCGCCAATCGCGCTGGTGATCGCGGTCGCGCACGTGCTCAACAAGCTCGGCACCGATTCCGAAATCATCGTCATGAACGCATCGGGCATGGCGCCGTGGCGGCTGTTTCGCGCGTTCCTGGCGGTCGCGATCGCCGTCTCGGTGATCGTCGCGGCGATCAGCGCCTATATCGCCCCGAAAAGCCTGCGCGCTTTGCGCGAATGGATGACGGAGGCGCGCGCCAACCTGGTGGCCAACGTGCTGCAGCCCGGCAGCTTCAAAGACCTGGAAAACGGCCTGACCTTCCATATCCGCGAACGCCAGCCCAATGGCGTGCTGGCCGGCATCATCGTTGACGATCGCCGTTCATCGCAGGAACGCATCACGATCGTGGCCGAGCAAGGCGAGATTATGGACAACGAGCGCGGCACCTTCCTGGTGCTGGAAAACGGCAGCGTGCAACGCCACGAGGCCGGACAGCGCGACCCGGCCATCGTCGTATTCGAACGCTATGCCTTCGATCTGTCGCGCTTCACCAGCGCACACAGCATCATCAAATATACAGTGCGCGAGCAATATCTATGGCAACTCGCGTTCCCCGATCCCAACGATCCGACGGTCCAAGGCAGCCTGTCGCAAGCTCGGTCCGAGTTTCACGATCGAATCGTCGCGCCGCTCTATCCGCTCGCCTTCGTCATCATCGTCTATGCCTATCTCGGCGCCCCCCAGACCAACCGGCAGAGTCGCAGCTTGTCGCTCATCACTGCGATCGCCGGCGTGAGTGCGGTGCGCCTCGCCGGGTTCGCCAGCAGCGTGTTCGGCATCAACGTTCCGGCGGCCTTGGCACTGCAATACATCGCCCTGATCGCCGTTTCCGTTCCCGGCCTCCTGGCCATCTCGCGCGGATTGATCATCGAGCCACCGGCATTCGCGACCAAGGCAGCAAGCATGATTGCTCACCTCATCGAGCGCCGGGCGGTGCCGGCATGACGAGGGCCGAGCGATGATCGTGGGCACGCTGCAACGATATTTTGCCTGGCGTTTTCTCGGCACCGTGCTCGCGGTATTCGTCGGTATCTATGCACTCATCTCCCTCATCGACTACGTCGAGCTGACCAAACGCACCGCCCAGGCGCCCAACGTCTCGGCCTGGATGGTGTTGAAGGCGTCGTTCTTCCGGGTACCGCTCCATACCGAGCGAATCATGCCATTCGCGGTGCTGGTGGGGACAATGTCCTGCTATCTCAACCTGTCGCGGCGGCTGGAGCTGGTGATTGCGCGGTCGGCCGGAATGTCGGCCTGGCAGTTCATCTCACCCGCGCTGACCATGGCGCTGATTCTCGGCGTGCTGGCCACAACCGTCTACAATCCGCTCTCGGCCGTGATGCAGGAGCGCTCGAAGCGAATCGAAGCCGAAATCTACGGCGAGCAGCCGGCCGGATCGGCCGGCGGCAGCAGTTTCTGGGCGCGCCAGCGCAGCGGGGAGGGTCAATCGATCATCAACGCGCAAACCAGCCGAGAGCAGGGCGTCGTCCTCGACGGGGTTACGGTTTTCGCGTTCGACGCCGCCGGCCATTTCCAGCACCGTATCGAGGCCAAGGGCGCCGTGCTCGAGGCCGGCAATTGGCGCCTGACCGAGGCGCGGCTGTATGGAGCCGGGGTGCCGCTGCGTGAGCACAGTACGTATTTGCTCAGCACAAATCTAACCCCGGAGCAGGTCAGGGAAAGCTTTGCCACGCCTGAAACCGTGCCGTTCTGGCAAATTCCAATGTATATCGAGATGGCTGAACACGCCGGTCTAGTGGCGGCCGGCTATCGGCTACAGTACCAGAAGCTGCTGGCGCGGCCGTTTCTACTGGCGGCGATGGTTCTTTTGGCTGCCGCAGTCAGTCTTCGCTTCTTCCGCTTCGGCGGCGTGCAAAAGATGATTTTAAGTGGTGTCTCGGCCGGGTTTCTGCTTTATGTCTTGTCCAAGGTTACTGAAGATCTGAGCAAGGCCCAGCTGATGCACCCGGTCGCAGCGGCATGGCTGCCTGTGCTCGTCGGCGGGCTCACGGGATTCGTCGCGTTGCTGTACCAGGAGGATGGGTGATGGCCGGCACGACCACCGCTCGTCTCCCGAGCGGACGCCGGCATGTCTCCGCCGGCGTGATCCTGCTTTTCATCGCGGCACTGGTCGTCGGCGACTTGGCGCTCGGCGTGCGCGAGGCGTCCGCGCAGAACTCGGGCGCGCTGTCGCCCTTCCTGACGTTCCGCCAATCGCCGCGACCGCCGGCCAAGCCCAGTGCGCGCTCGGCCCAGAAGGACGCGCAGATGCTCGTCCGGGCGAATGAGATTCAATACGACTACAACCACGAGCGCGTGGCCGCCGTCGGCAATGTGCAGATCTATTACAACGGCTCGACGCTCGAAGCTGACAAGGTCATCTACGATCAGAAGACCAAACGCCTGCATGCCGAAGGCAATGCCCGCCTGACCGAAGCCGACGGCAAGGTCACCTACAGCAACATCATGGACCTGAGCGACGATTATCGCGACGGGTTCGTCGACTCGCTGCGGGTCGATTCGCCTGACAACACTCGCTTTGCCGCATCGAGCGCGACCCGCACGGAAGGTCAGTTCACCGTTTTCCAAGCCGGCGTCTATACCGCCTGCGAGGCGTGCAAGGACGATCCGAAAAAGCCGCCGCTGTGGCAGGTCAAGGCCGCACGCATTCTCCACGACACCACCGACAAGATGATCTATTTCGAGAATGCGACCATCGAGTTCTTCGGCCTGCCGGTCGCCTATTTCCCCTATTTGTCGGCGCCCGATCCGACCGTCAAGCGCAAGACGGGCGTGCTCATGCCCATCTTTTCCGCCAGTGGGAAATACGGGGCCGCGGTCGAGGTGCCGTACTTCTGGGCGCTCGCACCCGATTACGACTTCACGTTCTCGCCGATGTTCACGACCAAGCAGGGGCCGCTGCTGCAGGGCGAGTGGCGCCAACGCCTCGACAACGGGTCCTATACGGTGCGGGCGGCCGGCATCAACCAGTTGGACAAGGACTATTTCCTGCGCAGCGAAGGACCGGCAACGCCTGGCTTCCGCGATTTCCGCGGCAATATCGACTCCGCCGGCCAATTCAACATCACCGACAAGTGGCTGTGGGGCTGGACCGGCTCGGTGTTCACCGATCGGACCTTTGTCCAGGACTACCATCTGCGCGGCTATCAGCGCACGCTCGATATCGCGGGAACCGGGCAGACCGAGGCGGTCTCGCAACTTTACCTCCAGGGCAAGGGCGATCGCAGCTTCTTCGACGTGCGCGCCATGTACTTCTACGGCTTCTCGGAATCCGACGCGCAGCAGCAAATTCCCGTCATCCATCCGGTGCTCGACTACGCCTACACGTTCGACAAGCCGGTGTTCGGCGGCGAGCTCGGTTACAGCGTCAATTTGACGAGTCTGTCGCGCCAGGAAGCGAGCTTCGATGCGATCAGCCAGACCGCGTTCAACACCAACATCTGCGTTACAGGGACGGCCGACTCGGCCGTCAAGACGCCGGCCAATTGCCTGCTGCGCGGTATTCCCGGCGACTACACGCGCTTCTCGGCCGAAAGCCATTGGCGCCGTCGCTACATCGACTCTTACGGACAGGTATTCACGCCGTTCTGGTCAGTGCAGGCCAGCCTCGCTAGGCAGGATATCGAAAACAGCCCAGGCGTGAGCAATTTCATCGAGACTGGCGACACCTCGACGGCGCGTTTCATGCCGACCGCGGGCCTCGAGTACCGTTATCCGTTCCTCAATGTGCAGACCTGGGGAACGCAGATGTTCGAGCCGATCGCGCAGGTGATTGTGCGGCCCAATGAAACGAACATCGGGCGGCTTCCCAACGAAGACGCCCAAAGCCTGGTGTTCGACGACAGCAACCTGTTCCGCGTCGACAAATTCTCCGGCTGGGACCGCGTCGAGGGCGGTGGCCGCGCCAATGTCGGCGTGCAATATACCGCGCAGTTCAACCGTGGCGGCTTCGTCAACGTGCTGTTCGGACAGTCGTACCATTTGTTCGGCTTGAACTCTTTCGCCGTCGGCGACATCACCAACACCGGACTCGACAGCGGCCTCGACAAGTCGCGATCCGACTATGTCGCGCGGGCATCGTATCAGCCCGACTCCACCTACACGTTCACCACGCGCTATCGCTTCGACAGCGACACCATGGCGATCCAGCGCTTCGAGCTCGAATCGCGCGCCAACTACGACCGCTGGCAATACAGCTTGCTCTATGGAAACTACGCGGCGCAGCCTGAGATCGGCTTCATCGATCGTCGCGAAGGCATCCTCGGCACCGCCTCGCTGAAGGTCAATTCCAACTGGGTGCTGCTGGGCGGTGCCCGTTACAATCTCATCGCCAGCCGGTTCGACCAGACCCAGCTTGGCGCCGGCTATGTTGACGACTGCTTCATCATGGCGTTGAACTACGTGACGAACTATACTTTCAGCGGCAACCCGGTGGCGGACCATCGCGTCATGCTGCAAGTGAGCCTGCGCACGCTGGGCGGAACCGTACTCAGCCAAAGCGTCGGCGGCGCGAATGGTGGCCCGCTGTCACCGCCGTAATCGGACCTGCGCCACGCGGCGCCGGCGAACGGACGGCGGTCGAGAACCAAATCGGGCGAAGCGATAGCGAGGACGACACATCACAAGAACGATTCCGGCAATGACCACTTCCCTGCTCGCAACCACAAGTCTCCTCATTCGGCGGTGCGCGTTGGCAGCCGCCACCGCGCTCGTCATCGCGCTCGCAGTACAAACGCCGGCGCTGGCGCAGAAGGTAGCCCTGTTCGTCAACGGCGAGCCGATCACGACCTACGACATCGAGCAGCGCTCGAAATTCATACAGCTCGCGAACCACAAGACTCCGTCCCGCCACGAAGTCGTCGACGAGCTGATCGACGAGAAGCTCAAGCTGCAGGTCGCCAAGCGCTATCAACTCGACGTGACCGACAAGGAAGTCGACGCCGCGTTCGGCGACATGGCCAAGCGCATGCGCATGAGCTCGGAGCAACTGGGCCAGGTTCTCGCCAATGGCGGCACGAGTGCAGGAACGCTGAAATCCCGTCTCAAGTCCGATCTCGCCTGGCAGCAGATCGTGCGGGGCAAGTTCCAATCAAGCCTGCAGATTCGCGAAAAAGACGTTCTTGAAGCGATGGAAACCGGCAACAAGAAGAGCGACGCCTCCACCGCGGGTCCTGCCGCCGGTTATGAGTATACGCTGCGTCCCATCCTGTTCGTCGTTCCACGCAACTCGGCTGCCGGCGTGGTCGAAGCCCGCACGCGCGAGGCCGAAGCGCTCCGCGCGCGCTTCCAGAATTGCGACGAGGGGATCCCCTATGCGCGCGCCATCAAGGACGTCGCCGTGCGCGACACCATCCGCAAGAATTCCGCAGACCTTCCCCAGGCCTTGCGCGACATCCTCGACAAGACCCCGACCGGCAAGTTGACCGCGCCGGAGGTGACGCAACACGGCGTCGAGGTCTTTGCGCTGTGTGGCAAACACGAAGCATCGGCCGAAAACGCACCCGGGCGTCGAGAAATGCGCGATCAGATGTTTGCGCAGCAATTTCAGAGCAAGGCCAAGCGCTATCTCCAGGAATTACGCCGCGGCGCAATGATCGAGAGGTTCGAGTAGACCAGGCGATGCCGCGACCTCTGGCGCTCACCCTCGGCGAACCGGCAGGGATCGGACCGGATATCGCGATCGCAGCTTGGTCTCGCCGTAGCGAGCTTGCACTCGATCCGTTCTACCTGATCGCCGATCCGTCGGCGCTCGCGCGTCGCGCCGATCTGCTCGGCGCTCGCGTGCCGATCGCGATTGTCGAGCCGCGCACCGCGACTGCGGCCTTTGCCACGGCGCTGCCGGTCGTCGACGTCGGACATGCGGTTACGGCGGCGCCGGGGCACCCCGATGCGTCGAGCGCGCTGGTCGCTATCGCCGCGATCCGCCGCGCCGTCGCCGACGTCGTCGGTGGGGCGGCCTGCGCCGTCGTCACCAATCCGGTGGCCAAGAACGTGCTCTACCGCTCCGGCTTCGCCGAGCCCGGACACACCGAATTCCTCGCCAAGCTCACGGAAGAAATGATGGGCATCGCGACGCATCCAGTGATGATGCTGTGGTCGTCCGAATTGGCGGTGGTGCCGGTCACCATCCACCTGCCGTTGTCCGACGTGCCACGGCGGCTGAGCACTGAGCTCATCGTCGATACCGGGCGTGTGGTCGCCCGCGACCTCATCGGCCGCTTCGGGCTGGCGCGCCCGCGGCTCGCGATCGCCGGGCTCAATCCGCACGCCGGCGAAGAGGGCGCGCTGGGCGCCGAGGACAGCGCCATGGTCCGTCCGGCGGTCGAGCAACTCCTGGCCGAGGGCATCGACGCGCGCGGACCGCTACCGGCGGACACGATGTTCCACCCCGCCGCGCGCCGAAGCTACGACGCCGCATTGTGCATGTACCACGACCAGGCACTGATCCCGATCAAGACGCTGGCGTTCGACCGCGCGGTTAACATTACGCTTGGCCTGCCGTTCGTGCGCACGTCGCCCGATCATGGCACGGCGTTCGACATCGCCGGCACGGGCAGGGCCGATCCGGCGAGCCTCATCGCGGCGATCGGGCTTGCCGCGCGGCTCGCCGCACGAACCGAGACGGCATCGCTGGCCGCCGCGCGATGAGCGCGATCGACGACCTGCCTCCCCTGCGTGACGTGATCCGCCGCCACGGTCTTACCGCCCGCAAATCGCTCGGTCAGAATTTTCGTCGCGACCTCAATCTGCCCGCGCGCATTGCGCGCGCGGCCGCAGTCCACGACGGCGCAACGGTCGTCGAGATCGGACCAGGGCCGGGCGGGCTGACGCGCGCCCTGCTGGCGCAGGGCGCGGGCCGCGTCATCGCGGTCGAGCGCGACGCGCGGGCGATCGCGGCGATCGCCGAAATCGCCGGGCATTATCCCGGCCGTCTCGAGGTGATCGCAGCGGACGCACTGTCATTCGACGTGCGCCCCTGTCTCACGGCCGGACCGACACGCGTGGTTGCCAATCTGCCCTACAATGTCGCCACGGCGTTGCTGATATCCTGGCTGGTGGCCGAGCCCTGGCCGCCCTGGTACGACGCTCTTGTCTTGATGTTCCAGCGCGAAGTCGCCGAACGCATCGTGGCAGCAGCGGGAAGCAAGAGCTACGGGCGGCTGTCGGTGCTCGTCGGCTGGCGTTGCGAGGCAAAAATCCTGTTCGACGTCGCCGCCGCCGCTTTCGTGCCGCCGCCCAAGGTCACCTCGAGCATCGTGCGCCTCGTGCCGCGGAGAGCGCCGTTGGCCTGCGATCGCGCTCTGCTTGAGCGGATCACTGCAGCCGCCTTCGGCCAGCGCCGCAAGATGCTGCGTCAAAGCCTCAAGTCGCTGGGCGTCGAACCGACCGCCCTGCTGACGGCCGCCGCGATCGATCCAACCGCCCGTGCCGAGGACATTCCGATCGCCGGGTTCGTCGCGCTGGCACGTGCGCTCGCAAACCTCCGCGAGTGAGGGCATGATGGATAGCCGAAGCGGAATCCAAAGTGGACCATTCGCATGACCAAGCTCCGCCGCCAGTCGCTTACCGCCTATGCCGCGCCGCTGTGCGAGACGGTGGTCGAGTGCCCGCAGCCCAAGGGCAGCGAAGTCCTCGTGCGCATCGAGCGTTGCGGCGTGTGCCACTCCGACCTTCACATCCAGGACGGCTATTTCAAGCTGGCCGGCGACAAGCGGCTCGACGTCACCGCCGGACGTACGCTGCCCTTCACGCTCGGTCACGAAATCGCCGGCGTGATCGAGCGCACTGGACCCGATGCCGAAGGCGCCGCGCCCGGCCGCAACGTCGCGGTGTTTCCCTGGATCGGCTGCGGCGCATGCCCGGCCTGCCGTCACGGCGAGGAGAATATCTGCACGGCCCCGCGCCATCTCGGTGTTGCAGTCGACGGTGGATTCGCCAGCCACGTGCTGATACCGCACCCACGCTATCTCATCGATTATGCGCCGCTGCCGCCTGCGCTCGCCGGCGCCTATATGTGCTCGGGCCTCACCGCCTTTGCTGCCCTCAAACGCATCGCCGATCGCGCCGCGCGCGGACCGCTCCTGCTGGTCGGCCTCGGCGGCGTCGGCATGATGGGGCTTGCGCTCGCGCGCGCGATATTCCCGCAACCGCCGCTGGTCGCCGACATCGATCAAGCAAAGCGCGAGGCGGCGCTCGCCGCGGGTGCGGCAGCCGCCTTCGATCCCGCCGATCCGGGCGCGCGCAAGGCCGTGCTGGCTGCCACCGGCGGCGTCCACGGGGTGTGCGACTTTGTCGGCTCGGAAAGTTCGCTCCTGTTCGCCAGCGGCGCTCTCGCCAAAGGCGGCAAGGTGGTCGTTACCGGCCTGATCGGCGGCAATTTCTCCACGCCCGTCGCCATGTTCCCGTTGCGGGCCATGACGATCGAAGGCACGCTGACCGGCACGCTCGCCGAGGCCCGCGAGCTGATGGCGTTCGTCCGCAGCGGCAAGGTACCGCCGATCCCGGTGCACGAGCGCCCGCTCGGGGAGGCCCAGGCCGCGCTCGACGACCTGCGCGCCGGACGCGTGGTCGGCCGCATCGCGCTCGTGACCTGAATTCGCGGCGGCTGAGAGCACATTCAGTGGAACTGACTGTGTTCGCGCATTGCGTTCATGGCATTTTTCGCACGGCCCGCTGTGCCAAGCGCGGCGGGTAAACCGGATTCGACCCCCGGATCAAGTCCGGGTTATTTCCTCAAAACGCTCTACGGCGTGACCCGCTTGAGATCGGCCAGCAACTTGGCGACGAAGGCGTCGATGTCCGAGCGTTGCACGCGCTTAAGCCGCTCGGCGGCGAGAATCGCGCGCAGCCGCGCGAAACTCTTGTCAAGGTCGCGGTTGACCAGCACGTAGTCGTATTCGGTCCAGTGAGGAATTTCTTCGGCGGCACTGCGCAGCCGCCGCGCGATCGTCTCCTCACTGTCCTCGGCACGCCGTTCCAGCCGCGCCTGCAATTCGGCGGCCGTAGGCGGAAGCACGAACACGCTGACCACGTCGTCGCGCATCTTGGCGTAGAGCTTTTGGGTGCCTTGCCAGTCAATGTCGAACAGCATGTCGCGTCCCGCGGACAGCGCCGTTTCCACCGGCTCGCGCGGCGTTCCATAGAAATTGCTGTGCACCTCGGCCCATTCGAGCAGGTCGCCGGCGTCACGCATGACCTCGAACTGCCGTTTGGTGATGAATTGGTAGTGCACACCGTCGACCTCACTCGCGCGCCGCGGCCGCGTCGTGACGGAGATCGATAGGCTGACATTCTCCTCCTGCGCCAGCAGATTGCGCGTGAGCGTGGTCTTGCCCGCGCCCGAGGGCGATGACACGATAAACATGATGCCGCGACGGGCTATGTCCTGGTGGGCGCTCATTCCAGATTCTGCACCTGCTCGCGGAACTGTTCGACCACGCTCTTGAGCTCGAGGCCGACATTGGTCAGCTCGACGTCGACGGCCTTGGCGCACAGCGTGTTGGACTCGCGATTGAGTTCCTGCGCGAGAAAGTCGAGCTTGCGCCCGACCGCTCCGCCCTCGACGATCAGCCGCTGCGCCTGCGCGACATGCGCGTTGAGACGATCGAGTTCCTCGCGCACGTCGCTCTTGGTGGCGATCAGGATCGCTTCCTGATGCAGCCGGTCGGCATCGAAGCGGGCCGATTGATCGAGCAGCGCCTTCACCTGCTCCGCCAGGCGCTGCTTGATCGTATCCGGCCGCCGCCCAGGCGCCGTCTCGGCACGCGTCGCGAGAGCGCCGATCTCGGTCAAGCGCGCGGTGAGCACGCCGCCCAGCATCTCGCCCTCGTGCCGCCGCATCTCGCGCAGGCTCGCGAGCGCGTGTTCGAACCCGGCAACCGCCGCCTGCTCGGCGTCGTGCCGCTCGTCCTCGCGCTCGTTGGCATCCACGACGTCGATGACACCCTTGACCGCGAGAATCCCGTCGAGCCGCGGCGGCTCCGCGGCAATCCGTCCGGACAGGTCCTTGAGCGTCGCCAGCACGGCGGCAAGCACGGACTCGTTGACGCGGACGAGCGGCGCGACGCCCTCGCGATTGACGTTGAGCGTGGCGTTGATGGTGCCGCGCACGAGCACGGCCGCGGCGCGCGCCCGCACCAGCGGCTCGATCGCATCCCAGCCGGGAGGCAGGCGCAGGCGGATGTCGAGCCCCTTAGCGTTGACCGACTTGAGCTCCCACGCCCATGTATAGGGGCCGCACGTACCATCGGCACGGGCAAAGCCGGTCATGCTCGACAACGCCATATGCGCAGACCTCGCCGACTCTCGAATCGGAACGCGCTCTAGATTCGTCAGTTGGTCGCATTTTCTGCGGAAAACCGGTACCCACTTTTCCGCAAAATGCTCTCGCTACGTCCCGGCGCAATTTTGCACCGGTGTGGTGGATTTGGCGGTCCTATTGCTGTTGCCGCACGCTCGCATAGGCACGTCAAATCCAAAAACCCCACTGGAATCATAAATTTATCAGTGCCCCCTGTGATTCCGG
>Ga0307472_100000532_pt1 | contig 13500 bp, 10 predicted proteins | sample atmos_gasesAM5C__2_FD_204582 | JGI IMG/M metagenome (GOLD analysis project Ga0307472, IMG submission 204582) | Hardwood forest soil microbial communities from Morgan-Monroe State Forest, Indiana, United States - atmos_gasesAM5C_05 | ecosystem: Environmental > Terrestrial > Soil > Temperate...
TGCAGTCGGTTCACCCGTTTCCCCCTCGCGCTTTTACTCTTGGTTTCAATGCAGCAGAAATGTTTTCCAACTCCGCGGCGGTTCCGGCGACATCCTGAGCGAGCACGCGAGCGGCCAGACGGTTTAGAGCGTCGTAGGCAAGCGCAACTTCTTGCCGCGAATCGGACAGCGCGCGCAGATGCGACTCTACAACCCTATAATCTCCTCTCGCGAGGGGTCCTGTCCATGCCGCGCGAGGCCCCACGTGCTCGAAATTGTCCAGGACCTGGCGGGTCAACGGGAGAAGGGCGCGGGTTGCCTCACTGCGCTTTATGCCGACCGAGACGAGTAACTGCGTGGCCGCTTCCACCAAGGCGAGAACGTGCCCGGCAGCCAACGCGGCGGCGGCGTGATATAAAACTTTCTTCCCTGCGCCAATCTGCACCGGGGATCCGCCGAGCGCTCTTGCGATTTGCCTTGCGGCGCGAACGGCGGCGACATCCCCCTCCACGGCAAACACTTTGCCTGTCAGGTCCGACACGCCAACTCCACTAAACGTCTGCAAGGGGTGCATACTTCCGCTGGCCGCGCCGAATTCATTTACTGGTGCAAGCACGCGCGAATCCTGCGCGCCGCTGGTATGCAGAACAACTTTACCGCGCAATTCTTCGCCGCCCATACGGGCGAGCTCGCGCGCCACCCCAGAAACGGCGTCATCCGGCGTGGCGATCAGGATGACGTGCGATAAAAGAACATGACGCGTAAGGCCGCCATGCGGTTTTCCTGCTCCAATGAATCGAACGGCGCGCCGGGAAGACGCTTCGCTTGTCGTAACAACGACGCCAATTTTCCAGCCCAATTCCCGTAAGCGCCGCGCAAGGGCGCGCCCGACGCGGCCAGCCCCGACGATGGCCAGAGTCTTTTCCATCTCGTGTTAGCATAACCTGAGGTGACGCTGAGACCAATGTTTGGGCTAGTGACTGGTGATTGGTGAGTCGTAATTGGTGACTCGCGAAAAAACTCGACCCATATCGCGCCTAGGTAATCTTCCGATCGCGCCCCCGAGGTGAAATAAACTGCACATCCTGTGGCTTGCGCTTTTCGCCTTCATAGCATTCTTTTGGATGTCGTACGGGCTGCGCGTTGCTTACGGAGCGATCCAACTGCCTTGGGTCAGAGGTTTTCCGCCTGCGCCGGATGCGGAGTGTCCGCGAATCTCCATTCTTTTTGCGGCGCGCGACGAAGAAGAGAAACTGCCTACGGCGCTTGCGACACTCATGGAAATTGACTATCCGGGTCTGGAAGTCGTCGCCGTTGACGACCGTTCGCAAGACGGGACGGGGCGGATCCTCGATGAGTTTGCGGCGACACATCCACGCCTGCGCGTTGTGCATGTGGAGCGGCTGCCTCCGAGTTGGCTGGGCAAAACACATGCTCTGCAAAAAGCGTACGAAGCCTCGACGGGCGAATGGCTGCTGTTCACGGACGCGGATGTGCGTCTCAAGCCTGATGTGCTGCGCCGGGCAGTTTCGGTCGTGAAAGAGCGCAAGCTGGACCACCTCTCGCTCATGGGCGATCTGGATATGGTCGGATTCTGGGAGAAAGTTCTGATTACCTTTTTTGGCGTGGGCTTTCATTTGGGAACGAATCCGGCACAAGTGAGCAATCCGAGATCTTCGCGGTACGTGGGTGTGGGAGCGTTCCAACTGGTGCGGCGTTCGGCTTATGAAGCAAGTGGAACGCACAAGCGGCTGGCCATGGAAGTTGTCGAGGACATGAAACTGGGGAAAATTGTGAAACAAGCGGGGTTTCGTTCCGATTGCGGCGTCGCGCAGGACTTCGTGGCGCTGCGGTGGCACGCAGGAGTGGGCAACCTGGTCCGCGGCGTGACGAAGAATTTCTTTGCGGGAGCAGGGTACGACTTGAGGCGCGTGACGGCGATGTTGGCGGGATTAGTGCTAATGGACATCCTGCCGTTTGCGGTTGCTCTGTTCGGTCACGGATGGATTCGGGCGCTCAGTGCGATTGCCGTGGTGATTGCGTTGAGTTTTCACGTGGGCGTGGCGTGCGTAATGCGGGTCTCGCCACTTTACGCGGTGACACATCCGTTGGGAGCGGCGGTGTTTTTTTATATGCTGCTGCGATCCACGGTAGTGACACTTTGGCAGGGCGGCATTGTGTGGAGGGATACGTTTTACCCGCTGGAGGAGTTGAAGAAAGGAGTGGTTTAGTTCCGCGGACGGGAGATCGCGTACCGTACGAGACGCACCCCCTCTTTTTCAAACTCGCATTCCAGTTTGAGGCCAAGTTTTTCCATGATTCGAGTGGAAGCGATATTTGCCGGCCTCGCGATGGAAATAATTCGATCCAATCCCACACGTTCCAGCGCATCTCGCAAAGCAATGTGGGCCGCTTCCGTCGCGAAGCCATGACCCCAATGCGGACGCGCAAGCCACCAGCCAATTTCCGGCTCTGGGCCGTCGCCCCAAAACCCTACCCCGCAAAAACCGATTATTTCTTGCGCGGGTTTTAGGAGCAGCTTCCATCGACAGAAGCCTCGTTCAGAAAACAGCTCCACCTGGCGATTCACGAACGACTGGATGCGCTCATCGGTCCACGGAACGCCGCCCGTGATGTAGCGCATGACTTCAACGTCGGTGGCGATGGGACGAAAAGCGAGCCAATCCGAGGTTTGCCACGTGCTGAGGATGAGCCGATCAGTCTCAAGGAATACGGTTGTGCTGGAGGGATCGGTCGGCACGGACGGGCTACGACCCTGTTGTTCGAGAACTCTGTTCGACTGGATCAGGCCCGGGATCGGACTGGCGAGAAAAAAGTCCCGCCATGTCTTTTTGTTTCAGGGAGCGGATGCGGTCGCGAAGCTGGGCGGCGCGTTCGAATTCGAATTTCTTGGCTGCTTCGCGCATTTGCTTTTCGAGCTGCTGGAGCAATTCAGCGAGTTGTTGCTCGTTTTTGATTCCGGCAGCCGCGGCGTCGAGAGTCTTGTCGTCCAAGGGGACGGAAATATAGTCGGCTTCGACGATGCGAGCGAGCTCCATGTCAACGGACTTTACGATGGACATTGGCGTGATGTTGTTCTCTTTATTGAAAGTCACTTGCTTGGCGCGGCGGCGATTGGTTTCGTCGATGGCCTGATTCATCGAGTCGGTGCGGCGATCGGCATAGAGAATGGCGCGGCCCTCGATGTGGCGCGCGCAGCGGCCAATGGTTTGAATGAGCGAGGTGGCGCTGCGGAGGTAGCCTTCCTTGTCGGCGTCAAGAATGGCCACGAGCGAGACTTCGGGCAAGTCCAAACCCTCACGAAGCAAATTGATGCCGATGAGCACGTCGAATTCACCGCGGCGCAAATCGCGCAAAATCTTGATGCGGTCCAAGGTTTCCACTTCGGAGTGAAGATAGCGGCAGCGGACGCCAACCTCGGTGAAGTATTCCGACAGGTCTTCAGCCATGCGCTTGGTAAGGGTGGTGACCAGCACGCGCTCACTTTTTTCCGCACGCACGCGAATCTGTTCAAGCAGATCGTCCACCTGGCCCTTTACCGGACGAATCTCGACTTCGGGGTCCACGAGGCCGGTGGGGCGAATGACTTGCTCGACGACAACTCCGCCCGCGCGTGTGAGTTCGTAGGGACCGGGCGTCGCGGACACATAGACGACCTGGTTCATGCGGTGCTCGAACTCTTCGAACGTGAGCGGGCGATTGTCGAGCGCAGAGGGCATGCGGAAGCCGTAATCCACGAGAGTTTGTTTGCGCGAGCGGTCACCGTGAAACATGCCGCGCACTTGCGGCACGGTCTGGTGGGATTCGTCAATGAAAAGCAAGTAGTCCTGGGGAACATAATCGAGAAGAGTTGGCGGAGCTTCACCGGGCAAACGGCCACTTAGATGTCGGGAATAATTTTCGATGCCGTGGCAATAGCCGATGGTGCGCATCATTTCGATGTCGAACAGCGTGCGTTGCACGACGCGCTGAGCTTCGACAAATTTGCCCTGTTTCTCGAGTTCCTTTTTCCACCACTCGAGCTCTTCCTGAATGCCGACGATAGCGCGGTCGCGCTGGTCCTGCGGCATGACGTAATGGGTTTTGGGATAGATGGGAACGCGGGACAGGTCTTCGTTGCCCGCACGAACTTCGCCGGTGAGAGGATCGATCTGGCGCAGCGTGTCAATCTGATCGCCCCACATTTCGATGCGGTAGCCTTGATCTTCGTAAGTGGGATAAATTTCAATCATGTCGCCGCGAACGCGGAAGGTGCCGCGGCGGAGGTCTTCGCTGCGCTCGTATTGAATGTCCACAAAGCGGCGAAGAAGCGCTTCTCGCGAAGTCTGGTGACCTTTTTCCAGCATCACCAACATGCCGTAGTAGGCTTCGGGCGAGCCGAGACCGTAGATGCAGGAAACGGAGGCGACGATGATGACGTCGCGGCGCTCGAAGAGCGAACGCGTGGCGCTCATGCGCAGCTTGTCGAGTTCGTCGTTGATGGTGGCTTCCTTATCGATATAAAGGTCGGCGGAGGGAACGTAGGCTTCCGGCTGGTAATAATCGTAGTAGCTGACGAAATATTCGACGGCGTTTTCCGGGAAGAAGGATTTGAATTCGTGGTAAAGCTGCGCGGCGAGCGTTTTGTTGTGCGCGAGCACGAGGGCCGGGCGATTGGATTGCTCAATGAGCTTGGCCATCGTGAAAGTCTTGCCGGAACCCGTGACGCCAAGAAGGACCTGGTGCTTCTCGCCAGATTCGACACCCCCGTAGAGCTGATCGATGGCGGCAGGCTGATCACCGCGGGGCTGGTAGTTGCAGTGCAACTTGAATTTCATCGAGCGCGTCTCCTGCCGGTTCGCCGGGCTTGGCAGAAACTTTTATTATACTCGCTAACGCAAGCCAATGGTTTTAGCGAGGCAGAACCTCAGGGGCTAAAGCCGAGCTTCCCGGCCGGTTTCTCGGCACGGCTGAAGCCGCGCGCTAACAAAAACGATTTATACGATGGCTCGCTGTCTAAATTTGAATTTGGCTAGTGCGGTAACGGCGCTTGCGGAACTTGCGTCAGAAGCAAGACTTCCAGTTGGCTCTTGGCGTCCACGTTGTAGCGCACGGCGTTGGAGCCATCGGCTTTGGCGATGACGACGTCCATTTGCTGGGTAGCATCTTCTGTGGCGCGCACGACGAGACCTGTTGTGAGCGAAATGTAGGTGATGGTTTCGTTGGAGCCCTTGGCGGCGCCCATGGTTTTCAACTGGTGGAGCTTGAAGTCTTCGGGAGTCGCATCCTTGGGCGAGGATTTTTGCACGAGCTTCGCGGTGGTGAGAAGCACAGCGCAACTGTCCGTCGCGGCATTCGCGGGCGTAACTTCTCCGGTTAAAGAGAGCTGCGCTGGAGCGCAAGGCTCGTCGCGGACGTACGAGGAATCTCGCGCCCAACTCAATGCGGCGATCGGGGAGGGCGCCGGCTCGGGTTGGTCGATTTTCCACTTGTCGCCGATTTTTGCGCTTGGCGAGGGAAGCGCCCAAGCCGTGGCAAACCGCGCGAGCCATTCCTGCCAAACCTGCCGCCGATCGGGAGACAGCGCGTCGAGGCCGGTGATTTTTTCCGCGAAGCCGCCGGCAGAAATGGTGAACTCAACGGGCTTCCCATCTGCTTTGAGAGGAAGCTGGCCTGATTTCTGATTCTGGGGGACGTTTTTCGACGGCGGCTCGCCAGTATCGTTGCCAAGAAACTCGCTTCGTGCATGAACGGCCAGCCGGCCGCCCGTTTGTTGCACATCCAAGATTTGTATGCGCAACAACGCTCGTGTGTCGCCCTGCGAGGCCGTGGGCGCAAGGGGGATGACAAGGGTGCTTTCGGTCTTGACGTTTTTGTTGCTGCGGAAGCGGACAAGATACGTAAGGGTCTGGCCGGGCTGCAACTTCGGCAAAAGATTGGCGCGTGGACCGCGGGAAGGCGCGATGGCGCAGAGAGAAAGAAACGTGCTTACCGCGATAACGAGTTTACGTTTCATCGGATAGTGGACGGCATCCTTGCGCACCACGAGGCGAAGAATTCTTCGCGCTAAGCCATCGCTGAAAACAAATTCTATTTTCCCGGCGCCTTCAGGCGACGGTCGAAGAAGTCATTCGCCGCATGATAGGCGGCAAGCCAGTCCCGATGCAGAAGGAAATCGTGAATCTCGTCGGGGAAGATGAGTTGCTCGATTTCGACGCCCTTCTCGCGAAGGCGCGCGGTGAGGTCCACGGTCTGCGTGAAATACACGTTGCGATCATCGTCGCCATGGATGAAAAGGACAGGAGACTTCCAGGTGTCCACGGCGGTCACCGGAGAAGAGTCGTGAGCCAGTTTTGTCAGATCAGCCGGGATATTCTTGCCGTCCCAGTTGTCGGTGGGCCAATCATGCACGCCGTGAAAGTCGACGCCGGCGGCAAAGAGATCGGAGTTGCGGCCGAGGCCGAGCGCGGTGAGATAGCCGCCATAGCTTCCGCCCCAGAGACCGATGCGCTTGGGGTCGACGTCAGGACGGCCTTGCAGGAATTTCCCAGCGGCAACAACGTCTTGATATTCCGTAGCGCCACGACCGGCGCGGCCGGGGGCTTCACGGAACGCGCGGCCATAGCCGATGCCGCTGCGGTAATTGAGCGCGAGGACAACGTAACCGCGGCTCGCAAGATACTGGTTCATGGCGTAGGAATTCGAGTAGTAGTACATGTAGTGCCAGCCGAGAAGCATCTGGCGAATCGGGCCCCCGTGCAGAAAAATCAGCGCCGGACGCTTGTCGCCGGGTTTGGCCTCCTTTGGAATAAACAGTTGGCCGTGGATTTCGAGGCCATCGGTAGATTTGAAGATGGCTTGCTGGGGAGTGACGAGACTGTCAGAAGGAAAATCTTTGGGCCAGGTTTCGGGAGCTAAAGCAGCTGTCAAAGTAGCGCCCGCAAGCGTGGTGACGTGCGGCCTGGCCGCGTGAGTGGCATCAGAGCCGACATAGACAATCGTTCGGCTGTCGCTGAGGACGACGGGGTTCCATTCGATTCCTTTTCCCAGAGTCAACTGGCCGGGGTTGCCGCCTGTCACGGGGACAGTCCAGATATGGCGGCGGTCCACGTCGCCGCAATTCGAGTTGAAGAGAACCGTTTTTTTGCCAGGAGTGAAGGACCACTGCTCGGCCTCGCAGTTGCCGGGAGTGAGGAGCCTGGACACGCCGCCATCGGCAGAAAGAGCATACAAATGCTGCCAGCCGTCTTCTTCCGAAGCCATCACGATTTGGTTGTCAGCAGCCCAATTCAGAACGCCACCGCCGGTGTCTTCGGCCATGAATGGAAACGAACCTTGGGGCGTGGCGCTGCTGTGCCAGATTTCTCTTGCGGCGAGCGTGGAGGCGTCCGCAACCCAAATGGCCCAGGGGTGCGGCTTGTCCGGAGCAATGAAATATCCTTGAGGGGCGTCGCGCTTCTCGGCCGGCTGGCGTACAAACGCGATGCGCTTGCCATCGAGCGACCAGACAAAACTGCCATCGGAATCCCCGGTTGGCGCGATAAAAGAGACGGATTTAGCGGAGGCATCATAGATGCCGATGAAACTGTGATCGCCGCGCGCGGAAACGAAAGCGAGCTTGCTGCCGTCCGGTGACCAGCGAGGCTCAAAATTCTGGCCGCGCACGACGAGCTGCTGGGGCTTGTCGGAACCATCCATTGGAGAGAGCCAGACTTGGCCGTCTTTGACGTAAGCGATAGTCCCGCGCGACGAAATATCCGGCGAATGGCCGGCGTCAATGCGCTTGGGATCACCCCCCGACCAGGCAACGGTCCAAATGGCTTGCTCGGCGCCGCCGGGGTTGCTTGTCGGGTTGGGGACTTGACCAGCGGCGTTTTTCCCCCCACCGCGGACGTACACAAGAGCATTAACGTCAGAGGAGAAACGCAGCTCGGAGAGTTCCTGACCGTCGTCTTCGCTATATTTTGTTAGCTGCCGCGCGGCGAAGCCGGGCGTTTCGGCAGCCCAGATGTTTCGCTTGCCTTGTTGATCGAAGACCCATGCGACGCGACTGCTGTTTTTTGCGGCGGTCAAATCGGAAGGAAACGGAGCGCTCAGGATCTGTTCCAGCGTGAACGATTTCTGCGCGTTGGCGCTCGCGCAAAAAACAAGAGCACCGAGGGCCACACCCAAGGCATAACGCTTCATCCACTCCTCCTTTAAAACTGATGAAAATCCACACAGCAAAATGCCTGGGCCTAGAAAACCTAGTTCACGACCTGCGGCTCTGAATTTTCTTCCACCGTCACGCGCAGCCCATCCAACGGCCCGGAAATTCTTAGCACATGCCCTTTTGCGACGGTTTTTTTGGCTTGCACTCTGGCCGTATCCAGCGCTTGCGTGGAGACGCTCAGGTCTGCGTTCGAGCCAAAGCTTAACGTCCCTTCTACGGAGGTTTGCTCGCGAGGGTCATTCAGTTGCAACCATTGCAGGACCACGCTGCGATTGCGAATCAGGAAAGCGCATTCGCCCGCGGGCCAACGGGAAACGCCAGCGCGAGTAGCACCGTCCGCAACGCTGGCCGGCAAGTCCCAGCCGCGGAGTTCCACTTTTTTCAGATTCACGACGCCGCTGCCGTCGAGATTCTTGAGCAATTCTTCGCGGCCAACTCCGGTGGTCTTTAACTGCAGACTTCCAGATGCGGAGCCGTTCAACCGGTCCGCCAGCCGCCCGGTTCCCGGCAGTTTCGCAAGGCTGACGCGGTCGAGATCCGCGCTAACTTCATAAACCGGATGTGGAAGGAAACTGGCGTTTATTTTCGCACGCACGCGGCCTCCAGCCCATTCGGCTGCGGATTGCTGCACATTCAACTTGAGATCACGCAGAGACCCCTGCGCCACGACATTTTCGAGCCTCAGTTTTTCAATCGTCAAGCGACCGATGCGAAGGTGACCCTCGGCATCCACGCGGCGCACGAGTTCGCTTGCGGGCGTCGCCGGAGTGACATCACCGGAAAAGGAGTGCAGCAGCCGCTGAAGCCAGCCTGGACGTGCGCGCGGCCCCACCCAACGGTCCAGTTCGGCGGCATTCAGATGGTCAACCATCAGATCGAATCTCCAACTCCGCGCGGTATCGTCGCCCGGTTTGGAGTTCTCTTCGATAGTTCCCTGCCAATTTCCGGCAAAGCCTTCTACTCTCAGCAGGCGAGCGGCGTGTTGCCCATCGTTCCAACCCAAGAGAGCCTCCGCGAGACTTAGGGGTTGGTTCAGGCCGGCCACGGTCAGCGCGCCACGATTGATCGCGACTGCGCCATTCCATCGTCCTTTGAAGGGCTCTTTCCAGGCCCATTGCGTGACGGCCGTGGCCTGGCCCGTAAGCTCCCATCCGTGATTTACCTGCCGGCCCAGGGACGCGGCTAGCTTCAGGAAATCTTCGACCTTGAAAATGTTTCCCTCGATGCTGATGTTCCCGGCCTGCGTCTTCAAGTCCTGCATAAACGTAACATCCGCGGCATTTTCCATTGCCATCGCCACGCGGCGCCGCTTTGGAGAGATGACATCACGGGCATCTCCGCCCAGGGCAACGCGTACGGGGCCAATCACAAGATTGGATCGCTCGAGGCCGCCGTTCACGGGGCCGATTCGGACAGGTGCCGCAAATCCCGGAACTTTGACTGTGCCACCGCTGCTGGAAAGCGCAGCGGATTCGATGGTGAGCGGCCAACCACGCAAAATCATTCCGCCCGTAAAATAGGGATCGGCCGTGATGCCCTCGGCTACTTCCGGATGGAACGCGTGATACCAGGCGAGCACGTCCGAGGCTTGAACACCCATGGAATCCACGCGCACTTCCGTCGTCTCCGCGCTATCTGAGACATAACGGAACTTTCCTCGCAGGTTCGAGCGTAACCCTTCCACCGCAAATTGATCGGCAACGAAGCTCCCCGCTTCAGCGTTCCAGTGCCCGTTGACGTTCACATTCAACGCGGGATTGTCGGCGTGTTCAGTCAAATCCCAGCGGTGAATCTGCCGCGTATGGGCCAGGACAGAATAGGTCCATTCACCGGGGGCATCATGCGCAACTCCATCGCTCTTTGCCGTGGCATCCAATGTGAAAAAACCGCGGACGCCGTAATCCTGGCCATGCAGAAGACGAAAGATGTCGGCCAGGGAGGCCTCGCTCCAGTGCAGCGCGATTAGCGCCGGCTGCAGGCGAGCCGACGTGCCCGCCAAATCTCCTCGCACACGGATGGTCCCCGCGGATTGCAAAAGAACGCCGCTCCGCCAGGGCTGGGCCTCCAGTTGTAGTTGCCAACGGCCGGGAGAGACTTGGTCGAAACTTCCGGAGACTCCCGTGAAAGCGAAAGGGAGTTTGTCCTCCTGAATCTTAAAATTGACGCGTCCTTCATCGAACACGATTCGTTGGAGGTGATTCACAGGAGGGGCTGGGGAAGGCGGCCCGTAAATGGCGGCCGCCTGTGTCGAAGCATTTTTCGCGGGCGGAAGCCAGCGTTCGAGGTTCCACTGACCCTGGTAGTTGCGAACCAAAATGAGGCTCGGCCTGCTGAAGAATAAGGTCCCAAATTCAAAATGACCTTGCAGCAGGCCGGTCCATCGCAGTCCCGCGCTCAAGTGCTCGGCGCGAAGAAAGTACTCGTAGCCAAAAGCAGGATCTTCGCCTACGGTGACGCCGTCCGCGAAAAGCTGCGGGTTCGGAAAGATGCGCGCATCAAAGCTCTTCACCTGGACGGGTCGCCCAAGAGCGCGCTCGAGATGCGCGACGAGGTAGACGTGCATCCGGTGAGTCCGCGCGAGGAAGGAAACCGCCAACTGCACCGCAATAACCGCTGCGGCGACGGCGCCGCCGGTCTTCCACCATTTTCGCAACTTGCTCATGCCGTTCGGAAGTTTAAGAGAGTCCTGCTGAAAAAGGTAGCGCCGGGGCCGCAGGGGAACTTGATCCGCTTTTAGTGCACGGTATGGAGCATCCGGCTCCAACGCGTGCGCGTGGGCAAGTGTGCGAGCGTATCGAATACACCCACGAGCCGCGACCAGAACGTGCTTTCCCCGCTGTAGTCGCTGCTCTTCGCCTCGACCGACCAGTAAATCAAAAAAGGCCGACCCATAATAGCGTCATGGTCTACAAAGCCCCAAAAGCGGCTGTCCCAACTCTGATCTCGGTTATCGCCCATTGCAAAATACTTTCCCGGCGGCACCACAATTTCATCGCCTTTTAGGAACTTCTTCATGTCGTGCGCCCACTCGGGTTGCAGACCCGAAGCAATCACCTGGCTCGGCAGAGGGGGGAAGTTGTAATTCAAAGGATCATAATGAGCAGCCGGGTCGTGCACGACGTACGGCTCATTCAACAGTTTGCCATTCACATAAACCGCCTGATCCACGACTCTCACGCGGTCACCCGGCAAGCCAATCACACGCTTCACAAAGTGCTGATGTTCTTGATAAGGAAATTTAAAGACGATAATGTCGCCGCGCTCGAGTGGGCGATAGGGCAAAAATTTCTCATACCAGGCGCCCGTGCCACCAAAAATAAACTTGTTGACCAGCAAATGGTCGCCAATGAGTAGGGTTCCTTCCATCGAGGCAGAGGGAATTTTGAAGGCCTGGACGATAAAAGTCGTGCCAAACAGGGCCAGAATCACAGTAACGAGGAGCGATTCCAAGTACTCTGAAAGAGTTGTCTCTTCCTTGGGCTCCTCGGGCTTGGCCACCGGCGTTACTTCCAGGACTGGGGCAACTGGTGCCAGTATTTCCTCAGGCATTCCTTCTTAGCCTTTCACTTCCATTCGTTTCGAGTTGTTCCAGGGCGCTTCTAGCCGCCTGCTGCTCTGCTTCTTTCTTTGTACTGCCAACCCCTCGCGCCAGGCACTCTCCGTTTATCCAGACTTCGATCTGGAAAGTCTTCTGATGATCGGGCCCGCTTTCTCCTGCCAGCCGGTACTCCGCGGGCGGCTGCCCGCGCCCTTGCAGGAACTCTTGCAGCGCTGATTTGCGGTCCGACTCCGCGATGCGCTCGCCTCGCTCTTCAAGCGCTTGCTCGAACAGAACCCGCTGCAACAATTCCCTTGCAGCGCCCAGCCCCGCATCCAGGTAAACCGCAGCAACCACGGCCTCGAAAGCGTCTGCGAGCAGCGTTTGCTTCTCGCGCCCGCCGGTCTTTTCTTCTCCCCGCCCTAGGCGGAGATGCTCCCCAAGACGCAGCCGGCGGGCCGCCGACTCCAGTGAACTCGCGTTCACGATACGTGCGCGGCTCTTGGAAAGCTGTCCCTCCGACCACTCCGGAAAAGCGGCAAGAAGATGTTCGCTTGCAAGCAGCTCAAGGACCGCATCGCCCAGAAATTCCAGCCGTTCATTATCCGACGGATGCACGTTTTCTGCAGCGTTTGTAGCTGCTTCGCACAACTCGGGTATCGCTGAGCTGTGAGTCAATGCCCTATCGAGCAGTTCCCGGTTCGAGAACTTGTGACCCAGGCGCTCCTCCAGCGCCGTATCGGTAATCCGCATTTCCTGTGTCATTCGGGCACGCGGGCGCCCGACCCTACTTCGGTGCGCTCAACTCCGTGGAACTTTTCTTCTTTGTGTCGTCTATCTGCTTCTTACATGTATCCTGCATCGGACCGGCCATGGCTGCACACTTATTGAAGGCGGCGATGGCATCGTCAAAATGCGAAGTGCTTTTGTCGGCCATTCCCAGCAGATAGTAATTCACTGGATCAGGATCTTTGTCGAGTTTTATGGCTTGCTCCATCTCGGGAATAGCCTCCGCATTTTGCCCATGCTTGATGAGGACTAGCCCTAGTCCGCTATGTGCGGCAACCAGAGCCTGGTTCTTTCCAGCAGCGAACGTCTCGTCAGTCATATTCTCAGGCTTCGGAAGCGTTGGAGCGATTTCGATCGCCTTCTTCGCATACGTGGCCGCTTTTTCCAACTGTTGAGTCGCATTGGGAGTGCTCGAATTGGTCACTCGGGAGATGGTTTGCGCCAAAATGGCCAACGTGGCGATATCGTGCGGCTGCAATGCCACTTCTTTGTCGCCCACATCCAGCATTTTTTGCGTCTGGTTGGTCTGCATGTATGCGATCGTCAGGGTGTAATAGACAGGCGGCAGATAACGACTCTGCGGATACTTCTTTACAAGGCCTTCCCCAAGCTCGATCTTCTTGGTCAGATCCGTGTTCGGCACCGCTTGGAACTCCTTAAAGGCCGCGTCCTCTTCTGCGCTTACGGGCGGTGGTGCCGCGCTGTCCAAGGACAAGGGTGTGACGTCTGGTGGCTTGGGCTTATCGCTGGATTGCGCGGGCGGCTGGCTCTGGCCCCCCTGGCCGCTCTGCGCACCCTGGCTGCCCTGCGCTGTGGCAAAGCTGCAAGAAGCAACCAACAGTCCGCTGATGGTTAACGCTTCCAACCAAAACTTCTCATTGCGTCTCATTTCCATTTCTCCTATCCATCAATCCTTCGCCCGTTTGGGGTATTCGGCGATAAGCTACTTAGAAACACCTTGCGGGCCGGTTATCAAGCTCTT
>Ga0307472_100000533_pt1 | contig 13492 bp, 9 predicted proteins | sample atmos_gasesAM5C__2_FD_204582 | JGI IMG/M metagenome (GOLD analysis project Ga0307472, IMG submission 204582) | Hardwood forest soil microbial communities from Morgan-Monroe State Forest, Indiana, United States - atmos_gasesAM5C_05 | ecosystem: Environmental > Terrestrial > Soil > Temperate...
CCAAAAACTCCCCAAGGGCAGTCGGCTACTCGACGGGGGTTGTGGGGTCGGCGATTGGGTGCTGTGGTTCACACGCGCGGGTTACCCGACGTGCGGTATCGACATCTCAAAGATCACGATCGCCAAGTTACATGCCATGTTTCCGGAACTGGAGTTCATGGTCGGAGACATCCGTTCCACGGGTTTACCGGATTCAAGCATCGATACTTATTTTTCGTGGGGCACGTTCGAACATTTTGAAGAAGGGTTCGATCGGGTAGTGGCAGAAGCGTTTCGAGTCGTTAAGCCCGGCGGCGTGCTCTTCGTGTCAACCCCGTTCGATAATTTGCGCCACGCTCTCCGTGCCGTCTTGTCCAAATCGTGGCGAGTCTCGCCGCAAGTGCGTCCCACGCGGTTCTACCAATGGCGGCTGACCCGTTCGGAACTTGCGTCTATTCTGGCGAGGCACGGTTTTGCGGTCGCCGATGTGCAGATTATTCACAAGCGGCAAGGGCTGCAGCGGACGCTTCAGCATAACTTAGGACTGGACCCAACATCGATTCTGACAAAAGGTGTTGCCACGGTCCTTTGTCCATTCGCGCCCAAAGTTGTCTTTGGGCACATGATACTCGCGATTGCGCTGAAGCCGGTTTAGCCAGAATAGGCCAGCCTGATAGGCCGTGCCTGATTGCGGGTCAACGCGCCGTGCTCATCGCGCCCTCGTGCCGCTTTCAAGTGCGCCGGTGACACGGCCAACTCTGCTAAGCAGGCGTGGCAAGAGGAGGCTATAGCGCCGTGGGCGGCACAACAGTGTTGTCTATAGATGTTGTTTTTCCCTCGCCATCCCCTGCCTAGTCATTCGTGTGGGACCAAAAATTCGCCAAAGTCCTTGAATCACGCCCTACATCCTCAATCCGATTAGGACCTTGTACAGCTCTATCATCGTCGCCTTTATTGCGTCTTCGGTGAAGTGTTTCTGGAAGCGTGCATGAGCAGCAGCCCCCATTCGCGCCCGCAAATGCGCATCGGCGGCTAGGGTACTTAGCGCCTGCGCTGTTGCCTCGATATCGCGCGGCGGCACCAGCAAGCCTTCCCTTCCGTCCCGCACAATCTCTCGGCAGCCGGTTACGTCTGTGGCAATGATTGGCCGCCCAGCGGCGGACGCTTCTACCAGCGCCCGCGGCAGCCCTTCGCGGTAGGATAGCAACATCGCAATGTGGTGCTCGCGGTAGACCCGCGCCACGTCCCGCGTCGAACCGTGCCAGTGAATGCCCGGCTCAGTCGACCAGGCCCGCAAATCCGCCTCCGTGTACGAGGTGCGATTGGAAGGATCTGGCGCACCAAAAAGGTGCAATTCGATGAGCGCGCCGTGCGCGCGGGCGCGACACGTAGCAGCGACCGCCTCAGCAATGCCCTTGGGCTTGAGCATGCGCGAGACGACCGCCACCTTGACGGGTGGCGTCGAAGGTTCCGGCACCACCACGAACTGCTTGGGATCTACACCGGCCCCGCGGACAAGCGTGACGTCAGAACCGACCGGATCGAGACCGAATTCGCGCGGGTCTTCGGAATTTTCGAAGAGGTAGCGCGTTCGGGAGCTGCGTAACCATCGACCGACAAAAGCGCGCACGATACGACGCAGGATACGCTCGATAACGCCATTCTCGACCCATAGATGACCGAGACCCGTCGGTGCCAGAACGAGCGCACCTGCGCCGGCAAGCCTTGCCGCAAGCCCACCCAAGACCACGCAGCGGAGGCCAACGCAGTGGACAATATCCGGCCTCTCCTTGCGCAGGATCCGGATCATCCGGGCAACGACGGACGTGACTTCTCCTGGATCGACACTGCGCCGATCCTGCGCAAGCGCGATCACCCTGCAGCCTTCCGCCGCGATCCGATCAGCGTGCTCGTGCACTCGGGTTGCGACTGTGACTTCAAATCCCGCCGCCTGCGCCGCGCGCGCCATCGGGAGGAAATGTTGGCAAAACCACCAATCTTCCGTAACGAAAAAAAGAAGCTTTGGCATCAGAAACACAGGCGGATTAATGGACGAGGGTTCGCCCTTAGCCTCGACAAACGTGCCATTGCCGATGAACGGAATCCTTCGGGGGTGGAGCATGTCTTCAGCACCACTTATGTTGCTCTTAGCAGGTGCAGCATCCGAGCAACTGCACGAGAGAGCCGCATGTCGTGTCGGCAGAGGCCCTCAGGCACTCCATTATCCAGTTTTGCGGGCCGAGGGAAACGGCCGGCAAGTTCGTGCCGAAATTCACCGCAACCTACAGATACACAGGTTCAATTATCAACCGTGCGAAATAATCAACGGCCAATACGGCTTGATTTTGCTAGTAGCAGGTCGCACGAAAGTGGGTTTGAGGCGCGCCGTGCGCCTGCACCCAAAGGAAGACGATAGGCTGCCAAAGACGACCCATGTGCGGCATTGCCGGTTTCATTGATCGCGCGGGGGGTGATGCCTTCGCGCTGACCGCGACGGCACGCGGCATGGCGGAAGCCATCGACTATCGCGGGCCGGACGAGGCGGACACCTTCGTCGACGGCGCCGCGGGCTTCGCCGTCGGCCATCGCCGTCTTTCCATTGTCGACCTCTCCGCCGCCGGCCACCAGCCGATGACCAGCGCCTGCGGGCGCTGCGTCATCGCCTATAACGGCGAGATCTATAATGCGCGCGAGGTCGCGGCCGAGCTTCCCCACGTCCGCTGGCGCGGACATTCCGACACCGAAGTGCTGGTCGAAGCCTGCGCGGCGTTCGGCGTCGAGGCCGCCGTGCCGCGCTTCATCGGCATGTTCGCCTTCGTGCTGTGGGACAAGGCGGAGCGGCGGCTGTCGCTGGTGCGCGACCGGCTCGGCATCAAGCCGCTCTATTACGGCAGCCAGGGGCCGCTCTTTCTCTTCGGCTCCGAGCTCAAGGCGCTGCGCGCGCATGCGGGCTGGACGCCGCGGCTCGACGCGCCGGCAATCGCCGCCTACCTGCGGCTCGGCTACGTCCCTGCCCCGCTCTCGGCGCTCACCGGCATCCACAAACTGCGCCCCGGCCATATTTTTCATCGCGACGCCGACGGGCGCGAGACCGAAACGTGCTACTGGGATATGCGGCAGAAGGCGATCGCCGGACAGCGCAGCCTCGACAACCGTCCGGCCGAAGCGATCATCGCCGACGTCGAAACGCTGCTCAAGGACGCGGTCAAGCGCCGCATGGTGGCCGACGTGCCGCTCGGCGCATTCCTGTCGGGCGGCATCGACTCGCCGACCGTCGTCGCGCTGATGCAGGCGCAGTCGACGCAGCCGGTGCGCACCTTCACCATCGGGTTCCGCGACGAGGCGTTCAACGAAGCCGCGCGAGCGCGCGCCATCGCCGCCCATCTCGGCACCGACCACACCGAGCTGATCGTCGAGCCGGACGAGGCACGCGCCGTCATCCCGCTGCTGCCCGACATGTACGACGAACCGTTCGCCGACTATTCGCAGATCCCGACCTATCTCGTGTCCAAGCTGGCACGCAGCGGCGTCACCGTGTCGCTGTCGGGCGACGGTGGCGATGAAGTGTTCGGCGGCTACACGCGCTATGCCGGCATCGACCGGCTGTGGTCGCTCGCTGGGCGTGCGCCCGCCCTCGCCCGGCGTGCGGCCAGCGGCGTGCTGCGCACCGTGTCGCCGGCCCTATGGGACGCACTCACCGCGCCACTGCCGCACAGGCTCAGACCCGCACACGTGGGCGACAAGATCCACAAGGGCGCCGACATCCTCGGGCAATGCTCGGCTGACGCCATGTATGCGCGGCTCGTCTCGCTGTGGCCCGACGCCGCGCGCAGCGCCGATCGGCACGTCTATCCGTGGAACGAACCCAAGCTCGTGCATGAGATTCCCGATCTCGTCGCGCGATTGCGCACGCTCGACATGATGACGTACCTGCCTGATGACATTCTCGCCAAGCTCGATCGCGCCACCATGGCGGTAAGCCTCGAGGGCCGCGTGCCGATCCTCGACCATCGCGTGGTCGAGCTCGCCTGGCACATCCCGCGCGACCTGCTCATCCGCGGCGGCCGGGGCAAGTGGCTGCTGCGCCAGATCCTGCATCGCCATGTGCCGCGCGAGCTCGTGCAGCAGCCGAAGATGGGCTTCTCGATCCCGCTCGGCGACTGGCTGCGCGGCCCGCTGCGCGACTGGGCCGAGGACCTGCTGGCGGAAAAATCCCTGGTCGAGGCCGGCATGGTCGACGCCAAGGCGGTGCGCGACGTCTGGGGCGGCCACCTGTCGGGGCGGCTCAACCGGCCGCATCACCTGTGGGTAATCCTGATGCTGCAGGCGTGGCTGCGGCGGTGGTCGTCGCATCAGCGACACGATGTCGAGCGCGGTTGATCGTTGGCATGTGCGACAAGCCGCATGGTATTTCGGCCGCGCGCTGGCATTGATCGCCCGCGATCGCGTCGGATTTGCGACTTCGGCTCGAGGGTCGGATGCGGCGCGCACGTGCCGCAAATGTCCGGCGCGCGACGTTTGCATTCTCACAGCACCTTCCTCGAATTGCACACGACGATTGTTGAAAAAGGTTGAATGCGCTACACTGACGTGGTGCTCTTGCAGATCACGTAGGTGGGGGCGTGGATCATGGCGCAAGGAGAGCGGCAATCTGCATCCTCCCTGCGTGAGGGCGAGGACGCGATCGACGAGGCGGCTCTCGCGCAAGTGATGAGCGAGGCACCTAAAGGCGCCGTTGCTCTGGCCGGCGCGGCGGTTGCTCTCCTTATCATCGGTTGGGTTCTCATCTATCTATTCGTGTTCGTGCCACGAGGGGTTGTGGGTTGACCATGGCCGGACCCGAGCACGACACGCACGAACGTCACATTCTGGCGACGGAACTGCGCTGGGCGGCCTTCGTGGGTGTCCTCGTCGCGGCGATGCTGAGTGTCGTGGTCTATACCGCGGTGTCCATGGGCATGAATCCGCCCAGCAACGTCGAGCGCATCGACCCAAAGACGCTGCACCTGACGGGCGAGTTTGCGGAGCATAACCTCGGCACGGTGGTCGGCCCGGACGGCTCCGTGACAGCTCGAATCGTTGCCACGCAATTCGCCTTTCTGCCGCGATGCATCGCCGTTCCGCACGGCAAGCCGGTGACCCTACGGTTCGCGTCTCCGGATGTGGTCCACGGCATCCTGGTTACCGGCACGAATGTGAACACGATGGTCGTGCCCGGATATGTCGCCCAGGTCCACACGATTTTCACGCGGACGGGCGATCTTCTCATGCCGTGTCACGAATATTGCGGGCGCGGTCACAGCGAGATGTGGGCCGTGGTTCAAGCAATGTCGGCAAGCGAATTTCGGCCTGGTGCTGACGGGAGAGTTTCCTGTGCGCAACGTTGAGCGGCTGTGCCTTGCGCATTTCTGGGTGGCGTTCGCGGCTTTCATCGTCGCGGCCATACTCGGTACTTGGCAAATGTGGGTCAGGAGCCCGCTCGGCGCCAACCTCGGTGCGCCGGAAACCTATTTCATGTCGGTCACCGCCCATGGCACGGCGATGGCCTATGTGCTGACGACGTTCTTCATCATGGGCTTTGGCTACTTCGTCGCGGTGACCGCGCTGGCGCGTCCGTTACCGGGAAAGGTGTGGGCTTGGGCCGCCTTCTGGCTTTCCCTTGCGGGCACGATCATGGCGGTTGCGACGATCCTCTCGGGACGCGCATCGGTGCTGTACACGTTTTATCCGCCCATGACCGCGAGCGCTTTTTTCTACATCGGACTTGTGCTCGTCGTGGCCGGCTCCTGGGTCTGGAGCGTTCTGATGATCGTCGCCATGACGGCATGGAAGCGCGAAAATCCGGGCGTCCCAGTCCCGCTGGCGATGTATGGCACTGTCGCGAACGCAATACTTTGGCTTTGGACGACCGTGGGCGTCGCCGCAGAGCTCGTGTTCCAGGTCATCCCCGCCGCGTTGGGCTTCGTCCAGACCGTGGACGCCGGTCTGGCGCGAACGCTGTTCTCGTGGACTCTGCATGCCATCGTCTATTTCTGGCTGCTGCCGGCCTATATCGCCTTTTACACGATGGTGCCGCGCGCGGCCGGCGGAAGGCTCTACAGCGACGCCATGGGCAGGCTCACCTTCATCCTGTTTCTGATCTACAGCCTGCCTGTCGGCATGCATCACCTGTTCATGGATCCCGAGCACGGCAACGCATTCAAGTTCGTTCAAATGCTGCTGACCGCTTTCGTCGCCGTGCCGACGCTTCTGACGATATTCACGATCAGCGCCTCCATGGAGATTGCCGGCCGCCTGCGCGGAGGGCGCGGCCTGTTCGGCTGGATCGGCGCGCTGCCATGGGACCGCCCCATGGTTCTCGCCACCGGCTTGGCCTTCATCATGTTGGGCTTTGGCGGCGGCGGCGGGCTCGTGAACATGAGCTACGGCATGAACGCGATGGTTCACAACACGGCGTGGGTGACGGCTCACTTCCACCTTATCTTCGGCGGTTCCGTGGTGATCATGTATTTCGCGATCGCCTACGAAATCTGGCCTCGGTTGACCGGACGGGAGCACGCCTCGCCGGCGCCCTTGCGGCTTCAACTCTGGCTCTGGTTCGTCGGCATGATGGTCATGACCCTGCCGTGGCACTGGCTGGGCTTGCAGGGCCAGTGGCGGCGGGTTGCCAATTTCAATTATTCCGACCCGATCATTGCTGGTTGGGGACCTTGGGTGATCGTCTCGTTGATCGGCGGCGTTATCCTGCTGGCGTCGGCGCTGCTGTTCGTGCGCAATGTGTTCGACCTGCGCAGCAGTCGAGCCGCGGCTGCCGACCGCCCGCTCTACGCCTTGGCGGTCTACCCACCGCAACGTGTGCCCGCAGCCCTCAACGGTTTCGGGCTGTGGAACGTGCTCGTGCTCGTGCTGATGCTGGCCGCCTATGGCTATCCGATCGCCCAATTCATCGTCGCGCCGTCGCCGGGCGCTGTGGTTCATCGAGTCGAATAGGAGTGCGCGATGACTGAGCCTCAGGGTCTCGACCAGCCCTGGCGCATCTGGGCGAGCGCCGCTGTCGTCGCCATCCTTCTGGCTGGCGCACTTCTCGGAGGCATTATCATTCCGGTCGTACAAGGCCAAAGCGCTGGCGTGGACGCTTTCACCGCTATCTGCCGTGCGATCGGTATCCTGCCCGGGTCGCCCGCCCGGCCGCAGCCGCTCGATCGCAACCCGCCATCGCCGGTGTCCCAGGTTGTGTGGACGCCAGACGTCCTGCAAGTGCTGGCGCGCGCCGACACCGAGCGCGGCCGAACCAAGGTGATGGAAGTCTGCATCGCGTGCCACGGTGAGCAGGGCGTGTCTCCGGCGCCCGTCAATCCCAATCTCAACGGCCAGTCTGGCGCGGCCATATACAAGCAGCTTCACGACTACCGCACCGGCAGCCGGTCCAATGATCAAATGACCGCCGTCGCGCAGGCGTTGGAGGAGGCCGTCATCGCCGATGTGGCCGCCTATTTTGCCGGACAGCCCAAGCGGGACCCGAATCCGAAGACGCTGGGTGGATCACGTCCCGAGATCGTGAAGCTGGTCGAACTCGGCGATCCGGCGCGTGGCCTGCCCCCGTGCGCCGCCTGTCATCGGCCGGGCTCCGGGGGGCCGATCGAAACGCCGATCCTGGCGGAGCAGAGCAACGAGTATCTCGTTCACCAACTTCAATTGTTTGCGACCGGCCAGCGCCGAAATGACGTTTACGCCCGCATGAGAACCATTGCGGCGGGGCTGACTTCAGCCGAGATCAATGGACTCGCGACCTATTACCGCGCCGGGTTCAAGTAACGCCGGCGATCAGTTGGCAATCATACCCCCATCACGCCTGCCGACACCTTGACGCGTCGACGGCTTGACACGGGCAGGATCGGATCTCACCCGGAGCCGTGGACGCCGCGATCGCGCCTCGCGGGTGCCGCGGGGTCGAGCGAACTTCGAATTCCGGACACAAGGGCGCATTCCGGTTAAGTTGAATCGAGAACGCGCTCGAGTTGATCGCATGTTCTACGAAAAACCGGTGCCCATCTTTCCGGAAAATGCTCTGGCCCGATCTCGACCTGCGCTCGATCCGGAGCATTGGGTCTCCATGGGGAAAACAGTAATGTCGAAGGGCGATGGCGAACCCAACCATGATGTCGTCGATCGCGCGCGCATTGCCGCCTGCGAGCGACTGATCCGCCCGCATATCCGCCGCACGCCGGTGATCGAGATCGACGGCGCCGAATTCGGCCTGAGCGCGATGAAGCTCACCCTCAAGCTGGAGCTGATGCAGCATTCCGGCTCGTTCAAGGCGCGCGGTGCGTTCGCCAACCTGCTGACGCGCAAGATGCCGCAAGCGGGCGTGGTCGCCGCCTCCGGCGGCAATCATGGCGTGGCGGTGGCCTATGCAGCCATGAAGCTCAATATCCCCGCCAAGATCTTCGTGCCGAACGTTTCGTCGCCGGCGAAGGTGGAACGGATCCGCCGCTATGGCGCCGACCTGGCGATCGAGGGGGATCGCTATGCTGACGCCCTGGTCGCCAGCCGCGACTGGCAGCAGCGCTCCGGCGCGATGTCGATCCATGCGTTCGACCAGACGGAGACGATGCTTGGCCAAGGGACAACCGGGTCGGAGCTCGAGGCGCAGGCACCCGATATCGACACGCTACTCGTATCGGTCGGCGGCGGCGGCCTCATCGCCGGCATCGCGGCGTGGTACGCCGGAAAGATTAAGGTCGTCGGGGTCGAACCGCGCGCCGCGCCGACCCTGTCCAAGGCCTTGGCGGCCGGGCGCCCGGTCGACGCGGAAGCCGGCGGGATCGCGGCGGACTCGCTGGCGCCTCAGCGCGTCGGTGACCTGGTGTTTCCGATCGCGCAAACCCATGTCGACTCGGTCGTGCTGGTCGCGGACGAGGCGATCCGCGAGGCACAGGATGCCCTGTGGAACGTCCTGCGCGTCGTCGCCGAGCCGGGCGGGGCGGCCGCGTTCGCGGCTGTTCTGGGCGGCAGCTACGAACCCCGCGCAGGCGAGCAGATCGGCGTCATCGTCAGCGGCGGCAACACCACGGCGGTCGACTTCCGCCGGTGAGCCGAGGACGTGAGCGCGGAGCGAGAGTTGTCGCCGGGGACGTCCGTCCGGCTGCTTCGGCCTTCCCCGTTTCGTGAAAGCTAGCGCGCACGAGGCGATTTCAATTGCACCAGATACGCTTTCCTTCCAACCAGTACACGATCGCTGCAAAGCTGAAATAGAATGCGAGCGCAGTCATTGCGAACGCCGTGTCCGAAACCGGTGGCGGGCCGAAGAAGACATAGGCCTGAACTGCCACGGCAATCAGACCGAAGATCGCCATGCCGTAGCGCCCGATGATATCCTTCGGCTCCGTCGCCCGAAGATAGAGAACAATGCCTGCGAACAGCAGCGCGATTTCCAGGGCAAAAGCCAGAGCCGGATAATTCCACAATCCGAGCCCGACCTTGTGCGTATCGTCATACAGCGGCAGGTCGGGACGATGAACGATGAAATCGAGAACCCAGTGCGAAAACACGGCGGCGCCGACAATCGCTGCCGCAAGCCAGCGATCGACCCGCGAAAACAGCCGATATGCTGCAGCGGCGATCACGGACCACAGGAGAGCCCCCAGAACGCTGTGCGTATACGGCATGTAATAGAGATCGAACGGATTGGTCGCCGTGATCCCCGGCACGATCCGCACCTTCTCGATTCCGAGAATGACCAGGATCGACCATACGATATCGACAAGCTGCACGGCCAGGAACAGAACCCATAATGGGATCGTCTTCTTCCAAGCCTTAATTGCGTAACTGGGTCCAAAGTGACCAATGAACACGGTTCCGCTCCGCTTGGAAGTCTCACTCCTGCAATTTGTCCAGCGTGATCGGCAGGTCGCGGATGCGCTTGCCGGTGGCATGATAGATCGCGTTGGCGATCGCTGCAGCAACGCCGACGATACCGATCTCGCCGACGCCCTTGACGCCGAGCGGATTGACGATGTCGTCCGGCTCGTCGACGAAGATCACCTCGATGTCATGCACGTCGGCATTCACCGGCACATGATACTCGGCGATATTGGCGTTCATGACGCGGCCGAATTTGTGATCCACCAGCGTTTCCTCGTGCAGCGCCATGCCGATGCCCCACACCATGCTGCCCATGATCTGGTTGCGCGCCGTCTTGGTGTTGAGGATGCGCCCGGCCGCTACCGCGCTGACGATGCGGGTGACGCGAACGACGCCGAGCTGCTCATCCACCTTGACCTCGGCGAAGATCGCTGAATGCGTGTTGCGCGCATGTTTGTCGTCGTCGGGGAAGCTGGCGGATTTCTCCTGCTCGATGCGATCCACGCCGCCCTGCCGCATGGCGTCGGCGATCGACACCGCCCGCGCGGCATCCCACCTGCTCACGATCTTGCCATCGGCGAGGGCGACATCTTGCGGCTTGGCGTCGACGAGCGGCGAGGCCGGCACCTTCTTTGCCAGGCGCAACAGCTCATTGCGGATCGCTTGGGACGTGGTGGCAATCGCGTTCGACACCGAGGCCGCAATCCATGATCCGCCTTCGACCGGCGATCGCGGCAGCGCCGAGTCGCCGAGTTTGATGCTGATGCTGTCGAGCGGCAGGCCGAGCATGTCGGCTGCGACCTGCGCCATGATCGTGTAGGTGCCGGTGCCAATATCGGACGTCGCGCACGCGACCTCGGCATGCCCGTTGGCGGTCACCACGATGCGAACGGCGATGGGCATCTGCAGCGCTTCCCAGATACCCGTCGCCATGCCCCACCCGACCAGCTCGCCGCCGTCGCGCATCGTGCGCGGCTCGGGATTGCGCTTGTCCCAGCCAAAGGCTTCGGCGCCCTGGCGATAGCATTCGCGCAGCTTCTTGCTGGTGAACGGGATGTCCTCGTTCTGCTCGCGATCCGAGTAGTTGCGAAGACGCAGCTCCAGCGGGTCGAGTTTGAGCGCGACGGCAAGCTCGTCCATCGCGCACTCGAGCGCATAGACACCGGTCGTTGCGCCGGGCGCGCGCATGTCGGACGGTGAACAGAGGTCGAGCGGTGCCAGCCTGTGGGTGTACTTCGTATTCGCGCATTTATAGAGCATGTCCGCCCAGGCTGTGTCGTTCCTGGCGAAGTCTTCGTATTGCGACGTCATCGCGATCGCTTCATGGGTGATCGCATCGAGCGTCCCGCCGGCCTTGGCGCCGAGCGCGACGCGCTCGATCGTGGCGGGCCGGTAACCGAGGCCGTACATCTGCTGGCGGGTCAGCACGAGACGCACGGAGCGCTCCAGCGCGCGCGCGGCCATCACCGCGAGCGCCACGTTGTATTGCGGACGCAGGCCCGATCCGAACGCGCCGCCGACAAACGGCGAGATGACGCGGACCTCGTCGGGCTTCCTGTCGAACACGCTGCAGACATAGCGCTGCACGTTCTGCACGCCCTGCGTCTTGTCGTAGACCGTGAGCTTGCCGTCGCCGTCCCACGTCACGGTCGAGGCAAACAATTCCATCGGATTGTGATGCTCCATCGGGATGAAATATTCGCCTTGGTGGCGCACCTCGGCGGCGGCGAAAGCCTTGTCGGCCCTGCCGCGCGGCTTTGACGGCCGCTGGATTTCCTTCGCTTTGTCGCGCCGCTGAAACAGATCCGTGACGTGCGCTTTCTCGTCGTACGCGACGCTCACCAGCGAGGCCGCGAAGCGCGCGGTCTCGGAGTCTTCGGCCAGCACCAGCGCAATCGGCTGTCCGCTGAACATGATCTTGTCGTCGTAAAGCGGCCGGAACGGCGATCCGCCCGGCGCGACATCATCCATGTAGGCGCGATCGCTGCCCGCCATGCGCGGACGGTTTTCATGCGTCAACACGGCGATCACGCCGGGGACGCGCAATGCCTCGCGCGTGTCGATACGCGCGATGCGTCCCTTGGCGATGGTCGAGGTGACGACGCTGCCATGGGCGAGGCCGGGTGTGTTGAACTCGGCGGCATACTTCGCCGCGCCAGTGACCTTGGCGCGGCCGTCGACGCGGGACGTGGCGGTGCCGATGTAAGGTGCCATGACGCTCACCGGATCTTCTTGTCGGATTGCGATTGCGGCGTGCCGTGCGCCGCCTGGGTCAGCGCGCGACCGATGGCGCGGCGCGCCAGATCGATCTTGAAGCCGTTGTGCGCAAAGCCCTTGGCGTCGCGCAGCACCAGGTCGGCCGCGCGCATGAACGTCGCCTGATCGGCGGCCTGTCCGCGCAGCGCCGCTTCCGCCGCCGGATCGCGCCACGGCTTGTGCGCGACGCCGCCGAGCGCCAGGCGGGCGTCCTTGATGCGGCCGCCTTCGAGCTCGAGCGCGGCCGCCACCGAAACCAGCGCAAACGCATAAGACAGACGGTCGCGGATCTTGAGATAGGTGTAGTTCGTGGCGAATCCCTTGGGCGGCAGCTCGACCGCGGTGACGATTTCGTGGGGATGCAGGTTGGTATCGTGTTGCGGCGCGTCCTCGGGCAGCCGATGGAACTCGGCAAACGCGATTGCCCGCTCGCCGCCAGGTCCGGTCACATGAACCTTGGCCTCGAGCGCGGCGAGCGCGACACACATATCGGATGGATGCGTCGCGATGCAGGCTTTGCTTGTCCCGAGGATCGCATGCATGCGATTGATGCCCTCGATGGCCGAGCAGCCGCTGCCGGGCTCGCGCTTGTTGCACGGCGTTGCCGTGTCATAGAAGTAGCAGCAGCGCGTCCGCTGCAGAAGGTTGCCGCCGGTCGATGCCATGTTGCGCAGTTGCTGCGACGCGCCGGCGAGGATCGCACTTGCCAACAACGGATAGCGTTGCTCGATCAGCGGATGATAGGCGAGATCGCTGTTCGGCACGAGTGCGCCGATCCTCAGGCCGCCGTTCGTGGTCTCCACGATGGTGTCGAGCGGCAGCCGCGAAATATCGATCAACCGTGAGGGGCGTTCAACATCCTCCTTCATCAGGTCGACCAGATTGGTGCCGCCGGCGATGAATTTTGCAGTCGGATCGGCGGCGATCTGGCGCACCGCGTCGGCGACGTCAGTCGCCCTGGCGTACTGGAAATTGATCATGATTGCCCCATCACCTGCTGGATCGCTGCGACAATGTTGGGATAGGCGGCGCAGCGGCAGATGTTGCCGCTCATCAGCTCGCGGATCTCATCGGCGGTCTTCGCCCTGCCCTCGGCGATCAGCCCCGCGGCCGAACAGATCTGGCCCGGTGTGCAGTAGCCGCACTGGAACGCGTCATGGTCGATGAACGCCTGCTGCAGGGGATGCAGCGCGCCGTCCATCGCCAGGCCCTCGATCGTCGTGACCTTGGCGCCATCCTTCATGACGGCGAGCGTCAGGCAGGAGTTGACCCGCCGCCCGTCGACCAGGACCGTACAAGCACCGCATTGCCCGTGATCGCAGCCCTTTTTCGTGCCGGTCAGATCGAGATGCTCGCGCAGCGCATCGAGCAAGGTGGTCCACGGCGCAACCAC